>ERZ869979.12-NODE-12-length-50134-cov-11.107857_pt1 | contig 50134 bp, 52 predicted proteins | sample MGYA00521269_ERZ869979 | MGnify/ENA primary metagenome ERZ869979 (study PRJEB32232, sample SAMN07284974) | human gut metagenome | biome: human-associated habitat; material: feces | host: Homo sapiens | place: Tanzania | collected 2014-04-05 ... | reverse complement strand
TTTATACGCTTTTTTTAGGGTAAAGTTTGTTTTCTCTTTCAATTTTTATTCAGATTATCACCTTTTAAAAAGGAACCGAAGTTCCTTTATTTAAATAATCGCAGTATATCTTGATAAGTAACTGCAATCATGAGACCAAATACAAGTGCAAGTCCAAGAACCTGCAATGCATATTTCACTTTTACAGGTACTTCTCTATGGATAATACCTTCAATTAAAGAAAGAATAGCCTGATAGCCATCTAACCCCGGAATAGGTAATAAGTTAAAGATTCCAATATTCACTGATAACATAGCCACTAAATAAAGAAGCGTTGTCACAGAACCAGATTCTCTTACCTGTGAAGTTACTTTATAAATTCCCACTGGTCCTGACATCTGCTTAATAGTAGATGCAAAATTCACAATAAGTTGTCCTAATGCATTAAAGATTGCAGTGGACATCTCACATAATTCTCTAAATGTATAGCTAAATGCTTCAGTTACGCTCATTCTTCGAGTCACCTGCATAAAGCCAAGAACATAACGTCCCTGTTCTTCATTATATGGACTCACTGTTTTGATAACGATACTATCTTTACCTCGTCTCACAGTAATATCTAGTGTCGCATTTTTAGAATTAACCTTTAAGGCTTTCTTAGTCATATCACTATGAAGATCTTCATAGCTTGCAACTGCATAAGATACACCTGTCTGCTTACATTCAATATTAGTGATAATATCACCTTTTTTGAATCCATATTTTGTCGCAGAACCATTTTCTACAAGTGTCCCTACTTCACAACGATTGACATTCACCTGACCACCCATGAGGTTTGCAGATAACATAATAACAAGTGCAAGCATGAAGTTCATAAACACACCTGCAAGCATAATAATGATCTTTTGGTATGTCTTTTTACCCTTTAAAGTACGTTCTACTGGAACATCCTTAAATTCTTCATTATCTTCCTGATCTGCTTCACCTGCCATAGAGACAAAGCCTCCTATTGGTAAAGCACGAATCTGGAATTCTGTTTCTTTTCCTTTTTTACCATAAATCTTAGGACCCATACCAATACTAAAGGCGCCGCAATAAACCTTGAAGAACTTAGCAGCTACAAAGTGCCCTAATTCATGTATGACTATAATTCCTGTAAGAATAAGCAGGAATACGAGTATATTCAATAAAGTCTGCATCTTATAAACCTACTCTCTTTCTTACAAAAGCTCTTGCATCACTATCTATCTTGATTAATTCATCAAGAGATGGATTTTCTACAACAGTATGTGCATTCATGGCTTCTTCAATTAAATCAACAATTTCTAGGAATTTAATCTTACCATCACGGAATAATTGATTGGCTTCTTCATTTGCACCATTGAAGACACAAGGCATACTGCCCCCTATTCTTCCTGCACGGTAAGCAAGAGTTAACGCTTTAAATCTTTCTGTATCAGGCTTATAGAAATGAAGTGTTCCAATGTCTGATAAAGAAAGTCTTTTACTATTAATAAGTGGAATTCTATGAGGATATGTCAAAGCGTATTGGATAGGTAAACGCATATCAGGAGTACCTAGCTGCCCAATTACTGCAGTATCTGTACATTCAATCATAGAATGAACCACACTTTCAGGATGAATTAATACTTCAATATCATCATAATCTACATCAAAAAGCCATTTAGCTTCCATAACCTCTAAACCTTTATTTACTAAAGTGGCACTATCAATAGTAATCTTAGCACCCATACTCCAATTAGGATGATTTAAAGCCTGTTCAATAGTAGCATCCTTTAATTCTTCCAATGATTTATCACGGAAACTTCCACCACTACATGTTAAAAGGATTTTAGAAATTTCTCTTGGATATTCTCCATGCATTGACTGGAAGATAGCACTATGTTCACTATCTACAGGAAGCAAAGAAATACCATATTCTTTTGCGAGAGGAATAATAATATGTCCTGCCACTACAAGAGTTTCTTTATTGGCAAGCGCAATATCCTTACCTGCTTTAATTGCCTCAATAGTAGGTAATAATCCTGCAAATCCTACAATCGCATTAAGAACTATTTCAGTTTCTTCTAAAGTACTAATTTGAATAAGTCCTTCCTGGCCAAGGTAGAAATGGCGATCTGGATATTTTTCACTTAAATAATCATAATCCTTCTGTTCTAATACACAAATATGGGGAACAGGAAGCTGATTCATGATTTCTTCTAATTTCTTGATATTATGTCCTGCTGACATCGCAACAATTTCAAATTCATCAGGATGTCCAAGCACAACATCAATTGTCTGTGTTCCAATGGAACCAGTTACACCAAGTACTGTAATTTTTTTCATAGATTGCCTCCTTCATTAGAGTAATGTAAGTAAGAATCCTAAGATCATAGAATTAAAGATGATCGAATCAAAACGATCCAATACACCACCATGACCAGGGAAAATCTGAGAATAGTCCTTTACTTCAAAAGTTCTCTTAATAGAACTAAATGTTAAATCACCAATCTGACCTGTTGTTGCAAGCACAAAGCTCATTAAGGCAAGATGAGGTAGTGCATAAGGAATCTGAACAAAATAAGCATAAGCTAAACCTAATAAACCACCACATACAATACCACCAATAGAGCCTTCAATTGTCTTTTTAGGTGAAAGACGTGGATTAAGCTTATGTTTACCAATAGCACGTCCAACAAAATAAGCAAATGTATCTGCCCCTAAAGTCGCAAGTGCTAAGAAGATTACATATCTAATATCTAAAGCTGTTCTAAAATAATAAACAGCATGAAGACCTAAAGCTACTAAAGTTGCACTTGTAAAGTAATATGAAATTCTCAAGAAAGGCATACCCGCATCAAAGATCCCACAAGTTAATAATACGACCATGTAGATTACAATAAACATATTAGATACAAGTAATCCTTTTGAAAAGAATAATGAACCTAGAATATAAACACCTAATACACCATATAAATAAAAATGTGGCTTAGGTTCTTTCGTAATAGAAAGTAATTCATATGTAGCCATAACCCCAATAAAAGCCATAAGGATCTTAAAAGGAATACCACTTACAATAACACATGGTAGAAATAAAGCTACTAATACAATCGCTGTTATGATTCTTTGTTTCATTTCTTCACTCCTCCATAACGACGATCTCTATTCTGATATTTCCAGATACATTCATGTAATTTTTCTGCATTAAAATCTGGCCAATATGCTTCATCAAAAATAAATTCAGCATAACTTAACTGCCATAACAAGAAATTAGATAAACGACATTCACCACTTGATCGAATCATTAAATCAACAGGTGGTAATTCTTTAGTCATTAAATGAGACTCAAAATAACCTTCTGTAATATTATCTAAATCAATCTTACCTTCTTTATATTCTTCACAGATTGCTTTAGTGGCTTCAACGATTTCATCACGTCCACCATAGATAAATGCAAAGACAAGCTTTAATCCAGTATTATCTTTAGTTTTAGTTATAGCATCATTAATTATATCTTGAGTTTCCTGTGGTGCAAGTTCTAAATGTCCAATTGTCATAATACGAACATTATTATCCATTAATTCCTGGAAATATAAAGAGAAGAACTCTTTAGGTAACTTAAAGATATATTCCACTTCACTTTGTTCTCTTTTAAAGTTTTCAGTAGAAAATGCATAAACTGTCATTGCTTTTACACCTAAGTTATTGGCTTCTAAAGCAAGATTTCTGATTGTTTTAGTTCCTTCATGATGACCATATGTTCGAGGCATTTTTCTTTTCTTTGCCCATCTTCCATTTCCATCCATGATAAATGCGATATGAGCTGGGATACGGTTCATATCTAATGTATATTTTTCTTTTCTTTTAAAAAGCATAATAATCACCTCATAAACCGTATTATAGCATAGTGCACTCCATTTTCAAACAGACAAAAAAAGGAGGACATAATAATCCTCCCATAAACGACATTAAACTGTCATTAAATCCTTTTCTTTTTCCTTAGCAATCTGGTCAATCTTCTTAACAAATTCATTTGTTAAATCCTGAACATCTTCCTTACCTGCTTTTACTTCATCTTCAGTTTCGCCAGTCTTTTCAACATCAGTATTCGCATTTCTTCTGATATTTCTTAAAGCAACTTTAGCTTCTTCAGCAAGCTTATTTACCTGCTTAACCATTTCTCTTCTTCTTTCTTCAGTTAGAGGTGGAATCACAATACGGATGACTGTTCCATCATTCTGTGGAGTTAATCCTAAATCAGCCTGATAAATACCATGTTCAATATCCTTCATAGAATTCTTATCATAAGGCTTGATTACTAACTGACGACCTTCTACAACTGAAATACCAGCTACCTGATTAAGTGGAGTTGGTGAACCATAATATTCAACCATAACTCTATCAAGCATGCTTGGATTAGCACGTCCAGTTCTAATATTAACTAATTCGTTAGAGAAAGCATCAACTGATTTCTCCATCTTTTCTTTTGCTTCTTCAAGTACTAATTCTACCATTATTATTCTCCCTTTGAAATAATTGTGCCAGCTACTTCCTGTTTACATGCTAACGCAATATTTCCTTCTTTCTGCATATTAAATACACTTAAATCAATGTTGTTGTCTTTACATAATGTAATAGCTGTCTGATCCATGATCTTTAAATCTTTATTAAGAACATCTAAATAAGTTAACTTATCAAACTTAACAGCATTTGGATCTAACTTAGGGTCAGCTGAATAAACACCATCAACACCATTCTTAGCCATTAAGATTACATCTGCATGAATTTCAGCAGCTCTTAATGCAGCTGTAGTGTCAGTAGTAAAGTATGGACTACCTGTTCCAGCTGAGAATATAACAATACGACCTTTTTCAAGATGACGTACAGCTCTTCTTCTGATATATGGTTCAGCTACTTCTTTCATATCAATAGCAGTCATAACACGTGTTTCAAGACCAATTGATTCTAAAGCATTCTGTAAAGCAAGACCGTTCATAACAGTTGCAAGCATACCCATGTAATCTGCACTTGCTCTTTCCATACCCATATCGGCACCAGTTTTACCTCTCCAGATATTACCGCCACCACATACAATCGCAATTTCAACACCAAGATCTTTTGCATCCTTGATCTGCTGTGCAATGTCTTTAACTACAATAGGATTAATACCAAAGCCCTGATCACCAGCCAAAGCTTCACCACTTATTTTTAATAAAACTCTTTTATAATTCATATGGATCTCCTTCTGTAAAATCTACAAATTAATTATAAATAGAAATAAGTTTATAGTCAATAAAGAACTGATGACACAAAACTTACTCTACATACAAAAACTTCCTGATCTCATGACCAGGAAGCATTATACTATGAATTACTATTTTTTGGTAAGATTAAGTTTAAAACAATTGCGGTAATAGTAGCAAGTACTACTGGAGACTTACCAAAGATAGTTGTCACCCAAGATGGGAATGAAGCAAGTGCAGCATTGGCCTGAGTAACGCCCATACCAAGTGCAACAGCTAAACCAACGACTGTAGTATTTCTGAAATCCATTGGATGAGATGCAATTAATTTAATACCTGTCATCGCAATAGAAGCAAATACAGAAACAGTAGCACCACCAAGAACACAATAAGGAATTGTAGTAAGAAGTGATGAGAACTTAGGAATAAGACCTGCCACTAGGATAATACTAGCAGCAATCCCAAATACCTTCTTAGAAACAACCTTTGTAGAACCAACAATACCCACATTCTGACTATAAGTTGCAGTTGGTAAACCACCGAAGAATGCGCAGAATACATTAGTTAAACCATAAGCAACAATACCACCATTTAATTCTTCATCAGTAGGCATACGGTCCATGCCACCTGTTGTAGTCGCTGAGAAGTCCCCAATTGCCTGAATAGAGTTAATAGCGAATAATACAGCAATTGCCACACATGCTGCTGGATTAAACTTCACACCAAAATGCATAAATTGTGGTAAAGCGAACCATGATGCATTTGCGACAGCAGAGAAATCAATCATACCAAAGCAGAAAGCAATAATATAACCAACAATAATACCAATTAAAATAGAAGCAAGTTTAAAAATTCCTTTACCATAATGATTCAAGAAAGTAACAACAGCTAATGTAATAAACGCAATAAGCCAGTTCTGCCAAGAACCATAATTTTTAGAAGCCGCACCACCAGCCATATAATTAATAGCTGTAGGATACAATGATAAACCGATTGAGAATACTACTGTACCAGTAATAAGTGGTGGGAAGAATTTTCTAATTTTCTTTACAAATAATCCTACAATAACAGCTACAATACCACCAGCAATCTGAGCGCCTAGAATAGTCGCAATATCAAATTCACCAGCAATTGCCTGCATAGTAGGCAAGTAAGCAAAACTAATTCCCATGATAACAGGTAATCCTGCACCAATCGCAAGTCTCTTCCCTCTTAATAGTGGGAAAACCTGAAATAATGTAGAGATAGCAGACATAGTCAATGCAGCCTGAATCAGAATAACTGAATCACTTGCTGAAAGTCCTGCAACTCCCGAAATAATAATAGCAGGTGCAACACATCCGACAACCATTGCCACAACGTGCTGAAGTGCTAAAGGTAAAGCTTGTGATGTAGAAGGCTTTCCATCTAGTTTAAAAAGTTCTTCTGACATACTAGTTTGATCTTTACTCATATTTCCTCCTCATTTGTATACAAAAAATACAATTCAGATAATAACATGTAATTGTTTATTATGCAATGTATTTATTATTATAAGAAAATAGTAAAAAAAGAAGTACTTATCGTACTTCTTCTTAAAAATCATAATTATTTTTTAGCAGCAGCCATCTGAGCAGCTACTTCAGCAGCGAAGTCTTCTTCTTTATGTTCCATACCTTCACCAACCATGAATCTAGCCATTTCAACTACTTTACCGTTACCTAAGAACTGAGCAACTGTTAAATCAGGGTTCTTAACGAATTCCTGGTCAACTAAGCAGATACCCTTTAATTCCTTGTTTAAACGTCCAGCAATCATCTTTTCTACGATATTTTCTGGTTTTGGTTTAGCTGATTTAGCATTTTCTTCTAAAGCCTGTTTCTTTAATACTTCTGTTTCCTTAGCGATATGTTCAGCAGGGATTGCAGATCTGTCAATGAACTGAGGAGCGCTTGCAGCTACGTGCATAGCAACATCTCTAGCCTTTTCTTCATCACTATCAGCAATCTTAACTAAAGCAGTGATCTTACCACCCATATGAGAGTAAGCACCAAATACTTCGTTTTCAGCCTTAGTCATAACAACAAATCTTCTTAAAGATAATTTTTCACCGATTTTACCTGATTTTTCAGCGATTACAGTAGCAAGATCCTTACCTTCTACTTCGATTTTTAAAGCTGCTTCTACATCAGCTGGATTGTTAGCAACGATAGTCTTTGCAACGTTTGCTACTAATTCCTGGAATTCAGCATTCTTAGCTACGAAGTCAGTTTCAGAGTTAACTTCTACTAAAGTTGCTTTATCACCATCAATTACAAATGCAGATAAACCTTCAGCTGCAATTCTATCAGCCTTCTTAGCTGCCTTTGCGATACCTTTTTCTCTTAACCAGTCAAAAGCTTCTTCAATGTTACCGTTAGTAGCATCTAAAGCCTTTTTACAGTCCATCATACCTGCACCAGTTTTTTCACGTAATTCTTTTACTAATTTTGCACTAATTGCCATTTGTTTTTCCTCCGTATTTTTTTATTAAAAAGGAGAAAGCATAATGCTTTCTCCTCTTGATTATGCTTCAGTCTTGTCAGTTCTTGGAGCTTTATTTCTTCTAGGACCGTTCTTATATCTTGGTCCTCTGTTGTTTTTATTTTCTTCAACGCTTGCAACTGCATCGTTCATTGTTACTTCTTTTTCTTCTTCGTCTTTAACGAATGCTACAGTAGTAGGTTCACCCTTAGCTTCGCAGATAGCATCAGCCATAGCAGCAACGATTAACTTAACAGCTCTGATTGCATCATCGTTAGCTGGGATTACGTAATCTACTTCATCAGGATCACAGTTAGTATCAACGATACCGAATACTGGGATACCTAAGATCTTAGCTTCAGCAACAGCATTGTGTTCAACCTTTGGATCAACTACGAATAAAGCGTTTGGTAACTTCTTCATTTCTTTGATACCGCCAAGGTTTCTTTCTAACTTAGCTTTTTCCTTCATAAGAAGAACTGCTTCTTTCTTAGTATACTGTTCTAAGCTTCCGTCTTCTTCCATCTTTTCAAGTTCGATAAGTCTCTTGATTCTCTTCTGGATAGTCTTGAAGTTTGTTAGAGTTCCACCTAACCATCTAGAGTTTACGAAATAAGAACCAGATCTTTCAGCTTCAGTCTGAACAGCTTCCTGAGCCTGTTTCTTAGTACCAACAAATAAAACCTTACCGCCCTTTTCAGCGATTTCTTTCATTGCCTGATAAGCTTCATCTAATTTGTCTGAAGACTTCTTTAAGTCAATGATATAGATTCCATTTCTTGATGTAAAGATGTATGGAGCCATTTTTGGGTTCCATCTCTTTGTCTGATGTCCAAAGTGAACACCAACTTCTAATAATTTTTTCATTGAAATTACTGACATGTGTAATTTCCTCCTTTTTGTTTTTTCCTCCACTATTTCTAACATAGCCCACCAATAAGGCACTCGAACTATGAATCCATAGTGTGTGTATTTCAAACACCATGACATAGTAACATAAATTCAAATGAAATACAATAAAAAAGAGAAGAAAAAATTCCTTCTCTTAAATATCTTTCATATCAAAATCATTTGGTTCAATATAAATATCAAATTGTTTATAGACTAGATATACAATTGGTGCAAATGCGATATTCATCACTAATGTTGGAAGATATCTCATTGTCACAAATTGAATGAGTCCAATATAAGTAAAACGTGAAATAAGCATCAGCCAATAAACGACAAACTCCTTAAATGTAACAATAAGAATCGCATAAACAAAGAATTCTAAACAAGTCATGTTATCGTTTCTATAAATATATGTTCTTACAAATGTAATAGCACAATAAATCAGAATATAGACCGTTAAGGAACTAGAATAACAAACAGTATAATAAAGACCACATGCTGCACTAAAGAAAAATCTTTCAGATTTGTCATGAATTGTGATTGTTAATAAGGAAAACATGAGCAATCCAATACATGGAACAAATGTAAGGCCTGAACGATTGATATTAGTAGGAATAAAGAAATTGATGACGCTATCAATCAAATAACAGACAAACATAATCAGGAAATTCTTCAAGATCTGATTATTCTTCATATTAGTTTACCCTCTGTACAACTGCTACATAATTCAAAGAATCAAAATTAACTGAAGGTTTAACAGTAACATATTTACCCGATGCATCAGTACCTGCATTAAATCCTACAACCTTACCTACTAAGATTCCTTTAGGAGACTTTCCTTTTCCTCCCAAACCACTTGTAGTCACATTTAAACCTTTTTGAATCTTATCCACTGTAGATAAAAGAGAAACCTTATAAGTGCCAGACTTTACATTATAGCTATTGACTAAACCATAATAAGTATTTTCTCCATCGACAATCATGACAGGAAGCTGGACACTGTTATTTTCTGAACAAAGTAATGTCACAGTAGAAGAAATAGTACCTACTTTAGTAACAGTCCCAATCATTCCTTTAGAAGTAATAACAGCCATACCTTTTTGAATCTGAGAATTACTTCCCATATTAATCTTCACCTGGTTACTCCAAGATTCAGCATCTCTTTCAATAATAGTTGTATATTTTACTTTATAGTCAGTAGGTAGAGATTCAATATTTGTAATCTTCTTCATTTCTGACAATTCATTGGATAACACTTCATTCATTGCAAGCTCACTTGCATAATTATCAAGTGAACGTTTCAATTTCTTATTTTCACGATAAACAAGCTTAAGATCATGATACTCAGTAAAGACATTCTTTACATAGTTCACTGGTGCCTTAATAACATAATATTCAGCATTTGCGATTGTATCCTGAAATACGCTTGAAAATGGCAGTTCAGTAATACCTGATACAAGAGCATATACAGATGTCACAATCAACACAACAGTGATTACGATCATTCTTCTTGTATGCTTGTTTTTCTTCTTTTTATACAATGACATCACCTCGGTGAATACATTATAATATCTCTTTTTGAAAAATGCAATCATAAGGAAAAACAGTTATTAGATTGAAGAATAGACCCTCTCTGCTTTAAAACTATAATATTGATTTCTTCCAATAATAATATGGTCCACTATATCTACATTCATCATTTTTCCAAGCTCTATGAGCTTTTGTGTCATATTAATATCTTCAGTAGAAGGATGGGCATCACCTGAAGGATGATTATGGACACAGATGATACTGACTCCATTAAAAGCAAGTGCTTCTCTAAATATTTCTCTTGCAGATACAATGGACATATTGACACTTCCTACAAATAAGGTCTTTTCCGCAATCAAACGATTATGATTATCTAAAATCATAATCAAAAAATGTTCCTGTGATAAATGTGACATCTTATTTTCCAAGTGATAAAAAACTTTAGCCGGATTATCATATACTTCATTCATATCTGTATGCATATTAATTCTTTTAGAGAATTCTAAAGCTGCCATAATACCTATTGCTTTGGCCTTATTAATTCCCTTAAAAGATAATAGCTTCGCAAAAGTAATAGAATGAAAACCACTCATTCCATGTATTTCTTTTAATATTGTAGAAGATAAATCTAAAACTGACTGCTCCTTATTTCCCGTTCTTAATAATAACGCAAGAAGTTCTTCATCCGTCAATGATTCTATACCATTCAAGAGTGCTTTTTCTCTTGGTTGAGAAGCCTGTTCAAGTCCCTTGATCATAATTTCCTCCTCATATTTGATTTTTAAGCATATGTTTTTACCACTTTGAATTCAATCCCATGCATTTTACATCTAACTTTCATTCTTATGACAAACTCATAATACTTTTGTAGAAACCTTTGATCATTCTCAATAATTATTACAGAAGTCGGATTACTTTTTATTACTACACTAATACATTTATTCATGTATTCGTTATAAACATTATCTAATCTATTCTCTATTTTATCTATCTTCTCTAAAAGTTTTTTACTATTATTTGAATTCTGTTCCTTTCTTGTTAGTCGTCTTTTTTGTCTTAATAGTTGCTTTTCTAATTTCTTAATATTTTCTAATACATCTACCCTTTGTATGCTTAATCCATTTATTGTGAATATACATTCAACTATATCTAATTCAATTCTTACTACTCTATCAATTGTTTCCAATACTCTTCACCTTCCTTATAAATAAGGGTGCGATTCGCACCCTTCTCTTCTTATTTTCCCCATTCTAACGTGATAAGACGACCTAATCTGAGACGCCCCTTAGCAGATCTAAGTAGTTTTAATCCAGCAATTCCTAGTAATGCATAAACAATATATGTCAATGCACTACCCCCACAGATCTGTTCCTGGCTACTAACGGATAATTCGTACATATTTTCCTCCCTTTCTAAAATATTGTAAATGAGACAAATAAACTATTTCATCGTTATAACTCTTGGACCTCTTGGATGTTTAAAATATGCTCTCAACAATTTCATACCAGCAACACCTAGAAGTGCATATATAATACGACTCATAACACTTCCCCCGTGAATCTGCTGTTGTCTTTTCGTAGATAGCTCGTACATCTTTACTCCTTTCTGCCCCTCTACTATATCTATACGTCTAAAAAAATGATTTTACTCAAAAAAATCCCCAAAATGGGGATTTTTAATTAATTCATCTTAGCAAGTTTTTCTTTTGCAGCAGCATATTTAGAACGATAATCTTCTAACTTGGCTTTTTCTGCTTCTACTTTTGCAGCTGGTGCTTTAGAAGTGAAATTAGGGTTAGATAACATACCTTCACCACGCTTGATTTCACCTTCAAGCTTCTTGATTTCTTTTTCAACCTTTTCTTTTTCAGCTTCCATATCAATATACTGACCTAAGTCAATATTAAGTGTATTACCACCCTTGATAACTTCAGTCGCATTATTCTTGCTTGTTGGTACATTATATCCAACACAAGTTGCATTCACTAATTTGCTGACATAAGGTGCAATTTCCTTTAATAATGTTTCAAGATCATTCTGTTTAGTAGTAATTGTATAATCTACTTCAATGCTGTTCTTGATGACATAAGTATGTCTGATTTCTCTTACACCCTTAATAATATCAATTAAGTAAGCAAACTGATCATTAATTGTATCATTGTCATATTCTGGATTTGCTTCTGGCCATTTAGAAATAACGATAGATTCTTCATTATGTGGAATAGCCTGATAGATTTCTTCAGATACGAATGGCATGATTGGATGTAATAATCTAACGATAGTATTTAATACATAAACAAGTGTATTCAATGCTGATTTCTTAGCTTCTTCATCATCACCTGTTAAATGAAGCTTAGATAATTCAATATACCAAGAACAGAAATCATCCCAGATGAAACGATATAATTCAGTTCCTACATTAACGAATTCAAACTTATCCATGTTTTCATCAACGCTTCTGATAACTTCATTTAATCTATTTAAGATCCACTTATCAGCTAAGTTAAGTGTTGTATAATCTAATTCTTCTAACTTCTGATCTTCATCAATATTCATTAATACATAACGTGCACTGTTCCAGATCTTATTAATAAAGTTCCAAGTAGATTTTAATTTAGCTGGTACATAACGCATATCAGCTCCTGGTGAAGAGTTATTTAATAAGAACCATCTTAATGAGTCAGCTCCATATTCATCAATAACATCCATTGGGTCAACACCATTACCTAATGATTTAGACATCTTACGACCCTGTTCATCTCTGATTAAACCATGAATTAAAACATTCTTAAATGGTCTTCTACCAGTAAATTCAATTGACTGGAACATCATACGGCTTACCCAGAAGAAGATAATATCATAACCTGTTACTAATGTATCAGTTGGGAAATATCTCTTAAACATTGGATCTTCTGTATTAGGCCAGCCCATAGTTGAGAATGGCCATAAAGCACTTGAGAACCATGTATCAAGAACATCTTCATCCTGAGTCCAGTTTTCTTCGTCTTTTGGTGCTTCTCTTCCTACATATAATTCACCAGTTTCATTGTTGTACCATGCTGGAATACGATGTCCCCACCATACCTGACGTGAAATACACCAGTCTTCAATGTTATTCATCCAGTTAGAGAATGTCTTTTCAAATCTTTCTGGTACGAAATCTACTCTATCATCAGTTTCCTGATTCTTTAATGCATTTTCAGCTAATGGCTTCATCTTTACAAACCACTGCTTAGATAAATAAGGTTCTACAATTGCATGAGAACGTTCTGAGTGACCTACTGAATGTACAATAGTTTCAATATGATCTACAACACCAGCTGCTTCAAAATCCTTTAATAAAGCTTCACGGCAATCAAAACGGTCCATACCTTTATATTTACCAGCTAAATCATTCATAGTACCATCTTCATTCATACACTTAGGCATTGGAAGATTATACTTCTTTGCTAGCTGGAAGTCATTTGGGTCATGTGCTGGTGTACATTTCATTACAGCAGTACCAAAATCAAGATCAATATAGCTATCAGCCATGATTGGTAATTCATCACCATTAGCTGGGTTAATAGCCTTCATACCAACATACTTCTTATATCTTTCATCATCTGGATGAACAAAGATTGCCTGGTCCGCAAACATTGTTTCTGGACGTGTAGTCGCAATGACTAAAATATCATCAGAACCAACGATATGATAATTGAAGTAGTACATATGACCTTCAATATCTTCATGATATACTTCGATATTTGATAATGCTGTTCTTTGTACTGGGTCCCAGTTAATGATCTTTTCACCCTGGTAGATTAATCCCTTTTCATATAATCTAACAAATACTTCCTTAACAGCATCTGATAAACCTTCATCAAAAGTAAATCTTTCTTTTGAATAATCAAGTGATAGACCTAATTTAGCCCACTGTGCACGAATAATATCTGCATACTCTTCTTTCCATTCCCAGATCTTATCAACAAGCTTTTCTCTTCCTAAATCATAACGAGAAATACCCTGTTCTCTAAGTCTAGCTTCAACTTTAGCCTGAGTTGCAAGTCCAGCATGGTCCATACCTGGTAACCATAATGCATCATAGCCCTGCATTCTCTTATAACGGATAATCATATCCTGCATAGTAGTATCCCATGCATGACCTAAATGTAATTTACCAGTTACATTAGGTGGAGGAATAACAATACTATAAGGCTTCTTTGTTAAATCACCTGCTTTAAAGTATTCCTTATCTAACCACTGCTGATATTTACCTTTTTCTACAGCTAAATGGTCATATTTAGTCGGTAACTCTTTCTTCATTTGTTTCGTCCCCCTCAATAAATGATTCTTTATGTTCTCTAATATATTTAGTTAATTTAGGCATAAAATCAGTACCTGCAATCATAGTAATATATTCATGTGTGAAGTCTGAGAAATTATAAGAAGAATAATCACCCATATCTTCATCTTCTTCACCATTTTCCATGATTTCATTCAATCTTCTTGCACTCTTGACTAATTCAGCAATCTGTGGTTCACGTACATTATTGAAATAAGTTTCTAATTCATCCACATACTTTGCATAAGCAGGTGTATCAAAGAATGAACGGATTGTTTTAGTACTACTTACACATTCATTTAACTGACTGATACCATAGACAGTTCTTTCTTCCATATTTAATTTTTCTAAGAAGTTTTCATCATCTTCTTCTAAATCACCAATACGTGCAACAATTAAATTGACTAAGTCCTGATCACTGCATGCATCAAATTTATCTGATGTGAAGTGCTTGTTTTCATCTTTAAAATCCGCAAATCGTAATGCTTCTTCCATCTGTTTGTTTTTGATTGCTTTTGTTTTCTTATAATAGAAATAACCTAGTGTAACTACAAATAAAGCAAAAGCAACCAATATCGGTGTTCTGTATTCCATAGCTCCTCCTTAAATAAAAAAGAGCATGTGCATAAGGACGAATTGTATCGTGGTACCACCTTATTTCACATACTCTGTATGTCTCTTTACTTTAACGCAGTATTACGTATCTGACTACTTCATTCATCAAATATGCTCCAAGGCTACCTTCCAGTCTTCACTCTCCTCTTTCACACCAACCAAGAGGTCTCTTTAAGAAGAATAACTGTACTCCTCCTCTTCAACGCTTGTTATTATTCTACCAAAGGCTTTAGTATAAGTCAATGAACTTATTTGCCCAGATATTCTAAAGCCTGTTCAAGAACTGAATCCCCATTCATCATACCATAGTCCTTCATACCAATCATATAAACTGGGATTGAACCAACAGTTTTCTGAATTTCTTCCTTTGCATAACGAACCTGTGGTCCAAGGAAAATAATATCAGCTTCTACATCCTTTAAATCTGTATTTTCAGCATTTACTGCCCAAATTTCGGCTTCTACACTCTGCTTAGTCGCTGCCCTTTTCATTTTTTCTACAAGTAAGCTTGTACTCATACCTGAAGCACAGCATAATAAAATCTTAATCATCAAAAAACTCCCTTCTTGCGACACATTATATACTAAAATAAGACTTTTGTGAAGAAAGAAAAAAAGAGAGATTTTATGATCTCTCTTCGCATAGTTCTAAGATACAATCCCAGACTTCTCTAACACCTTTTTTCTTTAAACTAGAAAAACGGACAAAATGGTCATTAGGATCAAAATCCAATGTTTCTTTAATCAGCTTCTCATTTTTAACAAGTTCATTACGTTTTAGCTTATCCTCTTTTGTTGCAACAACAATGACAGGAATACCAAAATGTTTTGCATAGTCATACATTGTGACATCATCATCTTTTGGCTTATGACGATAATCCACAATAAGAATCATTGCTTTTAGGTTCTTTCTATTACGTAAATAGTTGTCAATCATTTCTGAGAACTGTTCTAACATCTTCTTAGGTACTTTCGCATAGCCATATCCTGGCACATCGACAAGTCTTAATTCATCATTAATGTTAAAGAAATTAAGAGTACGTGTTTTACCAGGAGTAGAGCTGACCTTTGCAAGTCCCTGTACATTGGTTACTGTATTGATAAAGCTTGATTTACCTACATTTGAACGTCCAGCCATGACTACTTCAGGTAATGATTCATCCGGCCACTGACTTGGCCAGGCTGCACATAACATGAATTCGGCTTTTTTTATTGTATACATATTACTTTACCAATGCATTCTCTAAAACAGTATCAATATGATCTGCTGTAATAATAGTTAAATCTTTTCTTACTGATTCTGGGATATCATCAATATCTTTCGCATTATCCTTAGGAATAATAATTGTATGAATACCAGAACGATGTGCTGAAATAGACTTTTCTTTTAACCCACCAATTGGTAATACATTACCAGTTAATGTCACTTCACCTGTCATTGCGACATCATCACGTACAGGTTTTTGTGTAAATGCTGAATAGATAGCAGTTGTTAAAGTGACACCAGCACTAGGACCATCCTTCTTCACTGCCCCTTCAGGTACATGAATATGGATATCCTGCTTATCAAAATCGATATCCTTTAAGCTATACTTATCAGCATGTGCCTTAAGATAGTCTAATGCAATGGATGCAGATTCCTTCATGACATCTCCAAGCTGACCAGTGACGATGAATTTACCACTACCCTTGAAGTGATTCACTTCAATTGGAAGAATATCTCCACCAAACTGTGTCCATGCTAAACCAGTGACTACACCTACCTGAGGTTTAGGCTGTTTCTTTGTATGATCAAAAGGTGCTTTACCTAATAATTCTTCTAAGTCACTTACTTCTACAACAACATGATCAGTTATCTTCTTAAGAATCTTTAATACTGATTTTCTGCAGATTGCGGCAATTAATCTTTCTAACTGACGTACACCTGCTTCACGTGTATAGTGTCTAATAATATACATTAACGCATCATCGGTGATTGTAAGCTGTTCAGAAGTTAAGCCATGATTTTTAAGTTCTTTCTTAATTAAATGATCTTTCGCAATCATTAATTTTTCTTGTTCTGTATATGAAGATAATTCAATGATTTCTAATCTATCACGTAATGGTCCAGGAATACCTCCTAAATCATTAGCTGTTGCGATAAATAAAACCTGTGATAAATCATATGGTTCTTCGATATAGTTATCTGAGAACATAGAATTCTGTTCAGGATCTAATACTTCAAGCATTGCGCTTGTAGGATCACCCTTATAATCACTTGCCATCTTATCAATTTCATCTAATAAGAAGACAGGATTCATAACGCCTGCTTTTTTCATACCCTGAATAATTCTGCCTGGCATTGAACCTAAATATGTTCTACGATGACCTCTGATTTCAGATTCATCAGTCACACCACCTAAAGAAATCTTCACAAACTTACGGTCTAATGCACGGGCAATAGACTTAGAAATAGAAGTCTTACCAACACCTGGTGGACCTACTAAACAAATAATAGGTGCCTTTAAAGACTGTGTCATCTGTTTTACAGCAAGCTGTTCTACGATTCTTTCTTTAGGCTTCTTTAAACCAAAATGGTCTTCATCAAGAATTTCTTCTACCTTAGTAATATCCTGATTATCTTCTGTCATTTCATACCAAGGAAGCTTAGTCATCCAATCAAGATAAGTACGAACAACATTGGCTTCTGGTGAAGTAGAAGGCATCATCTCATAACGTGCTAACTCTTCAGTCAACTTGTCTTTTACATTCTGTGGATAAGGATTATCCTTAATCATAGAACGGAATCTTTCAACTTCATCCTCACCATTAGGTGTATCGCCTAATTCTTCTTTAATCGCTTTAAGTTTTTCTCTTAAATAGAATTCCTTCTGATTTTCATCAATACTCTTCTTAACGCGATTATTGATAGAATTTTCAATTTCATTAATTGCCTTTTCCTTCTGCATAGATGCAAGAACGAGTAAAAGACGCTTATTAATATCTGGTTCAGCTAAAATCTTTTCTCTTTCAACTAAATCAGAATTAATATAATGACCAATTGTATCAGCAAGTTCACTTGCTGATAAGCCCTGAGTAATATTTGAAATTAATTCTCTAGGTAAAAGCTGACTTGCGCCATTCATTGACTGCATCTGTTCAGTCAATTTACGTACTAATGCAATTTCTTCATTTGGATCACCATGAATATCTTCTAAATAGCGTACCTTAGCATAATAGCATTCACCTTCAGTATAAAGTGATTCTAATTCAACACGCTTTTCACCTACTACAGTTAGCTTGATAGTACCATGATTATCTTTCTTAATACGTTTTGTAATCTTACAAAGTGTGGCATGGTGATATACCATGTCAAAATTGATTTCTTCTTCTAAAGGATGGATTTGTGATACTAATACAATATTAGAATCATGCTGACTTACAGCTAAATCCATTGCATTTAAGGAAAATGTACGTCCTACATCCAAAGACAATTCATGTCCTGGAAATACAAGCATACCACGCGTACAAATAACAGGAAGATCAACTGTTACATTTAAATTTTCCATAACCTATTTCTCCTTTCTTAAGAAAAATAAGACGCGTAGGCGTCTTATTTAACATTATCTTTAATTAACTGAAGAGCCTTTCTGTGAGTTAAATCACTCTTTAATACATATTCCTGACCACCAAGAACCTTCTTAACTTCTTCAAGTGGCATGTTGTAGTATGTAGCGATTTCTTTCATTTCATCTTCCATTTCTGCATCAGTCACTTCAATGTTTTCTGCCTTAACGATTTCATCAAGGATTAAGTTTAACTTAACTCTTTCTTCAGCCTGATCTCTTACATCAGCTTTGATATCATCCATTGTCTTACCAGTCATCTGAGTGTATAATTCAATGTTTAATCCCTGCTGAGATAAGTTCTGGTTGATTTCGTTAATGATGTTCATAACTTCACTATCAACCATTGCATCTGGTACATCGATTGTATTATTAGCAACTACAGCTTTGATTACTTCTTCATTGAACTTGTTTTCAGCTTCAGCCTTCTTCATAGTTCTGATCTGATCTTTAATCTTTTCCTGTAACTGTTCTAATGTTTCAACACCTTCGATGTTAACATCCTTAGCTAATTCATCATCAATTTCAGGTAAAACCTTAGCTTTGATTTCATGAACCTTAACCTTGAATACTACTTCAGCACCTGCTAAATCAGCTGCATGATATTCTTCAGGGAAAGTTAAATTGATTTCTTTTTCTTCACCAGCAGCCATACCAACTAGACCTTCTTCAAATCCAGGGATGAATGAGTGAGAACCGATTTCTAATGAATAGTTTTCTGCTTTTCCGCCTTCAAAAGCAACACCATCTTTGAAACCTTCATAATCGATAACAGCTGTATCGCCTTCTTCAACTGTTCCTTCTTCTTTAACTACTAATTCAGCGAACTGCTTCTGGTAGTCATTTAATCTTTCTTCAACATCTTTCTTAGTTACTCTAACCTGAGCCTTCTTAACTTCTAATCCTTTATATTCACCTAATTCAAATTCAGGTTTAACTGGACAAGTGAAAGTTACTTCTAATTCAGTTTCAGTAGACTTAACAATGTTTGCAGTTGGCTGAGCAACTGGAGTTACATTGTTGTCAATGAAGATCTTAGCATAGTTTTCAGTTAAGATTTCTTCAACAGCCTGTTCTCTAATTGCTTTATTACCAATCTTAGCTTTGATTAAGCTCTTTGGAGCATGTCCCTTTCTGAAACCATCTAAATTAGCTGAGTTAGCTAACTTATTTAAAGCCTTATCCTGAGCAGCTGCCCATTCTTCTTTATCGAAAACGGCTTTGATTTCAACCATTGATTTCTCAAGTTTTTTAACTTCTGTATTCATTTCTTAATCTCCTTTACTATTTGCAATTGCTATTATACATGAAAGATTCATGCAATGCAACAATTTAACACTCTAATTGTTTGAGTGCTAATATTTCTTTTTCTATGTCTGATAAATCACAATTGTAGTCAATTTCTATATCAGATGGATCGACTGGCATATTTTGTAATGTTGCAACATAATAATGTAATGTTGCTGCTACTAGATCACAGTCTTCTGGCATAATATCCTTAGGATAAATAGTATAAAGATAATATTCCAGATAATCGAGACATTGTGAGAGAAGCGTAGGATTATCATCTTCTAATACTCTTGAAAGAGATTTACCAATTAATGTATAACATTCTCTTTCTAATACTAAAGGACTATAAGAGCCATTAAAGTAATATGTTTCATCACCCTTCACCACAGTAAATTCTTCATCCACCTGCTGATCAATTAAGATTTCCATAATAAGTGTCTTTGCAAAAGATGACTTATGAGGATTTTCTAAAAATCTTGATACTTCAGGCATGATCATACGGATGTTTAACTGCTGCAATTGATCAAGTGCCATATAGATCAAATCATCATTTACTTCATCTCTATCAAGTAAACGTCCAATTTCCTGTGCAGACATAATGGTACTCTTGTTTTCAAGCTGGTAATTCTTTTCCTGTTTCATAAGAATAATTTCATCATAAACTGCATTGAATAAATTTTCATACTGCTGAGGAATATAAGGCATGGATAATTCTTCAATAAGAATATTGATTGCCTGTTCATATTCTTCAAGTTCTTTTAAAGCATTCAAATATAATGCAGTCACTTCATAATAAGTGTTATTGGCCTGCATTTTTGCAATGGCCCCTTCCTGCATACATTTTTGATACTCTTCTAATGCATTTAAGCATACAAGACGATAATATCTAGTCATCTCGTCATCCATATCTGTCAAACGACTTAATGCGACTTGATACTGACCTTCTTCAATAAGTTCTTCTATCATGTTTGCCTGCCCCCTTGAGTTTCCATTTTATCAAAATTAGACTATCTGTCAACATATAAAAAACCTTACAAAATGTAAGGTTCTTGTCTTATTATTCATCACCAAATGATACGCCCATAGCCTTAGCAGCCTGAACTAAATCTCCATTAGGATCAACAAGTTTCTGTTTACCAAACTTAGCATCACCAATAACTTCTTCTAGTGAAGTATATTCCATGTTGCCACCCTTTAATGATACAACATTTCCAAATAATCCTTCATCAATCATAGAACATGCTTTATTACCAAATCTGATAGATAAGATTCTGTCATATGCATCAATATCACCGCCACGGATAATATGTCCTGGATTAACAGAACGTACTTCATGGTTAGGAATAACTTTTTCAAGATCATCAGCCACCTTTGCAGCAAGTCCAGAATAACGGATTGGATCTGGTGAATCTTCTACAATCTTACCGATTGATTTAGTACCATCTGCATATTTAGCACCTTCAGCCACTGCAATAACAGTATATGGAAGGCCTGCTTCATCACGTTTCTTAACAGCCTTCGCAATATTTTCAATAGTAAATGGAATTTCAGGAATCAATACAACACCTGCATTACCTGCAAGACCTGCATATAATGAAATCCATCCTGCTTCTCTACCCATTAATTCACAGCAGATAACACGATGGTGTGATTTTGCAGTAGTCTGAAGACGATCTACGAATTCAGTACCAACACTCATCGCACTGATGAAACCATATGTTAAATCTGTAGAAGTTAAATCATTATCCATAGTCTTTGGAACACCTATGACATTAACACCTTTTCTGCTGAAATCTCTCGCACTTGTTAATGTACCATCGCCACCTAATACAACTAGTACATCAACACCATCTTTCTTAAGATTTTCTACACCTACATCACTTACATCTTTTCTTACTTTTCCACCATTTCCATCATCTACAAGATAATCGAATAGGTTATCTTTATTAGAACTATAAAGAATAGTTCCGCCTTCCTTATATATATCTTCTACCTTGTCTACAGTTAATTCTACATAATTATTATTATACAATCCACGATAACCATATACAAAGCCGATGACTTCCCAATTATATTTTTCAATCGCAATCTTAGTGATTGTTCTGATTACCGCATTTAAACCTGGACAATCTCCTCCGCCAGATAATAGCGCAATTTTTTTAACTTTTGAATTCATGATATTTCCTCCTTATGTAAATCCCACTCTCTATTATAAATTAAACTGTTAGCGTTTTCAATATAAATATGAAGCGCTTACATGTAAGCATTAAAAAAGAAGCCTATAAAGGCTCCTTAGTCAATGTTTCAATAACTTCTATTACATGCTTTACTGGAAGTCCAATCACATTATCAATGTCCCCATGCACTTCTTCAATAAACTTTCCTGCCTCACCTTGAATCGCATAAGCACCTGCTTTACCCTTCCATTCATCAATAGAAAGATAATCATCAATCATATCACTGATATTCTTGAATTTAACTTTTGTTTCATCCACAAATGTACACACCTGATTCTTATAGAATACAGCCACTGATGTATAAACACTATGTGTATCATTACTTAATGATTCAAGTATTTCTCTTGCTTCATGTGTGCTATAGGCTTTTCCAATAATCTTATCATTATAATAGATTGTTGTATCAGCACTGATCACTACATCATCAGGATATTTCTCATGAATAGAAACACCTTTATCATATGCAAGTTTCTTAAGTCTTTCTTCTATATTCAAAGAAGAATCAAGATATTCAGTAATAGAAGAGGCATCGATAATAAAATCAACGCCTTCTCTTTCAAGCAGTTCTTTTCGTCTAGGAGAAGTACTTGCAAGAATAATTTTCATTACTTCTTTTCCTCAGCAGGTGCATCATGTTTAACGATTGGTTTAGGTAATAATGCTTTTCTAGAAACATTAACACCCTTATCAGTAATCTGAGTTACTTTAACCTTTACTGTATCGCCAAGCTTGATCACATCGCCGACTTTATTTGTTCTATCCCAAGCAACATCCTTAACATGTAAGAATCCATTTGTACCAGGGAATAATTCAATAAATGCATACTTTTCTTCAACTCTTACAGCCTTACCATCAAAGATTTCACCCACTTCAACTTTTCTAGTTAAATCCTTGATCATACCCATTGCATGGTCAATAGCTTCCTGAGAGTAATGGTAGATAGTGACATTACCTTCATCATCGATATCAATCTTAACATTATCACTTTCCGCAATAATCTTATTGATCATATCGCCACCCTTACCGATTACATCTTTAATCTGTTCAGGTTCAATCTTCATCATAGCAACCTTAGGAGCGTATGGACTTAAGTGATCTCTAGGAGCACTGATTGCTGACATCATGCAGTCCATGATTTGTCCTCTTGCAACCTTTGCCTGAGCTAATGCTTCCTGTAAGATTTCTTTAGTAATACCATCAATCTTGATATCCATCTGTAATGCACAGATACCGTTCTTTGTACCTGCTACCTTGAAGTCCATATCACCAAGATGGTCTTCCATACCCTGGATATCAGTTAAGATTGTATAGTTTTCGCCTTTTTTAACTAGACCCATAGCAACACCAGCTACTGGATTACTAATTGGAACACCAGCAGCCATTAAAGCCATAGTTGATGCACAAATTGAAGCCTGTGAAGAAGAACCGTTAGATTCTAATACTTCCGCAACAACTCTGATTGTATATGGGAATTCTGTTTCTGAAGGAATAACCTGTCTTAAGGCTCTTTCACCTAAAGCACCATGACCGATTTCTCTTCTACCTGGAGAACCCATTCTTCCTGTTTCACCTACACAATATGGTGGGAAGTTATAATGATGCATGAAACGTTTCTGATCTTCCATTCCAAGACCATCAATCTTCTGTACTTCACCTAATGCACCAAGTGTGCAGGCAGATAATACCTGAGTTTCACCACGAGTGAACATAGCAGAACCATGTACACGTGGTAATAAATCTACCTGTGCGTCTAATGGACGTACTTCATCTACTTTACGGCCATCAGGTCTTACCTTTTCTTCAGTAATAAGACGTCTTACTTCTTCTTTTTCAAGATCACCAAGAACCATCTTAACCTGTTTAATTGTCTTATCATGTTCTTCAACAGTTGCATATTCTTTTTCTTCAAAAGATTCTACAACCTTAGCATCTAATTCATCAATTGCAGCATATCTTTCAAGCTTACCAGGAATAGAAATAGCCTTGATCATTTCTTCCTTAGCCATTGCTTCTACGCTAGACACAATATTTTCATCTAATGCGAATAGTGGAACATCAATCTTTTCCTTACCAACAGCTTCTACAATCTGTTCCTGGAAAGCAATTAATTCCTTGATCTTTTCATGACCGAACATCAATGCATTCAACATTGTTTCTTCGTCAACTTCTTTTGCATCTGCTTCAACCATGTTAATAGCATCCTTTGTACCAGCTACTTCAAGGTTGATTTCACTTCTTGCCATATCTTCTGGTCCTGCATTGACAGTAAATTCACCATCAATTAAACCTACGTTAACACCTGCAATTGGACCGTTGAATGGAATATCAGAAATACATAGAGCGATAGATGCACCAAGCATTGCTGCCATTTCTGGAGTTGCTTCCTGATCCACTGATAATACAGTATTAACAACCTGTACTTCATTTCTGAAACCATCTGCAAATAATGGACGGATTGGTCTATCAATCATTCTTGCAGTTAAAGTACCATGTTCACTAGGACGGCCTTCACGCTTTAAGAATCCACCTGGGATCTTACCTACAGAATATAGTTTTTCTTCATATGTTACTGTTAATGGGAAAAAATCTACATCTTTTGGTTCTTTACCAGCACATGCTGTTGAAAGAACAACTGTATCATCATATCTTACTAAACAAGAGCCGTTTGCCTGTTTAGCCATTTCACCAACTTCAACCTGGATTTTCTTACCATAGAAATCCATACTAAAAATTTGTTTTGCCATAAATTCACCTCATATTCCTCAAAATTATATCATAAATCAAGTATTACACAAACAATTATTTGATAGAGACATGAAAAAAAGCCCCTGAGGGCTTCGTTTCTTATCTTCTTAATCCTAACTTATCAGTTAAAGCTGTATATCTGTCAAGATCTTCATTCTTAAGATACTTTAATAAGTCTCTTCTTCTACCGATCTTCTTTAAAAGACCTCTGTTAGAATGATTATCCTTTGGATGCTGTTTGAAGTGACCGTTTAACTTGTTGATATCAGCAGTTAATAATGCGATCTGAACTTCTGGAGAACCAGTATCCTTTTCTACGCGACCATATTCAGCCATGATCTTAGCTTTTTCTTCTTTAGTTAACATTATGTTTTCCTCCTAAAATATTTTCTTCGCAATATCCAAGCTAGATGTAAGAGGTACAAATATCCTAGACATTGTTGCAATGACTATTCTACACTATTTTGATATAAAGTCAAATACTTTTTCATAACCTGACTTAAATATTTTCTGTCTTCTGTCAATTGTGTTTTTAGCCCTTCTAAGCCATTAAAAGCAGTTTCTTCACGCTTATATAAATAGAAAGTTACTTCTACTTCCTGGCCATAAACATCTTCATTAAAGTCAAAGACATTCACTTCCAATGAAAGACGATTAATATCATTAAATGTAGGATTCATACCAATATTAGCCATTCCTATATAATAATGATGATTGATTTCTACAATCGTACCATAGACTCCTCTTTTAGGTAAGTATTTCATACCATAGTCGATATTCAATGTCGGAAAACCGATGAGACGTCCTCGCTGTTTACCATGAATAACAGTACCCCTCACCTCAAAAGGTCGATCAAGTAAAGTATTGACTTCTTCAATTAATCCTTGATCCATCAATTTTTTAATAAGAGTAGATGATACTTTTTCTGTTTCATTATACATAACAGCATCTTTCACAATAAGTTCAAATGACTGTTTCTTTAAGTCTTCTATGCTGCCACTATTATGATCACCAAAGTGGAAATCATAGCCACATACTAATCTTTTTAAAGGAAGCTTATTTAAATATTCATCAATAAAAGCCTGTGGGCTGAGTGCTGCTACCTCTTTAGTAAAATGAATAACTAAAAGATAATCAATTCCCATTGCTTCTAGAAGTTCTTTTTTCTCTTCTAGAGTAATGATTGATTGTCTTTTTTCACCTTTTAATACACATAAAGGATGCACATCAAAGCTCATAACAGCTGTTTTAGTTTCTGCTTTATATTTCAATACTTCATGAATCAAAGACATATGACCTAGATGTAATCCATCAAAAAAGCCAATTGCAAGTGAAAGAGGTTCTTTTAAATTCACCTCTTCCATATTTATAACCTTCATTAGAAAAGCCCCCTGAGGCTCTTTAAATTGCCTTTTCCATCCGGTCCATATATTGCAAGTAATTTGCCTTCTTTTGAATATACAGCAACATTATGATCTTTATCACTCTTAATCTTCTGCCCTGTCATCACTATTCTTTCATCTACAACTATTGAATCATAAAAAGAAAATACTTCTTCTAAAGAAATCACTGGTCCATTATTTTCTTCTAGTTCTTCAAGTGTCACTGCCTGATCAATCGTAAAATGACCTGACTGATTTCTAACTAATGCAGTCATATGAGCAGGATAACCTAAAGCTTTTCCAATATCTACACATAATGAACGGATATATGTTCCTTTAGAGCACTTGACATCAATAGTGATTTCATCATCATGTGCATCCACTAAATCCAATTTATAAATAGTTATTGGTCTTTCTGGAACTTCTACTTCTATACCTTCTCTGGCATATTCATAGAGTTTCTTACCATTAATTTTAATAGCTGAATACATTGGAGGTTTCTGCATAGAATCTCCTTTAAAAGAAGCTAAGACCTCTTCTAGGTTTTCATAACCAGCAAAAGGCTTCGTTTCTAGAACCTTACCTTCTGAGTCATATGTATCAGTTGCACTACCCAGTTTAAGTGTAGCACGATATTCTTTTTCTTCACTCGTTAAAAACTGCATTGCTTTAGTTGCTTTATTAATACCTACAACCAAAACACCAGTCGCCATAGGGTCAAGAGTTCCACAATGTCCTACTTTTTTAGTGTGCATAATACGTCTCACACGATTAACGACATCATGACTTGTCATACCCTGTGGCTTATTAATTAAAATAATACCATCCATCTACTCACATCCTTCCTAAAAAAAGCAGACTATTGTCTGCTTAGATATGATTAATAACGAAATACTTCTTCTTACCTCTTCTAATAACAGTCACCTTGCCACCAAAAGCGTTATCTTTTGATACAACAAACTTTTCATCAGTCATCTTTTCACCATTCACAAGAACACTTCCACCTTTAACGAACTGTCTTGCTTCACGGTTACTTGAAGCAGCACCTGCTTTTACTAATACATTTAAGATCTGTTCATCTTCAGTTACATCAATACTTGGCACACCATTGAAGCACTGTTTAACCTGTTCATAAGTCATACTCTTGATATCACCACTGAATAATTTTTCAGAAATGCTGACAGCTTCTTCATAAGCATCTGCACCATGAATGAAAGTAATAACTTCTTTTGCAAGTGCCTTATGTGCTTTTCTTAAGTGTGGTTCATTCTTATTTGATTCTTCTAATGCTTCAATTTCTTCCTTAGATAAGAAAGTAAGGTATTTTAAGTAATCAATAACCTTGCTATCTTCACTGTTGATGAAGAACTGATACATTTCATATGGTGAAGTCTTTTCTCTGTCTAACCAGATTGCATTTCCTTCTGATTTACCAAACTTAGTACCATCGCTCTTAGTAAGTAAAGGCATAGTAAATCCATATGCTTCATCACCAGTCTTCTTTCTAATTAATTCGATACCTGCAGTGATATTACCCCACTGATCCTGACCAGCTACCTGTAAATCACAGCCTTTATTTTCATGTAAGTAATAGAAATCCATTGCCTGCATGATCATATAAGAGAATTCAGTAAAAGTAATCCCTTCATCTAATCTTCTCTTAATAATATCCTTAGATAACATGTAGTTAATATTGAAATATTTACCATAATCTCTTAACCAGTCAATGAAGTTTAAATCTTTAGACCAGTCTAAGTTATTCACTACTTCAAAACCGAATAAATCTTCAGCCTGCTTCTTTAAGCAGTCAAAGTTATGCTGTACCTGTTCTTTTGTGATCATTGGTCTTTCAGTTGTTGGCTTTGGATCACCAATCTGTCCAGTTGCGCCACCGACTAAAAGAATTGGATGATGACCTGCATCCTTTAATCTCTTAGACATTAAGAAAGATGAGAAATGTCCAATATGTAAAGAATCCCCAGTTGGGTCAGTACCGATATAGAATGTCATTCCTCCTGCATTTAATTTGTCTTTTAAGTCTTCAGAACTTACATCTTTAATGAGGCCACGCCACACTAATTCATCATAAAATGTCATAATTTCCTCCTATAATATAAAAGAGAATCCATCCAAAGGACGAATTCTCGCGTTACCACCTTTATTCATGTCATAGACATGCTCTCTTGTTGATAACGGTGTACTCACCGTCTAGACTTTGCATCTAGAAGCTCCAAAGTGTATTCATTCATACTGCTGCTCTTATTTTCACCAGCCATAAGTTCTCTAAACCAGCGCATATGAATTACTTGTCTTCTTCATCGCAACTAAAAGTCTACATGAAATCATGATGTTTGTCAATATCAGCTTGTAAAGACACTTTCTAACATCAGTTTTGTTTCATCAAGATGGAATGCATCAACTAGCACAATAACACGGTCTCCAGAAATAAGCTTTGTATCCCCTTTTGGAATAATTTCTTCTCCACCACGAATAACGGAAACAATTAGACTACGGCGAGGAAGCTGTAAATCCTTAATATAACGATCACAGGCATTTGAACCAAAGCCAACTGTATAACCAATGAGTTCCTTACTATCTGCATATTCTTCCATTGAATGATATGGCTGATTGTTTAAAAGGTTTGTTAAAAGACTTTCATAAATTGGTTCACTATGTAAAAGATTAGCTACATAGTAAGAAACAAATGACACTAGTGCGATAGGCAAGAGCATCTTTAAAGTTCCACTCATTTCTGCTATCAGTACAATACCAGTAATAGGTGCTCTGACAATAGCACTAAAATAGGCAGCCATAGCCATAATAATGAAGTTCATGAAATATTCTGAAGGAACACCGCACATAATAGCAACCTTCCCCACACTTGCACCAATCAGACTTCCTAAGATAAGTAATGGAAAGAAGATGCCTCCAGCAGCGCCTGAGCCAAATGAAACACATGAAATAAGAAGCTTTAATACAAATAATAAAATGAGTGTAGATAAAACAAGATTTGGTTCATTGAGATATTCTACAAGCTTGTGTCCTCCACCCATGACAAGTGGGCAATAGAATCCTAAGATTCCAGATAATACTAAAGGAATAATGACTCTTTGATGTTTTTGAAGAAATGGCACCTTCTTATAAAGCTTGATAGTTCCCATTGTAACCTTATTATAGAAAGCACCTAATACACCAGCGACAATACCTAGAATAATGATCCAGATATAGTTCTTTAGAGGAAATGTTTCTTTAATAGAAAAAGCAAGGGTTGGTGATAAACCAAAGATATTTCTACTTAAGAAATCCGCTGTAATAGATGCAATCATAACAGAAACAAGTGCACTTGTAGAGAAGTTCTTATGCACTTCTTCTAAGGCGAACATAATTCCCGCAAGAGGTGCATTGAATGCTGCAGATAAGCCAGCAGCTGCTCCTGCTGTCATTAAATAACGCTCTTCCGTTTTTACACGTTTTCCTTTTTTCGCAAGAGCCTTACCAACCATACCTCCTAGCTGGATACTTGGCCCTTCTCTGCCAAGTGATAAACCACCAACTAACGCAAGTGATCCTGCGACAAACTTAGCAACTAATACTCTCCACCAGCATTCATCAATACGTCCCTGTACTTCTGCTTCTAGCTGTGGAATACCAGAGCCCCCAATCATGGGTTCCCACTTTAAAAAGAGTGAAATAATAAGGCCTAATACAATAAGACCGATGATCCATAAAGGCCAATAAGACACATTATGTGCCACAAAGTCCCTTATAGTAAAATAAATAGATTCTGCATTTGATAAAACAAGACGATATGTGATACAGACAGCACCTGATGCGATACCAACAAGTAACCCTTCATAAGCTAAACGCTTATTGAGTTTACTTCTTTCTCGTAATATATTTGCAGTATCAGATTGATTTTTAAGCATATATAATCCTCCCAGTAATTATAATGACCGATACTATTTTAGCACAATCTAAGCGTGTAAAAAAGGATGCCTCAGCATCCTTCTTTAGTTATTTAGTTGTATCACGCTTGATGAATGTATAATGCATTGGCACTTCAGCTTCATCAATTTCTTCATGATTTAAGATCTTTGTAAGAAGTCTGATTGCGATGGCACCCATATCATATACAGGCACATGAATAGTAGTAAGAGGTGGACGACAGATAGTTGCATAGCTTGTATCCATCATACCAACAACCTGCATATCTTCAGGAATCTTGATACCATGATCAATGGCTGCATTTACAACAGCAACTGCTTCCTTGTCATAACCAGTTAAAACAACGTCATGCTTATGAGTTGTGAAATATTCATTTAACTGAGGATAGCTTTCTTCATAGTGGTTTGATACATCTACAATGTAGTCATCATGAAGTGTTTCTCCACTATCCTTAAATGCTTCTTCAATACCTTTCGCAAAATCATTTAAATCAACAAGATTCTGAGCTGCTCTTACAAAGCAGATATCTTTCTTGCCTTGTTCAATAAACTGTTTAGTCATATCATATGCGATACTCTTTGCATCAACATATACAGAACAGATATCTTCATCAGAAATCTTATACCCAACAACAACTGCAGGAATACGGTATTTTTTAATGAGATCAATTTCTTTATCAATGCAGTTATTATTGAATAATACAACACCATCAGCTCTTGATTTAATAACCTTTTCAATAACTTCTTCAATTGGGTTACCTAAGCCAAGTTCATCAGTTGTATACATAATGATATTGAAGTCTAAAGTACGTCCAGTATCTCCAATACCACCAATCATATCTTTTACATGTCCGAAGAGTGACTGTGGGAATACAACTGCAATAGTTGTAGTTTTACTAGTTGCAAGACCTCTTGCAATCTGATTAGGCTTGAAATCGAGTCGTTTAATTGTTTCAAGTACACGTTCTCTTGTTGCAGGCTTTACAACATTTGAACCATTAATTACTCTTGAAACTGTTGCAAGTGAAACATCAGCTGCTTCTGCAACATCATAGATTGTTACTTTCTTCTTCATACTAATCCTTGATTTCCTCAATCATTTCATCTAACTGTTTTTCAACATCATCGATTTCCTGATCGATTGCATCTTCATCAATTGTAGCAGCCTTATCATTAATCATTGTTTTAACTTCGTCGATTTTCTGATTTACACGTCCAGTTACTTCTACAACTGAACCTTTAACCTTTTCAAAATTGTCACTTGCCTTTACTTTTTCTGCAAGAATTTCTAATTTCTTCTGTACTTCATCTACTTTTTCTTTAGTAGTTTCTTTAAAATCATCAGCATCAAATTCATCTACTGATTTTTTGATATTTTCAATTGTTTCACCTAATTTAGCTTCTACATCTTCTTTAGTAAGACTCGCTAAATAGTCATAAGTTGATTTTGATTTAGCCTTTAAATCTTCTCTTAATTCGCTACCTTTCTTAGGTGCAAATAATACGCCTGCTAAAACACCTAACCCTACTCCGAATAATACTTTTCCGAATTTCATAATTATACCTCCTATTTTTTCTTCAAGATATTTTTCAAGCCTAATACCGTTCCTAAAACACCTGTACCTGATCTCTTCTTATTAAAAATACCGCTTACCACGTTGATAGGTTCATTGAGCTTATCCATTTTATAGTTGATATCATCCACTGTAACATTCACTTTAGAAACAGTTGTTTCTAAATGCTGTGCCAAATGACTGACATCTTTTAAAGTTGTAAGTGCATGGATAAGAAACACTCCTAGTGACACTAATGCGAATACGCCAGCGAGCACTAGAATACATAGACAAATTGTTAGAATATCCATGGGATGTCCTCCTATGCCTTTTCTTTTTCCTTAATAACTAATTCTTCTAATTTATAAATATCCTTTGGACTCATAAATAAGAATACTGCATTATCATATTGTGCTAATTCCTTAGCACCTGCTTCATCTTCAGTGACTACTTTAGAACGGGGTAGGTTCTTAGTAATAACACTAACATCAATATCAATTCCTGGTTCCTTTGGCGCATTTTTAGGGAAATCTACAAAATATGGATGATCAACTGTATCCATGATTCGTGCATAATCCTTTGCAAATCTTAAACCACGAGAATATCTATCTGGCTGATAAACAGCTACGATCTGTTTACCTGGGAAACGTGTTCTTGTTTCTTCAATAACATACTTAATTGCTGTTGGATGATGTGCATAGTCATCAACATATACGTTATTTCCTACTTCTTTCACTGCATAACGTCTCTTAGTTCCCTTAAATGTACTTAACTGACTCTGCATATAATCAAAGTCCATACCTTCAAGGTATCCTAAAGTAATAACACCTAACGTGTTATAAAGTGTATGCATACCATAGAATGGTAAAGTGAAATGACCAAAAAGATCACCATAAATATAAACATCAAATGATAAACCTTTTTCATTATTAATAACGTTCTTAGCCTGAACATCATTACCATCTTTTACACCGAATTTTACAACTCTCTTTGTATAATTCAAATGAGGAAGATGTGGATCATCACCCCATATAACAATAGCCTTTTTAGCCTGGTTAGCATACTTTTCAAAAGACTGTTCATACTGTTCCATTGACTTGAAATAATCAACATGATCCATTTCAATATTGTTAATATAAGCATAATCTGGATGATACCATAAGAAATGATCCTTATATTCGCAACATTCAGCAACGAAATACTTAGCACCCTTAGTGGCATAACCAGTACCATCACCAATTAATACATTAGTCTTATCATAATCCTTAAATAAATGATAAGCCATACCTGTAGTAGAAGTCTTACCATGTGTACCTGCAATACCAATAGTGACATGATCATCCATTAACTTAGCTAAGAAATCATAATAGTGATGAATAGTCACATTTGGATTATCTTCTGCAGCTGCTACTTCTTCATTAGAACGGTCGAATGCATTCCCTACAATAACATCCATACCATCTTTAATGTTGTCCTTATTAAATGAATAAATAGGAATATGTCTTTCTCTTAATCCATCTTCAAGGAAGATATACTTATCAATATCACTTCCTGCAACTTCATAACCTAAATCATATAAGATTCTTGCAAGAGAAGCCATTCCTGAACCTTTAATACCTATAAAATAATACATATATTTTGTCACCTCGATAATATATTAACACAAATTACATAATGATTACATAGATATCACTCAAAAATGAAAGTATTTTCATAAATTGGTAAGAAATGGATCATCAATCCTAAAAGTTGGTGTATCAAATATCTCACTTTCACCTAAATGAATATTTAATACCTGTTCAATAGTGAGTCCAATTGTTTCACCATCTTTAAATGTCACATCATTCATAATCACATATAGGGCTGTATCTTTAAGAAAGTCTAATACTTCCATGGGTTCACCTATAGAAGTGATCTCTATTTCATGATAGCCAAGCTTTTCAAGACCATCTGTATAAGCCCCTACTCCATTTTCTAGTGGATATAAACCAAACCAGATGATGTTATAAATGGGAAACATATCCTGATTGATCATCTTCGCCATTGTTTGATAGAAAGATGGTTCGTAGATGATATCGTTCATATATATCCCTACAACATTCTCATCAATTTTTGAACATACTTCTTCTACAAATTTAGGACAATCTGTCTGAATTGTTTCAATTGTCTTATGGATATGAATCATTCCCTTATGAGTTTTAGTACATTCATCTGCTTCTTCCCACATAAAGTTACTTAAAGCTGCACTAAGACGTACTTCTTCATCTAGTGGATGATCAATAGTATCAGCCAATGGTTCTTTTACTAATAAAAATGCATCTAATTCCATCTTTATTCTCCTTCAAATAATAGGTCTTCTAACTCTTTGACAGACTCAACATAATAAGTACATTTATTCTTAATATCTTCTTTGATTTCCTTGATATCATGAGCCCATCCAGCTCCACATGCATCAATATGCGCATCTCGTGCCATCTGTATACCTGGTAATAAGTCATCTACAAGTAAGACATCTTCTTTATTTAGATGAAGTTCTTCAATAATACTTTCTACAGGCCAAGTAGATGGTTTACGCTTTTCAAGAGGTAATTCCCATCCATATACAATAGAAGGCTCAGGTAAATCATTATTCTTATAATCACGAATAATAGTATGCTTCATTGAATGAGAAATAACACAGATAGTGCCACCTTCATTCACATAACGCCATAATAAGTCATGGATTCCATCAAAAGAGACTGGCGCATGATCTTGAATATAAGACTGCCAATTATTTTCCTGTATATGCATTTCTTCTTCAGTAAATTTTAGTATATCAAAACATAATGCAGTAAAGCCTGGCTTATAATTATATTTAAAATAATCCTCACAAGTCATAGTGACACCAGGACGTAATTTACTTAATGAGTCTAAGAAAGCAGGAAAGTTCACTGTACGTGTACTATCTACAATCGTATCATCATGATCTAGTATTAAACATTTATATTTCATTTGTTTCTCCTTTTTGATACGCAAGACATGTTATACCCTGCGTATTAACTATTTTACCACATTGTTTAAATCCACAGGATTCTAATAAATTCTGCATAGGGATATTCTTGATTCCTGTATCCATCTTTAAATTAGGCATCTGACTATAAGCCCAGTTCAAAATAAACTTGCAGGCTCCTTTCACAATATGTGCAGAAACAACACGATGGACAACACCATAAGGTGCATTATTCAACCATTGTCCCTCTATTTCCTTATAATCCTGATCTTCTTCTATCGCATAATAGAAGACAGCCGCAATTTGATCTTCATACATACATAAATACATCTTATCTATATCTTTAATAATCAAATCTTTTGAAGGATAACCTACAGGCCATTGATCGGAATTCCCATGATTATCCATAAATATCTTTGCATCTTTATATAGACTCATTATTTTATCTATTTGAGTTCTATTAGCTTTTCTTATTTCCATAGTTAGCTCCTTTAATTTATATCATAACATAAAAAAGAGTCTGAAAAAAATCCAGACCCCCATATTACATAATTTCTACTATTGTTCTGTCTATCGTGATAGATGGATTCTCATCAAAACCATTCAATATATCTTTACCATCATCTATTTTCTTCAACGTATCATGTCCTTTATGGATTTCAATTTCCATTGAAAACCAACAATCCTGCTTTTCAAAACAGATTTCAAAATTTTCTAAGCAGAAGACAATAGCTTTCGTCTCCCACATATCATAATTTTTCAAAACAGTATGATCATTGCCTAGTATAGCTTTCTGTACTACCTCATCAATATATGTTTTTTTGATATCATTATTGAACCTTGGTTCAACTTCTGTCCAATTGGATTTAGAGATACTTAATATAGTTGCTTCACCATCTAATCCAAAATAATCTAATGCCTTATAATCGTTTATTAATTCAAACACCTGGTGATTAATCTCAAATCCCAAGATACCTGTTACAGAATCTGCAACGATGAAATCTGCATGCTTGTATGTTAAGAAAGTTTTACCTATAAATGATTTGATCAACCCTGTGTCAAACCTGAAATCATACTGTTTCATTATTGTTTTACTTTTCAAAAAGATACTAATGTTTGTTACGAGCTAATCTTATCATGTTTTCATCTAATGTAGTACGCGGATTTTCCAAATTATATTTTTTAGCCCAATCTTTATAATGCTTGTCCATGTATTCCTTCAATTCATTAATGGATTTTGTTTTGAATAAATCAATAAGATTCACATCATCAGTAATAATCTTGATGGTTTCATCTAATTTCAAGATAAACTGCGATGCATTTTCTAAATCTAGGCTTTCAAACAAGTAAGTATTTGTAGTAGTATCAATATCCAAATCTACAAAATAATTATAAAAAATTTTATATCTAATTTTCAATTATCCGCATAAACACTATACATTCAAGCATTTTGAAGTATAGAAAAACACTCATCTTACCACGAATTTACCACGATTGAATGAGCCTTGATATGACCGTAAAACTACTAAGGGAGATAGCACGAAACTGTGTATCTCCCGATTTTTTTATACAGTTGATTACTTCACTCCGATTTCAAATTTCAATATTGCTTTCATCATGTCTGTATGAATTTCTCCTTTTAGTTCTTCATCAACCTGCATAATGATTTTACCACTTTCAGAGTGGTAAAAAGGACGCAAGCATAATTTAGAAATATAACCGTCATAAAACTTCAAAATCTCTTTAACTGCCATTTCATCTCCGCTTGACGCTTTGCAAATCAATTCAAAAGAGGGATAGCCATAATCTTTACTCATTTCTTTACTTCCCTTCGCTCAAAAGCATTTTTAACTTCCTTAGTCCTCTAGTTCTTCTACTGCAAATAGCAGAACGTGATACATGGTACAGTTCTGAAATTTTTCTGTCGTTCATTCCTTGAAAATAACGTAATAAAATCGCACTACGCTGTTTTTCTGACAGTCTATGTAAAACTGTACCAAGTGTTTCATCAGATACATAAATTGTAAAGTGCAAGACTTTAAATGATACACAATCATAAAAACAGGTATCAATCGTTCCACGTTCAACTTGTTTCGTTTCGGCTATTTCACAAAACAATACTTCACGTTTAGAATGTCTTGCAAGCTGTCTGTTTCGACTTTTCACTTTGTTCTTAATGACAATCAGCATTAAAGAATTGAACTGTAATCTGACGATATGCTCGAAAGAAGATGTCCTCATAATCTCACCCCCTTTCTGCTAATGCTGAAATATATAAACGGAATACCGTTTATACCCTTTAGAAATACAGAAAAATGGTAAGAAAAAAGCCCACACAAAACATATATTTGTGCGAGCCTTAAATACTGCAATATTACTCTTTCTTTTATAACACTATCCTTTTAGCAGATTTCAAATTTTCTTTTATATATTGTTTTTAGCCTAACATACTATTTAACCCCTTGTATTATATCTCTAACTTTTGAAAAATTCTTTTTGAATATATTGAAATCATGATTGAAGCAATAGAAGCTACAAACATAACAACCCATGTTTCTTGTATAAATACATCGAATAAAATACCGTAAACCATTTGTCCAATAGGTTGACCGCACATAGCAACTGCTACCAGCGTAGCTATTATCTTTCCTACTAATTGCGGTGGTGTTTGTGTCTGAACAAGAGTGTAAATTTGAACAACAAACATAGTAGATACACCCATAGCCACAAAGCACATCACTGTAACTACCCAGTAGGAAACTATTGCAGGCAATTCTAAAAATAGCGAAATTCCCATAAGTAAAACAGCAGTAGAATTTCACGTTTCTTGTCTGGCAACTCACGTAATGCTTCACTCAACAAATCATTTTCAACGCCTACTGATAACCCATTGAGTGTAAAAATCTGAAAGTCAGTTGAATAGTTATCTGTTGTCGCAAACTGGCTAACAAGATAATCGCCAACATCCGAAAAGGACACCTCACGCTTTGCAATCCTTGAAAGATAAAGCATATAATTCTTTCGCTCGTCTTCCATAGCACGTTTACAGATATAGTCAAACTGATTTTCTATTGTGGTCTGAAAAGAAGATGGTTTCATGTTTCTCACCCCCTTTCTGTCTAGGAAAGGAAGTGAGCCTTGCTCGTTTATCTCCTTTCACTCTTAGTCCCAATGTGAAAGGGGGATTTGTTGCATTACTGATAAATAAACTTTGTAAAAAAGTTCTGAATAGCCAAAAAAGCATATAAACAGATTTATTTCTCTGTTTACATGCTTCTGTTATTCTATCTATATGATTTATAAAACCACATTGGTGGACGTACTTATCTATTGCAGATAGACGACTTTTTTTGACAAGAACCCAATGTAAGGAAATTTATTGTATATGATGTACTTCATGGCGACGTTGACCTCCAACAAACCGCCATTTGGAAGTAATATACAATATTTTAACAGCGTAAATAGCACTACCATATAACGGTTTTTTTTATTGGCGTTTAGTAGTGCTTTTTATTAAATATAAACCTATAAACCATATAACACGTTTTTCTATACCTGTTTTTAATTCAGTAGGAACAATAAAATGTATAGAGGTGGTCTACTATGCGTAAAAAAGAAGATAAATATGATTTTAGAGCCTTTGGTTTAGCCATTAAAGAAGCTCGATTGAAACGAGGTTTAACTCGTGAACAAGTGGGAGCATTGATTGAAATTGACCCACGGTACTTAACTAATATTGAAAATAAAGGGCAACACCCCAGCATACAAGTTCTTTATGACCTTGTATCGTTACTTCATGTTTCCGTTGATGAATTTTTCTTACCTGCTAATAACTTGGTAAAAAGCACCCGACGATTACAGATAGAGAAATACATGGATAGCTTTACAGACAAAGAACTATCCTTAATGGAATCTTTAGCCAGCGGTATCAACGAAGCAAGAAACATCGAAGACTAATTAAAAGAATCCATACATAACGGAAAGAGCCGATAAAATGAGATTGTATTAATCTCATTTTATCGGCTCTGCGTCTTTGCGTCTGGCTCTGTAATCACAGTTACTTTGAACTGCTTTATTTCAATTAAATTTTCTTGTCTGCATTTCGGACAATAGAGGGGGAATTTTTTTAATTCAGTATCTTCCCTTATCTTTAATCGTGTTTTATTTCCACATACAGGACACAATATCCACTTGTAGTTTATAATAACTATCTCCTCCTTTACACTTTAATTCAAATCTTTATTAAAAAATATTTCATCTTATTTAACAAGAAACCATATTTATATAACAACATAAAATACACTAAGTTATTTTATTGAACATATATCGTACTTTATCTATCCGACTATTTGGACGACGGGGCTGGCAAACAGGTTCACCGGTAGTAACATGGTACCCTTTTAACTCTGTTAAACAAACACTACGTCCATTTGTAAAGAAAGTTAAATCACTACGATATTCTTGAATACACCGAGCAGGGATTTCTCCACTAAGAATGACCTCATTATTTTTCAATTGAGTGTCTACGATGTTCGCACAATATTTAGGAGCATCGTTGTATGCTCGTGAAAGATATTCCTGTGGCGCATAAATTTTAAAACTAAGATATGGCTCTAACAATTCTGTTCCAGCTTTTTTTAAGACTTGTTCCAATACAATAGGAGCAAGCATCCGAAAATCTGCTGGGGTACTAACAGGGCTATAGTATAAGCCATACTTAAAACAGATTTTACAGTCCGTCACATTCCAACCATACAATCCTTGTTCACAGCCATAGCGTATCCCCTCCATAACTGCATTTTGAAACGATTGATTTAAGTATCCAAGAGAAACCGAGCTCTCATACTGTACTCCGCTCCCTAATGGAAGCTGTGCTACAGATAGACCAATGGAAGCCCAGAAAGGATTCGGTGGAACTTCGATGTGAATGGTATACTCTGCTTTTTTTAACGGTCTTTCCATATAAATGACTGTAGGCTCTTTTATTTCTATCTCCACATGATACTTTTCTTGCAACAGTGCACTAATCACTTCCATTTGTACTTTCCCTAAGAAAGAAAGTATAATTTCATGTGTCGTAGAATCCACGTAATATCGTAGAAGCGGATCACTATCTGAGATTTCCAAAAGGGCATCAAGCAACATTTCTCTCTGTTCAGGTTTACTCGGTTCAACAGTTGTTTGTAGTAGAGGGTGCGGATTTTCAATCTTTTTTCTCTGTGGCAATAGTTTTGTATCTCCAAGAACACTATCTAACTTCAAAAACTCATTTTGCAAAATAACAATTTCCCCGGAATAAGCCTTATCGATTTTACATAATTCACCATTTATTGAAGTATACATTTCTGTAATTTTTATTTTTTCCTTTTCCGATATTCTAACCGAATCTCGCAAATGCAGTACGCCACTATAAAGACGTATATATGCAAGACGCTGTCTTTTTTCCGAATACTCAATTTTGAAAACTTTTCCGCAAAGTTCAGACTGACCTCGATGTGTTGATGAATAAAATTTATTCGTAATCACTTCTATAAGGTTATCAATCCCTATATTGTTTTTTGCACTTCCGTGATAAACAGGGAACAGGGAACAATTATGAAATCTTATGCTTTCCTCTTGTTCGAGTTCTAATGCTTCCAATAATTTCCCAGACGTATATTTCTCTAAAAGGTCATCGTTTCCCTCTATTACCGTATCCCATTGTTCAGATTCGGTAAAGTTCGTCACACACATATTAGGATACAGTTCTACCTTCTGTTTGATTACAATTTCGGCAGAAAGTTTCTCTTTAATATCCTGATAAACCGTTGATAAATCAATTCCATTTTGGTCAATCTTATTGATAAAAAAGATTGTGGGAATCCCCATTTTCCTAAGTGCATGAAATAATATACGAGTTTGTGCTTGTACGCCATCTTTTGCAGAAATCAGTAGAATTGCCCCATCTAAAACTGATAATGAACGATATACTTCTGCTAAGAAATCCATATGTCCTGGCGTGTCTATGATGTTCACCTTCGTATTTTCCCACTGAAAAGAGGTTATTCCTGTCTGAATTGTAATTCCTCTCTGACGTTCTAAAAGCGTATTATCCGTCCTCGTTGTACCTTTGTCCACGCTTCCTAATTCTGTAATCGCTCCACTGTTATATAATAAGCTTTCTGTTAAGGTAGTTTTTCCCGCATCAACATGAGCTAAAACTCCAATATTAATAATTTTCATGTGATTTTCCTCCATTCAAAAGCCCAAAAGGGCATAAAAATCCCAGTGATAAATACTCTTATCACTGGGATTTTTATGCATAACCATAGGCATACAAAGCATACAGATATTCTCCGGATACTTTAGAATCACATGATAAAGGTATTCTTAAACTGGGTACAAAAAACTAAGCCCTCCTAAAAAAGGACATCCAATTATTTGTTCCCACTATCAAATTGACAGTTTATTTAAGAATACCTTGCCGCATATTTATTAACTCCTTTTAAATAGATACTTAAATAATAGCACGTAAGAGCATATTTGTAAAGGAATCTCCAATTTTTTATCAAAGAGAGTACGTGATTACAAAATAGCTGTAATAATGTACCAATATTTGTTATTCTATAATCTTCCAATTACTCCCGTTCTTTTCAAGTACCAAATCAAATTGAGATACCTGCGTTGCCTTTGCCTGATTTACCACAAATCAGATTTTATCCCTTTCTTCCTCTTGATTGCCCACAACAGAAAAGAAAAAGCCCTGTCAAGAGCTTTGCCACCATTGGTGGTGCTTTGCACTCTTGATCGGGCTTTTTGTTTGCTGTATCTTCTCGCAAGAGGAAAAAAGTTACTCGTCCTCATCATCAAAATTGTTATTCCTTAATACTTCTCGTAACAGTTCCATATCTTCTTTTGAGTTCGGGTTTATCATTTTCACGACTTGATAAGGTGTCTTATACTTATGTCCCTCTATGCTTTCCCCAAACATATCCATACTGTATAAATCATCATAGCGGTCTAATAATTTTTGAAACTTCAAATGCTGGATAAATTCTTTGATTGGGTAAAGGTCGGACGCTTCAATGCTTTTCCCGTTGATATAGTCTGTAATATATTCCCGTAACTTTTCTAACTCATATTCCAGCCATTCTTCCTCGCTGTCAAAGAAGTTATCATAGTGTCCATGTTTCAGTTCTGCATTTAGACGTTCTTCGGCTCTTAAAAACTGACAGACTTCCTTTTCAGATTGATTGACATACTTCCATTCTCCCGACAACAATTCATTGGGCGTAACGTCCAGCACTTCCATTATCTTTTCCAGCGTTTCATAGGCAGGATAGTTCAACCCTCTTTCAATCTTGGAAAGGCTCTGCATATTGATACCGATTTTGTCCGCAAGTTCCTGTTGTTTCATTCCCCTAAATTTTCTTATGGTCTGTATATTATTTCCTAAATGGCTTATTTTCATTGCATAACCCTCCATATCTCGTTATATCTTCGCTATTATAAGTCTATCATGCTTAATATGATTTGTAAAGGCAAAAAAAGATATTGACAAATAAGCATATAAGAATTACTATGTTCTTGTAATCGAATAAGCACAATAGAATGAAATATAAAAACATTCAAAAAGAAATACCTATCTGATTAAATCCGTAGATATGAATATCGGTTGAAATGGAACTTGTTAGAAAAGGCAAAACAGAACTTGCTGACAAAGTATTTCTGACACGGTGGCGGAAGCCTCTCAGGCTTACCGCCATGACACCTTGTGTCAAGGGGAAGAAATGCTTTGTCGGCTGGCGAGCCTGCGAGCCTTGTCTGTGCCCCCGTTATCTAACAGGGGGGCACTATTTCACAAAAGACAAGTCAAAAACCATACAACCCCAAAGCTGTAAGGAGTAATGAGGAGTTTTAAGAAGATAGTAATTTCACATTCTTTTGAATAGTGGTTTACAGGTATTTCAAGGCTATTGTGGGATTGGAGGAATACAATGAACAATTTAGAATTTGCACTTGAAATGAAGAATAAACGTCTTGCAAGCGGTCTTTCACAAGGAGAACTTGCAAGTCTTACCCATGTATCAAGATATAGTATCAACCGCTTTGAGAACGGAAAAGCCAACGCCAGCAAGGAAACACAAAATATTATCCTGCGTTGTCTGAATTACTATATCTGCGATAAGCCTTTTTATCTGCTCGTTGATTATCTGTCTGTCCGTTTTCCAACGACTGACGCATTGGAAATTATCCGAAAGGTGCTTGGCATGAAAGCAGATTATTTTATCCATTATGACTATGGATATTATGGCTATAAAGAGCATTACGCCTACGGAGAAATCAAGGTTATGGCTTCTGATGATGAACACATGGGCGTATTTTTGGAATTAAAAGGGGCAGGCTCACGCAATATGGAATATGTTTTACAGGCACAGAACAGGGATTGGTATTCATTCTTGAACCGCTGTCTTGACTGTGGCGGTGTTATCCGACGTTTTGACTTGGCAATCAACGATATGTGCGGTCTGCTGGATATTCCCGTTTTATCTGAAAAATACAAAAATGGCGGTGCGGATTGTCGCTGTAAAAACTATGAAAATGTGCAAGGCGGTAAACTAAGCGGAAAAAACCGCAATTTAGCAAGCACCCTTTATATCGGCTCAAAAGCAAGCACAAAATATTTCTGCCTGTATGAAAAACAAAAGGAACAGGCAACTAAAAAGAAACATACGGATATTATCAACCGTTTTGAAATTCGTCTGCGTGACAAAAAGGCAGTACAGGCAGTTGAGGAACTGTTATTGACGTATAACCCTCATGGGCTGGTGTTTTACCTTATTACTGATTTTGTGCAATTTCCCGACTATCCGCTGTGGGAGATATTCATTTCCCATGATAGTTTACCTTTTGAAATGAACCCCGTACCTGTCAATATGGAACGCACTCTGCAATGGCTGGAAAGACAGGTCATGCCGTCAATCGTGATGATAGAGGAAATCGACAGGCTGACAGGCTCAAACTACATGAAAATGATTGATGAATGTACCCACCTTTCTGAAAAACAGGAAATGCTTGTGGAACAAATGTGTACGGACATAGCAGACGTAATTGAAAGTGAGGGGGTGTTTTATGAGTAATGCACAGGATATTCCCGTATGGGAAAAATACACCCTTACCATTGAAGAAGCGTCAAAGTATTTCCGTATCGGAGAAAACAAGTTAAGACGCTTGGCAGAGGAAAACAAGGACGCTGGCTGGCTCATTATGAATGGCAACCGCATACAGATTAAACGACGACAGTTTGAACAGGTTATTGATAAATTGGACGCAATCTAATGCAAATGAGCCTTGTATGTGTTATGATGAACACAAGTCATATCAAGGCTCTTTCCAACAAGGAAAGGAGCAGACACCATGAAAGAAAAAAGACGGGATAACAAAGGACGTATCCTGCATACTGGAGAGAGCCAACGAACAGACGGAAAATACTTGTATAAATATGTAGACGCATTTGGAAATACAAAATATGTGTATGCTTGGAGATTGACACCCACAGACCCGACACCAAAGGGAAAACGGGAAAAAACCTCACTTCGTGAACTGGAACAGCAGATAAGACGGGATATTGAGGACGGTATCGACAGCACAGGCAAGAAAATGACGCTTTGCCAACTCTACGCCAAACAGAACGAACAGAGGGCAAACGTGAAGAAAAGCACAATGAAACAACGGGAACAGCTCATGCGGTTATTGAAAGAGGACAAGTTGGGTGCTAGGAGCATTGATACGATAAAACCCTCTGACGCTAAGGAATGGGCGTTACGCATGAAAGAGAAAGGCTTTTCCTACAATACTATTAACAACCATAAACGCTCGTTAAAAGCGTCATTCTATATCGCCATACAAGACGATTGTGTAAGGAAGAACCCTTTTGATTTCAAGTTAAGTGAAGTCCTAGAAAATGATACCAAAGAGAAAGTGGCATTGACAGAGGAACAAGAACAAGCCCTACTGTCATTTATTAAGACGGACAACGTGTATCATAAGTATTATGATGATGTGCTGATACTGTTAAAGACTGGACTTCGTATCTCGGAACTGTGCGGACTGACAGTAGCCGATATTGATTTCAAGAATGAAGTTGTGATTATCGACCACCAGTTATTAAAGAGCAAGGAACAGGGCTATTATATTGAAACGCCTAAAACAAAGAACGGAACAAGGCAAGTGCCATTAAGCAGAGAAACAATACAGGCATTTCAACGGGTTATGAAAAAACGCCCAAAGGCAGAACCATTTGTGATAGACGGACGGAGCAACTTCTTATTTGCCAATCATAAAGGCAAGCCCAAAGTTGCCATTGATTATACCGCCTTATTTATCCGCATGGTAAAGAAATACAACAAGCACCATAAGGACAATCCCTTGCCACATATCACACCGCATACACTACGCCATACGTTCTGCACAAGGCTGGCAAGCAAGAACATGAACCCGAAAGATTTACAGTATATCATGGGACATTCAAACATCAGTATCACAATGAACTGGTATGCTCATGCGTCCATAGATACCGCAAAATCAGAGGTTCAGCGTCTAATCGCATAGAAGTATTTACCACGATTTTAACCACGTTTGATAGCGAAAATATAAAAAGATAGACCTAGATATGTGAGGTTTACCACAAAAGCAAAATGCCCGTAGAGCCGATAAAATAAGGCTTTGCGGACATTTGAGAAGATATAAAAAGATAGTCAAAAAGACATATATAATTTAAAATAAATACTGAATACCCCCGCATTACGATGTGCTATGAACCCTTTCATTCCATCTTTTAAAAGTCCAACAGAGGGATTATAAATTCTATTAATAGGTAAAATCTTAATGCTTATAATACTGCTGAAAGGAATCAAAACATCTTCTTTCAATTCATTTCTGAAAACCAAATTATTCTCTTCTAATAGAAGTTGTGGGACATCATCAGATATACCATTAATTAAAAATTGTGCTTGTATACGTTTATTCTTCATTACAAAACACCTCCTTAGGCTCAATACATAAACAATCTTTAATTTAGAAATAACCTTTCTATAACAAATTATATATATATATATCGGCGTTTTCAACTCGTTTTCCTTTTTTAAAAAATCTTTCAACAAGCAAAAAAGGACAGCTAGAACATACATCCTAACTATCCTTTAAGTACTAATTATTCAATTATAGTTAATTCTTTTGGATAACTATTTAATACCTTACAGCCATCTTCAGTGACCATAACTAAGTCTTCAATACGAACTCCAAAATCACCCTGTAAATAAATACCAGGTTCAATTGAGAAGATCATACCAGGCTTTGCGATAATATCACTGACAGAAGATACATCACCAAATTCGTGTACATCCTTACCAATAAAATGACCTAAACGGTGATTGAATTCTTTACCATAACCTGCTTCAGTAATGATATTTCTTGCGACTGCATCAATTTCAGATAATTTCATACCTGGCTTGATAGCTGCTTCAGCTGCTTCATTTGCCTTTAATACAAGATTGTATACTTCTTTCTGTTTTTCTGATACTTCTTTATAGAAGAATGTTCTTGTCATATCAGAACAGTATCCTTCATAGATACATCCCATATCAACAATAATTGAATCTCCTGGCTTCAAACGACTGTCATCACATGAATGATGAGGGTTAGCACCGTTGGCACCATAACCCATGATTGGACTAAATGAATGACCTGATGCACCTAATGACTTGTAATAAGCAAGTAATGCTTCATCCATTTCAATTTCAGTCTTATCTGTTGCAAGTAATCTTTTTACTTCAGCCATTGCTGTATCATTCATTTCACTTGCTTTAAACATAAGTGCCTTTTCTTCATCATCCTTCTGCATTCTTACTTCATCCACGCATAAAGATCCTAAAACATATTTAGCGTTGACACTGTCTTGTACAGGGATTAAGAAACGTGCTGGCATATTCTTATCTACACCAATCACTTTTGCATCCTTTAAATAATCTGCAAGTAATGCTGGACCATTATCTGTATCATCAAACCAAGTAATAGGCATGCCTAAATCTTCTTCTACATAGAATAAGTTATTGAAGAATAATTGATGATTTCCTTTAGATGAAAGAACCATAACATACATTCTTTCACCTGGATGATTGACATAATCTAATAAATAATCAATAGAAACAGAATCAGTGACTAATAAATAATCAATGCCTCTTTCTTCCATCTTTTCTAATACTTTATTAATTCTCTTCTGATTCATATTCAGTAACCTCGATTCCTAAATCCTTTAACTGATCGTTGTCTACTGGTGTAGGTGCTTTTGACATTGGACAAGTTGCACTTGTATTTTTAGGGAAAGCAATAACATCTCTTAAAGAATCACATCCACATAGTAACATTGCGAAACGGTCTAATCCTAATGCAAAACCTGCATGAGGTGGTGCACCATATCTGAATGCATCTACAAACCAACCAAACTGTGCATCAATTCTTTCCTGTGTGAATCCTAAAGCCTTGAAGGCACGATCCTGTAATTCTTCTTCATAAATTCTCTGAGATCCACCGCCAAGTTCAAAACCGTTTAAGACGATATCATAAGCATCTGCTAAGCAGTTTGCTGGATCTGTATCAATCTTATCTAAATCAGAATCCTTTGGACGAGTGAATGGATGGTGCATTGCATAGTATCTTCCATCTTCTTCAGAATATTCAAACATTGGGAAGTCAACAACCCATAAGAAGTTAAACTGACGAGGATCATATAATTTTAATTCTTTACCTAAATGATTTCTAATAGCTGCAAGTGCATCACATACAACCATATAATGAGTATCACTGACAAATAGTAATAAGTCTCCTACTTCAGCATTCATCTTTTCTAATAAAGCACTCATCTGTTCTTCAGTAAAGAATTTTGCGATAGGACCAGATACACCCTTATCAGTCACCTTTAACCAAGCAAGACCTTTAGCCTTATACTTTTTCGCAAGTTCAGTTAAAGCATCAATCTTCTTACGTGAATAGTTATCTGCTTCACCCTTGACATTAAGACCCTTAACATGTCCTCCTGCTTCAAGTGCACTCTTGAATACCGCAAAGTCAACATCCTTCACTGTTTCATTTAAATTAACAAGCTTTAAATCAAAACGTGTATCAGGCTTATCGATACCATAAGTTTCCATTGCATCATGCCATGTCATTCTTGGGAATGGTAACTGAACATCAATGTTCATAACATCCTTCATAACCTTCTTGATTAAGCCTTCACCAATACCAATGACCTGATCAGTATTCATGAAACTCATTTCTACGTCCACCTGAGTGAATTCTGGCTGACGGTCAGCACGTAAGTCTTCATCACGGAAGCATCTTGCAATCTGATAATAACGTTCAAAACCAGATACCATTAATAACTGTTTAAATAACTGTGGAGACTGTGGTAATGCATAGAATGAACCATTATGTACACGTGAAGGAACTAGGAAGTCTCTTGCTCCTTCTGGAGTAGATTTATTTAAATATGGTGTTTCGATTTCTACAAATTCTTCACTATCTAAATATTCATGAATGGCTCTGACAATCTTAGCACGTCTCATGATGTTCTTCTGAAGAGCTGGACGTCTTAAATCAAGATAACGATATTTCATTCTTGTTTCTTCTAAGGCATCTGTTTCATCCGCAATAATCATTGGAGTAGTCGCTGCCTTATTGACGATTTTTACTTCTTCAGCCTGGATTTCAATATCACCAGTTGGCATATCTGGGTTCTTAGAACTTCTTTCTACGACAGTCCCTTTGATATCAAGAATATATTCATTCTTAACATCTTTTAACTGTTCATTGAAAGATTCATCAAAGATGACCTGTGTAATACCATGACGGTCTCTTAAGTCTACAAAGACTAAAGCACCAAGGTTTCTCTTTTTAGCTACCCAGCCAATAAGTTCTACTTTTTTATTGACATCAGTGATTCTTAGTTCTCCATTGTTATGAGTTCTATTCATGTTCATGATCTCCTTCATAATGACTTTCAATATAATTTAAAATATCTTCTAATTTAACTTCACTCTGTTCTTTAGAATGATTGCAGCGAATATTAACATATTCACCCTTCACTTCATCTTCACCAATAATAATAGAAAGATGAGCACCAAAACGGTCACTAGACTTGAACTGTCCCTTTAAGCCTCTACCTGCATAATCCATATCACAAGTAAAGCCGTTTGCTCTAAGCATTGTAATAATCTGCATTGCTAGATCTCTTGCTTCATCACCTAATGGCATAACATAAACATCAATACCATTTGCTTCATCTTCATCATCATCTAATGCAAGCATTAATCTTTCCATACCAAATGCAAAACCTACGCCAGGAGTTGCAGGACCACCAAGTTCTTCTACAAGACCATTGTAGCGTCCTCCACCACCAACAGTAGAACCAGCACCTAGTTTTGGATCATCACTGATGATTTCAAATACTGTATGAGAATAGTAATCTAATCCTCTTACTAAATTCGTATCTACAACATATTCAATTTCTAAATCATCTAATAAGCTGCATACTTTATCGAAATGTGCTTTCGCATTTTCACTTAAATAATCAATTGTGCGAGGTGCAGATGCCATCACTGGGTTCTTTGCATCTACTTTACAATCAAGTATTCTTAATGGGTTCTTTTCAAAACGAGCCTGGCAGTCTTCACATAAATCATTCAATACTGGTCTAAAATGATTCTTTAAAGCTTCTCTATAAGCTGTTCTTGATTCATCATCACCTAATGAGTTGATATGTAATTTAATGTTCTTAATACCTAATGCTTCAACGATAGTGACTGCCATCAACATACATTCAACATCTACATATGGTGATTCAACACCTAACATTTCTACACCAAACTGGTGGAACTGTCTCTGTCTACCATTTTGTGGACGTTCATATCTGAACATTGGTCCCATATAGTAAACCTTCTGTAACTTTTCAGGTAAAGCATACATCTTGTCTTCTACATAAGCTCTTGCAATACCTGCAGTCCCTTCTGGTCTTAAAGTAAGAGAACGATCTCCCTTATCCTTAAAAGTATACATTTCTTTAGTAACAACATCTGTTGTATCACCAACAGCACGACTAAATAATTCTGTGTGTTCAAAGATTGGTGTACGCATTTCTTTGACATTGTAATTTGCGGCAACAGTTCTTAATAGCTGTTCCATTTCAATCCATTTTTCCGAATTTTCAGGGGTGATATCTACTGTCCCTCTTGGTCTATTGTATTTCATAGGTTCCTCCTTTATAAAAATA
>ERZ869979.11-NODE-11-length-50787-cov-7.436738_pt1 | contig 50787 bp, 48 predicted proteins | sample MGYA00521269_ERZ869979 | MGnify/ENA primary metagenome ERZ869979 (study PRJEB32232, sample SAMN07284974) | human gut metagenome | biome: human-associated habitat; material: feces | host: Homo sapiens | place: Tanzania | collected 2014-04-05 ... | reverse complement strand
ACTGGAGTTCAGACGTGTGCTCTTCCGATCTTGTTATGCTCCGGGCTGGGCAATCACCATGTCGCTCCTCCCTACCTTCGAGGTGCGTGAGCGCTGCGGCCTTTCCACTTCTACCCGCAACATGATCAAGAAGATCTGGCCGGTGAAGTTGCCTGACATGAATCCAGAGATTCTTGCCAAGCTAGTGTTCTGCTTCGAGAACGATCCTGAGCGCAGCGACGGTATCGTGAGTGGTGCGCAGGATGCCATCGGTATCTGCATGCCGGGACTGGTAAGACATCATTATGATAACCGTTTCTGGCCGGATAAGTTTGAGACCTGCCTGGATGAGAAGGTTCTCTCGTGGGTGGAGAGCCATATCTGCATGATTCCGATGGAGCCACGCCGTCCGGGCTGTTCTGTGGTAGAGGGCAAGGATATCAATGAGGCGAAGGTGAAGAATCTTGCCAAGGCGGCAGATGACTGCTGGAATGCTATCCTCGCCATGGATTTTGCGGCCTTTGCATCTGCCTTCCAGGCATCCTTCGAGGCTCAGCTAGCCATGTTCCCGGCCATGATCCAGGGCTGCGTGCAGGGATTCATCGATCAGTATTCCGTACTTCCTGAGGTTCATGCCTGGAAGATGCCGGGTGCTGGTGGCGGCGGCTATCTCGTGCTGGTGGTAGATGATGTGAAGTCGTTTGCCGAAAAGCATCCGGAGGCTATCGAACTGACAATCAGAAGAAAGTAAACAGCCATATAAACAAGAAATGCCACAGCATATTCGCTGCGGCATTTTTTGTTTTATTCGAAAATCTTTATTCGAAGCTTTTTATTCGAAAATCTTTATTCGAAGCTTTTTATTCGAAAATCCTTATTCAAAACTCTTCAATCTGGCAATATACTTGCCGAGAATATCGAATTCGATATTCACCACAGTTCCTACTTCGATGTTGCAGAAGTTGGTGTTCTCCCGGGTGTAAGGGATGATGGCTACGGTGAAGGTGTTGTCGGTAGGCTCGCAGACGGTGAGCGAAACGCCGTTCACGGTCACACTGCCCTTATCTACGGTGAAGTAGCCCTTGCGCGCCATCTCCTTGTTCAGTTCATATTCGAAGGTGAAGTAGGTAGAACCGTCTGCATCCTTCATGTTGATGCACTTGGCGGTTTCATCCACGTGTCCCTGCACGATATGGCCGTCCAGTCGGCCGTTCATGATCATCGAGCGCTCCACGTTCACCTTGTCGCCCACCTTGAGCAGTCCGAGGTTGCTTCTATCCAGGGTTTCCTTCATGGCGGTAACGGTATAGGTACCGTCCTTGATTTCCACCACGGTGAGGCAGACGCCATTGTGCGCCACGCTCTGGTCGATGCCGAGTTCATCTACGAACGAACATTTCAGGGTAAAGTCGATGTTCTCCTTATCCTGCTTAATCGCCACTACGGTGGCCATTTCTTCTACGATTCCGCTAAACATATATTCTATTTTAATTTGGTTTCATGATTATTTCAGTTTGCAAAGATAGGGTATTCGGCTGAAACAACCAAATTATTTAAGTTCTTTTGATAATAACTAAAATGTTTAACTTTGTTTCTCCTGTGCCCTGGGCATTGTTGAGCATGTAAATGTCGTATTTCAATTCCATATTCTAGTTTTCAGGAAATGCTCATTCGGAATGAGTGGTTTTGCTCTGAATTACTCATTTAATCCCGATCATTACTGTTTACTGGAAGCAGCTTTCCATTCATCATAGATATGGCTAAAGATAGCTACGCCATCATTCAGTTGCTTCCTAGCTAAAGACTTATCTTTGTTCCACCATTCAAGAATGTAATCCTTCAGTCCCTCATATTCCTTTTGATCCTTGAATTGTCGATCCAGGCTTCCCATTTTGCCAAGCGTTGCATTGTAAAGAATAAATGCCCTTTTCTGTCCATTAGGCTTCAGTGCATACCAAGTAGCCCAAGAGTTTCCTGTGTTTATGCCATTGCCAGGCAGAAATACGTGAACTTGATAGACAGATGCATTCTTGCCGCGGTAAAGGAGTTCCATAAGGCGATCCTCTTTTACAGCCCTAATCGAATTACGTGCTATCGTTTGGCAATGTTCCCACACTTCGCCTTCAGGGTGTTCCTCTGTGAGTGCAAGCCATTCCATCTTGGTTACTTTCTCAGCATCGTACTTCTTGGCTTTTTTGCCATCTGGATTCTCGGCAAGTCTTACTTGATATTCTAGCGCCCACCCCATGTACTTCTTAGGAATGTAGCCCTCTATCTGTTTGCCATCCATCATAGTGAGGCGAACATGACGCATTTCTGGGTCGTCATTCTTGCGAGCATGTGCAGCTATCGCTACCACCATTACTGCTATGAGCAGCCAAAACTTCATTGCTTTCATAATGATTCCTTTTAGTTGTTATTTATTGATTGTCATCTAATACTTCTATCACTCGTTGTATCATAGAACTTCGGTTGTGTTCACCTAGTCCAATGAGTTTCTTTTCCCATTCCTGCGAAAGTCCTGCACAGTGGCAAAGTTCTCGGATAAAGGATTTGTCGCATTTCTTATAGGTATCTCCCAGACATATAAGCTTGCCATCAGGCTGTTTGACATAGAAATCGCAAGCCGTCTTGCTTGGGATGAAAAACATTGCTGCTGCTGTGTTACATTGCCAAGCTTTCATCCCTCCCATGTCCGTCACGGAATAACCTTGGGAGGCATAAATATAGACTTGCAATCGTGGGTGGTTAACATATAGCCAGCTCCATCCCACATTTTCCAAAGGAACAAGTGTGCGTACGTTTTGCTTGGAGGTGGCATTCCACACCACTACAGAATCAATGTTGGCGAAAGGTATCACATCGCGAGTGCATTGGCGAGAAAAGAAGTTTCTATAAACTTGAACATCCTTTTTCTTGCGTGGCAAGTCTATTCGGTCATTACTTTCATAGAGTTGCTGGATACCATTCTTTAGGTACACTCGTCCCTCGCATGATTGAGCTTGCATGCTAATAGTTCCCATATAAGCAAGCAAAATGCTAATGATGAGATATATTCGCCCCAAATTTACCTCCTCATGCACGGCATTTTTGATCTCTCGGATGGTCTTGCCATAGGAAAGACGCCAACCTTCTATTTCTTCAAATTTGCACATAAGCGATTCCTCTTGATAATTTTTGCAAATATACGAGGAAACTTTCTGATTACCAAATGAATTAACCATTTTTTTATAAAAATAGGCACGCATCCTTTCGGGGGCGTGCCTATAACCTTATTATTATATTATACCTTTATATTACCTTGACTCTCTGCTTGCCTTCTCTTCCGTCTATCACGATCTTCTCGAAGATGATGGCTGGTTTGGGAGCTGCTCATCTTGCTTGAAACTGACGAATCTCTCTGCTGCGCTCATGCTCATGGTTGAGAGGAGGGCAGCGGAAACTAAAAATGCTTTCTTGATGTTGTTAAGTCTCATATAAAAAACATATTTATGTATTTGATGTTTGATGGCTGCAAAGGTAGGAATATTCGTCGTATTTCCTTTGTCAAATGTATTCTTTCCTTTATTATTTGATTCATTTTGGCTTTCCATGCGGTTTCGGTACGTCTTTTTCCTTAAATGTTTTGTGTTTTCAGAGAAAAGTATTAATTTTGCAACATAAAAATAAGATAGAAAATATGATAGACAAACCGACGATAGCACGTATCATGGACTCCACCAAGATAGAAGAGGTGGTGTCGGAATTCGTCACGCTCAAAAAGCGCGGCATCAACTACATCGGTCTGTGTCCTTTCCACAACGATTCCCATCCCTCCTTCTCCGTTTCTCCTACTCGTGGCATCTGCCACTGCTTTACCTGCGGAAAGGGCGGCAATGCCATCAACTTCCTGATGGAGCTGGAGCAGATGACCTATCCTGAGGCGCTGAGATGGCTGGCTAACAAATACCATATCGAGATTCAGGAACGCGAGATGACCAACGAGGAGAAGCAGCGCGAAAGCGAACGCGAATCGATGTTCATCGTGAATGAATGGGCGGCGAAATACTTCCAGGATATCCTGCAGAATGATGTGGACGGAAGAGCCATCGGCATGCAGTATTTCAGAAGCCGAGGATTCAGAGACGACATCATCCGGAAATTCCAGCTGGGATTCGCCCTGAACCAGCGCACAGCGCTCTTCGACGAGGCAGTGAAGAAAGGATATCAGCCGAAATACCTGGTGGATACCGGTCTCTGCTTCAAGGTAGATAAGGAGGAAGCGGCCAACAAGAGCGGACAGGACAAGTATCTGGACCGATTCTCGGGGCGAGCCATCTTCCCGTGGCTGAGTGTGAGCGGAAAGGTGGTGGCTTTCGGCGGACGTGTGCTGGATACCCGTACCAAGGGTGTGAGCCAGAAATACGTGAACTCGCCCGACAGTATGATCTACCACAAGGAACGGGAACTCTACGGACTGTATCAGGCAAAGAAGGCCATCGCCAAGGAAGACTGCGTGTATATGGTGGAGGGATATACGGATGTAATCTCCATGCACCAGTGCGGCATCGAAAACGTGGTGGCCAACTCGGGTACGGCGCTGAGCATCCATCAGATCAGACTGCTCCACCGATTCACCAGCAACATCGTGCTGCTTTACGACGGCGATGCTGCGGGCGTGCATGCGGCGCTGCGAGGTACCGACATGCTGCTGGAGGAGGAGATGAACGTGAAGGTGCTCTTCCTGCCGGATGGAAACGACCCGGACAGCTTTGCCCGAAACCATACCGCTGCCGATTTCAGAAAATACATAGAGGAAAACCAGAAGGACTTCATACAGTTTAAGACCGACCTCTCGCTGAACGGCGTGACCGATCCGGTGAAGAGAAGCCAGGCAATCAACAGCATCGTGGAGAGCATCTCGAAGATCAAGAACCAGATTACCCGAGCCTCTTACATCACCGACTGCGCCCACCGACTGGGCGTGAACGAGGCGATCATCGTGAATGCGCTGAACAACTTCGTGAGAAACGGCATGAGCGAGCAGGTGAAGGCAGAACGGCGAGCAGCTGGACTGAGAGACCCGAAAGCTACTGCCCCACAGCAGGGAATGCAGGCTGCCATGAGGGGCGTGACGCCGCTGGACAAGCTGCTGGAGGTGGAAGACCTGCTGGTGAAGCTGATCATACACCATGGAGAAAAGCATATCGTGGTGAAGGATGTGGAGGGCAACGATATCGAACTGCCGATAGCACAATATATCTATCTGGATATGTCAGGCGATGAATTCAAATTCCATAACGAACTCTATAACCAGATATTGCAGGAGACGCTGGAGCATCTGGAGGATGAGAACTTCGTGGCAGAAACCTATTTTGCCAACCATCCGAATCCGGAGGTGAGCAGGATTGCCGGTTTGCCTACGGGCGACCAGGAGGTTTCTACGGCGAGTCTGCAGCTGAAGCTGAACGCAGAGAAGCTGCGCCAGTTTGTCTTCAAGGATCTGCTGAGCTTCCGCACGCATTATATCGCACAGCGACTGATAGAGGTGCAGCAGGAGTTTGCCAGAAACCCTACGAACAGGGAGCTGGTGGAGGAGTTTATGAAACTGAAGAAGATGAACTCGCTGCTTGCCAGCCAGACCAACTCGGTATTCAACTAGGATATTCTGATATCCCGGAAACTGGAAAATTAGAGAAATTTTAAAATGCGAAAGGTATGATATATATTCATTGGATTTATCTCTTGCTTTATATGGCGATCATGATTCCCGCTATTATCACCGTCTTGATGGACAACCGACAGCCCGCCAAGACGATGGCGTGGATTCTTGTGCTCGCTTTCATGCCTTTCGTGGGAATCATCTTCTACATCTTCTTCGGGCAGAATACGAGAAAGGAACGGCTGATCAGCGATAGAAGCATGGACCAGCTGACCAAGCGCTCGATGCTGGAGTTTGCCGAGCAGGAGAATCTGCATATCCCAGCCAACAACAAGCCGCTGATGAATCTCTTTACCAATCAGAACTGGGCATTCCCGTTTAAGGACAACCAGGTGGATATCTTTACCGATGGTTATGAATTCATCTTCTCCTTATTATATGAGATAGGTCAGGCGAAGCATCATATCCATCTGGATACCTACATCTTCGAGGATGATGCCCTGGGCTATCTGGTGGCTGATGCCCTGATAGACAAGGCTGAGCAGGGAGTGGAAGTCAGACTGATATACGATGATGTGGGCTGCTGGAAGGTGAAGGATGCCTTCTTTGAGCGCATGAGAGAAGCGGGCATCGATGTGCATTCGTTCATGCCGGTAAGGTTCCCTGCGTTTACCAGCAAGGTGAACTACCGCAATCACCGCAAGATATGCGTGATAGACGGCAGGGTAGGATTCATCGGTGGTATGAACATCGCCAAGCGCTATGTGAAGGGCACCGGGAAACAGAAGTGGCGCGATACGCATCTGAGGATAGAGGGCGGAGGCGTGTATGCCCTGCAGCGTGCTTTCCTGGTTGACTGGTATTTTGTGGATCGCACCTTGGTGTCAAACCGAAAGTATTATCCGCCGGTGGATTCGAAGATCAGGAATAATTGTCTGGTTCAGGTAGTAACGAGCAGTCCGATTGCTCCATGGCCTGATATTATGCAGGGATATGTGCGCATTCTGCTCCAGGCACAGAAGTATGTGTATATGGAGACGCCTTATTTCCTGCCTACGGAGCCTGTGCTCTTTGCGATGCGCACGGCGGCGCTGGCGGGAGTGGATATCCGCTTGCTGATGCCTAGACATTCAGATGCCAGGATGGTGGAGTGGGCTTCCCGCTCTTATCTGATGGAGGCGATAGAGGCTGGTGTGAAGGTTTATCTCTATACGGGTGGATTCAATCACAGCAAGTTGCTGGTGAGCGATGACAACCTCTGTACCGTGGGCAGCACGAATGTGGATTTCCGGAGTTTCGAGAATAATTTCGAGGCGAATGCCTTCTTCTATGATGAGGAAATGGCGCAGAGAATCAAGCGGATTTATCTGAAGGATGAATCCAGGAGTATTCTGGTGGATGATGTGGCGTATTTCGTAAGGCGCCCGTTCCTGAAAAGACTGTTCGAGAGTATCGTAAGATTGCTTTCGCCGCTGCTGTGATTAGGCACGGATCTTTATTTAAGCATGGATTTATTTAGGCACGGATTACACGGAGTTATGGGCTAAATTCAATATTCCGAATTTATAATCTCATAAAAAATCCGTGTAATCCGTGCCTGAAATTTGCTTTTATCTGAATATCGAGAAGTTTACGCTTCCGTAACTTCTGTGTTCCAGGAATCGGGGATGGTCGGAGAAATTGTAGTTCTTGCCATGCTCGAAAACGAAGATGCCCTCTTCGTTGAGAAGGTCACCATTCAGTACGAGGTCTGGAATCTCGGGAAGCTTCTCCAGAGCGTATGGCGGATCGGCAAAGATGAAATCGAACTTCTGCTTGCAGGTTCTCAGGAAGCGGAATACATCGCCACGAATCAGAAGATCCCTGGCTTCGCCCAGTTTCTTGAAACACTCGCGGATGAAGTTGGCATGGTCGCGGTCGGCCTCTACGCTGATCACTCGGCTGCATCCACGGGATACCAGTTCCAGCGAGATGCTGCCTGTGCCGGCAAAGAGGTCGAGGGCTGTGGCATCCTCGAAATCGATGTAATTCTGCAAAACATTAAAGATGTTCTCCTTTGCGAAATCTGTAGTTGGTCGCGCCTTGAACGAACGTGGTATGTCGAAATGGCGACCCTTATATTGTCCTGTTATGATTCTCATTTTTACTATAATTATTTTATATTTACTTGCTTAAGTAGAGCGTCAGCAGATCGAAAGGCATTCCCTTGATTTCCGTGATGGGCGCACGATTGAACTCGGCGCTCGGATTCAGGAGGAAGGTCTTCTTGACATAGAGCTTGGCATTGTAGAGGAACCAGTCCTTATCCGGAATATCGCCCGCAACATGTAGCTCATCCTGCATCTGCTGCAATCCCAGCTGCTTCCATACGAAGAGGATGAAGTAGAGTGCATCCTTGGCATGATCAGCCTGGAAGGAATTGTAGAACTTGAATCTGTTTTTCTCGAAACAGAAGATATCCACCTTCTTGTCGTGGAAATACGCATAGAGCTTGTGGTAGATGCCCGTGAAACTGCGCTTGTGCAGATAGTTCCACATCGGCTGCATGATAGGTGTGAAGCGCACATCCTGGAAGTTGTCTTCTATCACCATCTTCAGATCCTTGTTGATCGGGAAAACGGCCACCACATTCAGATTCGGCTGCACCCTGTAGAGGATGGCATCGCTGTGGCTGCCCGTGAAGGCATGCTGATAGAGCACGGTGAGGTCTTCCTCATGGAATTCCTCGATAGGTACCAGCAGGATAGGCGTATCGATATAGACACGCACCTTCTGATAGCCGCGCTGCAGGAGTTCGCTTTCGCCGAAAGCCTGTCTGAGGTTGGCAGCTATCGATACACCGCTTTTCACGGTGTAAGGTTCGTATATCAACTGGTGCTCGGCTTCTCGATCTACTACCGAGAAGCTGAGTGTATTCTTGCTCACACGGATGGTGAGTCGTGCTTGCTGTGTTCTTTTTTTACCAATTACTTGCATTGTCGTTGTCTTTGGTGATGTCTCCGATCTTTAATCCAGGGAAGTTACCTGCATCGGAAGCTTTTTCTGTTACCTGTTGAATCGCCTCCTCGTTGAGACCATCGAGATAGTCTTCGTAGGTGGCTCCGCATTCCATCAGCGGAATCTGCTTTCCGCTTTTATGGACGATGGTAGTGGCGGCGAGCGAGAATTTCCTGCCATCGGAATAAGGGATGAGGGTATCCTCTGCCTTGAGATACTTTGCCTTGATGAGGACATCGAAATCGCCGGTATAGACTCCGTACTTCGCTCTGTATCTTTCTTCGGCAGAACGGATGAGCATCAGTTTCTCCTTCACCTCAGTTTCGCGGCTCGCCATCTGTTTCTCGAAGATGAGAGGCTGGCTGATACTGAGAGCGCAAAGCAGCATCATGATGATGACGCAGGCGCCCAGAATGGCATTATTGTTTATTTTTCTTAATTTCATTCTCATTTCAAAAAGTATTAGTACTTTTGCATTGCAAAGATAATGCAAACGAGCGCAATGAAAGCTTGCTTTCACATTGCCGAGTGCAGCTTATCTTCTGCAAAGATAATGTAAAACGGAGACAACGCAAAATATTTGGTGTTGAAATTATTAATTATTAAAGGATAAATAACAAATTGATGATAATAGACGAGCTAAAATATAAGATATTGCAGCAATTTGGCTTTCCGCCGACCCAGGAACAGGCACATGCCCTGGAGGTGTTTGCTGAGTTTCTTACCGATAGAGATCCGCACGCCGTGATGATTCTGCGAGGTAGTGCGGGTACGGGTAAGACAACGCTCTCGGGTGCCATCGTCAGGACCCTGAAGGAGATTCGCCAGAAGGTGATGCTCCTGGCACCTACGGGTAGGGCTGCGAAGGTGTTCTCGCTGAACAGCGGTTCGCCTGCCTATACCATCCATCGCCGTATCTATCGTGAAAAATCGTTTTCGGGAGTAGAGGGACAGTTTAATCTGAATGATAATCTCTATACCGATACGCTTTTCATGGTAGATGAGGCGTCGATGATTGCCAATATGGGATTGGGAGGGATGAGCTTCGGAAGCGGATGCCTGTTGGATGACCTGGTGCATTTCGTGTATCAGGGACGTAACGACCGCTTGCTGCTGATAGGCGACAAGGCGCAGTTGCCTCCTGTAGGCGAGGAGGAGTCGCCAGCCCTGCATGCGGCGATGCTGGAGGGATATGGTCTGAAGGTGTATGAATGTGACCTGAACGAGGTGCTCAGACAGAGCGAGGAATCGGGTATTCTCTATAATGCCACGATGATCAGACAGATGATTACGCACGATGACATCACCCAACTCCCGAAGATTCATTTTGCTGGCTATTCGGATATCAAACCGATGCCTGGAGCCGAACTGATAGAGGCACTAGCCGACAGCTATCACCATGTAGGTCTGGACGATACCATCGTGGTGACCCGCAGCAACAAGCGTGCAAACATCTTCAACCAGGGCATCCGCAATATGGTGCTGGATAGGGAGGAGGAGCTTTCGCAGGGCGACATCCTGATGATTGTGAAGAACAATTATTATTGGATGGAAGAAGAGAGAAAGAAGATAAAGGAAAAGGAAATTGAAGAACGAAGTGTGAAGAGCGAAGGCACGGAACTTGGAACTGCTACTCATAAATTTCAAAGTTCAAATCTTCAAGTTCAAAGTAATCATAAAGTTCCAAGTTCAAAGTTCCAAGTTCAAAGTAACGAGATTCCTGCTTTTCTGGCGAATGGCGATCGGGCAAAAGTGCTGAAGGTGCGCCGTCGCATCGACCTCTATGGCTTCCGTTTTGCCACGCTGCTGCTCCAGTTTCCCGATTACGACAACTATGAGCTGGAAGCTACGGTGCTGCTGGATACATTGACGAGCGAGGCGCCTGCCCTGACCCATGAACAGCAGGAGCAGCTCTTCCATCAGATAGAAGAGGATTATCAGGATATTCCGCTCAAGGCAGATAGGATGAAGGCGATCCGACAGGATCAGTTCTTCAATGCCCTGCAGGTGAAATTTGCATACGCCGTAACCTGCCACAAGGCGCAGGGCGGACAGTGGGCACATGTGTATGTAGATCAGGGCTACATGACGGATGATATGCTCAATCCCGATTATATCCATTGGCTTTATACCGCCTTTACGCGAGCTACGGAAATGCTGTATCTGGTGAACTGGCCGGAGACGCAGACGGCTCAAGAGTAGAATCTCATCCCTCTCTGACTTAGATTCAGATGGGGATAGCTTCGTTTCAAAAAGTTTCAATCTTAGGTTCAAACCGGTTCAATGTTAGAGAAAAAGGCAAATAAATGACAGAAAGTTTGATAGTCTGAGAAAAAAATCGTACTTTTGCAACGAATTTATTAATTTATCATATATAAAGAAGTAAATGGAAAAAAGAAAAGTAGCTTTAATTACAGGTATCACAGGTCAGGATGGCTCTTACTTAGCCGAATTGTTGTTGAGTAAGGGGTATGATGTTCACGGAACAATCCGTCGCTCATCTACCGATTATCGCGAGCGCATCGCACATTTGGAGGGTACCCCAAACTTTCACCTTCATTATGCCGACCTCGGTGACTCTATGAGCATCATCCAGGTGATGAACAAGGTGAAACCAACCGAAGTTTATAACCTCGCCGCTCAGAGCCACGTTCAGGTAAGTTTTGACTCTCCTGAGTTTACAGCCGATGTAGATGCTACAGGTGTGCTCCGTATCTTGGAGGCTATCCGCCAGTGCGGTCTGGAGAAAACCTGCCGTATGTATCAGGCTTCCACATCCGAGCTTTATGGCAAGGTAGAGGAGGTTCCTCAGAACGAGAATACACCATTCCACCCATATTCTCCATACGCCGTAGCCAAGCAGTACGGTTTCTGGATTGTCAAGGAGTATCGTGAGGCTTACAATATGTTCTGCTGCTCTGGTATCCTCTTCAATCATGAGAGTGAGCGCCGTGGCGAGACTTTCGTTACCCGCAAGATTACTCTTGCTGCAGCTCGCATCAAACAGGGTAAGCAGGAGAAACTCTATCTCGGCAACTTGGATTCTTTGCGTGACTGGGGTTATGCGAAGGACTATGTAGAGTGTATGTGGCTTATCCTCCAGGCAGAAAAGCCAGAGGACTTTGTCATCGCTACTGGTAAGCAGCACTCTGTAAGAGAGTTTGCTCAGTTGGCTTTCCATCATGTAGGTATCGAACTGAAGTGGGAAGGCAAGGATGAGAACGAGAAGGGTATCTGCGTAGAAGGTCCTGAGAATCTGATTGGCAAGACCCTCGTAGAGGTTTCTCCAGATTTCTACCGTCCAACAGATGTTGTCAATCTCTGGGGTGATCCAACCAAGGCAAAGGCAAAGCTCAACTGGAATCCTAACACCACCTCTTTCGAGGAATTGGTGAAGATCATGGTAGAGAGCGATATGGCCAAGGTTGCTGCCGAGGATGCTGGTCAGAAGGTTCGCTGCAACCTGGCAGAATACCTTGAGAAGGGTATCGTGAAGTAATACATGATATAGTTGAAAAAAAGCTAAGAAGCTAAATATGCATTATAATATTGTTATTGTCTCTAATGAAGGATATATACAACATGCGGCTGTGATGCTCGTTTCGTTATTCTGTACGAATAAGGATAAACACTTTGTGATTTATCTTTTGACCGATGGAATAACAAATGCTACAGAGGATAAGTTGCGAGAAGTATGTGATGCACATCAGGCCGACCTAAAGGTAATCAAATGTGGAATAGATAATTTGGGTGATTTTCCGGTAGGGCAATGGAAACCTATTATGTATTTCAAATTATTGATACCTCAATTGTTGCCTTCTGCTGAAAAAAGATGTCTCTTCTTGGATGTTGATATGGTTGTTCATGATGATATAACATCTTTATATGAATGGAATTTAGGAGATAAAGTGATTGCAGCAGCAGAGGATATGCCTGATTGTGTTGCTTTCAAACCTCGTTTAGGGTTAAAGGATACTGACCTTTGTATCAACTCTGGTGTTATGGTTTGTGATTTGGAGAAATGGAGATTAATGGAGCAGAAGCAGCCAATTATGGCCTATGCAACAAATATTATTTCCATAATTGTTAATGAGCAAGATGTGTTAGCTTGCTATTTCAGAGATAAAATAGCGCTTCTACCTATTCGTTGGAACATGACAACTTTTTATTTTAATCGTAAACCAAAGATATTTTCAAAGTATTTGCCAGAATTAGAGGCTGCAAAACGATTCCCAGGAATTATTCATTTCGCAGCGCCAATCAAACCTTGGTTTAAGGATTGTCAGCATCCCTATCGCAAACTCTACAAGAAATATCTTATGCTTACTCCTTGGAAGAAGTATCATTTCCTGATATTTGAGCAGTTAAGTGGGTGGGGGAGAATAAAAAAAACGATTCGTAATTGGTTAAATAGAATAGGTGTAATAAAGGATGACGGTTTTACATCAAAAGTGTAGTCATAAAATGAAATTTGATTTACGTAAGTTGAAAAATGCTATTTTGGGGGCTTAATATATAAGCAGCCGAAAGTATAGAACAGTTTTTTATCTTTGATTTCGTAAGATTAGTTAAGTATAATGGAAATGGTAGGGAAAAATAAACAACTCTTTATTAATATGATAGCATCTTTTCTCACTTTTTTGGTGGGAATAGGTATAAATTTCTTTTTAACGCCTTATATTGTTAGAAAATTGGGAGTAGAAGCCTATGGCTTTGTTGCATTGTCAAATAATATAATCAATTATACTGGTCTGTTGACAATTGCACTTAATGCTATGGCTTCGCGTTTTATAGCAGTCAAATATCAAAAAGGTGATTTAATTTCTGCTTGTAAATATTTCTCTTCGGTATTCTATTCAAATATTATATTAGCAGGTTTTATTACTATAATATTATCTGTTCTTGTTATAGAGTTAGATTTCTTTTTGGATATTCCACAGAAAATAGTTCCTGACGTTAAGCTTTTATTTATTTTTTTATCATTAACAAATATTGCTTATTTATTAACAGGTGTATATGGCGTTGGTACATATATTAAAAATAGATTAGATTTAAATTCAATTAGATCTATTATTGCAAATATTATTAGATGTGTTAGTCTGGTATCTTTGTTCGCTTTTTTTGCTCCTCATGTTTGGTATGTTGGTCTGAGCGGATTTTTAATGACAATTTATACAGTTTATACTAATATAAAACTAACAAAGAAATTAACTCCTGAGTTGAAATTTCAAAAAAGAAATTTTGAATGGATAAAAGTAAAGGAGCTACTTATTTCTGGTTCATGGAATTTAATAATAAAGTTAGGCGAAATTCTTGGTAATGGTCTTGACTTATTATTCGCCAATTTATTTATTGGGCCTGTGGCCATGGGTATATTTTCCATATCAAAGTCAATGCCTTTAATGATTCAGTCTATGATGGGATCTTTTTCTGGTGTTTTTGGACCTCAGCTATTACAGGCATACACTAAGGGAACTAAAGAAGAGTTAGTGTCAGAGTTTAAAAAATCAATTCGAATTCTTTCTTTTTTAGCAGGGATTCCGTTAGTGTTATTGTTTACTTTGGGTAAAGAATTTTATACATTGTGGATGCCCACGCAAGATTCTAGTTGGCTTTATACTTTGACATTAGTAGGTTCTATGTCTCTAGCAATATCTCTTCCAAGTGAGGGCCTGTGGAATATTTTTACGATTGTCAATAAAGTAAAGTATGCATCATGTGCTGTATTATTAAATAATGGTTTGACATTTATAGTGATATTTTCATCTATGTTTTTTGTAGAATCATTAGATGCTCGTTTAATTATTTTGGCTTGTACAAAAAGTATATTGAAAATTATCTTATCTCTAACTTTTTTGCCTATAGCTTCTGCAAAATGTATGAATGTTAGAAAGAGTTTGTTATATCCGACATTGGTACGAGGTATGTTATGTATTATTATATCCGTAATAGTATGTAAAATATTAAGTATTTATATAATAATTAACGGATGGCTTTCTTTAATTGCAGTATCTTCTGTTTTTGTTGTAATAACTTTAATGGTTTCTTCATGTATAATTTTACAAAATGAGGATCGTAAATTTATCAAAATTAAAATTCTAAAAAGAAAAAGTAATGGCTAATACTGTAAGTCGAGATTTAAATTTTCTGGATTTTGCAAAGATTATAGCTACGTTTTTAGTAGTAATCGGGCACATCTTAAGAATGTATACGGGAAATGGATTGTTTTTGCCTTTAGAAGGTAATTTTTATTTCTCTATCATATGTAAATACATTTATTCGTTTCATATGCCTCTGTTCTTTTTTATTTCTGGGGGGGGTGTTTTATATTGTTAAACATAAAAAAAACAGATATAAAAGTATGTTAGGATTCATATCAAATAAGACAAAGCGTTTATTAGTACCTTATATATTTATATCCGTATTACTATTGATAGTAATGTGGCATATTGGTGAAATTCAAATTCCTATTTTTAGTTATTATATTCACAACTATGTGTATGCATATGGATGTCGCCATTTATGGTTCTTGATAGCATTATTTACTATTTCTCTTTATTTTAATTTTTTGGATTCTTATATTTTTTCCAATTCTTTGTGTTTTTTGGTTGTGTTTATATTAGGTTTTTTGATTGCCGATTATACTACATATATATTCCAAATAGCATCTATCTTAAAGTTTTCAATATATTATTATTTTGGATATCTTATTATGAAGAATTTTAAAAAAATACAATTATTATTCTCAATAAAAAATTCAATTTGTTTGTTTTTATTTACTCTTTGTTTGTTCTTATTTTATATAAAAATAGAAGGAGTAATATTAAAAAAACTCATAGAACTTATTTTAGGGCTATCTGGTACAATTATGGTTATTGGTATTGCTCTATATATAGAGAAAAAAAATAAGGACTCAAAAGGATACTTACAGCAAGTAAATTCATACATGTATTCTATATATTTGTTTCATCCATTAATTATATATCTGCTATTTTATTATTGTCGCAATACCTATATAAATTCTTATTTAATGATTATTTGTGGTTTTCTAATATCTATATTTTTTTCTATATTGCTAACTAAGTTGGTGAGAGCTTTGGGATTACGTGCATTTTTAGGAGAAAAATAAATTTAAAAAAGAAATGATTATGAACTATTTTGAGCCAAATAATATAAAGCAGTCAAAATTGAGTATTTTTATAACTGAACTTTGTATGTATTTGAAATACATATATTATAAATATGTATGTAGGTCTAATATCAAGGTTATATATCCAAATATAAGTTATTCATATGGCTTGGTAAGGCATTCTAATTGGGGAGATGATTTAAATATGTTTTTCATTCCTTTGATTTCAAAGGATATAATATTACCAGGGGCTTTTCTTGTAGAATGTTGGGGATATCCTTTGCCTTGGTTAAGAAATTATACGAAATATAAATGTATAGGTTCTGTTTTTGATACTATCTATGAGGATAATACTATAGTTTGGGGGGCAGGTATGATTGAAAAAAATAAATATCCGCATATGTGTCCTTTAAAAATATTAGCAGTTCGTGGGCCTTTGACATATAAGCAGTTAGTAAGCAAAGGTTTTGATTGTCCTGAAGTTTATGGAGATCCTGCGTTGTTGCTACCATATTACTATAAACCTCGTAGTCATTTCAAAAAGTATAAAATAGGAATAATACCGCATTATACAGATTTACACAAAGAGGAAGTTCATCTTTTATCAAAAAATAAAGATGTTTTATTAATTAATGTATTCAAATATAAAAACTGGAAATGTGTTATAGACCAAATATGTTCCTGTGAATTCATAGCATCTTCATCTTTGCATGGATTGATAGTTTCTGAAGCTTACAATATTCCAAACTTGTGGGTGGAATTTGTTTCTCCAATAGTCGGAGACATTTCTAAAAGATTTAAGTTTCATGATTTTTTCTTATCTCAAGGTCTTGATAGAGATTTTCCTTATGTAGTAACCAAAGAGACATCTAAAGAATCTTTGCTTAGTGAATGTATCAAATATATTAAAGCGCCGGGATTGTCTTTAAAACCCTTGGCAGATGCCTGTCCTTTTCAATTGAAGCGCCCTCTGAAACCAATAAAATAATTTATATATGCGCATTTTATATATATCACACTGTACTGATCGAAATGGAGCAACTATTGCTCTTGTCAATATTATTCAAGGAATGTTGCGCCGAGAATGTGAAATAGGAGTGGTGCTTCCTGATAATGAAGGCTTTTTGTTTAATATACTGATGGATTTAGGCGTGAAGGTATACTGTAGTAAAAAATATCCGTCTATAATGGAAAAGCCTTTATGGCAAAAGGGACTTAAATATTATAAAGAATATATTAAGTATGGTAAAATAATTTGTCAAGCGCATTTATATATTTATAAAATAATTAAAGAGTTCAATCCTGATATTGTGCATACAAATACATCCGCTATAGATTATGCTTTGACTGGTTGTTTTCTAACACATAAACCTCATGTTTGGCATTTGCGAGAAATATTAGATAAAGGATGTAATATATCTGTATTTCCAAATATGTATTTGTTACGAAAAAAAATGCAGCTTCCTTTTAATTATAGTATAGCTATTACCAAATCTGTTTTCAATTATTATAATCTTCAGCAAAAAGATAAAGTTATTTATGATGGGGTTATTAATGACAAATTTGATTATGAAAAATCTGCGTTATTAAAATTCCCTTATTTTATAAGTGTAGGATATGTAAATTCTGTAAAGGGCTTCTTGCAGTTGGTACAACAGTTTTCAATATTCTCAAAAACGAATAATGATATGCATTTAGTTATTGTTGGTGATTATAATCCGTCAAGTTCTTATTATAAAAAATGCCGAGAGTGTATTGAATATAATAAAATAATGAATCGGGTTCATTTTTTAGGATTGCGTAATGATGTTTATAGATTAATTAAAAATTCTAAAGCTTTGATTATTGCGAGTTCTTGCGAAGGTTTTGGTTTTACATGTGTTGAAGCAATGTATTGCGAAACTTTGGTTATAGGGAGAAATACTGCAGGAATTAAAGAACAGTTCGATATTGGATTAGAACAAAGCGGAAGAGAAATAGGATTACGTTTTGATACTGATAATCAAATACCCGATTTGTTGATTAAAAGTCTATCAAGCGACTTTTTGTCAATGAAGAAAAATGCAAAAAAGGTAGTCTTGAATAATTATACAATCCAAAAGAATGTAGACACTATTTATGGCTATTATACAGATATTTTGAATGCTAATAATAAAACGATTTCTTATGGAAAATAGAAATAGACTATTGTGTGTATTGGATGGTATGTGTCATCCGCCAAGAACTGGCGGTGATCAAGCGGTTTTTAATGCTCTTAAGATTATTCAAAATCATGTTCAACTGCATATAGTTATAGTTATAGGTGATAAAACAAATATTAATGTAGAGTTATTAAAAAGTGATTTGAATAACGCAGAAATTTTATTTTATGATATAAGTCATAAAAATAAGTACGAATTAATAAATGCTGTTTTTAATAAAGTAAGATTATTTTTTTTATGCTTGTTGAGACTGAACAAAAATGTCGTCAATAGAGAGGGATTTCTTGGTGTAAATTTTGATCGTAATGCGGAATTATATGATTTTCTTAATGCCTATATTATTAACAATAAAATTCAAATTGTTCAGTTTGAATTTGCAAGAGCTTTGTATTGGGCACAAGCAATTTATGCACCTGTAAGAAAAATCTTTGTGCAACATGAAATTCAATATGTTGTGAAAAAGCAACGTTTTCATCAAAGAGATGTTTCTAATCTTGAGAAAATACGCTACCAAATAGAACGTAATTGCGAATTGGAAGCAATGAATATTTATGATGCAATAATAACATTATCAGATGATGATAAAAACAGACTATTAAAAGATGGAGTTCGTGCTAAAATTTATTCTTCTTTTGCAAAAGTACAATATAGAAAAAAATATTCTTGCAATTATAGCAATGCCAAAAATATAGATCTTGTTTTTGTAGGACCAGAAAGTCATGAGCCGAACAGACAAGGATTGTCATGGTTTATGAGTAATGTATGGAACAAAGTGCTCTGTAAATTTAACAACACAGCTATTCATATTGTTGGAAAATGGAGTGACAAAACCCAAAAAGAATGGAAATCAAAATATTCTAATATTATATTTGAAGGTTTTGTAGATGATTTATCGGTAATGTTGCGTGATAATATCTTGATTGTTCCTATTTTTGAAGGTAGTGGTATTAGAATGAAAATCTTGGAAGCTGCGAATGTTGGTACTCCTTTTGTCAGTACAACAATAGGAGCGGAAGGTTTAGGATTTGAGTCAGGCAAAAATTGTATGATAGCTAACAATGAAAACGAATTCTATAATGCTATACAATTCTTACTTTCATCAAAAGACGAACTTGATAGATTATCTAAAAAAGCATACGAACATGCAATAGATGATTTTTCTGATAAACGATTTGTTGAAACAAGAATGAAAGCTTATAATGGTGTCCTTAATTAATGAATTATGTGTAGAGTTTCTGTTATAATACCGAATTATTGCCATGCAGTATATCTTGACCAGCGAATACAATCTGTATTGAATCAAACTTATCAAGATTTTGAAATTATAATTTTAGATGATAATTCCCCAGATAATAATGAAAGTAAAAATGTTATAGAAAAGTACAGAGGTAATTCTCATGTTACCAATATTGTTTATAATGAATCAAATAGTGGAAGTACTTTTAAACAATGGGCTAAGGGAATTGAATTATCTAAAGGGGAATTGATTTGGATAGCTGAGAGTGATGATTATTGTTCACCAACTTTCTTGGAAGTATTGGTAAAGGCAATTGATGGAAAAGAAAATGTTGTTTTAGCATTTTGCCATTCAGTTTGGGTTAATCAATATGGTCATAAGATAAAAAAATGTGATTGTAATGATTCTGTTCAATATTTTGACACAAAATGTTTTGTTGAGTGGTTTATGCTTTTGGGTAATGGCGTTACAAATGCAAGTTCTGCCATATTTCGTAAAAGAGTATCTTTAAAAATAGACAATGAATATGCTTCTTATAAAGGAGCTGGTGATAGATTATTCTGGATAAAAATTGCAGAAGAAGGAAATATTGCATTTGTAAATTCTGGATTGAATTTCTTTCGTCAACATGGAGATAATACAACAGCACGTTGTTATGTTGATGGCACCAATTTCATTGAAGACAAAAAGATTTTCGACTATATTTGCAGAAGATATAAAGTTTCAATGAGAAATCGACTATTTGTTTATCTAGAAACATTGAAGTTTGCTAAGCGAATAATGTTTAAGGACGAACAAATTAAAAAAGATGTCTTTACTCAATGGAAAATACCAATTTCTTTAAAAATAATGAAACCTATTTGTAAACTGTTAGATATAGTAAGATCTTTATGAAAACAATTTTATTCATTAACAATGTAGCTTCACCTGAAGATCGAAAATCCTGGTCAGGAACTTCATTTCAGTTGATAGAAGCTTTGAAGCGTTTAGGGTTTAAAGTTGATTATTTATATGCTTTAAACAATTCGAAATCTTCTTTAGTAGGAAAACTTATTTTTACTTATTGGAAATATGTTAAGGATATTTTACATAAGAATGTGCGAATAGATGATTCTTTCTATTTAATGTATGAATATAAGAAAACTTTGGGGAAGTTTGACTATTCGCAGTACGATTATATATTTGTCCCTGCACATACCTGTATAATTTCTGCCTTGCCGAAACATATAAATAGTAAAATTATATTTGTTACAGATGCAATTGTTGATAATTTATTTAATTATTATTCTGAATTTTCAAATTTAATTTGGCATAATTACAAGGAGGCACATATCTTATGTAAGCGTGCATTTGAAAGATCTGATTATTTAATTGTCTCGTCAGATTGGTGTAAATCAAATGCAATAAAAAAATATGGAATACAACCCAATAAAATAAGTGTTTTGGAATTTGGTGCTAATATCGACTATGCTGATGTTCCTGTATGTTTACATAAGAAAAGAAATTTTAAGCAATTAAGAATATATTGGAGCGGAGTTAATTGGTATCGTAAAGGTGGAAATATTGCCTTAGAGTGTTGCGAGAAGCTTATTTCAATGGGATATAATGTTACATTGTCTATAACGGGTTTAAATCAATTACCAAAAGATTGCTATAATCAATCAGGATATTTAAAATCATACATAAAGACTTTTGGTTTTTTAAATAAAAATATCAAGTCTGATTATGAAAAAATGATTGATATTATGTCCAATCAAGATATTTTTTTGTTCCCTAGTAAAGCAGAATGTAGTAGCATAGCTTTATGCGAAGCAAACGGTTTTGGTCTACCATGTTTTGTTTTTGATACAGGCGGTTTAAGCAACTATGTTATAAATGGAAAAAACGGATATAGACTCTCTGTCGATTCTGACGGTTACGATTTCGCAAATAAAGTGAATACTTGTATCGAAAATAATGAAATAGATAGATTAAGTTTAGGTGCAAGAGAGATTTTCGAAAAGACGTTAAATTGGAATGTCTGGGGGGAGAAATTAATAAATATAATAAAATAAGCATGATTCAGAATAGAAATGATTTGATGTTTTACATATCGATGGACCAAAAGAGTTATGGTCGTAAATCAAAGCTTCCGCATTTTTTTTATGATGAAACTTGGAAATTTCAATTGTCTTTGAGATTTCATGAATATCATGCTAATCAGCATGGAGTATTTCATAAATTATGTGCTCTTTTTTGGGGGTATATGCATCATCATTATGGTATTAAAATGGGTTGGAGTATTCCTATTAATACGTTTGGTCCTGGTTTAAAAATAAATCATTATGGTCTAATTGTGGTAAATGATTTAGCAAAAATTGGTTCTTTTTGTGATATTCATCAAGGTGTTAATATAGGACAACATGGTCCTGACATTACTGATGTTCCACTTATCGGTGATAATGTTTGGATAGGTCCAGGAGCTAAAATTTTTGGGAGAATTAAAATACCAAATGGTTGTGCAATAGGTGCAAATGCCGTTGTTAACAAATCATTTGAAGACGAATTTATAACAATTGCTGGTGTACCAGCAAAAAAAATCGGTGATGGAGGAAATCCATGGCCTTTAGGAATTATATTAAAAAATATTTGAATATGAAATATGTTGCAGTTGATGGAGGATTAGGCAATCAAATGTTTCAATATGCTTTTATGCTTGCATTAAAGGCAAAAGGAAATGATACACGTCTATTTTTTCCTCATAAGAAATGGGAGCATAAATCTGGTTTTGAGTTGAGCCGAGTTTTTGATGTGAATATTGAGAAGTCTGCTTGGCAATTCTTGTATATTTGGATTCCGTATCCTTTTCGAAAATTGTTTTTAGTTACACATAAAACTTTTCATGATGTAAATTTTCATTTTTTACCAGAAGCTTTATCCTCAAAGAAATATAATTATTTTTATGGAACATGGCAAAGTGAATTATATTTTAAAGATATTCAGTCTATAATAAGAGATGCCTTTTCTTTCAACTACAATTTACTAAGTGATAAAACCTTAGATATATTAAAAATAATAACCAATAGCCCTGTGCCAACAGTTAGCATTCATGTGAGAAGAGGTGATTATTTAAGTATTTCTTTTAAAGATGGTTTTGGTTGTTGCTGTACATTAGATTATTATAAACATGCAATATCTTATGTATTGGAAAATATTCACAAAAATGTACTTTTTGTCTTTTTCTCAGATGATATTTCTTGGGTTAAAGATAATATAAAAGTTCCTAATGCATTATATGTAAATCATAATTGTGGATTAGATTCCTGGCAAGATATGTTTTTGATGAGTCAATGCAGTTCTAATATCATCGCAAATAGTAGTTTCTCATGGTGGGCTGCTTGGCTAAATTCAAATATAGACAAAATAGTAATAGCACCTAAACGATGGTGGGCTTCATTAGAGGATGATGATGTTGTGCCAAAATCATGGATTAGAATGTAATAAATAGTTGTATTGATGAAACAAGATAAATTATTTTGGGGAACTTTATTGTTTCTATTTGTTAAGGGATTTATTATTAAAACTTTTGGAAATTTTGATTTGTTTAATCTGATAGCAGACTTATTAGTTGTCTTATGTGCAATCAAAACTCCAAAGATTAAAATAAAGAATGTTATAAAAATAACAGGTAGACCGATTGTCTTTTCTATATTTTTTTTCTTTTTAATAGGAATTTTGGGAGATATAGTTAACACTGTACCTATAAAGACTAGTATCTGGGGAATAAAAAACTTTTTGCGCTTTTTCTTACTTATATATTCTATCATTGGGCGATACAAATTTCTTGATTCTTATATTTTTAAAAAACTTGTAACAAAACTTTTTTATTTGAATCTTCTTGCCACTACATTTGATTATTATGCAGGAAGAACAGGTGATAGTATGGGAGGAATCTTTTTAGGCAATGGAGATTTAGCGATATTTTTAATTGTTTCTTTATTTTTATTTACTTCTGATTATTTTGCTGGTAGAAAGAAAAAACTTTTAGTCGTAGGAGCCTATGTTTCTTCTTTTCTTATTGCAATGCTTGCAGAGATAAAGTTTCTTTATTTGATAATACCAATGTGTTTATATTTATCATATGTTTTGATAAAGAAAATGACAATTATGAATATTTCAGTTTTTATATTAAGTTGTTTGTTTATTGTACCAACTTTGAAATATGCTCTTTCTTTTTATTATAATGAGGCTTATATTGAAGCAATTTTCAATGAGGAAGAACGTGATGAGTATTTAAGCAATTCTGGCTACAATCTTGGTATGGCTGATAATGGGTTCAATAGAAATACAAGTATAGAAAACGTTCAAATGTTATTCTTTAGGGATAATCTAAAGACGTCATTGGTCGGATACGGCCTTGGTAGTGCATCAAATTCTAAAACGTTTGGTACATGGATAGCTGATAAATACAGGTATACCGGATATTTCTTTTTCACATCTTCCTTTGTCTTAATAGAAACAGGTTGGATTGGTTACATCTTATTTATCTCTATATATCTATTTATAATGTTACGTTTTCTTTACTATTATATAAAAAGTAAGAATAATCAAGAAAAATATTGGGCAGCTATAGGCACCATGATGGGTGTTATGACATTTATGTTTATTTGGTATAATAGTGCACCTTATGTTGATTATTATCTGCCATTTATGTTATGGGGCTTTTGTTTTTTAGGAATTTTAAAAAATAAAACAATAAAAAAATGATTCCAAAAATAATACATTATTGTTGGTTTGGTGGTAATCCGATACCAGCAGAATATAAAAAATATATTGAGAGTTGGAGAAAATATCTCCCTGATTATGAAATTAGAGAATGGAATGAGAGTAATTATGATGTAGATTGCATACCTTTTAGTAAAGAAGCTTATGAAGCAAAAAAGTATGCCTATGTAAGTGATTATGCTCGATTAAAAATTATATATGAAAATGGAGGTATATATTTCGATACAGATGTTGAGCTAATAAAAAGTATAGATGATATACTTCAGAAGGGTTCTTTTCTTGCTTTTGAAAAGCATACAAAGGGATCTGAAGTGGATCATATGCTTGTCAACGTAGGATTAGGTTTTGCCTGTGAAAAAGGCAATCCTATCATAAAAGAAATTATGAATTATTATGAGCAGAATCATTATATTCTTCCTGATGGAACTATTAAGCAAATACCAATTGTTTATATAACAACAGATGTTCTCAAAAAACATGGACTTAAAGTTTCTGATAAACCCCTGAAAATAGATGGTGGATTTATAGTTTATCCTTGGGAGTATTTTTGTCCAATGGAATATTTGTCTTCTAAGATTGAGATTTCAGACAATACTCGAACTATTCATCATTATACAGCTACATGGATGTCGTTGTCAGATAAACTTAAAATGAAGAAAGGATATATTAGTAATAAGATTAAATCTCTTTTAAAAAAAATATGATTGTAACTAAACAAGCATTAAGGGAATGTATTCAATTTGAACAGAGATGGTATGAAAACTATATGTTCAAAACTCCACGAAGAAAGTTCTTGGCAAAAATAAAGTCAGAATCATTTTATCAGATTATGAATTGGCAAAGAATTTCAAGAATGACAGATTATTACCATTACATAATAAACAACGAAAGTGGTTCTATTTTATCTAAAATACTTTATATTTATTATATAAGGAAACGAAATATTCTTTCAGCAAGGTTGGGGTTAGAAATTGGTACAGAGAATATCGGTAAAGGACTTGTTGTTTATCATTATAATAATGTGGTAAATGGTTTGTCCAAAATTGGTGAAAATTTACACCTTCATGGAGGAAACGTTATAGGAAATGCAGGCCCTCAAGATCCTCGATGCCCCACAATTGGAAATAATGTGATGTTAGGAGCAGGAGCAAAAGTGATAGGGAATGTTTATATAGCAGATAATATTAAGATAGCCGCAGGTGCAGTGGTAGTGAATTCTTTTGATACACCAGGAATTACTATTGCAGGTGTTCCTGCCAAACGAGTAAAATGATTTAGTATGTGTAAGGTATCAGTAATAGTTCCTTGTTATGGCGTTGAAACCTATCTTGATAGGTGCATGGCTTCTCTGCTAACTCAGACTTTAGATGATATTGAAATCATTATGGTAGATGATGGTAGCCCTGATCGAGTTCCTTTTATGTGTGATGAATATGCGAAGAAAGATTCTCGCATTAAAATTATTCATAAAGAAAATGGGGGACTTGGATATGCACGTAATTCTGGCTTGGATTTGGCAACGGGTGAATATGTAGTGTTTATAGATTCTGACGATTATATAGAATCAGATGCATTTGAAAAGATGTATAACGAAGCAAAAAGAAGCCAAGCCGATGCTGTCTTTTCAGGCTTCTATATACAAAATAAACAAGGTATATGGGAAGAACATATAGAAATTTCAGAATCCAAAATAATGGTCGGAACTGAAATTGATGAATTTAAACTTGGCATGATAGCCTGTGCTCCTTATGAGAAAGCAGAACGTCATTTTTGGGTTTCGGTTTGGCATGCTTTATATAAGCGTGATCTTATTGAAAAACATCATATACGTTTTGTTTCAGAACGGGAATATGCGGCTGAAGATATTCCTTTTCAGGTCCAGTTTCTTAACTATGCAAAAAAACTCTCTTATCTACCAAAATGCTTTTACCATTATTGCATAAATGGCGCATCTTTGACTCATTCTTTTAATATAAATAAATTCTTGAAATTAAAGAATATGGGAAAGTTGTTGAAATCATTGACTAATGGAGATGCCGAGGCTTCGCTTAGAATCAATCGCTTCTTGATTTCTGATGCAAGAATGCATTTCTTGCGCTTAGTACAGTCTGACAATAAGGATAAAATGACATTGATGAAGAAAATGATGGATGATGATTTATGGGTGGATGTAAAGGCTTATAAGCCTTCTTATTTCCCATTTTATCAGAGATTTTTTTACTTATTAATATTATGGAAGCAACCATATTTATTGTTTGCTTATTCCAAATTTATAAACTTAATTAAGCAAATTATTTTAAAATGACCAAGATAGTTTTAATCATACCATATTTTGGAAAATTAGGCTCTGATTTCTCTTTTTGGTTGAAATCCGTTTCAAACAATCCAACAATTGATTTCTTGCTTATTACAGATAATGATATTAGTAATCCGCCTCAAAATCTCATTGTTATAAATAAAACTTTTGAAGATGTAAAAAATAGGATTCAACATTATTTTGACTTTCAAATCTGTTTGAATCAACCATATAAATTATGTGATTTCCGCCCTTGTTTTGGTAAGGTCTTTCAGTCATATATAAAGGGTTATGATTTTTGGGGATATACCGATACTGATATCGTTTATGGTGATTTGCGAAAATATTTAAGAGAAGATTTGTTAGAGAATTATAATAGAATATTTGGACGCGGTCATTTTACTTTGCTGCGAAATACAGCAGATATTAATAATATGTATCTCTCTGTAAAAGAACCATTATGTCGTGAGGTGTTTACTTACCCTTGTGGATGCGCATTTGATGAGTATTGGGGCTTTAGCCGCTATTGGGATAAAGTACATCATGATGTTTTTTTTCAAGATATTCTTTTTGATGATATTGATTGCATGAAATATCCTTTCTACTCACAGATGAGAAGACATGAAGATCTTGGAAAAAGCAACTTTGTATATTCCTATGAGGGGGGCAAGTTATTCAGAAATTATGAATATCAAGGTAAACTATGCAAAGAGGAAACAATGTATGTACATTTCCAAAAGCGAAATATGGAAATAAGGACAAAAGTGGCAGATAATTTTATGATGGTTCCCAATGCATATATTCCTTTTGATTCAAACCTCTCTTTAGAAAAATTACGTTCATTTGATGTTTCTGGAAAAATATATCTCCACGCTTATAAACTTCAATGGAAGAGAATGCTTAACAAATGGAAGAAGATAAAGGCTTCTTTCTGTCCAGGTGAGTTCGGTTTGCCAAAATTACCAAGTGACGCTATAAAATATTATTCAGAAGATTGATAGATAATTATATGATTTTCAATTCTTTTCAATTTCTTTGGTTGTTTCCTATAGTTTTTATATGCTATTATGCTATAAGCTATTTGTTTCAGAAAAAATCATTAGGAAGAGGAAGTAACTATTTACTCCTTCTTTTGTCTTATGGTTTATATATGCAATTCGTACCTTGGTGTACTTTAGTTTTGCTTTGGGTTACTTTAGTCACTTATAGTATAGCTCTATTTATGAGTAAAAATGTACTATATAAAAGGATTATATGTTGGTCAGGAGTTATATTGGGAATTCTTCCTCTGGTTATTTTTAAATATTACAACTTTTTTGCGGATAATATAAATAAATTGCTTGCTTCAAATCAGCTACCAGGATTAAATTGGGCAATACCTATAGGCATATCTTTTTTTAGCTTTCAAGCCATTGGTTATTTAGCAGATGTTTATAAAGGCCGTATTTCGGCAGAGAAGAACTTTTGGGACTATGCTCTGTTTGTCAGCTTCTTTCCGCAAATTATGTCTGGTCCGATTAGTAAGGCAAGTGAACTGCTCCCCCAAATTAAGTCACAGAGAGTATTTGATTATTCTAAAGCTATACAAGGTTTAAAACTGTTGCTTTGGGGAATGTTTCTGAAAACAGTAATGGCTGATAGACTGGGTTTATATGTGGATAGCGTCTATGGCAATTATCAGTATCAATCAGGGTTGTCATGTCTTGTAGCTTCTTTTATGTATACCATGCAGATATATGGAGATTTTGCAGGCTATTCCTTGATGGCAATTGGCGTAGGTAAGTTGATGGGCTTCGACCTGATTAATAATTTTAAGCGCCCTTATTTTGCAAGTAGCATCACTGAGTTTTGGAAGCGTTGGCACATTTCTCTGACTCGTTGGCTTACTACTCATGTTTATATAGGGTTAGGTGGAAATCGCTGTTCAAAGCTTCGTCAATATTGGAATATCATTATAACTTTCTTGGTTAGTGGCATTTGGCATGGTGCTAATTGGAACTTTATTCTGTGGGGAGTTATGCATGGCTTGTTGCAATGTATAGAGAAAAGCTTAGGTTTAGATCCTAAGGGTAAATATGCTAATACTGTTTTGTTGGGCAGATTAAAACCATTACGTATATTAATTACATTTATCCTTGTCAATTTTGCTTGGATATTATTCCGTCTCCCTTCAGTGAACGCAGCAAGGGTGGTCTTAAGAAAAATATTCACTTGGGAAGGATCTGGTCTGTTCTTGCCATCCAATTCCGTTTTATGCTTCATCCTACTGGCTTTATGTGTGGTAATAGGAAAGGAATCATGCGAGGAATATTTCCCAAGAGTTCAGTTGTTCAACAGTAAACATACTGCAATAAGATGGATATCATATATGGTTGTATTAGTCATGATTTTGCTTTGTGGTGTGTTTGATTCCTCTCAATTCATTTATGTTAAGTTCTAAAGTTAGGTAGCATGAAGAGATTAATAAAAAGACTTTTTGTGTTTTTGATTATGCTGGTTGGATTGGATTTGCTAAGCGGTTTTATATTTCGAGAAATGACAAAAAAAGCTAAAGGTGGTGATACGGCCCGTAATGAATATATAGCCCATAAAGTAGATGCTCCTATATTGATCTTTGGATCAAGCCGGGCCATCCATCATTATGTGCCAAAGATATTTCGAGATAGTTTAGGAATAGACTGTTATAATTGTGGACAAGATGGAATGGGTATTATATTGTTTTATGGTAGATATAAAATGATTACTCAAAGATATATTCCTAAAGTTATTGTTTATGATGTTCTATCTGGCTTTGACTTAGAACAAGGAGATAATTATAGCTATATTGGGTGGTTGAAACCTTATTATGACATTCCTGGTATTGACAGTATTTTTTGGAAGATTGCTCCTAATGAACGAGTAAAAATGTGCTCTCAATTGTATCGGTATAATGGCAAGATTTTACAGATGTTGCTTGATAATATCAAGAAAACTAAAGAGGATGAGAGTGGTTATCGTCCTGCCTTTGGTACGATGGCATATGAGCCTCAAAAGAACACTGATAATAGATTAATTTGTTTGGATAGTATTAAACTCTATTACTGGGAAAAAATTATTGCTGAATGCCATAAAAACGGTACAGAATTGATTTTTGCCTTATCACCTTTTTATGGTGGAAATAATTCGGTCCGTTCAAAATACGCAGCAATTTTTGATTTTTCCAAAAAATATGGAATACCTGTAATTAATCATTATAATGATTCAGACATTATTAATCGTAAGGATTTGTTTATGGATTCTTTCCATATGAATTATAAAGGAGCAGAAATGTATTCTAAGAAAATCGTAGGGGAGATTAATTCTAAAAATATTAAGTAAGTAAGAATACGAAAAATGAAGCAGCGAGATATAAGTATAGATATTTTGAAATTTTTTGCAGTTTTACTAATTACCAATTCACATATGGAGCCTTTATATGGAAAATATAGTCAGTTGGCTACAGGTGGTGCCATTGGTGATGTTTTGTTCTTTTTCTGTTCTGGCTTTACCTTATTTTTAGGTCAGGAGCGAAGATTTGACAATTATTATAAGCGAAGAATCAATAGAATTTATCCCACGGTACTGATGTGGGCCTTGATGGCTTCTGTCTTTTTCCGACAGCAATATGATATGACTTACATTGTATTGTATGGAGGTGGTTGGTTTGTTAGTTGCATAATGATTTACTATGTTGTTCTACATTTTATTCGTAAGTTAGCATTTCATCATCTGAAAGCAATATTCTTTTTCTTTGCTCTACTGACATTAGTTTGGTATTGGTTGATAGATAAACCAATAGGCTATAATATGTATGGAGCTACTTATTTTAAGTGGTGTCATTACTTCTTGTTTATGCTTTTAGGTGCAATTTTGGGAAGTCATCCTACTCAAAGAAAGATTGATTTGAAAATTGATTTCTTTAAATTGATAGGTTGTATTATTCTTTTCTATTGTATCTTGATTGTTGGTAGAAAAAGTGAAGTGGTCCATAATCTACAAGTAGTTTCGTTACTCCCTCTCTTGGGAACAACTTACTATTTTTATAAGGTGTGTAAGTCGGATGCATTGAAGAGGTTATATGGTTCTCGTATTATGGGGCCTATAATGAAAATGATTTCAGGCTTATGTCTTGAGGTATACCTTGTACAGGGTGTTTTGTTTACTGACAGATTTAACAGGTTTTTCCCATTTAATATTTTCATGGTGTTTGTAATAATTTTAGTCGTAGCTTACGTGTTGAGATGCATGGCTCGCTGGTTCTCACAGACTTTTAAGGATGGTGATTATGAATGGAAAGCAATTTTTAAATTATATTGAAAAAACTTTTTATATGAATATAAATCAACTTTATTTGGAATTCATGAGTTTGGCAATTGCTTATCAAGTACAAGAAAAGGTCGCACGAAACGACCTTTAAATGCTTATGTGCCCTTATATTTACAGGGCACAATTTCACTAGTGAATAATTCATGGGATGCCGAAGCTGTGATGAATTAAAGCGGATTCAAAACATAACAAGAACTAAGGAAGTAACTCTTCCCTGATTCGTGCGGGTTCTCCCCATTCGTTTTGCCTCCCCATAAGGTATTAATCAGCTTGCCTCCCCGCAGGGATTCAAACTGAACATCACTTATTTAAAGTCGCTACCCCCATAGTCCGACTATGAATGCAAAATTACAAAAAAAAATGGAATATCCAATAGAAATAAAAGGAAAAACGATAAAACAGGTACGCAAATTAAACTTATCAGGTAAAAATCTTAAGTTTATACCAGATAACGTGTATCAATATACTAATTTAGAAAAGTTAGATCTGAGTAAGAATAGGATAGAGATAATTCCGAAAGAAATATTAAAATTACGTAAACTTAGAACCCTGGACTTGGCATTTAATCAAATCAAGAATTTGCAAAGTGCGGTATTTCAATTGCCTAAGCTTAGAATTTTAAATCTTCATGGTAATCAAATCAAAAATTTGCCCAAACAAATTGCAACATCACATATAGAAACTCTTATATTGAGTAAGAACAATATTGTGAATGTGGATGATAATTTAATGGCAAAGTTTAAAAGAGTTGATCTTACTGATAATCCTATAACTCAAAATGTAGCAAAAGTGAAAATAGATGAAAAAGTGAATGTATCATATGAGGCTCCTTTAGCAGATTTAAAAATAAATTTTGTGGAAAAGAAAACTGAAGAGAAGAAGATGGAAATGAAAAAACATAAAATATTTATTAGTTATGCACATACTGATAAGGCGTATTACGACAGATTAATTACGCATTTGAATGTATTGAAAAGTTTTGAGGGTGGGATTGAAGAATGGTCTGATCGAAAAATCAAATCTGGAGAGAGATGGAAAGAAGAAATAGAGAAAGCTTTAAGAGAGGCAGATATTGCTGTTCTTTTAGTTTCTACGGATTTTCTTGCCTCTGATTTCATCAGAAATAATGAATTACCACCAATATTACATAAGGCTGCGTCGGCTAATACGAGAATATTGAGTCTGTTGATTAAACCAAGTTTGTTTTTGAATTCAGAATTGGCTGAGTTTCAGGCTGTGAATGATCCTTCATTAACATTGTCCCAAATGAACGAACCTGATCAAGATAAGACATATATAAAATTGATGTTAGATATACAACAAATAGTAAACTCATGATTTCACGTTTTCAACCTTTGTCTCGACAATCAAATTTTGAACTTCTGCGTATATTCTCAATGCTTCTTATTCTTATCCATCATTTTATATGTCATGGGCTGAATTAGAAACTTGCCCCCCAGATTTGATTATAATTGTTGATTCACTTGCTATCATTGGGGTGAATTTATTCTTGCTTATATCGGGGTATTTTAAAATCCGGCTCTCGTGGAAGTCATTTCTCAATCTCGTTTTTATTTGTATGTTTTGCAAAGTTGTCCATTTATGTATAGACACTTTTGCATTGGGTATTTCTCATCCGCTATATGAATGGATTCTGAAACCGATATTCGTAATAAGTAGATCTGGTGGTTGGTTCGTACAGGTATATTTCATGTTGATGTTTATCAGCCCTTTGCTCAATAAGGCCATCGATAACTTGTCTGAGAAAGAATGGAAACTATCTTTAGTATTGCTTAGTTTTATCTCTTTTTATTTAGGCTGGATACTCCACAATTATAACGATGCAGCTGGATATACGTTGATGAATTTTGTGTTCATCTATGTTATTGGTGCAGCGATACGTCATTATAATCTTTCAATGAAAGTTAAAACGTGGCATATGTTGTTTGCAATACTTTTAGGAGTAGTTGCCACCTTTGTTGGAAGCAAGTTTGTAGCTGCTCATGAAAATCTAAAATTAGGATTCACGGCATACAACTCTCCTTTTGTAATTCTGACAGCTTGCGCTGTGTTCTGCATCTTTAGCAAAATTAAATTGCAGAATAAATGGATAAATAAAGTGGCTGTTTCTATGCTTACTGTGTATCTGCTTACGGATGGAGGACATCTTAGTAAGGTGTTATATGGATGGGCAGGTCTGGTAGCCCAAAACTTTTCTGAAGGTATAGTTCTTCTGCTTTTTTTGATAATGGCTGTACTTATTATCTTGGTCGTCTCTTGCCTTGATCAAATAAGACAATTTATTTTTAAAAGAATATTTAGACTTTATGAAAATATTAAATATCGCACGCACTGATACCTATCGGTATTATTGCAATGGTATCAACCCTTCGCATTGGCTTTATGGGGCCGTGGAGATGGAGAAGGAAGGGAATGAAGTGGTATGGGAGGAGGAATCCCATAACTTGTGGAACGACTATAGGTTAGTGAGAAAGTATCACCCTGATGTGGTGTTTATTCCTAACCTCAATCTACGAAATCATCTCTTGCTATTGTTTTTTACGGCACTGCATTTAATGCACATACCTGTCATTGCCTATCTGCATCATGAACCGAAAGTGAAGCATGGTGCAAAGGCTTGGTTCTATAAACTTTTGTTGGCGGCACCGAAACATCTCTTTTTTCTGAGTTCTAAGACAATGGATGAGACGGTAAGGGCAGGTCTGGTAAAAGCAAAGAAGTGCTCGGTTCCTTATTGGGGTCCTGATATGGATTTTTATAATAAGGTAGAGAAGAATGAAGGTAAATGGTTTGTATCTACTGGTAAGGAAAACCGTGACTTTGATGTTTTGATAGAGGCATTCCGACGTACAGGAGCTCCGCTGAAGATTATGACAGCAAAGAGTCATGCAGGGAACGATTATTCTGATTTAGTAGAGAAGTGTAAGGATATCCCAAACATAAAGGTGGTGATAACGGAAAACTCTGGTAATGTATATCCACAAATGTTGGATGCAATGGCGAACGCCAAAGCTTTGGTCTGTCCTCTAAAAAAAGATAAGATGAATTATTGCGTTGGGCTTTCTACCATATCTGATGCCATCGGTTTGCAAAAGCCGCTTATCATTACTCACAATCCTTATCATGATGAAACGTATACGAAAGGGATGGAAATAGTGGATTCTATAGATGATTGGGTTAAGGCTATTATGGATATAGAAAAAGGACAGTATAACTGCTGCTATTCTGATATCTCAATGTTGAGTTGTTGGAAGAATATGAAACGTTATTTTTAAAAATATGATACTCAGTTTTGTTTTCCTGGTTCTTGTGTGGTATTTGCCAATCAAGGGTAAGATGGTTTGTGAGCAGCGAGGGCAGTCACAATTTCTTAAATTCATAGCTTCTCTTTTAGTAGTGATTGGTCATCAAGCTTGTTTCTATTGCTCGCCAAATGAGTTGTTTATGAGTGAAACCGGAGTTGGCGCTTTATGTGTTTCCTTCTTTCTCTTCATGTCTGGCTACGGTTTACTTTATAGTTGTGTAAAAAGACAGCAGCGTCTTTCCGCATCGTGGCTGAAAAAGCGTATGATAAAACTTGTTGTACCGGCTCTTACGGCAATGGCATTATATGTCGTAGCGGAAGTTATTGTGGGTAAAGAGGTGGATTGGAGTTGCCTTTTAAAATATTGGTTCGTCTCTGATATAAACTTGCGGTATGGCTGGTATGTTAGCGAGATTATTATTTTATATGTTGTGTTCTTCGCATTCTTTCGCTCATTTTCTATCAAGAAAGCAACATTACTATCATGCATAGCTGTAGGAATTGCGGTATGCATCATGATGGCTATAAAATGTGCTGTATGGTATGTATTGGGACTTCCATGTTTCTTGATGGGCCTGCTTTTAGCATACTATGATATTGGTACGAAACATTTGCATTTCCATTTATCGCCATTGCAAATTAAGCTTTTGATAAGCTTTATAGTGTGTTGTTTCTTTTTCCTGAAGAATTTTGATTTAGTGCAACAGGCTGTACCTATGCTTGATAAGTGGCGATATGTACTTGCTTCAAAATTTATGGTGAATATTGTATTTATTATTGTTGTTACTTACATTCTTATGCGGCTACCAATTTGTAAAGCATTTTTGAATCGGGGGGGGGTACTTTTACGAGGTTTACCTTGTACAAGGAGCAACTTTATTGGTCTGTCGTGAATGTATAACTAATGATTGGCTATTTGTTTTACTTGGTCTTATGTGTACAATTATCGTGGCAAAGGGAATGAGTAAGATTAATAGCTGGATAGTAAAACGTATTTGATTTTATGAAACATAATCAATATGAAATATATTCCTCATGATATTGTAGTTAAAATTAATGAACTTCCAATATTAAATGTTGCAGAGAAACTTGGTATTTCCATAAACAGCAAAAGAATGACCTTGTGTTTTATGCATAATGAAAGTTCTCCAAGTCTGCATTTCAATATGAGGAAAAATACTTTTTATTGCTATGGCTGTTCAAGGGGAGGGAATGTTATTTCTCTTGTCATGAATAGGTTAGGGCTAAGTTTTGTGGATGCAGCACAATGGTTGATTCAAGCATATGGAATTGACGTTCTCAATGGCAGAAAAGATTATAGAAAGCTGAAAATTTCTGTTGCTTTACCAAAAGCCCAGAAGGTCAAATCCGAATATGTGCCTGACGTAGAATTGTTGTCATGGATAATGGATGTTGCGAAACTTTCTGACATCGCAAAGAATTTCCTCTTTCATGTCAGAAGATATAAAGAAGAGGTTGTAGAACAGAAAGGTATCAAATCTATTACCGATGCCAACAAATTTTATAAAGCTGTTGTTGATAGATTTGGACTTGATAGATGTAAAAAGGCAGGAATCGTAAAATGGAATTTCAAAGAGTATAGACATGAAGCTGTCTTTGAATGTCCTTGCTTGCTGTTTCCGTTTTATGATGAACATGGTATAATTTATACTATTCAGGGGCGCAGTCTGCGGGAACCTCCTTTATGTAGATTTTCCTTCCCAATTCATTCAGATAGTTTTATTTTCAATCTGCAGGATGTTTTAAATGCTGATACCGAAACACCAATATTTATTGCTGAAGGTGGAACGGATTGTTTAGCTTTGCTATCGGAAGGCAAGAAAGCTATAGCAATCCCTGGAGCTGGATCATTTAAAGAAGAATATATAAAGTATCTCAAGGATAAGAATCTGTTTATGTTTGCCGACAATGATGATTCTGGTAAGAGCTTATTTGCAAGAATAGATAAGGCCTTAAGAGTTTACGGAAATTATCTACATCAGATGATTTTGGATCCTAAATACAAAGATTATTCAGAATATTATGCAGAAAAAAGATAGCATCATATATGAAGTCGCCAATATAGAAAATCTTATATTGGCATGGAGAAAGGTAGAACAATCATTCCATCATGGTAATGTGTGGTTTGACGAAATCGAAATATCTAAGTTTAAGTTTTTGTTGATTGACAATGTAAGGAGAATACGACAGGACTTGTTAAATGGTACTTATAAACTGAAACCGCTTCTTCCAGCTCCGTTTCCTAAAGGTAACGATGTGGAAGGTAACCTTCAGGTAAGACAGTCCTTTTTGGTGAGTGTTGAAGACCAAGTTATCTGGATGGCTGTTGTTAATGTTATAGGTCCTGTTTTTGAAAGAGAAATGCCTGCTTGGAGCTATGGGAATAGATTAAACAACAAGGTATGGAAAGAAGATAAAACATGGAAAATAGGAGATGTTATGAAGTCTTCAACTCGTATTTATCGACCATGGAACCGTTCATGGCCTTTGTATCGCAAGCAATTGGCTGCTTCTTTGAAGTGTATGGCTTTTGCTAATTTAAAAGACATTCCTGCTCCTACAGAAGAAGAGCAACAAATAACTGATGAAAATAATTCGATACAAAGAAAAAATTCTTATCTGAAACTGCCTTATCTTGAAAAGAACTATTTTGATATAGAGGCTGAAAAGGAAAATGGCAGGTTGTATTGGGCTGGTATAGACTTGGAAAAGTTTTATCAATATGCTAATATGAAAGAAATTGGTGGTATTATTTGTGACTATTATTCTGATGATGAAGATTTTTGTAGTCTTATAGAAGTAATCTCCGATTTTAAAATAGACACTTTAAATTATAGTCAAAAGGAACTTGAGAAAATTCAATTAGATAAACCATTTTTAGGCTTGCCTACAGGTCTTGCTGTTGCAGGATTTTTAGCAAATGTATTTCTTCTTGATGTTGATAAAGAAATAAAAGATAAACTTGAACGAAATAGGAATGTAATCCATTTCCGATATGTGGATGATCATGTTTTTGTTTCTACATCTCCAATCGAACTTTATAGATGGATAAAAGAATATAATGAATTAATCAAGAAAAAAGGTGTAAAGATTAACTTTGATAAACTTGATCCTAAAGAGTTGTCGAAAGATATATTCGAACAAGATTTTTCTGTCAAAGAAATTGAGGAAAAGATGAAAAAGGCTTCATTGGATCCATTTTATCCTTCTCCTCTTATGACGGAAACGCTCCAAAAAGTTTCAGAGTTATCAGGGTTGAACTTGGATTTGCTTTCGGATAAAGAATTTGATATGGTATTCAAGGATTTGCAAATGCTGATGGTTGCTGATATTCCTGAGCAAGAAATTAAGAAGAATACTCGTGTTTCTTTTGCTTGTTCAATGTTGACCCGAATGGTTGCCGATTGGGATTGTGACTTGGAAAAGGTTTATGAACTCAGAAAGCAATGGATAGATCGAGTTAAGGTTTATGAAAAGAATTTGCCTGACAAAGAAAGAAAAGAGCAAACTCAAAAAATAGATAGTATGTATCTGCTGGCCTTTTCTAATGGTACTATTGATAGATTTGATGAATTGATAGCTCAAATAAAGGGTTTACCTCTTGATTTGGCGCCAATAACAGTTTTGAAAGATGTACTAAATAATGGAACCATTAAGTCTAATTCCAAAAAGGAAAAAATATATCGTTTGCTGACAAAGGCTATAATGGAGATACCTGATAAAAGTAAAATATGGTTGAGAGCATTTGATTATTGTACTTATAATATTCCTGAGAAAATTATAGATTTATATAAATTGCTTCGCCATATAGAAAATGAAAAGAAACTTCATCCCCTTGGATGTGAATATTTATATGCTATGCTTCACTTGCGGATGGCTCATAATGTGGTGAAAGCAATAAGTCGTCTATTGGAAGATCATTATATTACTCCTACTCAAAAAAGGAATGATAGATCTTTTATAGAGAGTGTTCTAAAAATTAAGCCAAAGGAATCTGGCCATTATTTGGTTATTGATTCTTTGGCAATTCTTAATACGACAAAGTTACTTTATAAGGCTTTTGCCAAGAACATTAAATTGCCAAAAATAGAAATAAAAGGGGATTTTGGAGATGATATTGTTTATCATGATGAGTCTTTTCCATTTAACTTTTGGATGTTATGGGGATTAGACCTCATTAATTCTAAAGTGCCGACTTCTGACATGAAGATAAAGACTGTCTTTGGACAATATATTAATAAAATTTGTCCGGAGAAAGCTTTCTTCTTACCTTTAATATGCAGATGTTTAATGGATTTTAAAGAGGCTGATTTTGGGAAAATTCATTTTGCTAACCCTCCATATTCTTTGCCAGATGAATTTAATTCATTTGAGTTCTTTTATGTAATCAGCAAACTTCCAGAAGCTAAAAGTTTTGGTGAAAATTTTGAAGGATATGAAACTTTCAAGAAACAAACCAAACCTGATGATTTTTCTAAAAATACTACAATATCTGTATGGTTAGATTTTGTGAATGAAGAATTTTTGAAGGATGAGGATTTTAGGCTTGATGTCAGATATTCAGAATTGCTGGCATCAAAAATTGCGTTGGCAATTAGTGAGGCTGCAAATAAAAAACTAAGTTCTGGAAAAAGAGTAATAATTCATCCACTTTCTGTAACTATCAGTACAATGCAAAGAGATAAAAAAGTTAGTGAATATGGTAGTTGGCATTATTGGAGAGACAATTCCGTTCATGCTGAAATAAAGGATAAGACCTATATAGATGATACATGTTATTGTTATACAGACAAAGTTTTAGGAAATGTGTTGAGATCAGAAGAAGCTCTGTTATATGCTATTGGATTACTTTTCTTACAACTTCTTACAAAGCAAAAAGTGTTGCCATGGATATTTTATCGACCAGAGTTTGGATTTGAGTGGGATAGTGTATTGCTAAGAATACTTTATGATGGAGCAATTTCGACGAAAAACTATTTAATCGTTCGTTCCTGCCTTTCTGCTTATAATCGGGAAATTTTGAAGATGTTACATGATAATACAGGAGAAAACGATATTCCTCCTTTATATGGGGTTAAATGTCTTGGTTTACAGGATTTAATAAAGGAATTGAGAGAGTCTGTCAGTATCTTGGAAGATAATTTAGTGTCTGTAGCAAATGAAGAGTCAAGACAATTGACTGAGATAAGCTTATATTGATATGAAAGAATATTTGAAATTGGCGATTATTCAACCTTCAACTGATGACAGCGTAGCTTGGAATTCGCATAATCCACGATATCCTTTTATGGATATATCGGAAGCTGCAAGAACTTGGCATCAGATTCATATAGCACTATCGCAATATGAAAGCATGGTAGAGTCAGCTAAGCCAGATATTGTAGTGATTCCTGAATTGGTTGTCGCAAAGCAATATGAAAGGCAATTGAAGAAAATTGCGAGAAATATTGGGGCAATCATTATTGCTGGTCTTGATTTTAAGAAAGACAAACAACAGATAAGTAACAAAGCAATGATTATTGTTCCAAGTCATTGGCCGCATAATAATGGTACTTGTTTTGAAACAATACTCACTTTTGGTAAAAAATATGCGGCACGTAGAGAAATGAAATATGTGAATGGAGAATGGAATTCATGTGATAAATTTTATATTTTGGATACCAAGGAATATGGAAGAATAGGCTTTGCAATATGTGCTGATTTCTATGATATAGAAAGATATACACTATATAAGGGAAGAGTACAACATCTGATTATATTGGCTTTCAACCAAGATGTCAAGTCTTTCTATTTCTTGGCAGAGTCTATTTCCAGATTGGTTTATTGTAATGTTGTAATCTGTAATACTGGTTATTATGGAGGTTCTGTTTGCTTTACTCCAGCAAAAGATGATTTTAAAAGATATTGCTATAAGCATGAGGGCAAAGAATTGTTTACATCTCAAATTGTAAAATTACCAGTCGAATCACTTTGGAAAGCACAAAATGAGAATTCAGATGCTCTGAAGAAATATAAAAGTCCACCTCCGGGCTATAAATATTATAAAAAAGAAAATTTAAAAATAGAAAAAAATGAATTATAGATGGCAAGAAACGATAAAAATCCTAATTCCTGGATTTTATCTTACAATTGGTATGTTGGTTTGTTTGCTTGTTGCGGATAACCCTTTTGAAAATGGTTTGTTTTTAGTTGCAGAAAAACTATCTGTATATATATTGGTATTACTTCTTTTTGTCGCCTTTATTGTAGGTTTTGTGAATGAAGTAATCAGTGGTGAAATCGAATATTTAATGTATCGATTAGGAGTGCCTCGCCCTTCTCTTTTGATATTGAAAAATGTATTTTGCAGGTATTGTGTTTATGATATTTCAAAATTAAAGGAAAAACTTAGCATAGACCATGACGAAAGAATTGATAATGAAAAGGCTGCTACCTGTTTAATAAAAGCAAAGCAGTCTATAGACATGGAAATATGTAAAGAACTATATTATCAGTCTGTTTTATCCAGAAATCTTTTCGTCGCTCATTTGATAGTAACTTTCTTGATACTTATCTTTATTTCTTTCTCTTTTAAAATATTATTTTTTCTCTTAGTCTTATCTGTTTTATTGGGCTGGCAATGGTGGAAGATGAATATGGTTTATGTGAAGAATATCTTTGTAGAGTTTTTGAGAAGTTAAGGATTAATTGCTTTTTAATAATATGAACATTTCCGACATCTTGATTCTTCGCTTGTTCGTGTTGCGTATTGGTAAGAAGAATGCGAATCCGCTATATCGTATCTTCTATGGGGTGGTATCGCCTTCTGACGAGGTAATGGAGAAACCATCTGTGAGCGAATTTAATAAGTTGAAGAAATATTGTGATAAATGGTTCTTTGTGAGTACAGTCAAGATGGCAGGGGAAAGAACACGCATCTTAAGTGTGTATCAGGAACTTTTGCATGGTATTTCTCTGAAGGATGCTTTTGCTCACATCGGTGTTGATACTTCATGTTTTGACTTTGACGTTTATTATCATCAATCTTATGTTGAGGTTCCTTGGAATGTGGATAAGATTTCTTCGCAGATAATCTATTCCATGATGGCATGCATGATGGAGCCTGCTCGCTTGTTCGAATTGGACGGAAGGATACCTATATATGCTTCAGAAGGATTAAGTGATTTAGACAATTGGCTGCAAGAAAACACCCATCTCCCTTTCGGGAAGGATTATGACCATGTTGGCAATTTAGAAGTTCTATTAACGCCAAGCCGGGATGCTTGTGGTAAACTGCTCATCAATTGCAGTCTCGTAGATGAAAGGATGGGGCTACAAGTATTGGTCGCTAAAGAATTGTTGCATGGTGTTTCCCGTGTGGTGGTAAATGCTCGTATGATGTCTGATAATAAGGTGCTCTGTGATACGATTTCTTCTAAGGACACCGTCGTGGGAAGTGATTTGAAAATTGATATTTCTTCCAATACTCAGATAGATTCTGTCTTTACGAAGGTGTGGTTGGAAAATGATGTTACAAGTTGGTTGGTGTATGATTCGGCTCTTGCAATTATTAAGAAGATTTCTTTTACGATGACAGTTATCGGTCAGCAGATAAAAGCTTCTACAGACTGGTTGGAAAGATTGAAAAACAATCTTCCGGATAATAAAAAGTCTATCGTCAATAAAGCAGGAAGAATAGAGCATGGGGCAGAAGAAACACATATTGTAGGAGATAGTAAGAAAAGTTGGTCGGATAGAGACAGAACTTTCAAGAAAATATTGAAAACAAAGGATATGTTCTTTCCTAAGGGCTGGAACTCTGAGAGTGGTGAAATGGGGAAACTTTCTTTCTTAGAATGGTTCAAGGAACAAAGCAAGGGTTGTTCTACAGTTTTCTTGCAAGATCCATATTTTGAGGATGTTGCCCTGTATTTCTTGGCATCTATCACAACAAGCCCTGAAATTGTTGTACTAACGCAAACTCGATTGAAAACAAATCCAGATAATACCAGCTCTTTTGTGTCAATCAATGAGGAGGTTGAGAGAAAGAAGAAAATTTTGAATTACCTCAAGTCTTACCCAACTTTATTTGGAAGGATGAATCTAAAGATAATCGATGTTCCTGTGGGTAGTGCTATTCTGCATGATAGATATATGTTCTTTTATCGAGAAAATGGTAGTGTAGATGCTTTTGCATTATCCAATTCACTGCAAGGGGCAACCAATAAGCAACCGTTGCTTGTTACTCAGATAAGAGGATTGGCTTGGGAACGTCTCAACGAATATATTTCAGAGCAGCTAAAACAATATAAAACGGAAATAATATATGATTCGCAGCAAAAGGAGAAATCACTTCCTGTAGATAAGAAAATCGCAGACAAAGGCTTCTATCTGTGGCTGAAAAGAATGTGCAAGGATGCTGATCAAATAGACTATAACAGAGTACTGGAAGACATCTTGTATGGAAATACTTTAGGCAAAATTGCTACTGTTGGTTATTGTCTTGCAACGGCATCTCATGAATATGACTTTGTCAAAAGGATAGTTGAAGTTTTCAAAAATGACAGAAGGCTGATAGATTTATTGAAAGACTACATTTTGGTGCATCATTATGAAGATTATCCTATTGGATTTATAGGATGTCGTATGGGGTATGCAAATCGAGATCTTTCTGAGTTATTAATAAAGGAACAAGATGAACTACTGACTTTTTCATCATTGTATATGGTGAATAATTGTTGGGATGAAATGTTTGGCTATGGAGTTTGGGGACAGTTCTTTGCCTGCAATATTCTTATAAAAATTTCAGGATGCGATGCTTTGGATGTTTTGAGACAATTACGCCCGACGTTGAAATCCATAAAGACGGATATTTCCATAGAGCCTGTGGCTAAGGTGTCCAACTTGTTGCTGCATGAAATATTTCAGTATGTTTTGTTGTCTGATGGGGAAAGTCTCTTACAACTAATGCTGACTGATCATGAAGACTGGATGCGAGGTCTCGGAATGCTGGCTTTGGTGTCAAAAGAAGATGAGTCTTTGACACGTAAATGCATCGGCGTTCTGAATGAGGATGAGCAGATAAAACTGTGCCAGTTTGCAGTTATGAGTAATAGACCAAAATGTAAATTGTGGTATTATCAGAAACTTGTTAGTTTATTGTCTTCATGTTCTAAAGAAAAGTGCTTTGACAGGTTTAAGCAGATCATGATGGCATCGACAGGAATAGATTCTAAATGCGGTTATGCAGATCATGTCATCTCTCCTTTGTTGACAAAGGCTATTTTTGATAGAGAAGAGGCGGGACGTCTGATATTTAATCTATTGTTCGACGGGGCTGTTTGTGAAGATTCACATAATATCAATCAAGTTAGCTTTGCAAAAATATATTCCATAATAGGTGGAGATACAAAACAACTTGTTGATAAATCTCGGTTTCTGTTGAAGAAATATTTGATAGCTAAGAATAAATATGTAGTCCATAGTTCGGATTCATTATATGATTATTCACATGCTCTGCAGAACTTGAAATTTGTTTTGACGTCAGTGCGTCAAGGGTATAGTGAAAAATGGAATATTTCGTTACCAGAGATTCAATCTGTAATTAACGATATTGATCAACGATTATCCAATTTGGGGATGATAGAGTAATCTTTCTTGAGTAATACTTATGAAAATATAAAAGTTATGAAACATAATCCAAGAGTTTTAGTTGTAGCCACGAGCAGAAAGACTCGTGGCGGTATTACTTCGGTAGTGAAAGCTCACGAGACTGGGGAACAGTGGAAGAAATTTCATTGTCGATGGATCCAGACGCACAGAGATGGTCCAGCGTGGAGGAAAGTGTGGTATCTCGTTACAGCACTTATTGAATATATGGTGTTGCTGCCGTGGTATGATATAGTGCATATACATGTGGGGTTGAGAACTTCTGTTGATAGAAAATTGATTTTTGCTAAGATTGCTAAATGTTTTCACAAGAGAATAATTGTTCATTTTCATCCCGCAACAGAGAAACATTTGTTTGATTCTGAATTTTCCGGTAATATAAAACAATTGTTTGAATGCTCTGATAAGTTGTTGGTGTTGTCGCCTCAATGGGTTACATGGATAAATCAGGCTTTTCCTAATAATAATTTTGATATGAACGTGGTGTATAATCCTTGTCCACAAGTGAAGCGTGATTTCTCTAAGCGTAAGAAAGAAATATTATATGCAGGCATCTTGTCAGATCGAAAGGGATACAATCGTTTACTGAAAGCTTTTGCTAAGGTAACTGATAAGTTTCCTGACTGGAAACTTGTATTTGCTGGTAATGGTGAGATAGATAATGCAAAACAACTGAGAGAAGAGTTGGGTATTCCGGAACAACGGGTAGAATTCTTGGGATGGGTGAGTGGAAATCAGAAAACAGAAACTTTCCAGCGTGCTTCTATTTATTGTCTGCCGAGTTGGGGCGAAGGATTTCCTATGGGTGTCCTTGATGCTTTGGCCTATGGCATACCTGTGATTACTACTCCTGTAGGAGGTGTAGAGCAGGTATTGCATCATGGTAAGGATTGTTTGATTTTTGATACTTATAACATCGATGATTTGGCAAATGCTTTAGAGCAAATGATGGGCGATGAATGTTTGAGAAATTCTATCGTTCATGAGGCTGATAAATTGGTAAATACGTGTTTTAACATAAAGCAGATCAATAGCGAAATAGGTGATAAATATAAAGAAGTATTATGCCGAAATTAGCAAAAGATAAATATTGTACAGGTTGTCTTGCTTGCAAAGATGCATGCAGACATGGGGCTATCTCAGTGGTGCTTAAAAATGGCATGCCATTCCCTAAGGTGAATACTGACATGTGCGTAGAGTGCAAACTGTGTGAAAAGGTATGTCCAATAGTGACGCCAATATCTAAAAACAAGGTGAGTGATATGCAGGCTTATGGAGGATGGGCAACTGATGAGAATACGCGATATCATGGTGCCAGTGGAGGGGCCTTTGGTGGTATTGCTCAAAGTTTTTTCCATCAGATGAAAAGTCCAGTTGTTTTTGGCGCTACTTTATATAATGACCATGTCAGACATATTATGATTGATAGGTTAGAGGATGTTCCTCTTTTGATGAATAGCAAGTATATTCAAAGTAATACGGATGGAATCTATCATCAGGTTGCTCAGTGCTTACGAGATCATCATGATGTACTATTCTCAGGTACTCCTTGTCAAGTTGCAGGACTTTATGGCTTCTTGGGTAAGAAAAGAAACACTGAGCATTTATGGACTGTAGAGTTGGTTTGTCATGGGATAGCAAGTCAAGAAGCTCTGGATATAGCCAAGAAAGTTCATCATTTTGAAAAACTCTATTCTTTTAGGAACAAGGAGCATGGACAGGCTTATTATGTTTCACAATGTTGTACTTATTGGGATGGTGATGAGAAGAAAACAATGAAACGCAAGGATGATGTCTTTTATCAGATATTCTCTACATGGTTGCTTGATAGGAAAAGTTGTAGTAACTGTATGTTTTCGTCTATAGATCGTGTTGCTGATATTACACTTGCTGATTTCTGGGGTGGAGCGAAAAAGGAGGAAGAATATCAATTGGGTGTAAATCTTATTATAGCTAATAATCAGCATGGAAACTTGCTTGTGGAATCTGCTGATGGTATTGAAACTTATCCTGCAACTTTGCAGCAAGCTATAAACAGCAATTCCAATCTTTACAATGGATACAAGTTTATTCAATATCATCCTTTGGTCTTGTTTCCTAATTTCTTTAGAAAAGTATTACCAAAGAAAGTCTGGCTTGCAATTCTAACTCGTAAATATCCATGGATATTCTTATGGGCTCCTTACAAGTTGATGACTAAGTGGTATGCTAAGAGAATGAAAAAGATGGTGATGAAGAAATATAAGGACGTATTATGAAGATAGGTGTAATAACGATAGAACAAGTGAATAATTATGGTGCAGAACTCCAAGCTACCGCAACCGTAAAGGTGTTGCAAGGCATGGGATATGAGGCTGAAATTATTGACTATTGCTATTATAAAAATTGGAATTTTAAAGATACAAAAATCTCAGCCCCTTTTGTTTCCATGAGTGCAAAGGGGAGGTTGATGTATTGGGTGAAATATCGTTTGGTAAACAGAATTGTGGCTAAAGTATTACCCATGTTATATCCAACTGTTAGAAGACGAATTCGACGTTTTGATGATTTCCATAAGATAAATACCAGAATGAGTAAGAGGTATCTATCTATGCCTGATTTGTATCATGCCAAAATGAATTATGATGTATATGTAGTGGGGAGTGACCAAGTGTGGAATCCATCGGCATCGTCAAGTATTGAACCTTATTTCTTAACTTTTGCACCTAAAGAGGCTAAAAAGATTTCTTATGCATCCAGTTTTGGGGTTAGTAACATTCCTGCTTCTTTATATGAAAAATATAAAAAACTGCTGTCAAATATTGATAGTCTGAGTGTTCGTGAACAAACTGGAGTATGTTTGGTGAAGGCTCTTACAGGAAGGGATGCTACTTGTGTATTGGATCCCACACTACTCTTGAATAAGGAGCAATGGGGAAATATCATGCTTCCATATCCACATATGCCATCCCGATACATATTGGTATATCAACTGTTGCCATCAGAAACGTTGCCTTCTTTGGCTAAAAAAATAAGTGAGGAAATGGATTGTCCTGTTTATTATTTGGCAAAACGAGCATACGCAGTAAATGCCCCCAAGGGTATGAGAGTAATCAAGGATGCTGGTCCTGCAGAGTTTTTGTGGCTTATTAGAAATGCATCTTGTGTCGTTACTAATTCTTTTCATGGTACAGCGTTCTCTGTAAACTTTGGTACATTGTTTTATGCAGTGTTGAAACCAGATAGAGGTGGTAATGCAAGAATTACATCCCTGCTCAATTCTGTTAATCTGATGAATAGGATCGTATATGAGGGTGATGTTATGCCTACTTTCTCTGCTTTTGATACCGATTTAGTTCAAAAGGAAATAGAAGAACTTCGCAATGATAGCATTTCTTTTCTCAAAAATGCATTGGAGAAATAGAAATGTTTTCAATTACTTTGCTATATATAATGTATACGTGTACATTATTATATAGTTCTTTTGAGAATATTTAAACTATAGTAATATGATGAATAAATTTATAGAACTTCATAGTGTCGAAAATGAACCTATGCTTGTGAATCCATCCTCTGTGGCTTTTATAGAAAAAGCAGAAAATGAAGACGGGTGTTGGGTAAAATTTGCCGTTTCAAACATGAATGGTTATTTTATGATTGTGCATGTAAGAGAAAGTTATGAGACTTTAAAGAGTTTGCTATGTTTTTGAATAATGATGATATAATTCCAGTTGATGATGCTATAGAGCGATTTCAAAATCACTTGTTATCGCATGATAGAGTTATACTGTCTGCCAAATTTGGTGATGGTAAGTCTTTCTTTTTAAATGAATTCAAAAAGAAATGTGAAGATAGTAAAGATTCTCCTTTTAAGTTTATCACTCTTTATCCTGTGAATTATCAGGTATTGGAAAATAAAGATATCTTTGAAATCATTAAGCATGATGTTCTGTTACAGATGTTAATGCTTAGAATGATTGACGTGAATTATGAGATTACGAATGAGATGGCTCTTGCCTTTTATCTTCAAACTCATTTTTCAACTGTTGCAGAATCCTTCTTTTCAATGCTACATTTGATAGGAATTGCTGACCCTCAAACACAAGGACTCTTGGATATCTTTAAGTCAATTAGTTGGGTTAAGTCTTTAAAAGATAAGGTAAATGCAGTTAAAAAGGAAATTGATCAATCAGATTTCTTGGACACGTATTTAGCTACGTTTGACGAGAAATCTGTATATGAGAATGATGTTGTTACAAAAATTATTCGAGATAATATAGATACTTATCAAAAGTCTAATAATAAAAAAGTAGTCTTGATTATCGAGGATATGGATAGGCTTGATCCTGCTCATCTCTTCCGTATCATGAATGTGTTTTCTGCTCATATGGATTATGGATATCGTAGTATGCAGCATATTGATGACTCGCTTGTTGGCAATAAGTTTGGGGTGAGTAATGTGGTCTTTGTTATGCATGAGCAGAATACTAAAGCCTTGTTCCATCATTTTTATGGAGATTATGCTGACTATGAGGGATATATGTCGAAGTTTTACAATAAGGACATCTTCAATTTCTCGCTGAATGAGGAAAAGGAAAAATATGCTTTATACTTGATTGTGAAAGAAACTGTGTTGTCAGAAGATAAGGTTAAAGAAATATTTCCTAAAAGTTTCCTTGCAAATAAGACTATGCGCCAGATAGTATGTGCTATGGACAAAGTGAACGAACAGTTTGATTCTATAGAGGTAAAGTCTGGTGTAAAGGCTAATCCATTGTTATTGAGACTAATTGTTATTGCAAAAAGATTAGGTGTGTCTAACGAACATATTAGTTCCGTGATAATAAGACGTTTAAAACTTCTTGATCAATTATATATTAAATATCTTCTTCCTGTAATAGCTTTAAACCCCAAAACACGTATTTTAGAAACTGTCAACGTTGATGTTGATAGGACTAAAACGTATATAATAGGCTGCCAGAAAATAAATGATGATGGAAGTTGTTCTTTTGGTATTGGACAAAATTTTTTGGACAATGGGGATAATAAAGTATTGCAAAGTAATATTGAGCGTATGTTGTCCTTATTGGGTTACTAAATGTTCTTCTAATTAGTTTTCCCAGACATTTAAGGATGGGGAATATGATTGGAAGAAAATGGTGAAGTTGTAATCGTTTTAAAGAAATGTCTGTGCCTCTACTTTGGTATAACTTAATGAGTTGAAAATATTGTTATTAGTAAAAACAAATTAAATAGTTGGAACAATGAAAATCGAAAAAGCTATTTTTGTAAATCGTGCTCCTTTTGAAAAAGTCGAATTTGATTTTCTGGAAAGTGGAGTTAATGTACTGTCAGGTATTAACGGTAGAGGGAAAACTACGGTTATCTCTCATATCGTAGATTTTTTTATGAAATGGCAAGATCATATTTCATAAGTAGTTTTGAGGGAAAGGAGAATAAGTACTATCGTTTTTCTTCTGACTTATATAAAATCGTTGATTCTACTTATTCTTTATTTTATGCTCGTTTCAAAGATGAGGATAAGTGTATCGATTATATAGATTGTCGAGGTACAATGACAGAGAAGGAATATAATGAGAATGTTCTTCTTGACAATAAAATCCCGTATGATACGTTCTCTCATTTGATGGAAAAAAAAATAATGTTAAGTCTTGTCCTTCTTTAGATAAAGATAAAGTTAAAAAAATATTTAGTCACAATATCTTAACCTATTTTCCTTCTTATAGATATGAACAACCTGGATATTTGACTGACCCATACAAAGTTAATATTGGTTTCAATATGGAGTCTATAACATCCAGTGATTTATTAAATCCAATAGAAGTTATTTCTGATTTGAATGGTTTGGCAATGTGGTTTATGGATGTAATATTAGATAGCCAAATATATAGCAACCAGCAAACTCCGCAGGTCTTAATCGACAAATTGAATAGAATTGTTTCTGCTTCTTTGAAGAGTAAAGCAAGTATATCAACGAGGTTGGCTATTGGACCAAGAACTAACGATGGCACCCGGATTGCAATTTCAGATACAGCAGGGAATGTTATATATCCTTCAATATTTAATGTTTCTTCAGGTGAGAGTGCGCTTATCTGTATGTTTGGCGAAATCTTGAAGCAAGCTGATAAACTTGGAATGGTTATGGATGTTTCTGGTATTGTTCTTATTGACGAAGTTGATAAACATCTGCACATAAAACTGCAAAAAGAAATATTGCCTCAATTGTTTGAACTTTTCCCTAATATACAATTCATAGTAAGTGGTCATTCGCCATTCTTGAATATGGGGCTTGCTGATAATTCTATCAACAGAACCAGATGTTTTGATCTGGATAATAATGCATTGGAGTGTATGCCTGTAAATAACCAATTGTATTCTGAAGTATATGACATGTTTGTTAATGAAAACAACCGCTATGCTGAAAAGATTAAGTTGATGGAGGCTAAAGTTGCAGCTTTGTGTAAACCTCTTGTTATCACAGAGGGGAAAACTGATATCAAACATATATTAAAGGCAAAGGAAGTATTAAACGTAAATCTGGATTTTGATATAATAGATTCAGCTTCTCAACCTGATGGTGATGATAACCTTAAAAAGTTATTGAACCATTTAGCAAAGATAAAACAACCACATAAAATTATTGGTATTTTTGATTGTGATATTTCTAAAACTGTGTTGGAAATGCATCCTAATGGAAATAAATATAAGGATTATGGCAATGGTGTTTATGGTTTCACTATTCCTGTTCCCGAGGATAGAGTGAAGAAAGGTCAGACAGGGATTTCTATAGAGTATTTATACTCTGATGATGAGATAAAGAAACCAGTGAATGATTCTGGCTGTCGTCTTTTCTTGGGATCTGAATTTACGAGAAAATCTATGTTGCATAATGAAGACAATAGATTAACTTTAAGTAAACCAAATGGTAAAGGTGAGGATAAGATATTGGAAAATAATGGAGGTCAAGCGGTTTATGATGATAATGATAATAATTGCTTGGCAAAGAAGGATGAATTTGCTGAGGCTATCAAAAATGGCTCCATTCACATAAGTGAAGAAAGCTGGAATCATTTTAAGCCAATTTTTGATCTGATCAGAGAAATTACGCAGAAGTAGATTGTAAGGGAACAAGAACATCAGTAAGAACTTTATGTAGATATAATGTTAGTGTTCTTTTACCTTAACATCCATTAATCAACTTTGAC
>ERZ869979.9-NODE-9-length-54908-cov-12.153763_pt1 | contig 54908 bp, 43 predicted proteins | sample MGYA00521269_ERZ869979 | MGnify/ENA primary metagenome ERZ869979 (study PRJEB32232, sample SAMN07284974) | human gut metagenome | biome: human-associated habitat; material: feces | host: Homo sapiens | place: Tanzania | collected 2014-04-05 ... | reverse complement strand
AACTCATTTCTCAAATAGTTGATTCATAATATTTGGTAGGAATAGGAATAGAACTATACTATAATAATCAAAAAGGAGTGATAAAGTATGGAAAACAGAACAGTAATTATTAATGGTGTATCTTATACTTGTTTAACCGATGAAGAATACGAAGATTTACAGACAGTAGCTGCGTATGAAGAAAGAAAAAAGAGTAAAGATTTCAAAACTATTAGTTTTGATGAATTCTTAAGACAAAGTGAAAAAAAGTATGGAGTCAAATTTTGATGTTAAAATTGATTCACACATTATAGAAAAAATTTATAACATTAATTATTATAGCTATACAACATTCAAAAACTTCTCTGTAGGAGTCTTTCTAATTAGAGAATTGCAAAAAGTAAAAGAAATAGTTGAGGCAAATCCACATATTGGCAAGAAGGTTCAAGTAAATAAATATAAGTATGTTATTTCGACTACAAAAGCAATCTTATATTATGAAATAATAGAAAATAGTAAAAATATTGTTTTCTATGAATACAAACCTTTCAAACAAAACAAAGATATGTAAAAAGATACCTGCGTGGTATCTTTTTACTTTGATGTATGTACTTTATTTAATAATTCTTCTGTCACTTCTTTTGAAGGTAATGCTTGATCAATATGACCTATTGATAATAATGCTTCTAAACGCAGATTCTTTGGAATATGAAATATATTTCTAATATAGTCTTCAGTTGACTCTTCTGTAGATGATATTCTATTTCTTCCTTGAATCCAACAGCTACCAAGACCAAGTGATGAAGCCATATAATGCATTGTCAAGATAACATTGCTGCAATCTTCTACCCAGACATCTGTCTTGTCTTCATCACCTAATACAATAATGCAGGCACTCGCCCCTTCTAACATCTGACTTCCTGCTTTTCTACATTGAGATAATTGTGTTAATAGTTTGGGATCAGTCACTACAATAAGTTCTTCTGGTTTGATATTACGACCACTTGGTGCAAGTAATCCTGCTTCTACAATTTGATCCAATAATTCTTTTTCTACAGGTTCTCCTGTATATTTTCTATAGCTTCTTCTTTGTTTTAATAAATCTAAAAAATCCATATAATCACCCTTTCTTTCTCCCATTATAACATATTGACATGTGTTGTGGTTTTTCTATAATGAGGTAAAGGAGCGTGATACTTATGCGTATGTTACGTACAATTGTATTAGATATTCTAATTTTCATTCTTGTGAATGTATTATGTTTCTCAATGCTTTGTCCAAGTATTATTAATAGTGCTATACAGAATGATGAAATTACCCAGGAAATGACAAATAAGGTCATGACAGTTATTAACCAATATACATACCGTCTTCCTGACATAACTATAAAAAAGATACAAGCAGATATTAGTCAGTCTGAATCTATGAACGCATTAACAACTCACTATAGTCAGGCCATTATTAAGCAGATGGCAACAGGTGAAGAAAATAAAGAAGATATGACACCTTATATCAATAACCTCGCACAGGAATGTTTTGAGATTGTAGAGAAGGATACAGATATCACAATACCGAGTATATTAAAAACATCTCTTACTAAGCTTATTTCTTCTGGATTAATATCTCAGGGTATTGATCAATATGTAGATGAGTTTATTAGTAAACAGTCTCCAAAGAGATTAAAGATGATACAAATCTTCTATCAGTTAACACTTGATTCTAATCGTATGATTATGGGTGTTATACTTGTTGTATTATGCTTGATTCAATTGATTATAGATAGACTATATGGTTTAACTGCATTAGGTGTAACAGGTGTATTATCTGGACTTTGTGTAAGTTTTGTTATGCCACTCGCAATTAGTGAAGGGGCTGGCTCTTATTTGAATCGTACAGTCATCTTTGATCCATCAATACTTAGAACACCAGGAATGATGATATGTGTTATATCTGTGGTGGTAGTGATACTCGCACAACTAATCATGAGAAAAACAGCTAGAAGTTAATCTAGCTGCTTTTTTATTGGAATAAATAATCCTTTAAATCATATTGTAAGACACGATAGAGGAACTTGCCTCCTGTTGTTTGATATGTACGTAAAAGTGTACCATCTAAGTTATAAACACTCCAGCTCATCTGCATTCCACTATTCGCAATTAATTGTCCATGAAGTTCCTGTGAACTTGAGACATATGGAGAATAAGCAACTGGAATAGAAGTTACAAGAGATACAGTTCTAGCATTTTCATCTACTAAATATTTATAGTAATAAGATGTACCGCTCTTCATTGTAAAGAAGGCATTGGTGTAGTTTGTATCATTCTGCCAGTTATAGTTACTTCTTGTGGTACTGATACAATAGTTATTGTTGAACATATAGAGATAGTATTGTCCTTTAGGTAATGAATTGTCTTCTTCATAAGTGACATAGTGCTGTCCTGCCTGCATAGAGAAGTCACTTGTTTTTGTGAGTAGTTTAGATTCATAGCCTGTAGAATCCCAGAACTGATCTGAACCAATCATATAGTCTATAGATGGGTTTGTATAGATTGTATTGAGTTTAATGATTGTAGATGTTTCTCTAGAACTGATAATAAGAGAGTTATTACCTACTAAAGCTAAAGAGTTGATATGCATCCAGTCAAGTGTATCTGCACTTGATGGTTTTTGAGTGAGTGTATAGTAGTCCTTAAATACTGTTTTGAGATTGACTATTTCTGTTACTTCTTTTGTGGATGCATTGATAGAGATGATACGGTCTTCACTTGTTTCATCATTCTTTTTAGTTGCAAGAACTAAGAAGTTACCATCTGTATCAAAGATATAATCATGATGTAAGCTATAGTTACCTGTACTATAGAAGTCTTTCACATATCCTGATGAATCTACACCTACAATAGATGTACTAGAAATACTATAGTACATTGTATTGTTTTTAAATAAGAGTCTGTGAGGACGATAAGACTTAATAGGCATTTCACTACGAATCACCCCATTTTCATCATAGAAACGCATATAAGCCTTTTTCTTAGTCTCTTCAGTGACATCATTACCTAATACACAATAGAGACCATTATCCTGTAAGTCATCTTCTGAATAAGATGTTGTAGTAACTGTTTTATATTCATTTCCACCAAGTAATTCAGGTGCATCATAAGTAAATGATAAAGTATTAATTAATTGATTTGATTTTGTATAAAGCTTTAATGTGATTGTATTAGTTTCTCCTGGAATAGCACCTACTAAACTATATTCATGAGTTTGAGTAACACCTGTAGTAGACTTAGTATTTAATGTTTGTGAATAGTCTTTATAACCATCACAAGAAACCGTATAAGTCACATAGCTGTCTATATCTGTTGTGAAATACATATAGATACTTGTAGTGTTTGTACCATAAGGATTTTTAATAAGTAATGGTGACTGGAATGAGAAGTTACCTGTGAGTTTAAGACGGTCTATTTGTGTTTTGATTTTATTTTGATAGCTTTCTGTATAAACAGTATCAGCATCAGTAGAAGTTCCACTTAATACAACAAAGTCTGTTTGATGTGCATCTTTACTTGATGCTTCCGATTGTACTGGAACTTTAAAAAATGCGAATACGAGTACTAAACATAGTACAACAATTGAGATTCCTATTTTCTTCATAAATTACCCCCTACTTGTATTATCTTTTGAAAATTTGGGAATAATATGGGAATCTTTAAGAAGAAAACAGAAGACTATTTCATTAATTCTTTCATTTCTTTTTCAACTTCATCAGCTGAATAGACTCTTCCTGCTTTTATGTCAGCGATACCTTTTTCAATTTCTGCATCAAACTGTTCTTTAGTAAGAAGTACTATAATCTAGTGGTTTTTCATTCATAATCAAGCCCTCCTTTTCTTGACTCGATCATATTAAAAAAAGACCTGCATTAAGCAAGTCTTGTATCTATTCTCATACTACTGTTAATAACTGAGGCTTTTTCGAAGAGGAGAAGCTTTTTTTTCTTTTCTACACCAGAAGCATAGCCTTTTAAGTTACCCTTAGAACCAATCACACGGTGTGAAGGGATGATTAACGCAATATGATTATGACCAATAGCACCACCAACTGCCTGTGCTGACATCTCTTTCTTATTGCCATATTTCGCAATTGCTTTCGCAATATCACCATAAGTGATTGTTTCACCATAAGGAATATGCTGGATAATAGTCCAGATCATTCTCTGGAATGGTGTACCCTGCATCTTAATAGGTGGACAGAAGTTAGGAACGATTCCATCAAAATATAAGTTTAACCAGGCAATTGTCTGATCAAAAACTGGTAAATCCTGTTCGATAGGTTCCTTTAAGATATCTGCATAATATTTATCATCTTCAAACCATAAACCAATAAGTGATTCACCATCACTTGCCATAGTAATTTCTCCAATTGGAGACTGGTATCTTTTAATATATTCCATTATTTTTTCCTCCAAAAATAAACAAAAAAAAGCATTAGCGTACGCGAAAAGATTTCTCTTTCCTACGTATAGCTAATGCTTTGTGAATGACATGCTATAAAATATTCCTTTGTTGCTTGTATTCTAACACAATTATTTCACAAGGTCAACTTATAGTTCATCTTCCTGCCTGATTATCTTATAGTTCATCTTCCTGCCTGATTATAGTTCATCTTCCTGCCTGATTTCATCTAAGTAAATCTTGTCGTCTTCCATCTTGAAGCACCAATATTCAATAAAGATTTCTTTATTGTCCTGAGTGACTTCATTGTCTTTAATCATTCTATCTCTCATCTTACCTTCTATATAAGACCAGAAGTAGTCATCTCCTACTTCCACAACCATTGTTTTTAAAAGTCTGATATTAGAGAGTTCATTACGTATACCTTCATACTCCCACCAGTTGAGTTTAGTTTGCCATTGGTCGAATAGTGCTGGAGAAAGATATTCTTTAAGAGTATCCATATCTTTATCATTCCATGCATTCTGGATAGCATAATAGCAACGAGTAACCTTCATGTTCATCTTCATTTCATCAAATAATGTGTTATTCTTCTCTTTTAATTCTTTTTTCATAGCCTTATGCATAGAGATAGCTTTATATCTACGACGATATTTCGCAACACTTGAAAAACCTAATGATATAAGAGAAAAAGTTAAAAAATTTGCAATACGTCTTTCGGGTGTATCAACATATCTTACAGGAGAAGAAGAATGATGGGATGGAGAACCACTGCTTCCTCCTCCACCTCCTCCTGATCCTCCTCCACCGCCGCCAGCTCTTGCATAAACAGGAGAAACAGAAAAACATAATATAAATACGATAAATAAACATCTAATTAATTTCTTCATAAAGCCTCCTAAGAGATGAAAAACATAACTAATATCATGAATACCATAATACATACCAAAAAGCCAGAGACACATAGCAATAAGCCTAACCACCAAATAAGTGTTCTTGTTTTTCTAGTAAGAATAGAAAAGATAATTCCTACAAAAGAAAACACAGGACCTAGCACTATTATATCTGTATAAGAATAAGGCGCATGATTGGCACTATAAAAATAGATTGAAAATGCTGCGATAGATAATAAACCACATATAAGTGGTATAGAATTCATTTTTTTCACAGATAAAGTATAACATAAAAAAAGAATGATAAGAAATATATCTTATCACTCTTTAATAGGTTTTATTCGTACTTAGCTACGATCTTATCGTATGTACCATCTTTCTTTAAGTTAGCTAAACCTTTGTTGAACTTCTTTAATAATTCACTGTTTTCACCTTTTAATACTGCGAAACCATAGTTTGCTGGACTTTCTTTACCACAAGGAATATCGAAGTCTAACTGACCTGTTTTAACCATATATTTTAATACTGGATAATCTTCAAAACATGCAGCTGCTTCACCAGATTTTACTTTTTCAAACATGAATGTAGATTCTTCTACGACTTCTAGTTTGAATCCATATTTATCTTTAATAGACTCAGCATATTTTAAACCTGCAGTAGATGTTTTTGCGACTACAGTTTTACCCTTTAAATCTTCGTAACCTTTAATACCAGAGTCTTTCTTAACACCCATTGCAACACCTGTTTCATAATATGGGTCTGAGAAATCATATTTTCCTTTACGTTCATCAGTGATTGACATACCAGCAATTACACCATCAGCTTCACCTGATTCTAGTGCTGTACATGCAGCATCAAATCCTAATGAGTTGATCTTAATCTTGAAGTTCTGATCCTTAGCGATAGCTCTGATTAAGTCCATATCGACACCAACTAATTTACCAGAATCATCTTCCATTTCAAATGGAGGATATGTTTTATCAGTCGCAATAATATAAGTTTTTTCTTCACTCTTACTGCTAGATGTTCCTCCACATCCTACTAATGAAACTGCCATTAAACCTGCTAACATTAAAGCACCTAATTTTTTCATTTTCATAATCGTTTCCTCCCTGTATATCTACACTTATGTGTTGATACCTTATAAAACCTTGTTTAAGAAATCTATAGTTCTTTGTTGCTGTGGATGATTGATGACATCATATGGATTACCCTGTTCTACAATATATCCACCATCCATGAATATTACTTTAGTACCTACTTCTCTCGCAAAGCCCATTTCATGGGTAACAACAACCATTGTCATACCCTGCTTTGCAAGATCTTTCATAACCGCAAGTACTTCTCCAACCATTTCTGGGTCTAATGCACTTGTTGGTTCATCAAAAAGCATAATATCTGGTTTCATTGCAAGGGCTCTTGCAATGGCAACTCTTTGTTTCTGACCACCTGATAACTGTGTTGGATAGCTGTCTGCTTTATCCTTTAGACCAACACGATCTAATAGTTTATAAGCAGTTTCTTCTGCTTCTTCACTTGTCATCTTCTTAAGTTCAACAGGTGCTAACATAATATTTTCTTTAACTGTCATATGTGGGAAAAGATTGAAGTGCTGGAATACCATTCCAATGTTTTCTCTTTTCTTATTGATATCAAGTTTAGGATCTGTGATATCTTCTCCATCAATAACAACACTACCACTTGTAATATCTTCTAAACGGTTTAAACATCTTAAGAATGTTGATTTACCTGATCCTGAAGGACCAATTAAACAGATAACTTCACCTTCATTGATATCTAAAGAAATATCTTTTAAAACTTCTAGAGAACCAAAGTTCTTCTTTAAGTTTTTGACAGAGACTTTTTTATTTGCCATAAGATAACCTCTTTTCTACAACCTTTGATACTTGTGCAAGTACTGTACAGATAAATAAATAATAACAAGCCATAAAACAATAAACTGCCATCATATGAAGTGACTGTGTTGCCGCAATTGTTTTACCAACATTAGTCAATTCAGCTAGTCCAATAACAGATAATAATGAAGTATCCTTGATAGATATAATGAACTGGTTGATGATTGAAGGTAACATTGTTCTTAAAGCCTGTGGTAAGACAATTTTCTTCATTGTTTTACCATAAGTTAAACCAAGTGATCTGGCTGCTTCAATCTGTCCATGATCTACTGATTCAATACCTCCTCTTACGATTTCTGCCATATAAGCACCGGCATTAAGTGATAAAGCAACAGTACCTGCAGTAAAGGTACCACCAATATTTAACCAGCTAAATCCTGTTGGTCTTAACATCTGTCCCAAGCCAAAATAGATAATCAATATTTGTACAAGCATTGGTGTACCACGAATGATATAGATATAAAGGTTGGCGATTGCCTTTAATATCTTCATAATTATTGACTTACTCTTTGAAGTATTGATTAACCCAACAATGATTCCAATAATTGTCGCAGCCAATAATGATATAATTGATAACTCAATAGTAATCACTAGGGCCTGATTGAATCGGCTGGCATAAACTCCTAATTTTCCTAAAAATCCACTCACATGAATCCCCCTTTTCTTGTATGTCTATAAATTACACCTATTCATACTGTATGTCAAAGATTTTTTATCACTATGAAAATATATTATTAATATTGTATTAAAAAAGAAACAAAGTTATACTTTGTTTCCTAGTTAAGCATCAAAGTGATGCTTTTTGAAATGTTTGTAGTAAATAATAAAGAGTATTGAAGTGACAAACCAAGTGACTGGATAAGAGACAACAACACCTTTAATAGTTGGGTAGTGCGGTGAAACAAATGTCAACCAGGCAATACGTAGTACGCATATTCCTAGACATACTAATACCATTGGTTTAATTGATTCCCCACATCCCCTCATTGTACCTGAGAATATTTCTACACAACAATATAAGAAATAAAATGGCATTAAGAACAACATCAAGCTATAACATTCTTCAATGATATGTGGATCTGATGAGAATATCCTTGTGATATAACTTCCTGATAAGCATAAAATTGCACTCATTGAGATAGACATAATTAATGCCATAGCCAGAGCTGTTTTTGTCCCTTTCTTGATACGATCATGAAGATGAGCTCCATAGTTTTGTCCACTAAATGTTGTGATGGCTGCACCAATAGCTGCGATCATCATCCAAAACAGAGCATCTATTTTTACATAGACAGACCATGAAGCGATAGTCTGAGTTCCAAAGGCGTTGATATGGCTCTGTAAAACAATGTTGGATATATTAAACATTGTTGATTGAAGCCCTGCTGGTGCACCAATCATAATAATCTTCTTGAGTACTGGTAGATGAAACTTCATCTTTGATAAAGTGAGTTTATAGACTTCTTGAGTACGCATCAATTGAATAGTAACTAATACTGCACAGACAAATTGGGCGATGACTGTCGCAATAGCTGCACCTGCAATACCATGGTGGAAGATGACTACAAAGATAAAGTCAAAGACAACATTCACAATACTACATATAATTAAGTAATAGAGTGGTCTTTTACTGTCCCCTACCGCTCTTAAGATTCCTGCACCAATGTTGTAGATTGCACCTGGAATCATACATAAGAAGTAAAGCTGTATATAGAGAGTAGCGTCGTTTAAGATATCATGTGGTGTACCAATGGCATCCAAACATTGATATGAGAAAAATAAACCAAACAGCATCATGAGTATACCACTTACAATTGCAAGTATATAAGAAGTATGAACTGCTTGATGGATCTTCTTTTCATTTTGTGCACCGTAGTATTGGGCGATAACTACAGAAGCACCTGTAGATAAACCTACATAGAAGTTAACGATTAAACTCGTTAAGTTTCCTGTTGAACCTACTGCAGCAAGTGCACTTGTGCCACATGCCTGTCCAACAATGATTGTATCAACAGTGTTATATAACTGTTGAAAGAAACTTCCTATAAGAATAGGAAAAAAGAAAAAGAGTAATTGTTTCCAGATGACTCCCTTAGTGAAATCTTGTGTCTGATTCATGATATTTCCTCCTGAAGATTAATACATGATATCATAGAAAGAGAATAAAAGATATCTTGTCATTTACTCTTTTAATCAAAGAAAATTACATTAAAATAGAAGAAGAGGTGAAGCCCATGATACTAGATATATCACAAGAAAATAAGTATACAGAAACTGAAAAAGAAGTGATTGATTATTTAATGAATCACTTAGATTTATTAGAAGAGTTGTCTATCAATGATCTTGCGAAAAAGACTTATACATCTAATGCGACTATTATTAGATTATGCCGTAAGGCAGGTTATAGTGGTTATAAGGCTTTAAAGGTAGATTTAATTAAAGAGAGAGAAGCGAATAAGTATATTATAGAGAGTGTGGATTATACAACACCTTTTCAGTTTAATGAAACTACAGAAGAGATTATGAAGAATATGTTTTCTTTGTATCAGGAGAGTATTAAACAGGTATATTCAAGTCTAGATATAAATGTATTAAAGTCTATGGCACATAAGATTATTCATAAGAAACGTATCTTTTTGTTTAGTTATGGAGATACGCAGACTACAGTCATTAATTTTGCGAATAAGTTAGTAAAAGTAAATATATTCCCTACTCTTGCGACACAATTCGGAGAAGAGAGACATATTTCAAAACGTATGAATAAAGATGATTACGCACTTATTATTAGTTATAGAGGACAAGAAAGATTATTAGAGTGTGTTCAGACACTCACTAAAAACCATGTGAGAATAGGTCTTATTACTGCGAATAAGAAGAATTCTTTAATGCCTTATAGTAATGATTTGATTGTGATTCCTAATTGTGAGAAAGAGAATAGAATTAGTACATTCTATTCACAGCTCGCATTTCAGTATGTACTAAGTAATCTTTATGCAATTATATATCATCAAGTAAATGATTGAACTTTTAGTTCTTTATAATTATCATTTAGATAAGAATAAGGGAACATTTGTTTCTAAACATATACGAACTGTTTCTTTGTAAGATCATCTGTGATAAATATACGATGAGGTGATAACATGAATAAAGAAGATGTATTAAAGTTAGAAGAAGAATTAAACTTTGATGAGTTTGATGCTTATTATATTGGGAATGAAATAGTAAAGAAAACACCTAAACCAGTACGTATTAGAATTGTGTTAGATGGTGATATTGTATTCCAATACTTAATGCCTGGGAAAAAGGGTGTAGAGTGGTTGGATAGAAAGCAGAATACAGTGGAACGTTATCAACATAGTTCTTATTATGTATATTTAGATCAGCAGGAAAAACATATATATGATGAGAATGATGCGAGTATTGCGATATGTGGTGGAGGTTTTCCACTTATTATTAAAGGTGAGTTACGTGGTTGTGTGATTGTATCAGGACTTGCGCACGATGAGGATCATCAATTGATTATCAATACATTGAGAGGATATAAGAATGAAGGCATTTGCGACTGATTTAGATGGAACTTTAGTTCATAATAAGAAGGTAAAAGAAATAGATAAAAAAGCGATTCAAGATTTTCAAAAGGAGGATCTATTTGGAGTCTGTACAGGAAGACCACTAAGCTGTTTATATGATGTAGAAGGTATTCCTTTTGATTTCTATATTATGTGTACAGGGGCATTACTACTAGATAAGAATAGAAATGTGATAGAAGAACATCTATTAGACAAAGAACTTGTAAGAGATATATTTAATCATTATAGAGAACATGCCAATATTATTGTACAGACAGAAAGTGTATCTCATTTCTATTATACTGGTTTTCTTGATATTCCTACTTTGACTAAAATAAAGAGTTTTGAGGAGATTCATGATTCAAAGTTCTATAGTATATCTTTAGTGTTTGATACCAATGAAGAGGCTTCAACATTTGTATCAGATGTACATGATAGATATCCTATGGTATCTGGTTATCAGAATAAAGATGTGATTGATATCGTATTAAAGGGTATTTCTAAGGGAACGGGTGTAAAGGCAATTAAAAAACATTTTAATGCGGATGAAATGTTTGGTATTGGAGATTCTTATAATGATTTACCTTTATTTAAGGCAAGTGATCATAGTTTTACTTTCCATAGTTCTCCTGATAGTGTAAAGGAACAAGTCACTGATATCGTAGATAGTGTCAGTGAAGCTATTTATAAAGTGTTGTAGGCAGAGAGTAATCTCTGTCTTTTTTGTGCACATATTAAAAAAGTAAATATGTGATACATAGTCATTACGCAAAAAAATATTTGAACACCTATAAATAGACTTTATGAGAGCCTTACTCGAAACATTATTTTGATGAAAGTTGTATGATGTAGTTAAGGAGGAAAGGTGCTATGTCTACTACAACAAACTACTTAATTAATCTTTATAGAAGTTTAATCATTGAGCGGGATGAATTGAAGAAACAAGCCGAAAAGAATCAAAAAGATAATTATCAAACATATGCTGATTTGTATAAGGAGTATTATGGATTGATGGTTGATTGTATCTTCTTTAAGAAAAGAATTGCGTATTGTCAGAGATGTAAGAATCATCATATCAAGATATATAAGGAAGAGTTAGAAGGCTATATGGATGCTGTGAAGGAAGATTATATGCATGAGTTAGAGGAACTAAGAACTCATAAGAAAAGAGTGAAACAGCATTTAAATGATGAAGATATGAAACAGGCAAAGAAGATATTCAAGAGAATTATTAAAAGAATAGATCAAGACAATCCTTTATGGGAACGTACTCTTGAATCATATAGATATAATAATTTGAATGATTTAAAGGATATAGAAATGTTGGTGGATTATGATAAACAATCCATTAGAAAAAACTTAGACAGTACCTATTTCACAACACAAATAGAAAGTGTTAAAAAAGAAATAGAGTCTATTAAGAATAGAGAACCTAAAATAACGAAAGAGTATCTAGAAAAGAAAATCATGATATACAAATTGTATAAATATAATTTAGATAAACAATATTCCTGTTTTGAAAAAGTGATGCATGCATGTTAGGAGGAAGCATTTATGGATAATATGAAAGATATGATTTTAGAAGCAGTAGAAATGAATGGGATAGAGAATGTGGTTATGCCTTTAATGAATGAAATCTTCTTGTCTTTTACTGATATTGCAGGAACACGTTATTGCGATAATCAGGATATATTTAAAGGACTTGAGAAAAATGTACCCCTTCTATTAGAAAGAGAAGCAGATAATAAATATGATAGTAATGCGATTAAAGTACTTACAATAGATGGTGAAAAGCTTGGGTATATTCCTAAAAGAGAAAATGGTGTTTTTTGTAGATTAATGGATGCAGGTAAGATACTTCATGCAAGGGTGTATTCATGTTATATAGACTGTTATAATCAGTGGCGTGTCTCTATTAAGATTTGTATGATTGATTTCTAGTTATTCAGATAATAGAGAACAGAATAAGTGATACATAGTCATTACATGATAATATCATGAATATAGTGATTAATTCCTTCTCTATGAGAGAAGTCATATTGTTTATGTAATGTTTGGAAATAGTTTCTTATGTTTTCTTCTGAGATAGGTTCATGAGAAGGAACTGTTCCTTCATAACCTTTTCTAGCTAATATCCAAGGATCCTGTGTATGAGTGATAGTTTCTAATACTTTAGCGCTATAAAGACCATATGTATGAATGACTAGATCAATGATATGACATTCCTCTTCACTTAATGTATTCACTAATCCTTCAAATAATACAAATCAATCATCATCAATAGGATTAAAACTGAATTGTTTGAATAAATGATAAACATCAGGATAGACAGGACCATGAACCCATGCCTGTGATTGTTCTATAAATACAGGATGATCATATAAGGCATAAGAGGTTCCCTGAATCAAATAAAGAAGTTTTTGAAGCATCAACGGTGTAACTTCATTTAATTCTTTAAACAGATAGGCAATGACCTGTCTCATCTTATCTGATAATACAAATAATTCTTGTAGATTACTCACTGCTTCTTGTGACTTCTTATAAGAAGCAGGAGTAATCTTATTTTTATTTTCTTCTAATTTCTTATTGAAATAATCAGGAGAAAGTAAAGTTTTTTTCATGATATTGGAATACTCAAGAGAAGGAACCTGTCCATCTAGATATCTACTTCACCAAAACCTAGAACCAATGCGAGAGGACCTTTCCCAATATCATATATCTTTAATAGTTTGTTTATTTCTTCAATAGTAATTAGATTCTCTTTCTCTCTATACTGTAAATCTATTTCTTTAATATTTTGATCAAGTAAACCTGGTATAGATATTTCTTCACCACATTCATTACATATTGCGATAGTGATTAAGAAAGAATATTCTTTATCTTTAATTACTTTCTTCATTTCCTGTTTCTTTAGTGTATAAGTTGTTTCTTTTCTGCAGTTTATACAATAAGTTTTCTTCATGTTCTCGTCTCCTTGATGATATGATTTTCATTATTTCGTATCATTATTATGCTATGAGTATAATAGAAAATCATCAAAAAGAGACTAACTACCGATCATTATCCTGAATAGCGAAAAAGTAGAACACAGTTCTACTTTTTCATATGCTTTCTACCAGATGCATCTGGAATATTTAATTCTGATCGGTATTTTGCAACTGTTCTTCTAGATATTTCAATACCTTTTTCTTTTAATAGATTGGTGATTTTCTGGTCACTTAAAGGTTTTTTCTTATCTTCATTATCAATAACTTCTTTTATTGTATCTTTAATAGAATCAACTGAAGTATCTTCTGTTCCCTTTGGAATCAGATCACTTAGAAGAATAAAGCCTTTATCACAATATATATATTTATCCTTAATTGCTCTACTGATAGTAGATTCATGTACTCCAAGTAACATAGCTAAGTCCTTTTGCATGAGTGGATGGCAGGTTCCTCCATTCTCAAAGAAGTCCTGCTGGTAATCTAATAAAAAGACCGCAATATCATATATAAGATTCTTTCTTTGGGTGAGACATTGTTGGAGCCAAGAAACTTGTTTAAGCTTTGATTCTATATATTTCTTAGTTTCTTTGTTTTCATCAAGAGATAAATAGCTTGTATTGATGTTTAAATCCTTATAGATTGCAGGGTTTAATTGTACAACACCATCTTTGATTAGAATATCAGGTATAGGATAATTCACTTCAACAGAAGAACTAAAACCACTCGCTGGACGGGGATTTAATGTAAGGATGATCTGTAGTAGTTGTCTTACTTTGTTTTGTGATATGCCAAGTTTCTTAGAAACAGCATGATAGTGATTTTTAGAAAGATCTTCTAAACATTCATCTATGAGAGTTTTTGTTAAAAGAATGTCTTCTGTTTCTTCGAGGCGCTCTAATTGAAGAAGTAAACACTCTTTAAGAGTTGTAGCACCAAGCCCAGGAGGTTCTAGCTTGGATAATGCATTTTTAGCTTCTAAGTACTCTTTCTCATCACACTTTAGATAAGTACAGATATCATTTATTGAGAGACGTAGATATCCATTATCATCTAATAAATCCACAAGAGATTCTACTAATTCTTTATTGTCTATATCCTTGTTTAGTAATTGCCAATGAATGGCTTCTTTTAATGTTGGTTCAGTTTTTCTAGATAAACTATCAATATCAAATTCTTTTCCTATATCAGAAGTGTTTTCTATCATATCATCAGTATCTATTAATGGATTTTCAAAAGAAATCTTCTCTATGTGAGCTAAAAGCTGTTCTACATCCATCTGTAAGATCTGATTCTTTTCTATTTGTTTCTGATATATTTGATGTTTTTGACTATGTTTAAGTTCAAGCTTCATTTAAGCCTATTGGTTCCTTAATTACTTTGCTTAACAATTCATATAAAATAGATAATTCATAATTATCTAAATGAATACGATATTTCTTTTCTACATCCTGGAAAACAATTTTTGAGATACGATAGAATTCTTTTTGTGCTGGATTTGTAGGTTCTTCTTCATCATCTGTATCATCGGCAGTCATGAGACGTTCAAACATAAATGCGATATGCATATAGAGGTTTAATCTAATATGTCCTGACATTTCCATCTTATAGTAATCCTGATAACGATGAAGAATCATTTCTACATCCTGAATAACGACTGTAGGATTAAGGAACTGTAATCTGCTGACAATACCTTCGATTGTAAAGAAGCGTACAAATTCATTCTTTAATGCATCAAATTGTTCTGGAGTAACTACACTTCTTAATGCATTCCATAAGTTTTCTTCACCATGACCATCTAAAATATCATAAACACTTAGCCATGGTGTGGAGATACCATCATGAAGAGGAGATGTTGTCAAAATCATAAGAGTCTGATCAAAGTTCTTAGATTCATTTTCATCAAGTAAATCTAGGAGTTTCTTGTATTCCATAGTCACAAAATCAAGACCACAGTCTCCTAAAGTCTTCTTCATGATTTCCTGTATCTTTTCTGCAATACCAACACCGGACATACATGAAATAATAATATTCTTGTCTTTAGATAAACCTTCAAAGAACTGAACATCAAAGCTATTAATTCTTTTCGTACTTTCTACAATCTGTTCAAATGAGCCATGACCTAACATCTTTAAACCTACATCTAAAGCAATTGCAGTAGAGACATTATTAATAATCAACAAGTCACCTGATAAGTTATTTTTAATCTTTGAATACATACTACTTAAAGATCCTGTATCTACAAGTAAGATGAGTCCTTTACCCTTTGCAGAGTGAAGAAGATAGTTCTGTACCTTTTCTACAGTTTGATCAAGTGTTGTATCCATTGGCATATCAATACCTTCCATAATAAAGGTACCACAGGCCTGATTGACAACCTTCGCAATACTAGAAGCTGTTGTATCACCATGAGCTGCAATGAGACCATTTAATTCAAGGGATTCACTAATATATTCATGAATAGCTAAGGCAAATAGGAATGCAAGATTATCTTCTAACTGTAATTCATATTTCTGTAATTCGAGGATAATTCTACTTGCTACATAGAAAGCACGAGGACATGATTGTTCAAAATAGGCTTTAAGTTTCCATTCCTGTTCCTTTTCAATATGCATCTGATTGAATGTTGTATAAAGAATATATAACTCTTTACCACAGGAACCATTCATCTTAACACCATATCGAATCAATATATCCTTACAGATCTGCATAAAGAAGCGCTGTTCGGTTAAATTATTGTGGGTAGGATGAATTTTTCTTAAAATAGCACGGAAATTCAAATAAAGCTGGTCAATCTGACTCCATGATGCAGTTTCAATCTTATGAAATAAATCCATGATTTCTGTATGATGTTCATCGTAACATTCCTGACAAATATATTCTTTAGGTTGATTCCAAATAATGGATATTTCCATATTACGCTCAGTTTGGAATCCTGCTGTATTGACAGGGATATCTCCACCTGCATGAATCAGTTCTGCTTCAGAAATAAGAAGATTATCTTCTTTACCATGTTTAAAGTATGCTTCTGCACAACTGACTTGAATAAGGTTTCTTAGTCTACCAATATTACCAGGGAACTTAGAAAAACAAAGCATTTTGACAGCACCACTAGAAATAGTGAGGTTCTTTTTAATCTTTTCTGCTTCTTCTTTATAGAATGTTTCTATGAGTTCAATACGTTCCTGTAAAGGACGTTCAGTAATATTAGGAATAGTGATTTGAAGAGTAATTCTTCTTCTAAATGTTTCTAGTAAGACTTCCTGTGGATTTTCTGTAGTCGCAAATATAAATCTCACATTCGAGTGTCTCCATTTAGAATCACCAAGAGGACGGTATTGAGCTGTATCCATAAATACAAAGAGTTTTTCCTGGTTTTCAAATGATAAACGATGTACTTCATCTAAGAAAAGATAACCACCATCTGCTTCCTGTAATAATCCTGTTTTATCTGTATCAGCACCTGTAAAACTCCCCTTCTTATAACCTAATAATGTAGCAGAAAGAAGTTCTGGGTTATTGGCATAATCTGCACAGTTCAATACAACAAAAGGTGCTTTTTTATCAATACTTCCTGTCTGTAATGCATGATTATAAATAAGCTTTGCGATATAGCTTTTACCTACACCACTTTCACCAATAATAAGAATAGGAAGACCATTAGGTGGATAAGAAACAGATGCTTTACACATTTCTACTATTTTCTTATGACTTCCTGATGCACCAATCATAGAATCAAATACTTCTGAGTCTAATTCTTCTTCAATAGGTGCACTCTGTTCTTCTTTTTCTATATACCAGTAAGTCGGTCTTGTATCAGTCTTCTTTACTTTTCCCTCATCAAAAAGCTGATTTAAATAATGTGTCACGATTTGTCTGCTTAAATGTAGATTGTCTGCAATGAGAGATGTAGGGATCTTTTCAGACTCATTTAAACATTCCTTGAGTGACATATAAACCTTTTCTTTTACATCCATTGTTGTACCTCCTTACTTTCAATTATACCTTGAAGATTTTAAGAAAACAATTTAACTCAACACGCATGAAAAGGAAGATATGGGGATATCTTCCTGACATACTATCTTGGGAGTCTTGCTCTTCTATTTGGGAATTCTTTATCGAATCCTTCTTTATGATCACAATACCAATAAGCGACTGTACAAACGTCATCCTGTCTTTCATATAATGAAAGATCATCGTTACCAATCTGCTGTAATGTGACTTTGATATCTTCATCAAAGGCGATTGGATCTAAGATATGGAATCTATATAAACCATGGCGAGGAAGACTGTCATTACCAAAGGCATGGACTGCATTTAATTTACCTGTTTCAAATCTTTCTCTTGTCTTATCCTTTGTTGAATAGAATGGATAACCTAGGAATAAGTTAGAATATGGTTTAACTGAAGGTCTTCCTAATTCATCTTTCTGATGGAATGCCCAGGCACCACCAAAGTAGTCTTCTGAACCTGTTGATGAGACTGTTGGATATTCTTCATCACCATCTAGATAGAACTTGAATTCTCCTTCACCCCACCAATATCTTTCTAATGCAGTTAAACCAAGGTATGTACCTACATAGTAACCTTTACCTTTGACATCATCTAGGATGACATAGTCTTTCGCAAGCTCTGTCTGACGTTCTCTACGCCAGTAAGCATGGAAGTATAAAGAGTTTTCAGGTAAAGCATCTACTTCAGCATAATTGATTGTATAGAAGAAAGATGTAATATCTTTTGGATGTTCGTTTGTCATTGTGATGACTGCTCTTTTTGCGAATGGCATTTCAAAGTAGCTGTTCATTCCTCCAGTAGGATTGACAACAATTGGTAAAGATGCAATATCACATCTTTCACCAAAACCATTACAGAAGAAATCACCAATAGGTGCTTCTACAGCAGGTGTTTCACTACCATCCCAATAGATTCTCATGACAACATCTCTCATGACAAAGCTGCCTTTTTCAGTATTTTCACGGATAGTCATCCACATATGTCTAATAATACCTGGACCTTTAATATCCGCAATCACTGTTTCTTCACCCATAGGTAATTTAATGCTTCCACGTCCTTTTCTTGATGGACCAAGAGCACTTGCTTCCATACACGCTTTGCCTTTTTCACCAGTTGGATTTTCTGGTGATACAGCTCTAGAACGTTCTCCTTTATATGTCATGATATTACTTAGTAAATTCATAATCTTTTCCTTCCTTTACTGCATGTTGATTAACGGTAATTGAATACTTATTTTTATTGGTAATATGAATGTGCTGATCAGAAACTTTTATATCAAATCTTGCTTCACCGATATGGAAGTCTTCCCAAGTAAAGTTTCCAATAAATTCTTTTGGATGAATCGTTAAATGTTTAGTAGATGCATCATAGTTGATTCCTAAAAATTCAGTAATGAATAAGACATAGAAGATACCTGATGCCCATCCACATTTACCACAGCTGTTCATTCGTGTGACATCTCCAGTAGGTGCCCCTACTTTATAAGGCCACCACCACCAGCTGCCATCTAAATCAGCTAATCTTTCTAATTCTTTAAATCGGCCGTATTCTCCACTCCAGCTTTCAATATCATCTGCACCATTCAATATTGAAATATATCCCGGAAATGTTGCACCTGACTGGTTACCCCACTTAATCCCTCTACTTAGACTACTATAAGTAGGATTCTCATCACTAGAACTAAATTTTCCATAATGAGTTGTTCTATCTCCTGCTTCATAGCCATAATATTTCAATAATGTCGTATCTGATTCTTCACCATCATGCATTCTTAATGTAATAGTGCCATCCTTATCCACATCTGTTAAGAACTGAAGTCCTTGATCAAGCATCTCTTTGCGATAGCATTCATCTGACATATGTTCTTTTGTATGAGGATCAAGCGAGGCAATACCTTCTAGGAAAATACGATGACCATTTGTTTCGACAGTCATATATTTTTCTATATCATTCTTGATTGCATTCGCTTCATTTTCTAATTGATTGGCATATTCTTTCTCATCGAATATTTCAAGTGCAAGTCTTGATAGACAGCGACATGCACGATATACACAGATGTTTGATCCTGTATGATATGTGCCAAGGGAGTAGGCATCTGAAATCCAGATACTGTGGTATAAGTGTGGTTCATCTGGAGTTCTTGAAGTAATGACTTCATTAAGGATTTGTTTCATCTGTTCATATAAATCTTCGTTATCTAAGAAGAAATGTCTATCTGCAAAATAATCATAATACGCACCAGAAAGAAGAATTACCGATAGTGAGTTACTTAATGAATGGAAGATGCCACCAACAAACTTAGTACCAGGGTATTTAATACCATATTGTGCAAACCATTTTATAGTTTTCTTGCATAGGTCTGGTTCAGTCATTGTATAAGGTAGGCTGGAATAATACATATCTTTATTCCATATATGAGGAGTAACGGGGTAGGTTCCCCAGTTTGACCCAAGTATTTGATCATAACCATTCATAGCGAAAGCTCCGGACGCCTGCTGATAAGCTCTTTCGATTAAGTAGCCTGTCATAGGGTTATTTTCAAATTGGACTTGTCCTATGCAGCGTTTATAATAAAGGCGTGTTTCTTCTAACCATTCATCAATACTTCTATTAAACAGCTTCTGTGTATCCTGATACGTATTAGGATCAGTGAAAGCAATCATGAATTCTTTTTTAGAACGAGGTGGTAAAGTGAATGAAATACTTTTGTGTGAGTTTGTTTCACGGCACTCTATTAATACATTTCTTGTATCAGAGTATTTCTTTTTATAAAGAGAAGGGAGTTCTAAGACTCCTTCTCCTTGAGAATCACTTTGATTCTCAACGATAATGGCATACATTAAACTGCTTAATCTTTCTCCATTACGCGTTATAGGTGCTACAGCAATTAAGCTCACTGTTCCCCAGGTAAAATGATGAATACTTCTTGGAAAAAGATTATCTGCAAGATCAGAAACAACATCTACATTATCAGACTTCAAATCAATTCTTGTACCATTCCAAGTAAGGGCTACAGAAAGATCATGTTCTTGAACAAAGTCTTTTCCTACCCATACACCTGGCTTGCTTTCCATAAGGTAATTGTGATGAAAGAAGGTAAGGTTGGAAATAGTTCCAAATTCATCAATGTTTGCTTGAACTTTTTGATTGGACGAATCAAATGAGAATGTATCATCGGGAAGCTTATTACGATAATAACTAATTGTGTTGTCTGTACTATAGATACCATTCTTGATCTTGAGCATATAGAATGGATTGCATTTCATTGTATTCAAAGCGACCTCCAGTGGTATTTATTAACAAATACCTAATAGTGATAAAACGATTCCTAATGCAACGATACCAAAGATAATAGCAATAACGTTGACTTTCTTATTTAATAGCTTATAGCAGCCAAATGTTAGTAATAATGGAACAATACCTTTAAAGATACTATCAAGAGCTGACTGAACATTCATTAATGACTGTCCCTTCATCTTGAATTCAAGAACTGTTTTGAAGATAACAGTATTGCTTGTCATAGCACCAACCATGATTAAACCAACAATACCTGCTGCTTTAGTAAGAATTTCAATCATACCGTTTGCATATAATTTTTCAATATACTTAGCACCTAAAGAATATCCTAAATAAGCACCATAGTATCTGCATAAGAAGTTTGGTACATTAAATAATACTAAGAAGATGATTGGAGCAAGAATGTTACCTGCATTGGCAAAACCAATAGCAAGCCCTGCGCAGACTACTCTCCATACACCCCAGAATAATGAATCACCAATACCAGCTAATGGGCCCATTAAACTTGTTTTAATTGAACTGATTGCAGTAGCATCAAAATCTGGTTTTTCACTGTTTTCTTTTTCCATTGAAGCAGCAATACCCATTACAAATGATGCAAGAGGTACTGTAGTACTAAAGTAAGGGACATGTCTTGCAAGAGCTTCACGTCTTTTCTGTTCATCATTCTTATAGAAATGGTTGATGAATGGAATCATAGCATAACAGAAACCAGCACCACCCATAGTAACTGGGTTAACAGATGCATACATAGCACCTGATCTCCAGAACATCTTTCTGATTAATTTCTTTTCTTCTTTATCAATGTTATTCATTAGTTTCATGCGAAAAAGTCCTCCTCTTCACTGTCATTAGCTGATGCACTTGCAACAGCTGGTTTAGCCATCATATCTTTTAACTGCATATCACGCTGTGCTGTAACAAATGCGATAACAACACCTAATACAGCAATAGCGATAAGTGGTAATTTTAAGTAAGCCACTGCAACAAATCCTAAAATAAAGTAAATACCTGTTTTCTTATCCCATAACATCTGCATTAACATAGCCATACCTACAGCAGGAAGCATGTTACCAGCAACTGTTAAACCATTCATGATTACTTTAGGGATTGACTGTAAGATTGTCTGCACAACGTCAGATCCTAACCATACAGCAAAGAATGGAATTAAAGCATATAAACCATAGTGTAATGCCCATAAACCAAAGTGAAGGGCAGTGATTGATTTGTCTTTACCTTCTAAAGCTAACTGTTCGAATTTTGGTGCGAATGGACCAATTACGAATGAGAAGATGAAGTTCATGAACTGAAGACCTAATACAGCAAGTGGGAATACGATTGGAATAATAGTACCAACATTTCCACCCATCTGAATTGTGAATGCTGTAGCAAGACCTGCAGCAAGAGCTGGTTCAGCAGTACTTGAGATACCTACATTGACAACTCCCATAAAGATTGATTCTAATGATGCTCCAACTAATAAACCTGTTTGAACATCTCCTAGCAATAAACCAGCAAGTGGTGCAACGACGATTGGTCTACTTAACATGACCATACCGAATAATTCATGTCCTGCAACGCCTACAAATACTGCCACTGCGACGAAAAATGCATTTAACATAATAACTCTCTCCTATCTCTTATAAATTTTTTAATACGTTTGTAGCAAGTTTCTTTTCCATTGAAGGTGTACCCTGGAAGAATGTATTTGGATATAATTCAACTAATTCCTTTAATGCATCTAATTCTTCTTTAGTCAACATAACTTCCTTAGTTAAAGTAATCTTTTCACCTGAAGTCATCTTTCCAGCGTTACCTAAGTTAACCATTTCAATATTCTTGTATTTCTTACATAAAGTCACAGCATCACGTACTGTAGGTACAAGAACCATTAAGCGCATCTTTTCTGATCTAGGATCATCTAAGATAGATGAAACGCCTTCTACTGATTTGATAATACATTTGATACCTTCTGGTACTGCCATCTTTAATGACATTTTCTGTAATTCATTAGATGCTGCTTCATCACTTGCAACAACTAAGCCATGAAGCTTAAGTTCCTTTGTCCAAGTCATAGCAACCTGTCCATGAATTAATCTTTCATCAACTCTTAAACAAACAATCATTTTCTTATCCTCTCTTTCTTATAGAAGAAAATCGTCATCGTCTTCTTCTGTATTGTTTTTTTCAATTTCTACTAAACATAACTGTTCTCTGGCTTCTTCAATTTTAGCCTTTAAGAATTCATTAGTAAGTTTTTCTGGTGTCATAGTAACTTCAATAAGAACAGCTAGATTGAAGCCTGATACTAAGAAAGTATTTTCTCTTTCACAATATGGAATCATCTTCTGATTGACACTTCCACCTTTAATATCAGTGAAGATAACTACTTCATCCCCCTGTGGAATCTTTGCGAAGTATTCTTCAATCTGTTCATTAATAGGCTTTTGTCCATCTACATAAGCTGTGATGTAGTCAACATTATCTACATTTCCAATAAGGAACTGCATTGTTGATCTTGCACCTGAAGCAAGTAAACCATGTGTTGCGATTAAAATGTGTCTCATTTTCATATCCCCCTTACACTTATATAAGTTGCAATTGTCATGCCAACTTTTAAGTTTTCTATTTTTTATTTTCTCCTTTCTTTTCTTTTCACTTATATATACTGCAATTGACGTGCCAACTTTTAGTATTTATTAATTAATTCTTTAATTTCTTTTTCTTCTGGCATGACTCTTAATGCGCCCTTCTTAGTTGTAATTAAAGAAGCTGCTGCATTCGCAAACTGAAGCATATCTTTTAAGTCATCTTCAGTCATGTTATCTAAACCATGTTTAAGTACTGCATGAAGTGCACAGGCACCAAATGTATCCCCTGCGCCTGTTGTTTCTATAGTATCCTTATTTAAATAAGGTTCCATAAATACTTTTAAACCACCATAATAAGCAATACTTCCATTAGGTCCAAGTGTGACATTAATGAGTTTGGCATGTGTTCTTTGTCTAATGATTTCAATTCCCTTATCATAATCATTCGTACCTGTGAGCCATTCAATCTCATTGTCCGCAATTTTTAGAATGTCGCATTGTTCAATGCCATACCAGATCTGTTTTGCAGCTAATTCTTCACTTTCCCATAAAGGTGGTCTTAAGTTAGGATCAAAAGAAATGATCTTATTTTTCTTTTTCGCATAATCAACCATCGCATAAGTAGCAGATTTCACTGGTTCATCTGTCATAGATAAAGAACCAAAGTGAAAGATACGACAGTTATCAATTAATTCATAATTGACTTCTTCTTCCTTAAGCATCATATCTGCACCTGGCTTTCTATAGAAAGAGAAGCTGCGGTCACCTGTTTCATCATTGTCTACAAAAGCAAGAGTTGTTTTCGCATCTGGATCCATTACAAGTCCTGTTGCATCAATGTTCTGTTCTATAATTGTATTCTTTAATAACTTACCGAACTCATCATCCCCTACTTTTCCAATAAATGCGGTTTTATAACCAAGTTTTCCAAGCATAGCAAGCACATTACATGGTGCACCGCCTGGATTGGCTTCATAAACACGATTATTTTGTTTACTTAAACCATTTCTAGTGAAGTCTATTAATAGTTCACCTGTTGCTGTTACATCGTACATAGCATACCTCCATTGTTTATTCACTTATATATACTGCAATCCATATGCCAAGTTTGAGGTATAAACAAAAAAACTCACAGTTTATGTACTGTGAGATGAGAATTAGAGCATAAAAAAAGTGACGCAACGCAGGCGTCGCATCACATAAAACATAAATGTTTTTGTCCTTCGCTAGTATTATAGATTCTTTTCGTATAAATAGTCAATAATATTTTTAATAAATTTATAAATTTATAAATAGATGTAAATACACTATCATTACTGAAGTATTCTTTATTCTTAATCAATCTTCCTTCCATAAAATCTTTCAACTCTGTAAATATTTTCTTCTTGAATACTTGACTTGTACATATCTCATCAAATAAAAATATACTTGCCACCAAATCATGAATAATAGGATTAGTTATCTTTTTCTTTCTATTCCTTTTTGAGATAGATGGTACTGATGATAATAATGAAATAAGACTTTTATTAACTACAATTACCTTTTTCTTTTTATCATACATATGTGTATATACATATGGTTTCCTTAAAGTATTCAACAAGCAGTTATTATGTGCCGATGCATTTCTAATGAATTTTAATGGCCACAAAAGATTTCTAACAGTTTCATTAGAGTTTTCTGGATATAATGTATAATACAATTCATAAAGTTTAATAAAATCTCCAAAAGATAATACTTCTACAAGATTCCAAGCAGCCCATTCATTTTCATATTTACGTATTAAATCAGAGCAAGCTGAATTAGATCTTTTTTGGTTAAGATTATCTAATATAAACGGATATTTAGAAAACAATTCTCGTATAATATAATAGCCATCTTCTTTTTCATTCTTGGTAAGATCATCTATTAATTTAACCTTTAAGAAATGCTCTGTATGCAATGATATTCTAATGATCAATTCCCTTAAGTACATATCTAGCTTAGACAATTCTACCAGATATGCAAATTCAAGATTAATATATTGATGCTTTGATACATTGTATTCAAATGATTTCTCATAAGATTTCAACTTAAAATAGTACGTATTATTTTGTAGATACTCTCGTGCTTCCTCTTTACTCATAATATTGAATTGAACGTTCTTGTCTTCGAGATTTTTCAATTGTTCATCTATAGAGTATTTAGATTTCAACACTATTACCTCCTCATACTTTTTCAGTTATTCATAGTCTTCTTCAACTTCATATACGCTTCATAAGATGGTGTAGTTCCTTGAAGATATCCACTCTCATAAGCTTCACTCTTCTTAACACCGTTTCTTTTCAAAATAGTACAAAGGTTTTCTACAGTAATACCATTACTATTTCTAGTAATGAATATACTGTCATTACGATCATATTCATCCATGAGTTCTGGATAATGAGTAGAAAAGAATAAGACACCACCTTTCTTATTTAACTGTTTATCCTTAAAGAAACGTATAAGAACTCTTACTATTTCCTTATTAAAATGATTCTCTATTTCATCAATCACTAAACAACCTCCTTCTCTTAATATTTCTCTTACCATTGTGAAAGTAACTATTCCTTTAATTGTTCCTGAAGACAAGTAACGTTCTATCTCTACTATATTATTCAAAAGAAATTCTTGTTTTTCTCTAAATTTTAAGTGAATAATTGATTTTTCACTTATTTTTTCAAATTGAATACTTTCAATAGTGGGATCAAGGAAGGAAATAACTTCTAATGGGATATCAGTAAAATCTGGAAGGATATTTAAATTTGTGAATACTAATAAATCAACAACACTCATACGTGCTCCTGTTTTCTTATTATATGCAATCATAATACTTACATCATCAGATAAGAAATCATTCTTTCCATCACGAACTAATACAAGTTGTTTATCATTAAAATCTAGCATACCTTTACGTGTAGAGACTTCATCTACACCTTTAGTCCATAATCTTTCTGAAATAATTTGTTAAATAAGTCCATCTGTCTTAGTTACCTTAGAAGTAATCACTATTTCTAATCTTCCTATTTCGTTTCTTTCTTCACAAAAGAAATAAATATTAAAAAATGTCTTTTTTGTATTACCTAGAATCTGTTTTGTACTTATATGATTAATAGGTTCATTACTGATCATGCCTAATACAAATCGTAATACTTTCAATACAGATGTTTTACCAGATGCATTGATTCCAACAAATGAAGAAGTTGGATTCAAATAAACATTAGAAAAAAGATGATATAAGTGATCTTTATCTTTATCGGCTACCCTTTGTTGAGCATAGAATTTCAAATTCAATACATCTTTAAATAGTGGCAGACCCTCTGCTGTTATTCTTAGTATTTTCATAGTATCCTCCTTAATTAAAATCGTATGTTACGTTTTTATTCTTTCTGCATTTATATTATATGTCCATTGTGATTCTAGCAACGCATAAAAAGATTTTATATTATATAATGTTGCCCATATGGTTTATTTTTCTTATTTATCCACGTATTTTATGCAAAAAAAGATGGTGCTACTTTGCAACCATCTTCTCTATATTATTTATTTTCGTTTTTAGAACTTAATGTATCAATTTTCTTAATGAATGGGAAGTAAACAACAAATGAAATGATAATCATCACTAATTGCCATAATGCTACTTTCCATCCTCCAATTAAGAAGCCTGAAATAATTGGTGGAGTTGTCCAAGGAACCATAACACCACTAAATAAAGGTAGAATACCAAAATACATAAGTAAATAACTGCTGATACCAATGATTAATGGAACAAGAATAAATGGTACGAGTAAGTAAATATTTAATACGATTGGTGTACCAAAGATAATAGGTTCGTTGATATTAAAGATATTAGGTACAATTGATAATTTACCTAAACTACGTAATGATTCTGATTTTGCAAAGAATGTAATATAAATGACTAATCCAATTACAATACCAGCACCAGACATACATAAGAAGTTATCCCAGAACTGCTGAGTAAAGATATGACCACCGTTTTGAACAGTTAGAGCTACACCAGAATCAATAATCTTCTGGTTAGCTGCCATGTTTGCCTGTAAAATTGGTGAAAGAATACCACCACAAATAGAACCACCATGAACACCAGTCCACCATAATAATGACATCATAATAGTCATAATTACTACCCCAGCAAATGAATCAGTCACACCCTGTAAAGGAATCTGAATAACTGAATAGATTAATTCTGCAAATGTAGTTTTAAATACAAAATGACATACTGCATAGATAATAGCACAAACAATAGTAATAATACCTGTTGGTAATAATGATGAGAAAGAATCAGCGACTCCTGGAGGAACTCCTTCAGGCATTTTTACACGGATATCTTTTCTAATACATAATGAATAAATATAGCCTACTAAGAACCCAATTAAGATAGCACAGATCATTCCCTGTCCTGCTGTCCAGTCCTTAGAGATAACACCAGTTACTGCTTCACCGTTTTCTAATACTTTAGAAGAAGGTGTCAATAATACAAATGCAGCTAAACCAGTTAAGGCACCGTTAACTGCAGTAGAGATTTTATCATTCTTAAGATAAGAATAAGTGATACCTACTACCGTAAATAAAGCCATTAATGAGAATGTAGATGAATAAACCTGTGAACAGATATCTGCCAAACCACATTCTGCAACTAATGTATTTAATGATTTGATTGGTAAATTCGCAATTAATAAGAATAATGAACCAATCATTAAGAATGGTAATGAGAACATCATACCATCCTTTAAAGCTTTAATTACTTTTGTATTTGTGAATTTTGAAATATATACTACGACTTTCTCGTTTATGAATTTTTCCATATTATTATCTCCTATAACTTCTCACCATTAGATGAAATGACTTGTTTATACCATTCAAAGGATGCTTTCTTATATCTGTTTCCAGTACCCTTTGCATGGTCATCTAAGTCTACGTAAATGAAACCATATCTTTTCGCAAGTTCTCCTGTTGAGGCACTTACGATATCAATAGCGGCCCATGGTGTATAACCCATCACTTCTACACCATCAAGATCTATTGCTTTTTTCATTTCACTAATATGATTTCTTAGATAATCAATACGGTAATCATCGTTAACTATTCCATTTTCTAATTTATCATAAGCACCAAAACCATTTTCTACAATAAACATTGGTTTCTGATATCTTTCATATACTTCATTTAAGATATTTCTTAATCCTGTTGGATCAATAGCCCAGCCCCAGTCACTCTTCTTTAATAAAGGATTCTGTACTTCTACAAAGTTGTTTTCAGCATCATACTTTGCAATTGTTGATTTATAATAGCTAAATCCAATGTAGTCTACTTTACCTTTCTTGAGGTCATTAAGGTCTTCATCAGTAATATCTAAATGAATATGATTTCTTTCCCAATGTTTTAATGTATATGCAGGATAATATCCTCTCACATGAACATCACTAAAGAAGTAACGTTTATCCATTGCTTTAATACCCGCAAAGATATCTTTTGGATCACATGATGCAGGATAAATAGGACCAAAATGAAGCATGCAGCCTACCTGCATTTCTGGATTGATTTCTTTTGCTCTTTGTACTGCTTTTGCACTTGCAACAAACTGATAATGAGAGATCTGGTACATTGTCTTTTCTACATCTTCATCATCTCTATATAGTACGCCTGCACCAGTCCATGCATTAAAAGGATTATCAGTATCAATAAGGTTATTGATTTCATTAAAAGTCATCCAGTACTTTACTTTATTCTTATATCTTTCAAAGCAAGTAATTGCATATCTTTCAAAGAATTCAATAAGCTTTCTACTACGCCATCCACCATATTCTTTTGCTAGATATAAAGGCATTTCAAAGTGTGATAAAGTTACTACAGGTTCAATACCATACTTTAAACATTCATCAAATACATCATCATAATATTTTAAACCTTCTTCATTAGGTTCTAATTCATCACCATGAGGGTAAATACGAGGCCATGCAATACTTAAACGGAAACACTTAAATCCCATTTCAGCAAACAGCTTAATATCTTCCTTATAATGATGATAAAAATCAATACCAAAATGGTTTGGATAATAGTTATCCTTCTTTATTTCAAATGAGATTTCTCGAGGGTGATTTACATCTCCAGAAGACATGACATCAGTTACACTTAAACCTTTGTTTCCTTCGTTGTAACCACCTTCATACTGGTTAGCAGCTACTGCACCACCCCATAGAAAGTCTTTGTTCATAATTATTCTCCCAGTTTGAATTTATCAACTGTCTTTGTTGTCCCCTCTAGATAAGAATAATTACTTATAAGCTTCAATGAAGCAAAAACATCAAATATATACTGTAAAGAAGAAATATAAACCGCATTAGATAACTCAATAGTATTTCGTGTTGCCATAATCACTATTGTTTCATCACAATACTTACATATATCTCTTTTCTTATGATCACATATCACAATAGATCTAACATGTGATTCACTGATATCTTTAGCCATCTTCAACATCTCTCTATTCTGTCCTGTATGAGTTAAGAATATACAGAGTGTGTCATCTGGATTTCTTTGTTTCAAGTATTGAACATGCATTGGGTTCAAACTGTTATAAGCCTTTGACATAATTCCTACTTCTTCAAAGTTTAAACAATAAACCTGTGCTAATGCAAAGTTAATACCTGTTCCATATATCTCAATATATTTGCAGTTTTGAATAAGTTGATAAATTCTTTCTAACGTTTGTTTATCTAATAAACTTTTTGTATATTCAATTGATCTTCTGTGTAGAAGTTCAATTTTATTTAAAGCATCTTTAATTGAACTATCACTAGAAAATGGTTCAATTTCTAAATCACTCTTTAATTCAAGTAAATGAGAATATTCAGCAGCATATTGATACTTAAAATCTTTATAGCCTTTAAAGCCTAATTTCTTACATAATCGTGATACTGTTGCTGTACTTGTATAGCTTAATTGTGCTAATTCATTAATATTCTTTTGTAAAATATCATCTGGATTATCTAGTATATAATCCACTAGATATTTCTCTTGAATCGTTAAATGATCCAATGCTTTTATTTTATCGATAATCATTACTGTTCCTCTTTTCACCGGTTAAAAGATCTATAACAACTATCTCCTTATCTAGAAGACAGTTCCATCTTAGTGTACACTACGTGTCAAGTCAACAAAATGTATGCGATTCCAATTCGATAGAAAAAACCTTACAACTACATAATTATTTAAGTAATAATGCTGAAAATAATTATCAAAAAAAGGAGGATTACTCCTCCTAATTTCACTTTAATACATTCTCATTCTAATAAAGAATATTCCTAAACAACTCATCATAATCAATAAAGACCATCCAATCATATTAACATAAGTGGTATCACCTGTTTTAACCTGTTCATTTTTATCAGTCTTATTTGTACTCTGAGTTGGTATTTCTGTAATTTCAACATTATCAGACTTAAGTTTAAGCTGTTTATACGAAGTATTCAACATTTCATAAGCTTGATTCACTTCACTTTGTGTAGATTCTTCATTCATTAATACTTCTTTACTTTGATTTAATACAGTAATTAAAGAGTCTGTATTTTCATACTTACTCAAATCTAAACCCTCAATTTTTGTAATTAACTCTTCAAGTTCTGTCTTATCTGCTTTTAAAACAAGATGATCAATAGCCTCTAATAAAGTAGTAACCATTTCATCAATCTCTTCTTGATTGACATCAACTTTTTCTATGAGTGCTTTTGCTTTAAGTACTTCATTGTTCACTCTCAACAATGATGAAGGAGTATATTTTGTTTGATCAATAGATTCAACTTTACCAATAATAGCTAATAACTGAGAGTAATCAATCTTCTTCTCTAAAGCATTTAAAGCACCTTCTAATTCTAATATTGCCTTTTGTACCTTATCATTTTGAGGAACAGATTCTTTATAAGCTTCTTCAGCTTGCTTTCTCTTATCTCTAAGTAATTTAATTGATTCTTCTGTATATTTAGATTCATCAATGTCTAATGCCTTTATAATCAATTCTTGTAGATGTTCATAAGATTCTTTAGTTACAAGATGATCTTTTGCACCAGACAAATTCTTATATGCTTCTAAGACAGACTCTTCATTCGCATTTTCATCATTGGCCACTGCTTGTGCTTTATTCAAATAAATATCTAATTCCTCTACACAAGCATCTAAATACAATGAACGATCAAGCTTATTCACTTCATTAATCAATATAATTAAATCTGTTTTATCACTCTTGAAAATCAATTTATCTTTTGCTTCAACAAGTTCATCACAAATAGAATCAATCTTTTCCTGGCTACTATTTTTATCATTGTAGATCATTTCAGCTTCTTGTAATTTAGCTTCTAATTTTTCAAAAGTAGCAGGCGTATATACTGATTCATCAAGATTTTTGCATTCTTTAATCAAGCTACCCAGATAATCAAAATTAGCTAACAATTTCAAATTACTAATACTATCCAGTAATTCTTGTTTTGTTTCTAATATTGTAGAAGAATCAACATCTTCATTTATTACCTTATAGGTATTATTTAATGCTTGATTGAATCTCTCCTTGGTTTCTGGTGTATAAATAGAAGTATCCATATTAACATTCATATAATATAGATTTGTCAATTCACATTTGTCGAGTGAATCTCCATATACTTCAAATTCCCATAATGAATATCCATAAATACTGTTAGGTTTAATTCCCTGCATTTTTACATATTTGGCTGTTACACCATTATAATTATATGTTTCAATGCCACCATTAGAATGTTGTGCATGTGTAATATCAGTCCATGTTTCACCATCTAAAGAAACCTGTAACTTATATTCCTCTGCTCCAGTTCCTTCCCAATTCAACTTAATTTGATTAACATTGTAATAATCTCCAAGATCAACAGAAATCCATTGGTTTGAAACATCTTCCTTATTGTCTTTCTGTCTTAAAGAAACCCAACGTGATTCCTTTCCTGAAGTGGCATCTTCACTTCCATCAAATGCCTTGGAAGAATCATATTGTGCTTTATATGAACTAGATGCACTAGACTTCTTATTTAGTGCTAAATTTGTAGTCTTTGGCTGTTTAACTCTATTACCATATACTTCAAATTCCCATAATGAATAACCATAAACAGTAGAAGGTTCTAGACATTCTACTCTTACATATCTAGCTACTGTTTGATCAGTATAGTCAAACTCTCTTTTACCGCCTTTTCCATCAATTACTGAACTGATATCCTTCCAGTTTTTTCCATTTGAAGATATCTGAATTTTATAACTTTTAGCACATGCTGCTTCCCAATTTAAAACTATTTTTGAAATATCATAATAATTCTGTAAATCTACATAAATCCATTGATAATCAACATATTTACCAGAATTATCTTTTCTTCTTAGAGAAACCCATCTTGATTCTTTACCAGATGTTTTATCTACACTTCCATCAAATGCTTTTTCAGAACCATATTGACTCTTATAAGTACTAGATGAATATGAAGGTTTATTTAATGCAATGTTTTGATTTTCATTAACTTCGGATGATTGAACACCATATACTGCTACTTCATTAATACCAATACCATAATTCTTATTATTTACTCGGCGTGTTTTATAAGAATGAATTTTAAGATATCGACCATAAATATATGAATCATATGTATGAATATCTCTTAATGATGTATTTGTTTTTGTTTCAGTAACTACCTGCCAAGTTTTCTTATCATTAGATACTTCTATTGTATAATCATCTGAGCAGGCATTTTCCCAATCAATTTGAATCTTATTAATTTTTGAATACTGTTCTAAATCAATAATAAGCCAGTTATCATCACTGTTTCTAATTGATCCCCAACGTGTTTTAATATTACCATCAACAGCATTTTCTTTCTTTAATTCATCATTGTATTGTGAACTTGTTTCTACTGATTTATTTAATGCGATATTACTATAATTCGTATCTTCTTGTTCTTCATTACCATATGCAACTAGTTCATATATACTAATTCCATAATTCTTCCCATTAACAATTCTCGTTTTTGTAGAATGTATCTTCAGATAACGACCATAAACATTATCATCAATTAAATATTGATCAGATAATGATTGATTTGTTTTTAACTTATCTTTTATAGTAGTCCAGTTTTTCTTATCTAAAGAAATTTCTATACTATATTCATCTGAACATGCAGCTTCCCATAAAATATTTAAGGCTTTAATTGAGCAGTTCTTCTGTAAATCTACAATAATCCAGTTATCATCACTATCTCTCTTTGATCCCCATCTTGTATTTGTATTACCATCAACAGCATTCTCTTTCTTTAATTCATCATTGTATTGAGAACTTACTTCAACAGGTTTCTTATATGTTAAGTTATCCTGACTTTTACATATAATTTCTTTTATTTGATAGTTAGACCCTTTTGATTTTTTCATTACTATCTTTATATAAGGGTATATACCACCTATGCTGATAGTAGAATCTTTCACATTTTGATTTACTGATTTTAAATAAGTATATGTTTTACCATCTTTAGATGTATATATATCAAAATCTGAGGCATAATTATCTCCCCATTTGATATTTAGTTCTGAAGTATAACTATTACCTGCATAAAAGCTGATCCATTCTTCATCATTAGAATTACTCTGCCAATAAGTATTCATATCATTATCAAAAGCTGATTTGATATCATATGATGATGAACTCGCACTATACAAGTTACTGTCATTTTCATTTAAAGTCATAGATGAACCTGTATATGGTGCTGATGGCGTAATAAAATCAGTTTTTGTAGTAGTATGACCATAATCAAGTTTAACTTGGATTGTAGTATTACTTTGACTTTCTGACGATGCAAGAGTGATTTTTCTTTGTTCTTCAGACTCATCAATAATTAAACTACAAGGCTGATCAACCGTTACTTTATATCCTGTTTTATATTCTAATGTCCCTGCTTTATAGAAATTGATTTGTGTCTGTTTTAGGTTTTCATTTCTAACTGCTTGAACACTTTCATTATTCGCAACAATAGTTATAGGGTTATTATCAGCATATTCTGAAACCTTCTTGCTTGTTTTGTTTGGCAGAATAATATAAGAGTATGACTGATTAGTAGGTTTTATGCCATGATTAATATACGCCTTAAATGTTCTTGGGGTAGAAGCCTTTTTCTCCTCTGCCCATAAAGAAGGATTGTCTTTCTGATATGCGTTAGAAACAGTTACTGATGTTTCATCTGGGAAAACATATCCAACTTTATTATTGTAAATCCATTTACTATTTTTAATAGTTTTAGTGGTATCTTGAGAGATAACATCTCCATCTACTAAAACATCATTGGCTTTGGCCTGATTAAGAGTTGTATGTATTTCTACTGATTCACTAGATGTGATACCTGAACCTAATGTTACAATTTCATCATCAAAGAAGAAATATCCCTTCTTAACTTGTGTTCCTTTTTTATTCATTGCATAAGCAGTTGCACCATACTGCCCATTTGATACACCAATCGTATGACTTGTACCATTAGTAAAACGTCCTGAATTAGAATAATCCTGTACTAATCTTGCAGCAGTTGTTGTACCAGGGCAATGTGCCCAATCATAAGTCGGATAAACAGTTGTATATTCATCACCATCTACAGTAATAGTAGATGCTGCTGATGAAGTCCAATAGATGAGTTGCCCTTTATTTCCATTAGGCCAGCTTCCTCTCCATTCTCCCCCAATAATTTCATTGGAATCCATTTTAATATTAACACCATAATCATTTCTCATATGAGAGGCATATCCAGATCTCCACATATAGTAGTTTCCATTTTTGCCATTTGTAATCTGTGGGTTTTCAATATTATTCAATATCTCCTGATACTTTTTAACATTTGCCTTATCAGAAGCAATCATTCTCTTTAATGGATCAATATATTCAGCAGCATAATTCTTGTAACCTACTGAATATTTATATTCACGATAGCCTAAATATAATTCTTGGATGTCTCCTCTAATTGTCCAGCTTGTACCATTAATCATATAATCAGCCATACGATTAATAACATCTTTTCCTAATGAGAATGAAGTATCTCTTAACATATAAATCCAAAAACTCATATCTCTAAACATGGACATTCCATAACCATTTGAATAAAACTGTTTACCATGCATGTAAAAGCTATTGTCTACTTGTACAGCTTCAGCTGTTTTATCATCTTTTTGTGTGACTAAACAATAACTTAAATAATTATCGATCATATCATGTAAATGATCAGAATCTTCTGTCAATAAATAATAGTAAAGATAGTTTTGATTAAACCATAGATTATTTTGACCTGTTCCATACTTGACTGGCACTTTTTCTAAAAGCTTCTTTAGCATGATATTTTCTAAATCTTCACTTACAACATCTTCTAGAAATAAAGCCATTCTAGAAAAACGAAGCTGTACCCCTACTTGATTTTCCCACCAGTTTGTAGAACGAGGATTTTGTTCAGCCCAATAGTTTATAGCTTTCTCTAGTTTACTTATTACTTCCTGCTTTTTATATAGGGCATTACCTTGTTTACTATAAGCTATAGAAATAGCTTGAAGACGATCTAATGCGAGATAAGGCGACCATGCTGCTCCATTTGCAGCATTATTATTTGCCTTATAGTTAACATCATCAAAAGAACCATCTTCTTTTATAAGTTTTAGATATTCACTTGCTTTAGAAACATAACATGTTTCAACTTTAGAACCATCATCAATAGTATCCAAAGATAAGAAATGTTCCTTTAGCCTACCTTTGATAATACTTATTTCTTCATGAGATGTTAATCCAAATGTCACTTGTACATTTGATAGTGACATTGTGAATACAACAAACAAAGAAATCATTATTTTTACTACTTTATTCATCATTAACCCTCCTCTTGTAATCGCTTTCTAATTATAGAATGCCATTCAAGAACTTTAATTTCAATTTGGATTAACTTGAATATTTATTGTTTCACTGAATCTCTTTCAATTATTTTAGTAGATAACAATTGAGTCATTTGAACATCATTTTCACGATGAATACAATCTATAAGTTTATTAACCGCAATTTCTCCCATTAATTCTTTTTGTACTTGAATAGTAGTAAGTTTAGGGATTGTTTTATCACATAGAGGTGTATCATCAAAGCCAGTAATACCTATTTGATCAGGTACTTTTATATTCATTAAAGTCAATGCATTCAATAATATAAATGCATTAGAATCATTAGCACATATAAAAACTTCAGGTAATTCACTTTTTTCAAGTAACGATACAATACTATTAACATCATTTTCTAATACGTATTTCTCTGTTTCATGTAGGATGGAGTATTGATTTATATAGGATTCTATATCAACTGCAATATTTCTATTTACTAAAGCTTGCTTATATCCCATAAAACGATCAGAAAAGCTTAAAGAGTATTCTAAATCTCCAAAAAATCCTACTCTTTTATACCCTCTATCAAGAACATATTGAGTGATCAAGTATCCTCCCTGTTTATTGTGAGTCAAAACACAATCACATGTATCTCCTAATGATGTATAGTCTACAAGAACAACAGGGATACCAGTATTTTTTAACTGATTTAAATTCTGGTCTGATATTTTACCAACTACTAAAATACCAGCAACTTTTCTATCAACAATACAATCTGGAAATTCAAATTGATTATCTTCAAAATAATTCAAAATAGACATATAACCCAATACTTTAGCACGTTCAACGATTGAACGTAAAACGATAGAATAAAAATGTCCTGTATTAGCATAATAACTCTGCATTAGAATACAAATATTAGATTTAGAAAAGACTGAAAGATAATGATGCTTTTCATTGATGTATCCCATTTTATCTGCTGTTCTTAATATTTTTAGACGCATTGAATCACTTACACCTGGTTTATCATTTAACGCAATTGATACAGCATTAATAGAGATATTCAATTCTTTCGCAATATCTTTCATTGTCACTTTCATATTAATACTCCTTACAACACTTCCCCATTACTACTTATTACATTCTTATACCATTCAAATGACTTCTTCTTAATTCTTCTCATATCCTTTAAGTCATCATTATCTCTATTCACATAAACAAATCCATATCTCTTCTTCATCTGTGCACGACTGCTCAAGATATCAATAGGCCCCCAAGATAAGTATCCTCTACAATCTACACCTTCTTCTACAGCCTTCTTCATCTCTTCAATATGCTTTCTCATGTAATCAATACGATAATCATCATCAATAACACCATCTACTAGCTGATCATCATATCCATAACCATTCTCTACAATATAGATAGGCATTTCATATCTATCATAGAGCTGTCTTAAAGTAATACGTAATCCAATAGGATCAATTGTCCAGCCAAATTCAGACATTTCTAAGTAAGGGTTCTTCTTAATGACTACATCTTCTACATTAGTCAGACTATCTTCACCATAATGACTAATAGTAGACATATAATAGCTTATCGCAAGAGCATCTGTTTTACCCTTCTTAAGTATTTCAAAGTCCTCTTCTTCTATAACTGGCATAGTCCCTTCTAGTTTCATATTTGCTAGGAAGTAGCTGTTATAGTGTCCTCTCGCAAAGACATCCAGGAATACAAATGCTTCACTCTGGGCTTTCATAGATTCTAATGTATCTAATGGGTGACATGTTTCAGGATAGCTTTGTACAATAGTCGCCATACCTAAAACATAGCCTCCTTTTTGATGAATGTATTCGTTAATCAAACTATGCGCGATTAAGGTATTATGCATAATTTGATGATCTAGGGTTATAGGGTTTTCTCCTTCAGGACATACAGCACCAAAGAACATCTTTGGTCCTTTCTGTAGTATTCCATTCTGTTCATTAAAGATAATCCAGTATTTAACTTTATGACAATAACGATCTACGATTTTCTTGCATAATTCTACAAATATATCTACTACTCTTCTACTCGCAAAACCATTGTATTTCTCATATAAGAATACAGGCATTTCAAAGTGATATAGTGTAGGAATAGGTTCTATACCTCTCTTTAGTAATTCATCAATAAATTCATCATAAAAGGCAAAACCTTCTTCATTATGCGTATTCTCATCACTCATGAGTCTAGACCAGTCTAAAGAGAAACGGTATGCATTAAAGCCTAACTCTTTATATAAGTCAAAGTCTTCTTTGTATCTATGATAAGCATCAATCCCATTCTTAAAGTCTGAGAACTTACCAGTAACTGTTAAGTCACATACTGCAGGAACTTTTCCTCCTTCAGTATATCCACCTTCACTCTGATGGGCAGTCACTGCACCACCCCATAAGAAATCTTTTCTTAACATTTTTATTTACTCCTTTATGTATATTCTTATTTAATTCTATTAAGGATATACTTGAATTTCAAGGAAGTAACACTTGAAAAGAAATAGTATATATTATTCTAACGCTCATTTAATACATTTTAACGCTCATCTAACGCTCACAAGTGTTAGAATTATTGTTTTTAACGCTCATGAGTGTTAGAAAAAAATATCTTCATCCGTTGAATCTGGTATTTCAATTTCTAGAGTCTCTTCTCGAATTCTATAATATTCATCAACAACAGAATCAATAGATTCTCTATCTCCTGCACTTTCATAATATCCTATAAGTTTAGCCAATAGATTAAATGTCATGGGATCATCAACACCATATTCCTTTAAACTCGCTTCATAATTTCTTTTGGCATATTCCGCTGCCTTATCATATTTTTTTCTTTCACTATATGTATCACAAATAGATTCCGCTATCATAATACTGGTAAAATCAGCATCACCAAATATTTCTTTACATTCATTATAATCTTGTATGCGTTCTTCTAATGGTTTCTTTTTTTTCATTGTTGTTGTATCTCCTTATTCTTTCTTATTTTCTCTTATTGGCAACATTCTGTAAACAGGAATCAAACATAAGGTGTTCTCAAATTTGAACACAGCTGTGATTTTTTGCATTAGTATTCTCAAATTTGAACACCACTGCAACTCTATAAATTTGCATTCATAAATCAAATCCTAGAAAACATTATGATATAATTCAAACAGAATAGAGGTGAACATCATGATTGAAAGAAGAGAATATTTAAATCAACTAATATCCTGGAAAAATCAGAAAATCATAAAAGTACTAACTGGTGTTAAAGGCTGTGGAAAAAGTACGATTTTAAAACTATTTCAAGAATATTTATTAGAAAACGGTATTGATCAATCACAAATCATTTCTATTAACTTTGATAACCTAGAGTATGAAGAGTTACTAGATTATCATAAACTCTACCAATATATCAAAGATAGTTTAATAGAAAACAAGATGATGTATATTTTCTTAGATGAAATACAGAATGTTCCTTCTTATGAAAAAGTTGTAGATAGCCTTTATGTAAAAGAGAATATTGATATTTACATTGTAAGATCCACTAAGCATCCAATCACACATTTAAATAGTCAATACATAGAAATACATGTTCTTCCTCTATCATTCAAAGAAGTATATAAACCTGGAACTGATAAAGAAGAAGCTTTTCAGAAATATATGAAAACAGGCGGTTTCCCCTATATTAATCAAATACAATTGAATAACGAACAGATTGATATCTATCTAGAAGGAATATACAATACCGTGATTATAAAAGATATTGATGCATTATGTGAGTCATACCTTTATTATCCTGTTGAAGTCATGGATATATCAGGCAAGGAAGCGTTAAAGTCAAATAAGAAGTATTATATTGTAGATTCAGGAATTCGCAATTATATTCTTCCCAAGCAATCTTATGATTTAGGATTCACAATTGAAAACATTGTATATCTAGAACTTTTAAGAAGAAGATATATTGTAAATATTGGACAAAATGGACTTGCAGTGGTTGATTTTATTGCGAAAAGAAATGATGTCTATACTTATATACAGATTACTGCATCACTTGTAGATGAAAATACGTTTAATAGAGAGGTTCGTCCTCTAAAACTAATAGAAGACAATTATGAGAAAATAATTCTTACTTTAGATAGATATACACTTGGAAATTATGATGGTATTAAGGTAATTAATATCATCGATTGGTTATTAGAAGAATAGGCTGCAGCGATTAGATTCGCTACAGACTATTTTTTGCTATTTGAATTCTTCTATATACTTTCTCAAGAATGGAACTACTGTATATCCTCTATTTCTAATAAAGTCCACTGCTAATTGATCAAAGAGAAAATTCTTAAATACTTCATCAAAATCTCCTTCTAACATCATAATTTTTCGAATATGACAAGAATTGATGAGAGTAAACTTCATGGAATCCTTCTTACCAACATAATAGTATAGTTTCTTAGGCTCTTCTTCATCCTTCAAAATATAAATATGCTGGAATACATTGACTACATCACTCTTGAGACATGGATTTAATACTATTTTAAAAGTATTTCTACAATGCCCTACAAACTCTTTTCCTAAAGAAGTAGCTAAATTAATAAGCGGTGCATCACCTGCTTTAGTTGCTTTTCTAACTACTTCTTGGTATTGATAAGTATCTTTATTCAAACTTTTTAATACATCCTCTACTTCTTCTTTATACTTTGGTTGTGATTGCATAAATGATTCCAATAAACGAACTAATTCACCCTTCGAGATTTCTTTTTCCTTCTTATATGCGTCTAGTCTAAAGTAAAGTTCATCTAAGTCTGGCATAACTTTCATTAAACTGTCACTAATCAAAGCTTGATAGCCTTGAGTAGAAATCAACATTTCTGGTGTATAGACTGCATCGGTATTATTCTTAAAAATAGAATCATAGCTTTGATATACTTCCAAGGAATCATCCTCAACCTTATAGAATTCCATGCTGCCATCAGGAAATACTGTCAATACCAAGTATATCCTTTCTTTCTTCCTAGTCTCCTTATTATAGACTAAATCCTGCATTACATATTCTACTGTTTTATCCCATTTCCATTGATACGTAGATAAGCACTTATTCGCAACATCCATCTTTACTATAAGCTCAGTCAAAATCTTATCAACCACATTTTCATTAATATCAATTTCACTACTCTTAGTAATACAATTTTCATAAGTAAAATGCTGAGTATTCAAATCGTTTGTATGTTGATCAGATAAATTTTCTTTCTTATAGTAATCTTGATCATGAATCAAAACTACATTAAACAGTTTATCCTGACTAAAACTTACATTTTCAATACCCCTCTCTCTTAATTTAGAAACCATCATTGCAACCATCTTTTTTGATAATACATCTTCAACACGATCTATCACATTGATTCCTAAATCATTAAATAGATTTTCTCTATGCTCTATAGAAATAGTATTTGAATATTTCTTTAAGATATCATCGTCTTTCAGTTCTAAAGGAGTGAATTGAACATAATCCTTTAGTTTATTATCAACATCTTTAAAGAATTGATACAACATTCCTTTCTTTGAGTTTTCAAAAGCTTGTAAGTCTTTTATATCCAAATCCAGTGCAATGTATTTATTCTTTCTTCCATATATCCCCCTTAACACATAACATTGATCCTCACTTCTGTATGAATCAACCTCGCGAAATATATAACCTTCTCCAGACTTGTAATATCGAGGTAGTTTACGAATCTTTTTTAATACTTTTTCATTATTCGCATAACTCTTCAACAATTTAGACAACAGATTATAGGATTCCCCATTGATATTCACAACACATTCTTGTTTACTTGAATCTAAATCATTGATAGTCACACTATATGCTGTTATAACATCTTCTTTAAAAGAATTCTGATTAAAATAGAAACATCTACCTAAGGTATTATTAAACTTCTCAGATAGGTCTATATTTGGAAACGTATTGATAAGTAATTGACATAAATCACCTGGACTCATACTTGTATGATTACTTAAATCTATTTCTTCCACAAATACTCCTTGGCCAAAGCTACTTATATGTGATTGAAACTCTTCTAAACGTACAGTTCCTTTTTCAACTAGAATATATGCAATTCCACCTGATTTATAAAATACAGATATAGCTGGAGAGATTTTATCTCCAATCTTATCTATACTTGATTTTCTTACAATACGTTCTTTCTCGTCATCTCCTTTGTGTTCTTGGTAAATCTTATATATATCATAATCACGAATAATATTATTGTAGTGAAGATCTAATTTCACTTTGTTTGTCTTAATCATTTTCATATTCCTCCAAACACATTCTTATTTTATTGATTGCTTCAGGATTAGCATGAAATCCATCGTTTTCTAATAAAGCTGGAATTTCAATAATTCTATTAGATTCTATGATTTTATCCATTTCATTCTCATCGAAAATATTAATGACAATGGCCTTTTTTCCCTCTACTTCATCTAGCTTATTTAGAATCTTATTAGTGATTGTGTTTGCACCATAAGATGAATATCTCCAATGTTTGAAATCGATATAAACCTTTCCATGTTTAAAATCAAAACATTCAAATTCTTCTATACTAAGTTCCTCTAAATCAATACCTAATTCCTTCTTAATTACAAAACGACCCACAAATTCACCAAGTCTTCCTTTATAAATATTTTGATAAAGTACTGGTGAGAGTATATAATCGTTTTCTTCAAAGCTAGTTGCATAACCATGTTTAATAAATTCTTCTTTTAAACCAGGATAATTCAGCATTTTAGAAAGACGCGCATTTTCTTCGCTTACTTCATGCACATTACTAGCTAGCCAATCTTGCTTGTGTTTACTATTTTGAATTCGTGATATTACTTCTTCCTTTGTCTGATTGAAGAAAACATCTGTATATTCAAAGTCATACATCCCCATGAAATAGTATTTATTAAGAGGTGCATCTGAATGAATATAGTATTCTCTCACAATATCATTATCCAAGTTAGAGCTTGTAGGACATTGAAGACATGTTTCACCTAATTCCTTATAGAGTTCTATTTGTTTCTCTGTCCAATCTCCTGATAAGAACTCATAGATATGAAACTTACCAACACTAGAAATACGACTTGCTTCATTCTCCACATAATCATATGTAGGGACACTTTCTTGTCTTTCTTTTGCATATTCAGCAAGTTTCATTGTTTCTGGAGAAAGAATTTCATTCTCTAATATTGTCGTATCAAAATTATCCACAATATCTCTTGTCACTAATATATGAATCATCTTATTCTTATTAAATGATCGAGACAAACGTCCTATAGCTTGGATGATTTGTTTTGTCTTAAAGAGACGAATACTCCTACATCCTCTAAGTTCCTGTGTAGAACCTCTAAGTTTTGGTTCCTTTAGTTTCTGATAAGCTGCACCAATACATTTATTTAAAGTATGATGTGTGATTTCATTGTTTTCATAGAGATTTTCTAATTCAATAAGAAAATGGAGCAGATTCTCTTCTTCAAATCCAGATTCTGTATCCATCAGATTTGTAACTACATTAGTGATATCACCTAAATAAATTCCATCAAAATCCTTTTTCTTGTTTCTCCCATCTTCTTCATTTGCGAAATCAGTGAGATTTATTGTATCTAATCCATCTGGTAACTCATATGCCATATTTTGTCCAGCACCAATAGTTGCATATGCAGAAATCACAAAGATTTTCTCTCCTTTAGATAAACGCTCCAATATGCTCTTCTTATCTTCATCAAAAGATAAACCACTCTTTAACACTTCAACACTTACATCATTCTTACCAAAACTACATTCCTTATTCACTATACCAAACAAATCATCAAGCACACTCTTTCTAAACTGTCCCTGATCTTTTGGTAGTGCATTATTTAAACATAAGAACGATTTAATATCAGCATGTAGAATAAAGTATCTATAAGCTTGTGCTATTCTTAAATATCTTTGTATTTGATATTTATCCTTAATACCTTCCTTAATAAATGCTTTTGTTGCTTTTGCTTGAATCTTAGGATCTTCAAATACCAATTGAATCATATCTTTTGCACTTGTATCAGTACAATTGATTACTTCTGCAATCTTTACTTTGATTTCTCCAGAATCATATTTGTTATTTAATAAAGAATATGTCTCTGCTATTCTTTGACGATCCTCTTCTTCAAGAACATGAAAGTCATCTCCTAAATTCTCTTTTAGATATCTTAATGAATAATTAGACAAAACTGAATCAATATTACATGTAGCGCTCAAGCCAATAACAGTTGCCTTTTTCGCAAGCATCATCAATACATACTCTGCACTCTTATACAAATTAATATAACTAAAAGATGTATTAAAGCTATTATCTTTACTGTTAGTGAACTCAAAAGAACGAATACCACGATTATAATAACCATTTGTTTTCTTAAAACGATTATCTGTTTTATCCACCTTTATAGCTGGTTGAATATTAATATCATTATCAAAATATAATATATCTGACTTAGGTAACTTAAACGTATTATAAATAGAATGAATCGCTTCTTCATCTGTAATATAGTCTTCTTCATTAGCTTCTGAATTATGCTTATCTTTCAGATCTGAAGCTAATTTAATAATATATCGCTTTGTGGAGACCAAATAACCACTCATATCTCGAATAACAGAAAATAAACTATAAGCATCATTTAGTTTACAAGGCAAATCATGTCGACTATTTTTAATTTCAATTGTCATTTGATTATAGTTTTTATCATAATAAACATATGCATTCCTCCTAGACTTATCTTCAAAGTTTGCATGGAATGTTGAATCACTCATCAAGAAATTACGACTCTTAATCTCAGAGCAGAAATAAGGAAGCTCATCATGACAATTCAATCTAATTTCTAAAGCTCTCTTTCTAATTTGATCAAACTGTTTATCTCCTTCAGGTACTAGGTCCTGTAATCTTTTAGGTGCAATATCTTTCCAATTAATAAATGGATCAGTCATACGATGAACCATAGGAATCAATTCTACTGTTGATCTTAAACTACTCTCTATAATAATATTATTGATTTCATTTTTGGTTGCATCTACTTCATCAATAAAAAGAATACTATTATCAATTATATTTGATTCTGAGAATCTATACTTCTTCACATAAATAGGATCTATGGAAGTAAAGAATCGTTTAACAGACATACAAATGATTTTGTAGTCCTCTACAAACATCGCAGGATATAAATTTCTCAACCAACTATACTTAGACTTGATGATTCTTTTTCTTTCGTCTTTACTGAATTTCTTAAAGTTAGGAGTCAGTAATTTCTTTCTTATATCTTTTCTAAAGGCTGAATCTGCATTTAATAGCTTATCTTGAGCCACTCTAAATAAATCCGCAGCGAGTGGTGCTTTATCCGAATGTTTTTGAATATACTCAGATTGATATTGATAAGATTTAAGACAGTTCTTAAGGTTCTTATAAGAATCCATCTTCTTATATTCATCAGGAATGATAGTTTCATCAAAATGGTGCAGAATATTATCTATAATGCTTTCTACACGTATTACTTGAGATTTGTAATCATCCCCCAATGCCTTTTCTAAATCTTTCATTGGTAAGTTGTTGAGATTATTAGTGATGAATATAAAGTGTTGATTAAATGTTTTATAGTTATTCTTCATCAACTGTACTGCACTATAGGACTTTGCAGAACCTGTTGGAGTATTCACAAAATACAATCCATTATTTCTTTGATCTAATATTTTGTCTAAAAGTTCTTTCATTTCTATCACCTCAAATTTATTGTAAACCATTACATTTTATGAGGATATGAGTTTTTTATATTTTTTTCAGCCCGTATTTTTGTTGTATTTATCAGATAAAATTATTAAAGTATACTTATATAACACCCACAAATAATGTGTACTTAGGAGGAAACAGAAAAATGGAAAATATTGAAGTGACATTTTACCTTGATCCAGTGGCTCATAAAAATCTACAAAAAGATTTAAAATTATTTCAAATGAAGCCAAAAGAATCTGTTTTGATAAAAAGGATTATTGTGAATCATCATTCAAAATACAATCAAAAAATAAAAGAGTTGCATGATACAATCAAAGATTCATTTAAAGATCAGGCAAGTGAGCCATTAGTTGAAGATGCTGTTTGGCATATCACTAGATATATTAGTGAGAACTCTATTGATAAATCTATTAGTACAAAGGGAAAACGTATCAAAGATAAAATACACCTCAGGGTTAATAATAACGAAAGTCTATTAGAAAACATTCTGGAAGAATGTCCTTCTAGTATTTCTAAATCTGAATTCATAGCAAATATTATCTATTCTTACTTAGATAATCCTCAATACGAAAGAGAGAGAATAGTATTTAAAGAGGAATTAAAGAAATTAGAAACTGCCATAAAAAATAATCAAGCTATAAAAATAAAATCTAAATATGATCGAAGTCATAATAATAATTTCCAAATCATTTATCCAAAAGAAGTTTGTTTTTCTAATGAAGAACTTTTTAATTATTTACTATACAAAAAAGTAATTAAAGGAAAAGAATATGCTAGATCGATCCACTTATACAACATTGATACCATATTTTTACTTCCAGAAAATTGCACATTCAGTGAAGAGATACTGAATCGCTTTAAGCGAATGAAACGTAACGGTGTCCAATTCACTATTAATCATAATACTGAATTTAAGATTCAATTTACTGAGGATGGACTAAAGCGTTACAATAATTTGAATTATCTTGAGAAACCTGTCGCATTAGATAAAAGTGATGAAGAAACAAGAATCTTCTATTTTGATTGTTCTGATATGCAATTTAAGAACTACTTTGCAAATTTCTATGATGAGATGGAAGTATTAGAGCCTAAAGAGATGAGAGAACACCTATTAAGATTAGGTCAACGTATGGTGGATAAGTATTCAAAAGATATCTAATTTATAAGAATGCAGGAACAACCTGCATTCTTATTTTGACCTCTTATGTGATTTTATAAAACTTTTCTGTTCCTTTCGTTTCAACTAATTTACATTGAGATTCAATTTTATCAATTGTTATTTTCAATTCAGTTTTATTGAGTTTCTTTACTGTCCTTAAATAACATTTTATTCTTGATTCAGCAATTACATCATTTCCATTATTAAACTCTATTAGCTTTTTCACTTCATTATCTACTGGTGCCCTTACAGGTTCTGTTTTAGTAGCATCAGGATTAGTCATTGGTTTAACTAACAAGAAATCTGTTTGTCGTTTTCGCAACTCTTTGCAACTCAATGACGGTTCTCTTAGTATGATTGGATACCCATGTTTCATTAAATCTATCACCATCTCATAATAATCAATATCATTAGATATCAGTGTAATTTTCTCTGGATAGTATCTACCAAAGATATACCCAATATACATTGAAATTCTATTATCCACAAAGTTAGTTCCTGAATGTTTAGTCTCTATGATATTGATATCATACCCTTCCATCATATTCGTATATTCTTGTGCTATTTTTGTACTTTGAAGGCCACAGAATAAGTAATAGATATACTCTTTATGTAATAAATCTGTTGGAATACATTGATAGTTTTCAAAATCAACAATCACTATATTCTTATAATCCAATGTTTTTTCTATTACTTCCGATTGTCTATATGAGCTATTACCTTGTTCATATAATGAGTCTATAAGTTCATTAACTTTTTCTTGTTGAATCATTGTAATCACCATCCTTTATAATCATTTTATTACTTTTTCTAAAATAATGTTTAGACTCAGATTCTGACAATGCCCAATAATAGGCGTTAAAATAATTTTATAATCGTAAATATTCTATTGATTTTCTACTAAATCTAGCATACAATCATATATGTAAATGGCACTCGGTGCGGAAGAAAACTCACGATTTATGTCGTGGGTTTTTTCTTTGTTTTAAAACTCAAAAAAGAGATAGCTTTCGCTATCTCTCAGACCAATTTAAGTATTATGATCTTTTCTTTCTCTTAAGTAACATAGCACCTGCTACTGTCATCATAGAGATCCAGCCTACAATTGGTGTTACATCACCTGTCTTAGCTGGTTTCTTATCCTGAGTAGGATCTTTAGGTGTATCTTTTCCTGTTTCAGGATCTTTTGGAGTTTCCTTATCTACTTCATTAAGTCCAATCACTTTTACAGTAAAGTCATGACTTGCAGTCTTTCCTTCTGCATCAGTTACAGTAATAGTAACGATCACATCTGTATCCTTCTTAGGAGTTGTTACTTTACCATCTAATGCGATAACACCTTCAGGACTTACCTTACTAATAGTAATACTATAGCCTTCTGGTACTTCAGGAAGTACATACTGTGTCTGTCCCTTAGAAACAACTGTCTGTACTTTATTTCCTGCAAGTAAGTCATCTAGGATATCCTGTGATGATGGTTTAGCTGGAGTAACTTCTACCTTCTTGAAGTTTGCTTTTAGAGTAGTGTTTGTAGTTGCTTCAAATGTATATGGGTTAGATGTACTTACTTCTCTTCCATTTTCATCTGTCCAGTTCACAAATTCATAACCTTCATTTGCTTTAGCTGTTACAGTCACATTTGAACCTTCTTCATAAATACCATCTGTTTTATCCACAGAGACAGTACCCATGTTCTGATCACTTTCTACTGCAACTGTATACTTCTTATTTTCTACAGTTACTTTTACAACTACTTTCAAGCCATCCGGGTTTACAACGCCTTCTGGTAATGTGAGAGTACCTTCTAATACATATGTACCACATTCATTAGCCTTATAAGCATCTTTATTCCATGCTACGTCTACTTCTTCTGTTTCATTGTTTTCTAAAGTAATAGTTACTTTCTTTGGTAGATTTAATTCATCTAGTGTTGTACCTTTCACAACAGTAAGATCATCTAGCTTCTGAACATCTTTGATCTTTACATCTGCTTCTGCAGATTTTTCAAACTTCGCAATTAAAGCTGTATTACCTGTTACCTTGAATGTATATTCTGCTTTATCAGATACTTTATCACCATTAGGACGATACCATCCCTTAAATACATAACCTCTATTAGGTGTTGCAGTAATAGTTACAGATTTACCTGCTTTAACTTCCTGACCACCACTTACTTTACCACCTTTTTCTGCTTCTACATAAACAGTATAAGTGTTATTAGTTATATCTTTATTCGCAATGTTGAATTCAGAGATTGCTACCCAGCCATCATTAGATTCAGAAGCAACAAACTTGAATCCATATACATTCTGTGTATCAAAAGTAAATGTCTTTTCAGATTTATTTGCTTCAAATGTCTGATCTTTCGCAACTTCTACCCATTCACCATTCTTTTCAGTCTGGATATAGAGTGATGCTTTAGTGACCTGACCACTGTTAGAATCCTGACGTGGTGTGAATGATACCTGGTTGATTTCATATGCTTTATCAAATGAAATTTCTGTCCAAATACTTCCATCAGCACCCTTACCTGTACCTGGGGCACCAGATGTTGTTGGAACCTTATCCTTTGTAGACTGTGACCAGTCTGAATGCCAGATTGTAGAAGGTTTATTGTCAAATGCCATACCAATAATACCTTCATTGTTTCCACCATGAGCTGTTGGTGTTTCTGATTCAGCTTTACCAGTCCAAGATGCTTTATTATAAAGATCTACTTCTGGTGCTTTTTCAGATACAACGACATTATCAATCACTGCAGAAACTGTTTCTGTCTTAGAACCAATTCTTTCTAGTGGTAATGCGAATGTTGAGTGAGTGATATTGTCTTTCTTCACCATATCATTGTGAATAAACTTACCTTTTGCATCACATACATATTCACCATTCACATATAAACTTGTCTTCTGCTGAGCTGTAGTGATAGAGATATTAACTGTTTTACCTACTGGTAATTCATAATCAAAGTAGTAGTTATAAAGTTCTCTAGTGAAACCTAACTTACCATCTTCCATGATTCTGATATCATGTGTTCCATAATCAGCATCTGATTCAAATAAGATATCTCCTGGTTTAGCTGGTTTGTTTAGTTTAATATCAAATGATAACTTATTACCATTACCTAATTCTTTGATTGGTGAAGTAACATAACTTACACCATCCTTTAATACTAACGCATCATCCTTAATTTCAGTATTCTTACCTGCTTTAAGGTCACGTTTGTTTTCAGAACTATCTTTTAAGCCATTATTGAAATCATAGCTTTCATAGTTTTCACCTTTTTTATTTTCTTTGTAGTAAGGGTTTGTATTAGGTCCTGTTCCCTTATCCTGAGCGAGTTTTGCGAGAGCATCTGCACTACCTTTTTCTTTACCAGTGGCAGCCCAAGTCTTTTCTGCATAGAATGGTAATGCATCAAAGAAACGCCAGTATAAATCAGATTCACTTAAACCTGATGCACTCTTATCAATGTTATCACTCCATAATGCGAATGCAGCACCTAACATCTGATCATCACCAGATGGAACATACTTATAAGAGCCACCTTTAACTCTTACTTTGTTTGCTTCAAACTGGTTGAAGATTCTATTTACGTTTAATAAATCTCCATAGGCATTGGCACGTCCTTTGTTTCCATTTGGAACCATGTAACCAAAGTCATCAATTGTATTAATAAGCTTATAGCCCATATCATACATTTCAAGACCATCTGCCCAGTCAGCTGACCAGAGGTTCATTTCTACATTATCAATGGCTTCTTTCTTAATCTGAGTGACTGGATTATCTTTGATCCAAGATAAACCACCCCACATACGTACTGTATTAGTTTCTTTTAAGTGTGGAACTAAGTCATTAACGAATCCACGATATGCTGTATAGTTTGATAAGAATTCATCTGCACCAATATGTACAGTTGTTTCACCATCAAATACTGGATTAGCACCTTTTGTATAATCATCAAAGATTTCCTTAATCTTATCTTTTGTTTCTTTCTTAGAGACATCAAGATGGTCAATAAGTGGTCTATTTCCATTTAATGGTGATACTTTGTTCTGAACCATTAATTCTGGCCATACTTTAGTGAATGAAGTAGCATGAGCAGGTACATCAATTTCAGGAACTACATTCATACCAAGTGCTCTTTCACCCTGGATGAATTCTCTGAAGTCCTTCTTAGAGATAGAATAGTCTGTTGCAGTAGGTGTTTCACCTTTATCGTTAGATAATCCTGATTCTAGACGGAATGCTTCATAGGCTTTAAATGCTTCGTTTTCCTGATCACCTTTACCATACTGTTCTAAGAAGATATAGTTATCAGATAAATGAGCCTGGAAGTCATTCATCTTATAGTAACGCATTGTTCTTGCGACTTCTTTCATCATGCTTAGAGAGACTGGTTTACGGGCTACGTCAAATAAGAATCCACGTGTCTTAAAGCGAGGATAGTCACGGATCTGACCAATGTTGTAACCTTCGTTATTCTCTTTATACATCTGAAGGATTGTCTGCATACCATACATGTTACCTGTTGTATGTACTGAAGATACATTAATACGATCTTTCTGGATATCCATTGTATATCCTTCATTACCTAGAAGAGTATCTGGTGCCTTTAATTCAAAGTTGAAGGCATTTGCCTGTGCTGTTCCTTTCTTGACTGTAAGGTTAATACCTGTAAAGTCTTTATAGTCACGTACAAATTCATCTACAACAGCTTTTAACTTATCGTTTGTATAAGTAACAGTCTTTAAAGTATTCACAGAAAGCTGTTCTGTTGAATCTGAGTGCCATTCCTGGATTTCTGGTATAACAGTAGGTTTTTTATTTTTACCTACTAGATCTTCATTTCTGCCCTTTACAACATAATCAATATCAGCCGTCTTCTTTTCTTTACCTGTAGAAGTTTCAGTCACTGTATAAGATACCTTAACTGTCTTATCAACTAACGGATGAACAATCTTTCCATCAGCACCAATGATCTGTTCAAGATCTGCACCATTCAACTTTACAGTAAATCCTTCTGGTACGACTGGCATATCTAAAGTATCTGCATCAGTATCAATAGTCTTATTCACTGATTCAATAGAAGATACAACTGAATTAAGAGTGGCAGTTTGTTTAGTCTGTTCGTTAGAATATACTTCCATTTCTGCAATACTTACGTTATTCCAAGATGATGCTTCAGCAACAAAGTTACATAGCTTTAATTCTTTTGCTTCAATAGGTTCTTTAAATCTAATAACAACTTCATTATCATATCCATCACCTTTTGTCTTATTAGTAAAACTTTGAGCAAGTTTTTCTTTACCATCTTTATCTTTGTATTTGATATCAAAGCTCTTAACATTGGATGGCATTGGAGCTACATCTCTTTCAAAGAAATGAATCTTAAGTTCCTTAACTAGAGTCAATCCAGCAAACTTAGTATTAAGCCAGATATTAGTAGTAGGATTTTCATAATCACTTGCCCAGCGATTGGCTTTTTCTGTACTTCCATCTTTTACTTTATCTGGACTAAGTGTATTAGCTTCACTACTTGATGCAGTGATTGTAGCGTTAGCCATATGGTTCTTATTAGGTGTAGCATCTGCTTCTTCAATTAATTGACTATATACTTCAATTTCATTGATACCTACATTCTTCCAGTTGATTGTACCTGCATCTGCAGAAAGTACAGTGACTTTTACTTTAGTCGCCTGATGATCTTTATCTAACTGAATGATTTCAGTCTGTTTAGCCTTAGTAGTCTTTCTATATACTTCTTTATATTGTCCGTTTTCTTCTAATTCAATCTTATAGCCTAGAATATTCTGTGCATCATCAGTTCTTTCAAAATTGATATTAATCTGACGTACTGTCTTTTCTTCTCCTAGATTAATTTCAATCCATTCATTTTCTGCCTTATTCTGTGCTGTTCCCCAGCGAGTTGTAATATCACCATCTACTGCTTTATCTGGTGATGTCGCATTCACTTCATAACTACTTGCAGTTACTTGGCATCCTTTAGCAAGATTTAAGTTTTCTACAGCATAAACTGGTCTTACATCAACAAATGCAGCATTCGCAATCATAACCGTAGCCACTAATCCAATAACACCTTGTTTTTTGTTCATTATACGTTTTCCTTTCCTTTTTATATAGGACCAACAAAAAAAGACCAAAGTACCCCCTCTAATAAGAAGTTTTACTCCGGTCTTGCCTAATTCAATAGTAACAATCCTATACGTTTTTCATACAGTGAAATGATAGCACTTACAATGTACTTATTCAAGTGTTTTTTTTTATTAATTGTCTTTTTTCAGGTAAATTATTTTTAAAACACTGTTTTGATAGAATAAGCACTTTATTGAGGCGTATAATTATATATATAAATAATACATACAAGGAGGACTGATTTGTTATGGAATTAGGTTTAAAAGACAGAGTCGTTATTGTAACAGGAGCAGCTTCTGGTATTGGTAAAGCTATTGCGGAAGCTTACGCGAAAGAAGGCGCAAAACTCGCATTAGCTGATTTGAATCTAGAAGGGTTGAATGCTTTAAAGACAGAACTAAAAGATAATGAAGTTTATGTTGAAAAAGTAGATGTTACAGACGAAAAGAACTGCAAAGATTTTATTGAAAATGTTGCTGAACATTTTGGAAAGATTGATGTTCTATGTAATAATGCAGGAACAGCTTTAATGGGTGATATTGCTACATTCCCTGAAGAAACATTCAGAAAACATGCAGAACTTATGATGTATGCACCAGTGAGATTAACTAATTTATGTATTCCTCATTTTAAGAAAAATGGCTGGGGAAGTGTTGTAAATACAGCTTCTATTTTTGGTAAACAGCCTGGTGGATTAATTAGTTATGATACTATTAAGGCTGCTGATATTATGATTACTAAAGATTATTCAAATTATTGTGCAGCATTTAATGTGAATGTAAATGCTGTGTGCCCTGGTCCTGTAGATACACCGTTATGGCATGCAGAAGGACAGTTAGGTGATCAATTAGCAGGTGCTACTGGTATGAGTCGTGATGAATCTATTGATTGGTTTGCTAAGACAAATATACCAATGGGTAGATATGCTAAACCTGAAGAAATTGCATCAGCTGCTGTATTCTTATCTAGTGAACCAGCACATTATATTACCGGTGTTGCCTTAAATGTTGATGGTGGCATGGTAAAGTGCATATAGTCAATTAATAATCTATAATAACTATTGGTAATTAAACTTATGGTGAAAGAATATGTCTTTTTAATCATCTGAATTGATTTTTTATTAACTTTCACATAGAATGACAAATGTAAATGGCACTCGGTGCGGAAGAAAACTCA
>ERZ869979.8-NODE-8-length-56034-cov-11.497793_pt1 | contig 56034 bp, 51 predicted proteins | sample MGYA00521269_ERZ869979 | MGnify/ENA primary metagenome ERZ869979 (study PRJEB32232, sample SAMN07284974) | human gut metagenome | biome: human-associated habitat; material: feces | host: Homo sapiens | place: Tanzania | collected 2014-04-05 ... | reverse complement strand
TTATACATAAATGCCAAGAAAATTGAAATTGTCATTTTTTATTTTGACAATTACCTGTGGAAAGTGGGTATTCAAAATAATGGATATTTTGGGGATAAAGGAACTAGTAGTCAAGTTCGAGTTATTTATGGAAATGATCCAGTGAACATAGGAAAAGATTTCTATAAAAAGATTTCATTTGGTGGTATAGAAAAGGATTTAGATAATGGAAAAGGTAAAATAACATATATGGCTGATGGAAGTATTATAACTTTCAGACCTATTACAAAATCTGATAACTATCCTGCTGTGAATATAAATATTTCGAGAAGTACAGATTCTGGTGGTATAAAAACACAAAAAATTCATTTTGGAAAGGAAGATGAGAAGAAATGAAGCAATATGATTTCAGATTTGATACAGCATTAATAAAATCGTTCATTGGGAAAAACTTAACTAAGTATAAACATGCAGAATTTTTTTATACAAATTCAGTGACTGCTATCTTAGGGCTTGAAATAGACGGTAAAGTGTTTGAAATGACTAATGAATATGAGGCAATGGATTTTCTTGCGTTAGATAATGAAGCTACAGTATTCCGTATCGCTAATTCAAAATGGGATGCTATTGAACCTAGAATTAATAACGTTATCAACGAAACAAATGTTAACGAAATAATTCACAAAATAATATTAGTTAATGATCATACAACTTTGATGTTTGAGCAGAATGTAGAATACGATATGTGGGACACTAAGGCTATTATTTTTTGCTTTGAAAATCATGAAATTTGTTTTGTGAAGCAGGATTGCTGGTTCTCGCAGGAAATTGAAATATATAAAGGGCATGATCTATTAGAAAAAGTAGGCGATGGTAAGGGTATATTAGCAGATTTTGATGAAAATGAAACAAAAAAAGTTAATGTCAAAAGGTCTATTGTTGAAATAATGTAAAAAGAATATTTAAAAATAGTGGAGCTTAAGTCAAGTGACTAAATGTCAAAAATCTTGATCTTCATTTGAGAAAAGAGAAGCTTAGGCTTCTCTTTTCGTGTTAAATTATGTTAAATTGAATCGTTTATTGACTCATATAAGTGAACTCATTAAAATGTGCTTTTGGAGGACACTGTCATGAAACATAAACGTTTTTTATTCTTACTTACTGCAGCTGTCGCTTTCATTATTCAATTAATAGATATCATTTCTTATACAATCAAGTTTTCTATTACACAGACATTTGTGCTTGTTATTATACAGATGATTGGTTTAGTAGGTTATGCTTATGATGCAAGAAATGTAGTCAAAAATAAAAGAAGAATGTTTACTATACTTCATAGTATCGCATTCATCATCTACCTTATAAACCTTACTTATCAATTGTTCCTTAACCCGGCATTAAGACATGTTAAAGTGATAAGTAGTGTGAATATAAGTCCATTAAAGACAATATTTCTCTATTACACAGCTTATACAAGACATACCTTACCAATTAAGAATATTATTCTGAATATGATTGGGAATGTCATGTTGTTTATGCCTTTTGGTTATTTTATATATGTTCTATTCAAACCAATGCGTTCATTTCTACCTTATTTCTTCTTTTTCTTATTTATAATTGTAGGGGTAGAGGTTATTCAATATATTTGGAAGGTTGGATCAGCAGATATAGATGATATCATTCTGAATATGAGCGGCGTACTGATTCTATATATTGTAATGAAAATCCCATTCATTAAAAAATTATTCTAAAATCAAAAAATCACAAGTATTACACATCTTTTCTGTTACAATAATTGTATAAGAAAGAGGTGAATCTTGTGCTTTTTATTTTTCTACTATTACTTATATTGTATTTGTTCCTTACAAGATACTACATCACTGAAGATGTGATTGTAAAAGAAGTCCTTGATGATAAGATCATATTTGAATCAGAACTCGGAAAAGAAATTACACTTAAAATTACTAAGCCTCATGAATACATAGAAGGACAAAAGGGACAAGTCTCATTCCATGGAGAAAGAATTGTATCATTTCAAAAAGCAGCCTAGAAGGGCTGCTTTTAGTTTAGATGACGTTAAAATGTTTTAAGGCATTGTAGATGCCATTGTCTTCAATATCAGTTGTAATATACGTTACATAATCAAATAGAACAGGATTAGAATTGCCCATAGCCACTGATTCTTTAGTATAAGTCAACATTGGTAGATCGTTTGTAGAATCACCAATAGAAATACAATCATCAATAGAAGCACCAATCAAATCAATAAATGTCTGAATACCTGTTGCTTTAGAACATGCTTTAGGAACAACTTCAATGAAGTCTTCAGCACGCTGGATATATTCTAAATCATCTTTAAATGCATCCTTAAATGCTTCAATATCATCTTCTGGTGTATACCATGCAGTAAACTTATCAAAATTAGGTTCACCATCTTTATGATATACAGGAACATTTACTTTAATATCACTATAATGTTCTTTGATTTCCTGAACTGTCTTTGTCTTAATTGTTTCAGGAAAATAAATAGATTCAGGACCTTCTAATACAGCATCAATATCTAATTCCACTGCTTTATTCACAATTCCTTTCTTTAATTTGGAAGGAAGTGTAGCATGATAGATTTCTTTATCATGATAGTAGATATTAGTCCCACAACCACAGATATAACCATCAAGACCTAAGCTCTTGATTACATCTTCTATAATGCAGATAGTACGTCCTGTATTAACCATCAGGATATGTCCGTTATCCTGAGCAAGTTTAATTGCTTTCTTTGTACTTTCAGGAACAGTGAAGTCTGTTTCTGTAGATAAAGTACCATCAATATCAAAAAATATAACTCTTCTACTCATAAAAATTCTCCTTGTTTCAATAACTAAAACATAAATAATTACATCTGTCAACAACCTCTCAATTCTTGAAAATACCACATGATAGCGCATTAATTTACTATCAAGCGACATTGAATAGAAACCTAATATGTGATAAGATTAAATAAGATTCAGAAAGGATTGAGAATATGTATAAGATTGTAAAAAAAGAAGTACTTAATGACGTTGTACAGCTTATGGAAGTACATGCGCCAATGGTTGCAAGAAAATGTGAACCAGGACAGTTTATTATTTTACGTGTAGGAGAAGATGGAGAAAGAATCCCTCTTACAATTGCAGACTATGATAGAGAAAAGGAAACAATCACAATAATTTATCAGATTGTAGGTTACTCTACTAAACAGCTTGCTAAATTAGAAGAAGGTGACTATATCACTGACTTCGTAGGACCTCTAGGAGTACCTACTCATCTTGAAAAGAAAGATCATGTCATCGGTGTAGCTGGTGGTGTGGGTAGCGCACCATTATTCCCACAGTTAAGAAAACTAGCAGAACTTGGTACTAAGGTTGATGTTATCATCGGTGGACGTGAAGAACAGTATGTATTATGGGCAGATCGTTTTAAAGAATTCTGTGATAATGTTTATATCGCTACTAATGATGGTTCTGTAGGTACAAAAGGTTTTGTAACTGATGTATTAACTGATTTACTTGATAAAGGTGAAAAGTTTGATGAAGTTATCGCAATTGGACCAGTTGTAATGATGAAGGCAGTAGTTGGAGTAACTAAGCCTAGAGATATTAAGACAATGGTATCACTTAACCCAATCATGATTGATGGTACTGGTATGTGTGGATGCTGCCGTGTTACTGTTGATGGTAAAATCAAGTTTGCCTGCGTTGATGGACCAGACTTTGATGGTTTAAATGTTGATTTTGATGAATTAATGGCAAGACAGAGAATGTTCAAGGAAGAAGAACATCTTGTAGACAGCAATGCAGACCGTATGTGTAACTTAATGAAGGGGGTTAAATAATATGCCTAATATGTCAAATGTAAAGGTAGAAATGCCTTCTCAGGAACCTGAAATTCGTGCAACTAACTTTAAAGAAGTTGCTTTAGGATATACTAAAGAAATGGCTCAGGAAGAAGCAGCTCGTTGCTTAAACTGTAAAAAGCCTCGTTGTGTGGATGGATGTCCAGTAAATGTACCAATCCCTCAGTTTATTCAGGAAGTAGTGAATGGTGATTTTGAAAAAGCTTATGAAATCATCACTACAGAAAATGCTTTACCTGCAATCTGTGGTCGTGTTTGTCCACAGGAAAACCAGTGTGAAGGTAAATGTATCAGAGGTATTAAGGGTGAATCTGTTGCGATTGGTAGACTAGAAAGATTCGTTGCTGATTATCATAGAGATCATGGTAAACCAACTGAAGCTAAGATTGAAAAGAACGGTAAGAAAGTAGCTATCGTAGGTTCAGGACCTTCAGGTATTTCTTGTGCTGGTGAACTTGCTAAACGTGGTTATGATGTAACTGTATTTGAAGCATTACATAAAACTGGTGGTGTATTATCTTATGGTATCCCAGAATTCCGTTTACCAAAAGATTTAGTACAGCATGAAATTGATGGTGTTGCAGACTTGGGTGTTAAGTTTGAAACAAACGTTGTAGTAGGTCGTTCTATCACAATTGATGAATTACAGGAAAGCGGTTATGATGCTGTATTCGTAGGTGCTGGTGCTGGTTTACCTCGTTTCCAGGGTATCTCAGGTGAAAACCTTGATGGTGTTTATGCTGCTAATGAATTCTTAACTCGTGTTAACTTAATGAAGGGTTATGAATTCCCTAACCATCCTACTCCAGTTAAAGTAGCTGATACAGTATGTGTTGTAGGTGCTGGTAACGTAGCTATGGATGCTGCAAGAACTGCTAAGAGACTCGGTGCTAAGAACGTATATATCGTATATCGTCGTAGTGATGCTGAAATTCCTGCACGTGCTGAAGAAGTACATCATGCTAAGGAAGAAGGTATTATCTTCAAGTTATTAACTAATCCAGTTGCTGTTCATGGTGATAATGGTGCAGTTAAGGCTCTTGAATGTGTAGAAATGGAATTAGGAGAACCAGATGCATCTGGTAGAAGAAGACCAGTTGTCAAAGAAGGTACTAACTTCACTATTGATTGTGGTACAGTTGTCATCGCAATTGGACAGTCTCCAAACCCATTAATCAGACAGACTACTCCTGGTCTTGATTGCCAGAAGTGGGGCGGTATCATCGTTGAAGAAGAAACTAACCATACATCTAAAGAAGGCGTATGGGCTGGTGGTGACGTTGTTACTGGTGCTGCTACTGTAATTCTTGCTATGGGTGCTGGTAAAAAAGCGGCTAAGGCTATTGATGAAAAATTAAGTGGTGAATAAATGTATTGTACACGATGTGGTAAAGAACTAGAGGATGATGCAAAGTTCTGTCCTAATTGTGGAGAGCCTGTGAGATTAGAAAATAGAACAGGCTACACAAGTATGGAAGACTATGCTTCTGATAATGGCTATGCTTATTATGAAGAAGATCGTGCCTCTATTGGTTTATGTGTTGTTTCATTCCTATTTCCTTTTATGGGAGTTATCTTCTATTTTATGAAAAGAAGAATGACACCTAAAAAGGCAAAGGCATGTTTAATTACAGGAATCGTAAGCTTTATATTGAATTTAATTGCAACTTATGCATTATTACTAGGAAACACAGGGATCTTTTGATTCCTGTTTTTTTCACACTTGTAAAAGGTAAGAAGGATTTAGTAAAATAGAGAAATGGAGGTGTTGTTCATGCCAAAAGGTATTTCAATTATGTCACGATTATTAAGTATAGTGAATTATGGAGATGGTAAAGAAGTTAATGCGGATATCGCTAAGACAATATTACAGAATTATAATAAGATTCCAGAACTCACTATTTTTGATTTAGCTGATTTATGTTATGTATCATCTTCATCAGTCACAAGATTTGTAAGAACCCTTGGGTATGATAGCTATAAAGAATTTAAGAATGATATAGCCCATACTCTAACAATCGATGTAGATTATTCTAAACGTATCAATATGGCTTCTGCAGAGGATCTCAAACCTATTTATCAAAGATATACAGAAAATGTCATAGAGAATATACAATTCACATTTGATCACATTGACTATCGTCAATTAAATAGAGTCTGTGAAATGATGTATCAGGCTAAAGAAATCGCATTATTTGGTTTAGAATATGCCAATTATGTAGGCATTCATTTTCAGAATAAGATGGCTAGTCTCAATCGTTTAATTCAATTAGGTATGTCCGATGAAAAACAGCTAGAACTAGCTAAGAATCTTGCACCACATTCTTTAGTATTTATTATTTCTTTAGAAGGAAGTTTCTTCTATCGCCATAATCAGATTATCGATATATTAACAGAAAAAGAGTGTAAGATTGTTGCGATATCCATGCTGACAAGTGGTAAATTCATTGGTTCTTGCGATGAAGTCATTCTTTGCAATAAGACAAATAGTAATACAGAAGGACGTATTACATTGATGTACACAATTGAACTGATTATTATTTACTACTATATTAACTACTCACATATATGAAAAATTTCATAATTTGAAATTATGCTGGAGAATATGACATCTTCAGCATTTTTTTGACGACTAAAATAAAGCACCTTCGTATTAAGATATCTATGGGAGGAAAAAACAATATGAAAAACAAAGAATTTCCTAAAGATTTCTTATGGGGTGCTTCAACAAGCGCCTTTCAAGTAGAAGGTGGTTTTAATGAAGAAAGAGGTATTGCGAATAGTGATATGCGTCACATCCCTAATGGTTTGGCAGATTACAAAACAGCCTCTGATCATTATCATCATGTCAAAGAAGATGTACAATTAATGAAAGAACTTGGCATGAAGGTATACCGTTTTTCATTCTTCTGGTCAAGAATTATGCCAGATGGTGAAAATGTGAGTCAGAAAGGACTTGATTTCTATCATGAACTAATTGATGCACTTTTAGAAAATGGTATTCAGCCATTCCCGACACTTTATCATTTTGAAATGCCTTATGCATTAATCGAAAAGTATGGAGGATGGAGAAGTAGAAAGTGTGTAGATGCATATGTGAAATATGCGAAAATCTGTTTTGAAGAATTTGGGTCAAAAGTTAAGATGTGGGCGACTATCAATGAGCAGATGTGTGCCACAGCACCGGATGATATGAATATGAACCTTGAAAAAGATCCACACTTAAGACAGAAGACTCTTTATCAGATGTCATATCATATGACACTTGCTGAAAAGATTGCAACAAGCTATTTTAAGGAATTAGTTCCTGATGGAAAGATTGGTCATGTCGTTGCAATGCAGGTGATTTATCCAGCAACTTCTGCACCAGAGGATGTACTTGCAGCAAAGAATGCAGAAGATGAAGTACAGTGGAGTTTCTTAGACTTATCTATTAAGGGGCATTACTCTCATCACTTTACAAAGTATTTAAAGGATAGAGGTGTATATCCAAAGATGAATGAAGAAGATCTTCATTATTTAAAAGAAAATCATCCAGATTTTATTGGTGTGAACTATTATGCAAGCTGTACAGTTAGAGCAAAATATCCAGATGACAAATGTACAAGAATGCCACCATTTTATATCAGTGATCAGTTCTATGTAGTGAATAATGAAAAACTAAAGCCTACAGAATGGATGCACTTTGGAATTGATCCTGATGGTCTCTATGTTGGCTTAAGAAACTTATATGATCGTTATGAATTACCAATGATCATTACTGAAAATGGGATGGCTTATACAGATAAGATTGAAGAAGATGGCACAATCAACGATATTTATCGTATTGATTATTTATCTAAGCATATTGATCAGTGTTATAAGTTTGTTGAAGAAGGATATCCACTTTTTGGATATTGTCCTTGGTCATTCTTAGATGTTGTGAGCTCACATGAAGGATTTAATAAACGTTATGGTTTAGTTTATGTGGATCGTACAAACACTGACGTAAAATCATGTGCACGTATTAAAAAGAACAGTTTTTATTGGTATCAAAGTATTATTAAGAACAATGGGTTATACGAGGGAGAATAATAATGGACAAATTTATAAATTTTATGGAAGATAAATTCCTTCCAGTCGCAAATAAAATATCTAAAATCAAAGCATTACAGGCAGTATCAGGTGGCTCTATGTCACTTCTTGGTGTCATCATGGTAGGAGCAATCTTCTCAGTCATCACTTCTATTACATGGGCACCTTATCAGAACTTCTTAAAAGCAACAAATCTATTAACTATTATTAGTTATGTACCTAATGTCACTACAAATCTTATTGGTTTATTTATGGCATTCTCTATCGCTTATAATGGGGCTAAGGTGTATGGCATTGAAAAGAATGCTTTTAATACAGGTGTTATTTCTTTAGTTGCATTTATCCTTTTAGCACCAATTACTGTACAACAGCAGGGTATGTTATCAACTAATATGTTTGATATGACATACTTTGGTCCTAAAGCAGTTATTTCGGCTATCATTGTTTCTTTGATTGTTATTCAGATTATGAAGTTCTTCATGAATAAGAATATTACAATAAAGATGCCAGATGGTGTGCCACCAATGGTCAGCAATTCATTTACATCACTTATTCCAGCGGTTGTTATTGTATTATTATTTGGGCTTGTAAAATATGGCTTCTCAGTCACTTCTTTCAAGACATTCAATGATTTTATTTACACAATCATTCAGACTCCATTACAGTCACTTGTAGGAAGTTTCCCAGCATTTATTCTATTATTAGTGATTGCGCAGTTATTATGGTTCTTTGGTATCCATGGGTCTCAGACAGTATTACCAATTCTTATTCCTATCTGGTTAGGTTATATGTCTGAAAATACTGCTTCTATCGCTGCAGGAAAAGGTATTGTGCATACTATTAACTTTGGTTTATGGGATTTAGCTTGTATTGGTGGTTGTGGTGCAACTATCGGTTTAGTTATTATGATGTTCTTTACAGCTAAAAGTGAAAGATATAAAGCGTTTGGTAAAGTAACATTCCCTTGTGGAATCTTCAGTATCAATGAACCATTGATCTTTGGTTTACCTCTTATGTTGAATGTGATGACAATCATTCCATTTATCGTATGTCCAATCGTTGTATCATCTATCGGTTATTTATTGATGAAACTTCATATCATTACACCTTATATTGGTATTCTTGGTACAGGATCTCTTCCACCATTTATTCATGGTATGGTCAATGGCAGCATTAGTGCAGGTATTTATGAACTTGTTGCAGTGGTTTTATCATGTGTTATCTGGTATCCATTCTTTAAGATGTTAGATAAACAGGCATTAGAAGAAGAAACTAAAATGAAAGAAGAGAAAGTCAATGATTAATATACTAGAATATTCAGACATTACATTCCCAGAAGATTTCTTATGGGGTGCCTCTACTGCAGGTCAGCAGATTGAAGGCAACAACAACTCATTTTATGATGATAAAGATATTGCCCCTAAGTTTGCTTATGGGGGTGTGCCTTACCAAATGGCAGGACGTGCCTGCAATAGTTATGAGATGTATAAAGAAGATATCGCATTACTAAAGAAGATGCATCTCAATTCATATCGTATGTCTTTGGAATGGTCACGCATTGAACCTATAGAAGGACAGTTTAATGAAAAAGAAATTGAACATTATAAAGATGTTTTAAAAGAACTCAAAAAGAATGGTATCAAAGTATGTTTAACACTTCATCATAATTCTCATCCTATCTGGTTTCATAAATTGGGTGCATTTAAGACTATGGATAACCTTGATTATTTCTTAAGATATGTAGATAAGGTTGTACCAGAATTTGATGAATATGTAGAATGCTGGTTGATCATCAATGAGATGAATATTGTCTTTGAATATACCATTGAAGAAAGTATCAATCTTCTTCAATATCATGCAAAGGCATATCATACAATCAAGAAATATTCTACTAAGCCTGTTTCATCTCCAATGAACTATGCGGAAAAGAAGCCGATGAGAGGAGTTACAGACAAGCCTGATCAGATCATGGCAGATTATATTGATTATATAGAAAATGAATTCTTCCTTCATGCTATTAGAACAGGAGAAATAGTAGTTCCATTCCATGATGCCATCTATATGCCTGAATTAAAGGATACATGTGACTTCTGGGCAGTGAATGTGTATACAAGACAGTTAATCAATAGTAGAAAAGAAATGTTTAGATTTGATCGTTATGAAGCAAGTAGTATTCATAGTTTAGATGTTCCTTTCTTTAGTGATGATATTTGTCCTGAGGTAGTATTCCATTGTTTAAATAGACTCAAAGATAAACCAGTTCTTATTACTGAAAATGGTATTGCATGTAAGAATGATAAGTATCGTGTCATTTATATTGCGTGTGTTTTACAAGCTGTTAAACAGGCAATGGAAAGTGGTGTGAAGGTATTAGGCTATCTTCATTGGTCACTACTAGATAACTGGGAATGGGGAACTTATACACCTACATTTGGTTTAGCATCAGTTGATCATGAAACTTATGAGAGAACATTAAAGCCAAGTGGTTATTTTTATGGTGAAATAGTGGAAAACAATGCTCTTACACAGGATATTATTAAAAAATACTATTCAAATAACATATAAGCACCTTGAAAAAGGTGTTTTCTTTTTGTTTAATAAAAAATAAAAAATTTTTTAATTACCCATAATCAACAGGTGAATCCAATTAATGAAATTATTTTTATACATAAATACCAAGAAAATTGATACTGTCATTTTCTTATTTTGACAATTACCTGTGGAAAGTGGGTATTCAAAAAAAATTTCTGTTTTATGATAATAATAATTTACTGATATTTTTTATTATGATAAAATACTCTGTTGTAAAGGAGGAAGTATAATGCATAAATTATTAGAACCCTATGCAGCCCTTGTCCCATTCTTGGGTACTGCATTAGGAGATAATGTTGAAATAGCTTTGCACGATCTCACATCTCCTGAACAGGAAGTAGTTGCTATCGCAAACGGTGAGATTTCTGGCAGAGAAGTAGGTGCTAAGCTTTCAAATTTATCAATTCACTACTTAGAAACAAAGCAGTATGAAAAGAATGACTATGTCATGAACTACAAAACAGCCGGACCAGATGGGAAGTTATTAAAATCTGCAACATACTGGATCAAGGAACCAGGTAACACTTATCCTATTGGTATGTTATGTATTAATGTCAATGTAACAGACTTTGAATATATTGAAACTGCAATGAGAAGAATTCTAGGTATTAAGGATACTACAAATGTAGAGTTCAAATATGATAACCCAATTGAAATCTTATCTTCACCATTAGATGAAATGGTAGAAAAATATATCACTGAATGTATGCAGAATATGGGTGTTCCATCTTATGTTCATGCAGAAAGATTAAAGGTAGAAGAAAAGATCAGAGTAGTTAAATATTTACAGGATAAAGGAACATTTAAAGTTAAAGGTGCAATTGCCCTAGTTGCAGATAAGTTAGATGTTTCTGAACCAACAATTTATCGTTACTTAAAGAAAGCATAGGAGGAAAAACATGGATTTAGTTTACGTAAGTGGCCATAAGAATCCAGATACAGATTCAATTTGTGCGGCCATCAGCTATTCATATTTATTAAATGCGACTCATAAATACGGTCAGGCAGTACCAGTAAGACTTGGTGAAGTAAGCCGTGAAACTGAGTATGTATTAAAAAGATTTAATGCACATACACCACAGTTATTAAAATCAGTTAAACAGAAGGTAGAAGATCTTGATTATGATCAGGTGACTCTATTCTCTAAAGAATTAACTTTAAGAACTGCTTGGTCATTAATGTGCCAAATGAACTTAAAGAGTGCACCAGTATTAGATGATCATTCTCATCTTTTAGGTTTATTATCTTCTACAAACATTATTGAAGGTTATATGGAAGATTGGGATAAAGATATCTTAAAGAATGCACATACTCCAATTGAAAACGTAGTAGATACATTAGACGCTAAGATCGTTTATTTAAACCCTGAATTACGCACTATCAAGGGTAGCCTTCATATCACTGGTATGAACTCTCAGGAAGTTATTGATCATGTTAATGAACATGATGTGATCATCACTGGCGGTGATAGACCTGAAGGTATTCGTGAAATGTTGAAGAAGAAGGTTGATTTAATCATCCTTACTAACTCATTACACTTAGATGAATCAGTTCTAGAAGAATGTAAGAATGCAGGTGTCAGTGTTGTGACTACAGCTTTTACTACATTCAAGACTTCTCAGCAGATCATTCAGGCAGTACCTGTTGAATATGTTATGCAGAAAGGTGATTTAACATGCTTCTCTACAGATGATACTGTAGATTACTTAAAAGAAGTGATGAGTGAAACTAGATATCATTCATATCCTGTTATTGACTTAAATGATCAGGTAGTAGGTACTATCTCTCGTTTCCAGGTTATTACTGGTGATCATAAGAAGATGATTTTAGTTGACCATAACGAAAGAGGACAGGCCGTAGAAGGTATTGAAGAAGCTGAAATCCTAGAAGTAGTAGACCACCACAGAGTCGCTGATTTCCAGACTGTAGGTCCATTACAGTTCAGAGCTGAACCACTTGGTTGTACTTGTACAATTATCGCAAAGATGTATAAGGAACAGGGTGTAGAAATTCCTAAGAATGTAGCTGGTTTAATGTTAGCGGCTATTATCTCTGATACATTATTATTCAGATCTCCAACTTGTACAAAGACTGATAAGGAAATTGCTTTAGAATTAGCTGAAATCGCTGGTGTGGATGCTGAAGAATTCGGTCTTGCAATGTTTAAGGCTGGTACTTCATTAGTTGGTAAGACAATTGAAGAAATCTATAACCAGGATTACAAAGCATTCAATATCGGTGATGCAAAAGTAGGTATCGCTCAGGTAAATACTATGGATATCGATGGTTTTGCTCCACTAAAGGGTGAAATGCTTGAATATATGGAAAATCTATGTGTTGAAAATGGATTCGATACAGCAGTTCTATTATTAACTGATGTTATCAATGCAACAAGTGAAGTATTTGTTGCTGGTACTCATCCAGAATATGTAGAAAATGCATTTAATGTACAGTTAGTTGAACATCAGGCAAACTTACCAGGAGTTATCTCTCGTAAGAAACAGGTTGTTCCAGCTATCACACGTGCTATTAACGCTTAATACATTTAGCTATTTGTTGAGGAAACTCAATAAATAGCTTTTTTATTATGTGTAAGTGTTGATAAAATAAAACAATAAGAATAATTTATTATTGCACACTTAATTGAAACAGTTACTTGAAACAAAATTTCACTATTTTGTCGTAAAAATCGCCATTTTTTTATCGCTTTTTGTATTTTGTACATATAAAAGTATGGTATTTTTGTGAAAAATTTGGTATACTTATTGAGGCATAAAAATTGTTTTAATTTTTGTACAAAATATTTAAGGAGGAGAGTATGGAAAACTCAAAAATGAAATGGTATACCCTGGCTTTCATGGCATTTTCTACTGTTTGGGGTTTTGGTAACGTACTTAACGGTTTCGTTTACTTCAACGGTATCCAGGTTATATTCAGCTGGATTTTAATGTTCGCACTATACTTCGTACCATATGCCCTTATGGTTGGTGAACTTGGTTCAGCATTTAAAAATGCCGGCGGTGGTGTCAGCTCATGGATCATGGAAACAATGGGTCCTAAACTTGCTTATTATGCAGGGTTCACTTATTGGGCATGTCACATCACTTATATCGCAAGTAAAGGTACTGGTGGATTAAAGGCTCTTAGCTGGGTAGTATTCAGAAACGCTACAGTTTATGATAGCTTACCAACTATCTATGTTCAGTTAGCTACACTTGCTGTATTCTTATTATTCTGCTATATCGCAAGCCGTGGATTAAACCCACTAAAGAAACTTGCTACTTTAGCAGGAACTTCAATGTTCGTAATGTCAATCCTTTATATCGTAATGATGTTCGCAGCACCAGCTATCAACCCTAATGGTGGCTATGTACATATGGACTTTAGTTTTAAAAACATCGTGCCACAGTTCAACGTACAGTACTTCACATCATTATCTATCTTAGTATTCGCAGTTGGTGGATGTGAAAAGATTTCACCATATGTAAACAAGGTAGAAAACCCTGAAAAGGGATTCCCTAAAGGTATGATTGCACTTGCTATCATGGTTTGTGTATGTGCTATCTTAGGTACATTCGCAATGGGTATGATGTTCGATCCTAAGATGATCAATGCATCTGAAGAAGCATTCAGCAGCTATGTTGCAAATGGTTCTTACTGGGCATTCCAGAAATTAGGTGAATACTATCATATGGGTGATGCATTACTAGTTATTTATGCATTATGTAACATGGTTGGTCAGTTCTCTACTTTAGTATTAAGTATTGATGCACCATTAAGAATGTTATTAGACAATGAAGAAACTAGAGAATACATCCCTTCTGCTTTATTCAAGAAGAACAAGTATGGTGCATATATTAACGGTATCAAGTTAGTTGTTGTACTTTCTGGTTCAATCATCTTAATCCAGTCATTCGTTCCTGGTGCAGCTGCTGTATTAAAACAGTTAAATAAGCTTAACTCAGTATGTATGCCAATGCGTTACTTATGGGTATTTGCTGCTTATATTGCTTTACGTCAGGCTATGGACAAGTTCCCAGCAGAATATCGTTTCGTTCAGAATCAGGCTATTGCTAAGTTCTTCGGTATCTGGTGTTTCATCGTAACTGGTGCTTGCTGTGTACTTGGTATGTATGACAAAGATCCATTCACATTCGCATTAAACGTAATTGCCCCTATTGTTCTTTGTGCTTTAGGTTTAATCATGCCTAAACTTGCAGAAAAAGAACGCCGTGAAGGAAAAAGATAAATGATATAAAATATCCTTTTGGCAGGGCCAGAAGGATATTTTTATATAAATTAAGGAGATAATAAAAAATGTTTAAGGAAACTTCAAAAGAATTATTAGATTTCTTATCAAAATGTCCTACTGCTTTCCATGCAGTAGAAAACTATCGTCAGATTTTAAATGCTGATGGATTCGAAGAATTATTAGAAAGCGAACACTGGAATATCGTACCAGGTGGTAAGTACTATGTAACAAGAAATAATACAAGTATCTTAGCTTTCAAAGTAGGTACAAAATTAGACAACTATAGCTTCAACATTGTTACTTCACATACTGATTCACCAACTTTCAAAGTAAAAGAAAATGCTGAAATCGAAGTGAAGAATAAGTATACTCAGTTAAATACTGAAGGATATGGAGGAATGTTATGTGCTACTTGGTTAGACCGTCCTCTATCAATCGCTGGTCGTGTATTAGTATCTGAAGGTAACAGCATCGTTACTAAGCTATTAAACATTGATCGTGATTTATTAATGATTCCTAACGTTGCTATTCATATGAACCGTGCTGCTAATGATGGATTCAAGTATAACTTACAGGTAGATATGCTTCCATTATTAAGTGCTGGTGATGATCGTCAGAAAGACTTTAAACAGATTATTGCTGATGAATTAGGTGTTAAGAAAGAAGACATCTTAGGACATGACTTATATCTTTATAACCGTATGGCTCCATCTATCTGGGGTGCTAATGAAGAATTCATTTCTGCAGGTCACTTAGATGACTTACAGTGTGGTTTCGCTTCATTAAAGGCATTACTTGCTGGTTATAATGATGAATCAATTGATATCATGGCTTGCTTCGATAACGAAGAAGTTGGTTCAGGAACTAAGCAGGGTGCTGACTCTACATTATTAAGAGATACATTAACTCGTATCAACAGTGCTTTAGGTAAGACTGAAGAAGATTACCATCGTGCACTTGCATCAAGCTTCATGCTTTCTGCAGACAACGCACATGCTGTACATCCAAACCATCCAGAACATACTGATGCAACTAACTGCACTTATATGAATGAAGGTGTTGTAGTTAAGTCACATGCTGGACAGAAATATACAAGTGATGGTGTATCAATGGCAGTTGTAAAAGCTTTAGCTGGTGGTGTTGATGTACCTCTACAGTATTTTGCTAACCGTTCTGATAAGGCTGGAGGAAGTACTTTAGGTAATATCGCTATGGCTCAGGCTTCTATGAATGCTGTAGATATCGGTTTACCTCAGCTTGCAATGCATTCATCTTATGAAACTGCTGGTATCAAGGATACTTACTATGCAATCACATTAATGAAGGCATTATTTGATTCACATATTCAGGAAACATCTACTCATAGCTTAGAAATTAAACGCTAATGAAGTTTCAACAAGATAGAGAAAAGCTCATGGTTTCTATGATGGTAGGAACCATGACTTCCTATATCGCTCTTATGTTTGTCAAAGAGCTGATCAATCAGAAGTATTTAATCAATTTCTATATCGATAGCTTAGTGGCTGTTGTTGCACTTGTTCTGGCATTCCTGCAGATCAAGATGCAATATAAGATATATAAAGAGAGAAAAATTTCTTCTAAATCACTCAATATTACATTATTAAGCATTCTTTTCGCATTAATATTAAACGTTTTATTCCCTAAGGGAATTGACTTCTCATTCCTCGTACTTGTTATTGGAATGATTGTATCAAACCGTTTATGTAGTAAAGAATGGCCAAAGTGAAGGATTTCCTCGGAAATCCTTTTTAACACTTTAGAATTAACCTTTTATGGCTATCTTTATTACAGAAAGATGTTATAATGGAGTAGGAAGAGAACATTAACACCTGCCAATTCTCTTCAACTGCCTAATGCCAGTGACCTGAACGCTGGCTTTTTTATTTAGAAAGGGTGATTGTAATGAAAAGATTAGCACATAGAGGATATAGTGATTTATTTCCAGAAAACACAATGTCAGCTTTTGAAAAAGCAGTTAATTCTTCATTTGAAGGTATAGAAACAGACGTACAGATGACAATAGATGGAGAACTTCTATTACTTCATGATGATAAGATCAATCGTACAAGCAATGGTAAAGGTGTTTTAAGAAATATGACATTTAAAGAAGCACGTCAATATAACTATAATAATAAGATGGATATCACAGAACAGATTCCTACACTTGATTCTCTCTTGACATTACTTGATTCTACCGATAAATTATTGAATATAGAAATCAAGGATACTGTATCTAGTGGTCTTGAAGAGAAATTAAGAGATGTGATTATGAAGCATCATATGACAGATCGTATTTATTTTTCTTCTACAAGTTTAGATAGATTATTAAATATGCGTGCTTTAATGCCTGATTCTTATTATGCTTTAATAGTATTAAGAGGTTATAAGAAGTGTAAACAGCAGGTGATTGAACATCATCTAGATGGTATTCATAGCCGTTATTCTTATTTGACACATGAAGAGATTGTGGATTTAAAGAATAGACATATCAAGATTGGGGCCTGGACTATTAAAGAAAAAGAACAGTATGATTTCTTTAAAAAAGAAGATATTGATTTTATATTTGCGAATGGATTATTTGAAGAGGATAAATAATGAGATTAGACAAATTTTTAAAGCTATCACGTATTATTAAGAGAAGAACATTATCTAAAGAAATAAGTGAAGCATCACGTGTTAAAGTAAATGGTAAAGTAGCTAAACCTGCGACTAAAGTGAAGATTGGTGATGAAATAGAAGTCAGCTTTGGACGTACTATCTTAACAGTGAAAGTATTGATGCTTAAAGATCATGTATTAAAGGACGAAGCATCTTCTCTTTATGAAATTATTAAAGAAGAAAAAGTAGAAGAAGAAACTATTTACTAAGAGCCTTTTGTAAGGTTCTTTTTTTAATGGCAGAATAATGGTATAATGCGAGTAGTTAAGGAGGGAACTTGAATGGCTAAAAAGAAGAGAAGAATGGGTAATATATATGGAATTGTCTTTTTAGTAATTTCTATGTTTTTAGTATATACATTAATTGCCAAAGTACAGCATATTAAGGCTGAAGAGGCAACTTATCAGAAGCTAGTTGTACAAGAGAAAGAGTTAAAGAAAGAAAAAGCAAAACTTGCGAAAGAAGTAGATAGTTTAAATGATAGTGATTATGTTGTACGTTATGCACGTAGTCATTATATTTTTTCTAAAAATGGTGAAGAAGTGATTATTCTTCCAGAAAATAAATAAGCATGTGCTTATTTGTTTTTGTAAGGAGAGTTATATGTTTCAGAAGATTTATAATAAATGTAGAGATAAAAATATAATAGTTTATCTTCCTGATGATTATTATCAAAGTGAAGAAAGATATCCAGTGCTTTATATGAATGATGGTCAGAATGCATTTTTTGATGATCAGGCTTATATTGGTGTGAGCTGGGGTATGGAGGATTACTTAAAGAAGAGTAATCTAAAGGTGATTATAGTGGCTATTCCTTGTGTCTTTAGTGAATATGGTCGTGCAAGTGAGTATGGTCCTTGGGATGTTGAGAGTGGTGTCTTAATGCGTGATGATTCTCATGAACTTATTAAAGGAACGGGAGAAGACTATTGTGAATGGCTTATTCATGATTTAAAGCCATATATAGATAAACGTTTTCGTACAATCACTCATGATACAGCAATGGTAGGAAGCTCATCAGGAGGAGTCATTACAGCGTATGCCTGCATGAAGCATCCCGATGTATTTCATAAAGGTGCTGCCGTTTCAACTGCCTATTGGCTTTATCAGAAAGAGTTTATTGATTTAGTGAATACAAGTGATTTAAGCAAACTTGAACGTTTTTATTTTGATGTAGGTGGTAAAGAAGGCTATGATGATGAATCATTAAGTCAGGACTATTTGTGGTCTAATAATGAAATAGAATACTTAATAAGACAGAAGGGGATTAACTATATGTATCGTGTCTTTGAAGAGGATGTACATAGTGAAGCCTGCTGGAGAAATAGAGTACCTGTCTTTATGTCTTATTTATATGGAGGAAAATGAGTATGTATAAAATGATGTTATCAGATTTAGATGAAACACTTCTTATAGGACAGCATGTTCCAGTATTTAACCAGGAAGCAATACGTGAGGCTAAAAAGCATGGATTACGTTTTGTGGTAGCCACTGGACGTTCTCATAGAATGATTGGTGATATTCTTAAAGAGATTGGTACATATGATATGCCTGGTGAATATTCTATCTGCTTCAATGGTGGATTAGTTATAGAAAATAAAGATTATAAGATTCTTCATTTCCAGGGTCTTGATTATGAATTATTAAAGAAATGTTTTGATTATGGATGTAGAGAAGATCTTTGTATGCTCGTCTTTACATTGGATTGTTGTTATATTTATAATCCTGATGAATATGAAGTCAATAGAAAGATTGAACAGAAAACACCTATGAAGGTCATGAATGATCATAATATTGAATGTTTAAAGGATGAATCTATCGCAAAGATTCTTCTAGTAAAAAGAGATATTGATTACTTAAAAGAATTGCGTGATGAAATGTATAAGGATATAGGTGATGAAGTAGAATTAACTTTCTCTTCAGATCGTTATTTAGAATGTAATGCGATTGGTATTAATAAAGGTGTAGGCTTAAAGTGGCTTGCAGACTATTTAGATATTGATATCAAGGATACGATTGCGATTGGTGATAACTATAATGATGTATCGATGATTAAAGAAGCAGGACTAGGAGCATGCGTTAGCTGTGCTCATGATGATATTAAAGAAATTAGTGATTATGTCTGTGAAAAGAATTTTGATGAGGGTGCAGTAAAGGAAGTTGTTGAAAAGTTTGTATTGAAGGGAGAATAGAAGATGGAATATAAGTTAATTGCGAGTGATTTAGATGAAACTCTATTAAATGATGATCATGTTGTACCAGAAAGTAATATTTACTGGATTCAAAAGGCGGTAAAGGAACGTGGTGTAAAGTTTGTACCTGCAACAGGTAGAGGTTATATGCAGATCTTACCTGAACTTACACAGTTAGGTTTAAAAGATATGGAAGGAGAATATGTTTTAAGCTTCAACGGTGCTGCATTAACTGAAAATAAAGATAATCGTATTATTGAGTTCAATGGTTTAGGATTTGATAAGATGAAAGAAATCTTTGAATTTGGTTTAAAACAGGATGTCTGTATTCATGTTTATACAAATGATACACTTTATGTATATAACTTAAGTGAATCTGAAGCAGAAAGAATCAAACATCAAAAGCTTGAAGTTGTTTATCCAGAAGAAAACAGTGTTGATTTCTTAAAGGATGCGACTATCGCAAAGATTCTATATCAGAATGTGGATGTCCCTTATTTAATGAGTTTAGAACCAAAAATGACAGATATTACTAAAGGATGTTCAGTAAGCTATTCTTCTAATCGTTATATGGAATTCAATAAGGAAGGTGTAGATAAAGGAGTAGGACTCCAGCATCTTGCAGACAAGCTAGGTATCAAGATTGAAGAAACAATTGCGGTAGGAGATAACTATAATGATATGGCAATGCTTAAAAAAGCTGGTTTAGCTGTAGCTGCAGGTAATGCAGTTGAAGATGTTAAGAAAGCATGTGACTACACAACGCATGCAGATAATAATGAAGGTGTAGTGGCAGAATTAATTAAGAAGTTTATTTTCCATGAAGACATTTAAATCTATTATAGAAAATGAAGCCAAACAGCCTTACTATCAAGCATTACATGAATTTGTCGAAGCAGAATATGCTTCTAAGACAATATTCCCACCTCATAATCATATATTGCATGCATTTAACTTCTGTGATTATGAAGATATTAAGGTTGTGATTATTGGTCAGGATCCTTATCATGAATTACATCAAGCCAATGGTTTGGCTTTTAGTGTCAATAAAGGTGTACGTATCCCACCTTCGCTTGTGAATATTTATAAAGAAGCACATGCTGATGTAGGTATTGATATACCTAATCATGGCGATTTGACATCTTGGGCAAAACAGGGTGTTCTTTTATTGAATACTGTACTTACAGTACAGGAAGGATGTGCAAATTCCCATAAAGGTAAAGGCTGGGAAATCTTTACTGATCATATTATTGAAGAGATGAATAAACGTGAAAAGCCAGTAGTATTTATTTTATGGGGACGTCAGGCAGAAAACAAAGCAAGTATGATTGATACAAGTAAACATTGTGTCATTACAAGCGCTCATCCATCTCCTTTAAGTGCCCGTCGTGGGTTCTTTGGCTCTAAGCCATTTTCTCGTACAAATGAATTTCTTGTTAGTCAAGGAATAGAACCGATAGATTGGAGGATTGATTAATGTTTAGAAATATAGATAAAGCAATCGCATATATTGAATCTAAGAGACATAAGAATACAATTGAATCATTTGGAAGAATTCTAGAAGAATTAGGTATTGATACAAAACAGAAGAATATGATTCATATTGCAGGTACAAATGGAAAAGGCTCTACAGTGAACTATCTAAGAAGTATTTTGAATGCACATGGATATCATGTAGGAACATTTACTTCTCCTTATATGATTAAGCATAATGATCGTATTCGTATTGATGATCATCCTATTAGTGATGATGATTTCCTTGCACTTATTAATAAATATGAATCAGTGATCGAAGAAAAGAATTTATCCATGTTTGAAATTGATGTTTTAATCATGTTGGATTATTTCTCTACCCATGATTTAGATTATCGTATCATTGAATGTGGTATTGGTGGGGCTAATGACAAGACAAATGTTATTCAGCCAATCATCAGTGCAATTACTAATATTGGAAATGATCACTTAGAACAGATTGGACCTAGTCTTTATGATGTTATCAATGAAAAGATGGGTATTATTAAAGAAGGTCAGTATTTTATTACAAGCGAAGTAGAAGGAACAGTGCTTGCAAGATTACAGGAACAATGTGATGCAATGGGTGCGACAATGGTTGTTGTACCTGAATATCAGGTATCACGTTATCCATTCCATTTCCGTTATCGTGATATGGCCTTTACTTTAAAGAATCAGGGAATCTATCAGATTGCGAATGCCCGTTTAGCTCTTACTATTGCGAATAAGCTTATTACTTTAGATGAAGAAGCTACCGAAAAAGCAATAGAAAGTGCTGTATGGTATGGTCGTTTCGAAATGATGACTATAGCAGGACATCAGGTGATCCTAGATGGCGCACATAATACAGATGGTATTAAAGCATTATTAAATACGGTGCAGTATGTACGTACTGAAGATACAGTCTTTATTTTCTCTGGATTAAAGGATAAGGATGTAGATGAAATGATTGAACTCATTGACGAGGCAGGTTATCCAATTTATTTGACTTCATTTAATGATGAACGTGCATCTGATCTTGATGATTATCGCAGCTTTAGTACTGTAACGGTAGTGCCACATTTTGCGGAAGCTATTAAAGTTGCATTACTTAAACATGATCAGTTAGTCATTACAGGCTCACTTCACTTTATTTCTTCTGTAAGAAAATATCTAAAACAGAATTATTAAGTCAGACTTACACGTAAGTCTGACTTTTTATATTTAAATTGTAATAGATGTGTAGTATAATAAATGTAGGAATTTGAGGAAAATGAATCTTATAACTATCATAATTGCACCAATTGTGATAGAATAGATTTATCGAAAAGAAAGCGATTACATTTTTTAGGAGGAGATAGAGAAATGGGTAAAGAAATCGTTGCTATGATCCTAGCCGGTGGCCGTGGAACAAGATTAAAAGAATTAACTGCGAAAGTTGCTAAACCTGCTGTCTACTTTGGTGGTAAATATCGTATTATCGACTTCCCACTAAGTAACTGCGCCAATTCAGGTATTGATGTTGTAGGTGTTTTAACACAGTATGAATCAGTACTATTAGGAACTTATGTTGGTTCAGGTACTAAATGGGGTCTTGATGGTAATAACTCACTTGCTGCAATTTTACCAGCACGTGAAAGAGGAGAAGTAGGAGCTACTTGGTATGCAGGTACTGCTGATGCGATTTATCAGAATATTAGCTTCTTAGATCAGTATAATCCAGAATATGTATTAATCTTATCTGGTGACCACATTTATAAGATGGATTATGAAGAAATGTTGAATGTGCATAAAGAAAAAGGTGCAGATTTAACTGTTGCTGTATTAAATGTTTCATTAAAAGAAGCAAGTCGTTTTGGTATCATGAATACAGATGATAAAGGCTATATTTATGAATTCGAAGAAAAACCAGAAAAACCAAAATCTACATTGGCTTCAATGGGTATTTATATCTTCAATTATAAAGAATTACGTAAATACTTAATTGCTGATGCAGCAGATGAAAACAGTAAGCATGACTTTGGTATGAATATTATTCCTAGCATGCTTGCAGATAAGAAAAAGCTATATGCTTGGACTTTTGATGGCTATTGGAAAGATGTTGGAACTGTTGAAAGCTTATGGCAGGCAAATATGGACCTTCTTGATGATAAAGAACTTGATCTTTATAATATCAAGAAAGACTGGAAGATCTATTCAGAAGATACACTTGGTAAACCACAGTTAATTGGTGCACAGGCAAGTGTTAAGAATTCATTAGTTACACAGGGTTGTGTTGTAAATGGTGAAGTTGAAGGATCTGTTCTATTCAATAATGTTAACGTAGGTGAAGGTGCTAAGGTTATTGATTCAGTATTAATGCCTGGTGTTCTTATTGAAGAAGGCGCTGTTGTCAAGAAAGCAATTATTGATGAAGGCGTTGTAATTAAAGCTGGAACAGTTGTGAATGATGAAGCAAAAGAAGTCGCTTTAGTAAGTGACAATGGCAGATAAGGAGTGAAGAGCAAATGGCAAATGTAGTAGGATTAATCAATTTACATAGTGATGTATCTTTGAAAGGATTAACAGAAAGACGTCCAGTTGCTTCAGTTAGCTTCTTGGGTCGTTATGGAGTTATTGACTTTGTATTATCTAACTTTTCAAACTCTCATATTGATAAAGTTGGTATTTTAGTTAAAGAAAAACCAAGATCATTATTGAAACATATTGGTTCTGGTACTGCATGGAACTTTAACTCTAAAAGAGGTGGTATTTCATTATTATATGATGAAAAGTATGCCAATAGTAACATGTACAACCATGACATCAACAATATGTTAGAAAATATTGCATTCTTAGAAAAAGCAACAGAAGATTATGTTGTTATTTCTCCAGCACATATTATTACTACTATGGATTTATCAGATGTTGTAGAAGCACATGAAAAATCTGGTTGTGATGTAACTGTAGTATATAAGAAGATTAAGAATGCGAATGAAACATTTATTGGTTCTGATTTCTTAAAGATTAAGGACAAGCAGGTTGTTGATTTTGAATTAAATAAAGGTAATCGCAAAGATCGTTCAATCTCACTTGAAACTTATGTAATTAATAGAAAAGCATTAATTAAGATGCTTCATAAAGCACAGAAAGTATCTGTATTCTATGATTTAAGAGATACTTTAAATTATTTAAAAGATGAAATGAAGATCAATGCTTATGAATATAAAGGATTTGCTAAGTGTATTGATTCATATGCAGCTTACTTCAAGACATCTCTTGAATTCCTTGATATCGATGTATCAACTCAGGCATTTAAGTCTAACTGGCCAATTTTCACAAATACTAACGATACACCACCTTCAAAGTATCTAAAGGATGCTGAAGTAAAGAGCTCTTATATTGCGAACGGTGTATTTGTAGATGGTACTGTAGAAAATAGTATCTTAGGACGTAATGTTAAGATTGGTAAAGGTGCTGTTGTTAAGAATTCTATCTTATTCAGTGGCTCTTCAGTAGAACCTGGTGCTCATCTTGAAAATGTTATCATGGATAAAGATGCTAAGGTTAAACATGTGAAAGAACTTATTGGCGATGCAAATGATCCATTGTATGTCAAAGAAGGTGACATTGTATAATGAGAATCGTTTTTGCTGCTGGTGAAGCACTTCCTTATATTAAATCTGGAGGGCTTGCTGACGTTATCGGTTCTTTACCTAAAGAACTTGTGAAGAAAGGTCATGAATGTTATGTCATTCTTCCTAAGTATCAGGATATTAAGTGTCCAGAAACTTTAGAATATGTGACTAACTTCTATTTATGGGTAGGATGGAGAAGATGCTATTGTGGTGTCTTTAAGGCAGTTTATGAAGGTGTGACTTATTTCTTTGTAGATAATGAACAATATTTCAGAAGACCTGGTTTATATGGTTATGATGATGATTATGAAAGATTCGCATTCTATGACTTTGCAGTTCTTGAATGTTTATCTCGTTTAAATATCATGCCAGATATCTTATCATTACATGACTGGCAGACTGCTATGATTGCACCTCTATATAAAGAAAGATATTGCTACTATGATTTCTATGGTAATGTGAAGATTACATTCACAATCCATAATATCGCTTATCAGGGTAAATGTGATCCATTCTTATTGAATGATTTGTTCGGTTTAGATAACTACTTATATTACAATGGTAATGTACGTAATGATGATTGCATGAATATGATGAAAGCAGCTATTCTTTATTCAGATGCAATTACAACTGTTTCTCCAACTTATGCCAAGGAGATTTTAACAGATGCTTATGGTGAAGGATTACAGAGTATCCTTGCTATGCGTAAAGATGATCTCTATGGTATTTTAAATGGTATTGATTATGATACAAATAACCCAGAAACAGATCCAAATATTCCTTATCATTTCAACGCTCATAGCGTTTATACTGAAAAGGTAAAGGATAAGCTTGCATTACAGGCTGAGGTAGGATTACCACAGGATCCTGATGTTGCACTTATTGGTATTGTAACTAGATTAACATGGCAGAAGGGATTAGACTTGATCCTTAATCGTATGGAAGAAATCCTACAGAGAAAGGTTCAGTTATTAATTCTTGGTGCTGGTGATAAGAAATATGAAGAACCATTAGAAGAAATCGCTGGTTATGGTAATCCAAAGATCTCATTACAGTTAAAGTATGATTTTGGTTTATCTTGTCGTATTTATGCTGGCTGTGATATGTTCTTAATGCCTTCATTATTTGAACCATGTGGATTATCTCAGATGATGTCTTTACGTTATGGTACAATTCCTATCGTTAGAGAAACTGGTGGATTAAAAGACAGTGTTCAGCCACTCAATGAATTTGATGGTACTGGTACTGGATTCAGTTTTGCAAACTATAATGCCCATGAAATGATGGACACTATCGATTATGCATTGCATATCTACTATGATGATAAAGATCAATGGAATGGTTTAATATATCGCGCTATGACTGAAAAATTAGACTGGGATCGTTCAGCAGATGAATACTTAAGAGTATTCGGTTCATTACTTGGTTAATATAAAGATGGGGGGAGTTCCTCCATCTTTTTAGTTAGGAGGATAATAGTATGAGTTTATTAGATAAAGTAAAAGAGTTTACTGAAAGTGAAGAAGTACAAAAAGGTATTCAAAGAGTTAAAGAGAATACTGAAGAAATATTAAGTGAAGAGAATATTAATAAGTGTGTTGATCGTGCGAAAGTTGCAGCGCATACTGTTTCTGAATCAGATGCTTATAAAAAAGCCAAAGATGGTATAAAAAAGGTGACTGAAACAGAAGAATTCAAGGATGGCGTGAATGATTTAAAGGACTTAGGAGCCAAAGGTTTATCCCTTACATCTAAAGGTTTAGATAAATTATCAAAAAAATTAAGTGATACAAAGAAATAAGAACGGCGTTTGTCTTGAAGAATAGACGATAATTTGATATAGTGAAGTAAATTATAGATGAGAATGAATAGAACAAGAAGCTTACAGCGAGGATGAAGTGGTGGAAGCATCTAGTGGAAGGTTCTAGGATGCACCCATCTGAGTCTTTTTGAAAGAAAGAACGTTTGACTTGCGTTAAGAGTGAAAAGCTATGGTAAGGTGGATCGTCTTTATCATGAGCTTTTTTTATTTGAGGAGGATGTTATGAAATTATTTAACACATTAACAAACAAAAAAGAAGAATTTAAGCCAATTGAAGAAGGTAAAGTTTCTATCTATATTTGTGGTCCTACAGTTTATAACCATGCGCATATTGGAAATACTCGTCCAATGATTGTATTTGATGTATTAAGACGTACTTTTGAATATCTAGGTAATGATGTCACTTTTGTATCTAACTATACAGATGTAGATGATAAGATTATCAAAGCTGCTAAAGCAGAAGGTATTACAGAAAAGGAATTAACTGATAAATATATCAAAGCATATGAAGATGTAAGAGCAGGATTAAATATTGAAGATCCTACATATAAACCAAGAGTCACTGAAACAATGCCTGAAATCATTGATTTCATTCAGGCATTAATTGATAAAGGTTATGCTTATGAAGTAGATGGAGATGTTTATTTCCGTGTTACTAAGGTTAAAGAATACGGTATGTTATCTGGTATTAAGGTAGAAGATTTGATTGCTGGTGCAAGTGATCGTACTCTATCTGAAGATGACAAGAAGAAGGAAAGTACAACTGACTTCGCTTTATGGAAAAAGACTGATGAAGGTATTCAGTTTGATACACCTTGGTCAAAAGGTAGACCAGGATGGCATACTGAATGTGTTGTCATGATCAATAAGTTATTTAAAGATGGTAAGATTGATATCCATGGTGGAGGACAGGACTTAAAGTTCCCTCATCATGAAAATGAAATTGCCCAGTCTATGGCATATAATGGACATCCTATCGCAAACTACTGGATGCATAACCAGATGATCAATATCGATGGTGAAAAGATGTCTAAATCATTAGGTAATGTATTATGGGCTAAGGATTTAATTGTAGAATTTGGATGCAATGTATTTAAATGGTTAATGCTTTCTACTCATTATCGTAACCCATTAAATATGACTGATGAGGTCATTAAAGGTGTACGTAAAGAAGTATCTAAAGTAGAAAATGTTACTAAGAATGCGTCTTTATATTTACAGGTCAACCATGTACCTGCTCATGATTATAAGAAGGAAACAGTGGATGCAATGGTCAATGCCTTAGAAGATGATTTAAATACATCTCTTGCATTAACACAAATCTTAGATCAGGTTAAAGTACTTAACCAGGTGATGCGTGTTAGAGAAAAAGACAATGATGTCATTGCTGAAGAATATGCAACACTTGTGAAGATGGGTGATGTCTTAGGCTTCTTATTTGAAGGTACTAAGTTAAGTGAAGAAGATATTGCTTTATATGAAGAATGGAATGCTTATAAGAAAGAAAAGAACTTTGATGAAGCAGACCGTGTAAGAAAAGAACTTACTGAAAGAGGCATTCTCTAATGCGTCCAGAATTAATGAATGCACTCGCTGTCGCTTATTTAGGTGATGCAGTCTTTGAAGTCTATGTCCGTGAATATTTACTTACAGAAAAGGGCATTATGAAGCCTCATGAATTACAAAGAGCTTCTGTTAAATATGTCAGTGCTTATGCTCATGCAGGTTTTATGAAATATGCCCTCTCTAAAAACTTCTTTACAGAAGAAGAAGTACGCTTATTTAAGCGTGGACGTAACTGCAAAGGACATTCAGTTAAGAATAAGTCAGTTGTTGTACATAACCAGTCTTCTGGTTTTGAATCAATGATTGGGCATCTTTATCTCACTAAGCAGACAGAAAGATTAGATGAAATATTTGAATTATTTAAGAAATATGTGGAAGAAGAGGAAGTGACAAAGTGAAAGAATGGATTTATGGTAAAAACACCGTCAGAGAACTATTAACAGGACCTAGACAGGTTTATGAAGTAATGATTCAGAACCAGTCAAAGAATGATGATATTGTGAAGTTGTGTCGCAAGAATAATATAAAAATGAGGATGACGGATAAAAATGGCTTTATTAAACTTGTTGGGAATGTAAACCATCAAGGTGTTATGGCTTTAATTGATGGTTATGACTATACACCTTTAGAAGATATCGTACGTAACATTCCAGAAGGAAAACAGCCACTCTTATTAATGCTTGATGGTATGGAAGATCCTCACAACCTAGGTGCTATTATTCGTACATGTGATGCAATTGGTGTAGATGGTGTTATTATTGGTAAGAAGCGTTCTGTTGGTTTAAATGCGACAGTTGCAAAGGTATCTACAGGTGCTATTGACCATGTTCCTGTTGCTCAGGTAACTAACTTATCTCGTACTCTAGATTCTTTAAAGAAAGAAGGATTCTGGGTAGTAGGTTGTGAATTAGATAACTCTACAGATTATCGTGCTGTAGATTACAATATGCCACTTGTTCTTGTGATTGGATCAGAAGGATTTGGTATTTCTCGTTTAGTAAAAGAACATTGTGATATGAATGTCATTCTACCAATGGTAGGACATGTCAATTCACTCAATGCTTCGGTTGCTACAGCCGTATTACTTTATCAGGTATATAACTCACGTCATCCTCTCTAAGAGGAGGATGATCTATGGATGATCGTACATTAAGGGAACTGATTTATTTAGGAAGATCGAATGACCCTGTCGCATTACAATATCTTTATAGTTATTATGATACTTTAGTTAAAGCAGTGATGAGGAAAATGAAGTATATCTCATCCATGTCTTTAGAATCACAGGACTTATTACAGGTGGGACTCATTACCTTTGATAAGGTGTTCTGGAGCTATCGTGATGACTTGGATACTACATTTGATGTATATGCAAGAAGCTGTATTATTAAAAAGATGCAATCATTACTCAAGAAACAATATACTTTCTTTACTCGTTATGAAAAGAAGTCTGTGTCTCTAGATAAGATTGTGAACTATGAAGACCAACGTACTTATGGTGAATTGATTGCAGATCAAAAAGCGGAGTACTCTCCACAAAAAGCACAGAATCTAGAAAAAATCTGGGAACTTGTATATGCGATTATCCAGAATGAGACATCAGAAAGAGATCAGAAGATCTTTCATCTTATTTTATTAGGTTATCCTGAAAAAGAGGTGGCACTGATGCTTGATATTTCAATAAAGTGTGTTTATAACAGTGTTTATCGTGTAATGAGTAAATTAAGAGCGCATCCTTTTGGGGAGTTCTTAATTATCAATTGACGATATTGTGTATTTATGATAAATTAATTTAGGTTAAGGAGTGATAAGATGAGAGAAAAAGTAATCTTAGTATGCACGGAATGCTTATCACGTAATTATTCAGTTTATAAGAATAACAGAACAAATGTAAAACGTTTAGAATTACGTAAGTACTGCAAGAAATGCGGTAAGCATACGATACATAGAGAATCAAAATAAGGAGGCTGCATCCATGGATGATAAGGCTAGAAAAGAAAAGCTTAAGCAGGAACGCAAAGAGCTTAGAAAAGCAAAGAAGTTAGAACGTCAAAGACGTTTAGAAGAACAGGAAGATAAGAATCCATTAAAATTTAAAGAATGGTTTTCTCTAAAAGGTATTCGTCAGGAAATTAAGAATGTTCATTGGTTAACAAAGAAAGAATTAGCTCGTGATGCATTTGTAGTACTTGCATTTACACTAGTTCTAGGTGTTTATTTCTATGGCGCAGATGCATTAATTGCATTAATTTTAAAGACATTGGGGTTAAGTTAATATGGCAGAAGAATTAGAAACTAAAGTAGAAAATACTGAAGAAACTCATGATTCCAATAATGAAGGAAGACAGTGGTATGTTGTAAATACATATTCAGGTCATGAAAATAAAGTAAAAGAAAACCTTGAAAAACGTGTTGAATCAATGGGACTTCAGAATATCCTTTTCAATATTGTGATTCCAGAACATGTTGAAACAGAAATCAAGAACGGTAAGAAAGTGAACAAGACAGTAAATATGTTCCCTGGTTATGTTCTTGTAGAAATGATTATGACAGATGAAGCTTGGTATATTGTCCGTAATACACCAGGTGTTACAGGATTCATCGGATCATCTGGTGGAGGGGCTAAACCTTTCCCAGTAAATAAGAGAGAATTAGATCCAATCTTAAAATCAATGGGTGTGCAGACTACAGCTGTAGAAATTGATTTTGGTGTAGGTGATTATGTAGAAGTTCTTGCTGGACCATTTGCAGCTAAGAGTGGTAAAGTAGAATCTATCGATAAAGAAAAAGAAACTGCAACAGTACTTGTTGATTTCTTAGGTAACCTTACTCCTATTGATTTAGAATTAATTCAGCTTAAGAAGATCGAAGAATAGACGTGCTTATGCATGTCTTTTTTTGTGCTTGAAGATAAAATTGGTATCACTTACAATAATATTAGGAGGTGTGTGTATGGATGCATTTATCGAATTAAAGAATGTTGTAAAAAGCTATACGATGGGTGATGTCACTATTTATGCAAATAATGGTGTGAATTTTAGAGTAAATAAAGGTGAATTCACAGTTATAGTAGGTGCCTCAGGGGCAGGTAAAACAACTATTTTAAATATGCTAGGTGGTATGGATACACCTACAAGTGGGACTATTCTTGTAGATGGTCATAATATTGCGACTTATGATGATAAACAATTAACAGATTATAGAAGAGATGATATTGGCTTTGTCTTTCAGTTCTATAATCTTGTACAGAACTTAACTGCATTAGAAAATGTAGAACTCGCTTCACAGATTTCTAAAGATCCCCTCAATTCAGTAGATATTCTAGAACGTGTTGGTCTTGGAGAACGTAAAGATAACTTCCCAGCACAGTTATCCGGTGGTGAACAACAACGTGTTGCAATAGCGCGTGCTATCGCAAAGAATCCCAAACTATTATTATGTGATGAACCAACAGGTGCACTTGATTATCAAACAGGTAAATCAATTCTTGGTTTATTAAGAAGCATGTGTGATAACTATGGAATGACTGTAATCGTTATTACACATAACTCAGCCCTTGCCCCAATGGCTGATCAGGTCATACATCTTAAGAATGGAAAAGTGGAAAGACAGGAATATAATGAACATCCTGAATCCATCGATAATATTGAATGGTAAAAAAGAAATTCTATTGGAAAACTGTCTTTAAGAACATCAGTCAGTCTAAAGGACGTTTTTTCTCCATCTTTATGATTATATTCTTAGGGGCTTCTGTTTTTTCAGGACTTAGAAATACCCCTTATACAATGGCTGCAAGTGCCGATACTTATTTAAATAATCATAATTATGCAGATTTGAATTATATTGCGACACTTGGCTTTTCTGATGAAGATGTTGCGAAAGTAAGAAAGCTTAAAGGTGTAAAGAAGGTTGTAGCTGGTTATCAATTTGATGCTTTATTCTCACATAAGGATGGTAAATCGGGTGTTACTGTCTATTCACAGGATAAATATGAGAAATCGATGCTGGATCGTCCTGAATTATTAAAAGGACGTTATCCTGAAAAAGAAGATGAATGTATCATTGATGTCAATTTAGGTAAATACAACTATAAACTAGGACATAGTATTAAACTCTCAAATGATAATGGCACAAAGACGTATAAGATTGTTGGTATTGTAAATGATCCTCGTTATATTAGTAATGTAGATAGAGGAACAAATACATTAGGTGATGGAACAAATAGTGGCTTTGTAGAAGTATTAAATGAGGGTGCAAGAGAACTTGGTTTAAATAAGAAAGTCGCTCAGTTAAGAAACAATGATCATCTGTATACATCTTTACTTGTTGATGTAGAAGGTGCTGAAAAATATAACTTATTTACTTCAGATTATGATAATCTTGTAGAAACAGTGAATACGCGTATCAAGAGCACATTATCTGAAGAAATTAGTGATCAATATGATCAAATAACAGGAGATATGCAATCGCAGCTAGATGATGCCAAGAAACAATATGAAGCAGGTTATCAAGAATATAAGCGTAACCTTGATTCATTTAATTCTCAAATATCTGAAGGTAAAGTGAAACTCGCTGAAGCACGTATTCAGTTCTATGAACAAAAGAAAGTCTATTTAAAAAAAGCCTCAGAAGTCACTCGAGCCTCACAGCAGGCTTATAATGAAACTAAGAAAATAGACCAGGAAATCAAGACATTACAGAATTCTATTAAAGATACTTTAGGAAATATCAAGGATAAAGAATCTGCAGAAGATGCTTATACAAAGATACTCACTGAAATGAATGAAAGCTTAGGTCAGTTTAATCAAAAGCTTCAAGGTGTTGGACAGCTATTAGAAGGACGTATTCAATTAGAAAAAGCCCAATCACAACTAGATGAAGCAGAAGCAGAACTTAATATCCAGCAAAGTAAACTAGAAATCACAGAAAACAATGCGAAGGTGCAGCTTGATGCTGCTAAGGAACAATTAGATCAAGCAAAGACACAAATAGAACAAGCAGAGTCACAATTAAATCAGATTCCTAAAGGTGTTTTGTATTCATTAACTAAAAGTGAAAATGTCGGTATTGCATCCTATGATTCTTATAAAGAGGCAATAGCTTCTATTGCGGATGTATTCCCACTTATCTTCTTCTTAGTTGCAGCATTAGTATCATTGACTACAATGACACGTATGATAGAAGAACAAAGAGGCTATTGTGGCACACTTAGAGCACTAGGATATAGTAAACAGGATGTTATTATGCAATATATTGTTTATGCTTTCTTAGCAACATTCTTTGCCTGTATCTTAGGAATATTAGTTGGTAATCAGGTATTCCCTCGTATTATCTATTTCTTATTCTCTTATTTAATGTATGGTATGAAACAATCAGCTGTTTTAGTACAGAAATGGTCTATCTCACTTATGACAGTTCTTATTTCTGTAGGTGTCACATTACTTGCAACATTAAGTGTATGTTTACAAGAACTCGTCTCTACACCATCTGTCTTAATGCGTCCTAAAGCACCTATAGCAGGTAAGAGAATATTCATGGAACGTATACCATTTATCTGGAAACGTCTGAACTTCAATCAGAAGGTCACTATGAGAAACCTCTTTAGATATAAGAAACGTTTCTGGATGTCAGTTATTGGAATAGCGGGATGTACAGCCTTAATCATGTTAGGTTTTGGGGTAAAGAGCAGTGTTTCAAATATCATTCCTTCACAATATGTAGAAGTCTATAAGTATGATGCATTAATCAAATTAAATAGTAATGTGGAAGATACAAAAAAGATTGAAAATAAAATCAAACGACTAGATGGCGTCCACAATCTTACAAGTGCTATGCGTCAAAATATTACAGTACTTGGAAATAGTGCTGATTACTATAGTACGATGTTTGTATATGATAATGCGGATGAGATTAAGAACTTTATCAACTTTAAGGATTATAAAACAAAAAAGAAGATTATTCTCAATGATGAAGGTGTCGTGATCTCGCAGAAACTTGCTGAATTACTTGATGTAAAGAAGGGTGAAAATATTACCTTTACTCTAAATAACACAAAATATAGTGCTAAGGTTGCAGATATCGTAGAACACTATGTCAACCATCAAGTCTATATGAGTAAGACATTCTATGAAAACTTAACTGGTATGAAGTCATCTGCTTCAATACTTTATGTAGATATGAATACAAAGAAGTCCAATATTAAAGCATTGAAGAACTATCTTGATCACCAGAACATCGGTAGTATGGAGAGACTCACAGCCACACTTGATGAATTCCAGCAAAGAATGAGTTCTCTCAATATCATTGTTGCGATATTATCAGGATGTGCTGCCTTATTATGCTTTATCGTTCTTTATAACTTAACTAACATCAACATTGGAGAACGTAAAGGTGAAATAGCCACAATCAAGGTATTAGGATTCCGTCGTAAAGAATATTGTGATTATATCTTTAGAGAGAATATCATTCTTTCTCTTATCGGTGCATCGATAGGAATGTTCTTTGGTTATTTCCTACATCGTTTTGTAGTATTGACGGTAGAAATGGAAAGTATGTTATTTATTCGTACAATGCCGTTATATATCTATTTAATCGCATTTGGTATGACAGTTGGATTTACAATTATTATTAACCTTGCGATGCGCCATATCCTTGATCAAGTGAATATGGTTGAGTCTTTAAAATCAATTGAGTAAAAAAGTTCAAAAAAAATCAAAAAAGCATTGATTTTTACTTTACATTATGTATAATTGGTAATCGACGCATGGCGTCAAATGCGTGGGAGGGCTTCGGCCCAAACGAACCACAGCACGGACAATATTTTAATGGAGGTGTGTACCGTGGCAAAAAATGGTAAAAAAGTAGTAAGAATTATGAAGATCCAGTTCCCAGCAGGTGGTGCTAAACCAGGACCAGCTCTAGCAGGTGCAGGAATTCAGATGCCAAAATTCTGTACAGCATTCAACGATCAGACTAAAGATCGTCATGGTGAAACTGTACCAGTAGTTTTGACTGTTTATGAAGACAAGAGCTTTGATTTCGTATTAAAGACAGCTCCAGCTGCTGAAATGATCAAGAAGGCTTGTGGTATCAAGAAAGCTGCAAGTGATTCAAAGCAGACTGTTGCTACTCTAAGTGCTGACAAGTTAAAGGAAATCGCAGAATACAAAATGCCTGACCTTAACGCTAATGATTTAGAATCAGCAATGAAGATCGTTGCTGGAACAGCACGTAACATGGGTGTCAAAGTAGAAGGCTTAGACGCTTAATTTATTAGCAATCTGATGGAGTTGAATTCCGTCATTACAGTGGGAGGTCTATCCGTTAAGACCACTTAAGGAGGAAAGAAAATGTCAAAAAAAGGAAAGAAATATGTAGAAGCTGCTAAGCAGATTGAAGCTGGCAAGCTATACTCAATCGAAGAAGCAATCGAATTAGTTAAGAAGACTAACATTGCTAAGTTCGATGCAAGTGTTGATGTTGTATTCAAGTTAAACCTTGATACAAGACATGCAGATCAGCAGTTACGTGGAGCTATCGTGCTTCCTAACGGAACTGGTAAAACAAAGAGAGTTTGTGTTATCGCTGAAGGTCCAAAGGCTGAAGAAGCTAGAAACGCTGGTGCTGACGTAGTTGGTGGCCAGGAAATCTTAGATGAAATCGCTAAAGGTTGGTTAGAGTTCGATGTTATGATCGCTACTCCTGATCAGATGCCTAAGCTTGGTAAATTAGGACGTGTTTTAGGTCCTAAGGGATTAATGCCAAACCCTAAGACTGGTACAGTTACTATGGATGTAGCTAAAGCAGTTAATGAATCTAAGGGCGGTAAAGTTAATTATAGAACTGATAAAGATGGTAACGTACATCTTCCAATCGGTCGTGTATCATTCGACAGCGCTAAGCTAGTTGAAAACTATGAAGCAATCCATGCTTTATTATTAAGAATCAGACCTTCAGTAGTTAAGGGAACTTACGTTAAGAACTGCGTAGTTTCATCTACAATGGGTCCTGCAGTAAAAGTTGCTGCTTAATTATTAATGCCGCAATCAATATACCGTAGACAGTAACTGACGCAAGTCTCAATTTGTTACCGAGGGATATTGTCATGTATGAAAATGACAAACTCCTAGGTAATCTAGGAGTTTTTATATAACGCGTATATTGTTGCAATAAAATTTTTATGGAGGTGTAACAATGGCTAACGAAAAAGTATTAGTCGCTAAACAGGCAGTCATCGACGAAATCGCTGATAAGTTAACTAACGCTCAGTCAGTAGTAGTTGCTGAATACCGTGGCTTAACTGTTGATGAAGTTACTGAACTTCGTCGCGCTTTAAGAGCTGAAAACGTAGAACTTAAAGTTTATAAGAACAAATTAGCTCTTCGTGCTACAGAAGCTTGTGGTAAACAGGAATTAGATGAATTCTTAACTGGTCCAAACGCTATTGCATTTGGTCATGATGACGCTGTTGCTCCAGCTAGAGTACTAGCAAAATTTGCTAAGGATCACGAAGCTCTTGTAATCAAGACTGCAATCGTTGAAGGCAAATTATTGAGCAAAGAAGAAGTTATGGAACTTTCAAAGTTACCAAACAAAGAAGGTATGTTATCAATGTTATTGGCTTGCTTAAAGGCACCAGTATCAAAAGTTGCTAGAGCTGTTAAGGCTGTAGCTGACAAAGAAGCAGACGGATCTGCAGAAGAAGCAGCTCCTGCAGAAGCAGAAGCAGCTGCTTAATATCGAAATAAAGGAGAATATTAAAATGGCAAAGTTAACAACTGATGAAATCTTAGCTTACTTAGAAGAAGCTACAATCTTAGAATTAAACGAATTAGTAAAAGCAATCGAAGAAAAGTTCGACGTTACAGCTGCTGCTCCAGTTGCAGTTGCTGCTGCTGCTGAAGAAGAAGGACCTGCTGCTAACGTAACAGTAATCCTTAAGGAAGTTGGACCTACAAAGGTTAAAGTTATCAAGGCTGTTAGAGAAATCACTGGTTTAGGACTAGTTGAAGCTAAGGGCTTAGTTGACAAGGTTCCATCTGAAATCAAGAAAGACGTACCAGCTGAAGAAGGTGCTAAGTTAAAGGAAACTTTAGAAGCTGCTGGTGCTGTTGTTGAATTAAAGTAATTTAATACAAACACAATTATAAAAGCCCTATCTTAGGGCTTTTTTCTTATGAGGAATGAGAATGTCACACTATTATACAAACGATGAAGTAGAAAGCAGACCAACGATCATTCACTTCGATTATCAAGGACATTCTATTGAATTTCATAGTGATCGTGGTGTTTTCTCTAAGGATAGTGTAGATTTTGGTTCAAGAACACTACTTGACACCGTTAATCTAGAAGGTGTAAAATCAGTATTGGATGTAGGGTGTGGATATGGTGCTTTGAGCATTAGCTTAAAGATGGTTTATCCAGATGTTGCATTTGATATGGTTGACGTCAATAGACGTGCAATGGATCTTGCGAAGCAGACAATTGAAGATTATCATCTTGAAGATATGCATGTATATGAAAGTAATGCATATGAGAATGTTGAGAAGACATTTGATATGATCATCTCTAATCCTCCAATTCGTGCAGGCAAGAGTGTTGTGACTACTATTCTTAAAGAAAGTTATTCACACTTAAATAAGAATGGCCGCCTTGTGATTGTAATCCAGAAGAAACAGGGTGCACCAAGTGCTAAGAAATGCATGGAAGAAGTCTTTGGAAATGCGGAAGTATTGAAGCGAAATAAAGGCTATTATATAATTCAATCAATTAAATAATGTTAGATAGGGAAATTGTATAAATTTCCCTTTTTGGGTTGACACAAAAGTACCCTTGTGCTAGTATACTAAAATGCCTACTCATGTATAAAAGCAGGTCATTTTGACCCTTTTTAGCTTGCAGATAGAGATTAAAAAAGGAGTGGAACGGATTTTGGAAAAGAATGTAAGAACTGCAGAAAGCCGCATTAAGCGACGCAATTATTCTCGTATTAGTGGTTCTTTGAAACTACCTAACCTTGTCGAAATTCAGACAGATTCATTTAAGTGGTTTCAGGAAAAAGGTATAAGAGAAGTATTTGAGGATATTTATCCTATCACAAATTTTAACGACACATTATCATTGGAGTTTGTTGATTGTCGTTTTGATGAGCCTAAATATGATGCAGATGAAAGTAAAGAAAGAGATGCAATCTATGCAGCTCCTTTGCGTGCTACTTTACGTCTTGTAAATAAGAAGACTGGAGAAATCAAGACAAGTGAAGTATTTATGGGTGATTTCCCATTAATGACAGATTCAGGTACATTTGTTGTTAATGGTGCAGAACGTGTTATCGTTTCACAGTTAGTTCGTTCTCCAGGAGCTTATTTTGGTAATGGAACAGACAAGATTGGTAAGACTGTCTTCAATGGACAGGTCATCCCATCTCGTGGTACTTGGTTAGAATTTGAAAATGATGCCAAGGATGTTCTAAATGTTCGTATTGACCGTCAGAAGAAGATTCCAGGTACTATTCTTTTACGTGCTCTAGGACTTTCTTCAAATGAAGATATTATTGAAGTTTTCGGAGAACACCAGTTCCTCTACAATACATTTGAAAAGGATCCAACACATAACACTGATGATGCGTTGATGGAAATTTATAGTAAATTGAGACCAGGTGAACCAGCTACTTTAGATGGTGCTAACTCATTACTATTTGCGCGTTTCTTCGATCCAAAACGTTATGATCTAGCAAAAGCAGGTCGTTTTAAGCTACGTAAGAAATTAAGCTTATTAGATCGTATCGCTGATCGTGTTCTTGCTGAAGATGTTGTTGACGTTGATGGTAACGTTGTAATGACAGAAGGTACTAAGATCACTAAAGATAAATTAGAAATCTTAAAGCCAGTATTTGAAGCAGGTGCACATACAAAAGAAATTAAAACAAATGAAAATATGCATTCTAACCACACTATTCAGGTTTTAGATGTATATACAGATGAATCTAAGTCTATCAAGATGAGAGTAATCGGTACTGATCTTTCATTAGATAGCAAGTTTGTCACTATTTCAGACTTTATTGCTGCATATTCATATATGCTTAACCTTGTTGATATCTATGATTCTCAGGACTTAGCAGCTGAAGACAGAGTATCTTTAATGAGCCGTATTGGTTTATTAGATGATATCGACCATTTAGGTAATAGACGTGTTAGAACTGTTGGTGAATTAGTTCAGAACCAGTTCCGTATCGGTTTATCACGTATGGAAAGAGTAGTTAAGGAAAGAATGTCTTTAGCTGAAGATGATTCTATGACTCCACAGTCATTAACAAACATTCGTCCATTAACTGCTGCAATCAAAGAATTCTTCGCAAGTTCACAGTTATCTCAGTTCATGGACCAGATTAACCCACTTGCCGAATTAACAAACAAGAGACGTCTTTCTGCCTTAGGTCCTGGTGGTTTATCAAGAGACCGTGCAGGTTATGAAGTACGAGACGTCCATCCATCTCACTATGGTAGAATCTGTCCAATCGAAACACCAGAAGGTCCTAACATCGGGTTGATTTCTACACTTGCATCTTATGCAAAAGTAAATGAATATGGATTCATTGAAACTCCATATCGTAAAGTAAATAACTGCGTTATTGATGAAAATGATATTCGTTATTTAACAGCAGATGAAGAAAAGAACTATATTATTGCCCAGGCAAAAGTTAAGACTGATGACAATGACCGTATCATTGATGAACAGGTTATTTCACGTCATTTAGGTGAAAACATCATGGCTAAGCCAGAAGAAATCGACTTCATCGATATCTCACCTAAACAGATCGTATCAGTTGCATCTTCATGTATCCCATTCTTGGAAAACGATGATGCCACTCGTGCCCTCATGGGATGTAACATGCAGAGACAGGCTGTACCTCTATTAAACCCACATGCTCCATATGTTGGAACAGGTATGGAATTCCAGGCTGCAAGAGACTCTGGTGCTGCAGTTGTTGCAAAAGAAGAAGGAACTGTTAAATATGTTGACGCTAAGAAGATCATCGTTGAAGGTGAAAGTGGCGAAAAGACATATAAGTTATTAAAGTTCACTGTATCTAACGCTGGTACATGTATTAACCACCGTCCAATCGTTATGGCTGGTGAACATGTTCTTAAGGGTCAGGTTCTTGCAGATGGACCTGCTATGGAACAGGGTGAATTAGCATTAGGACAGAACGTTCTTGTAGGTTTCATGACATGGAATGGTTATAACTACGAAGATGCTGTCATCATGAATGAAAAGCTTGTAAAAGAAGACTACTATACTTCTATCCACATTCAGGAATATACAATTGAATGTCGTGATACAAAGCTTGGTCCTGAAGAAATTACTAGAGATATCCCTAACGTAGGTGAAGACGCTCGTTCTAACTTAGACGAAAACGGTATTATCCGTGTTGGTGCTGAAGTTAAGGAAGGCGATATCTTAGTTGGTAAAGTTACTCCTAAGGGACAGGCAGAATTATCTGCAGAAGAAAAACTATTATTAGCTATCTTTGGTGAAAAATCTAGAGAAGTTAAAGATAACTCATTAAGAGTACCTCATGGTGGTTCTGGTATCGTACATCGTATCAGAGTATTCACTCGTAGAGGTAAAGAGAGAAAGACTGAAAACAAGTATGGTTCAGCAAACTCTCTTGCATACAAAGAAGTAGAAAGAGATGATTTACAGCCAGGTGTAAACAAGGTTATCAAAGTGTATATCGTTCAGAAGCGTAAGATTTCTGAAGGGGATAAGATGTCAGGTAGACACGGTAACAAGGGTGTCATCTCTAAAATCTTACCAACAGAAGATATGCCTCATTTACAGGACGGTACACCACTTGATATCATGCTTAACCCATTAGGGGTACCATCTCGTATGAATATCGGTCAGGTATTAGAATTACACTTAGGTTATGCTGCTAGACAGTTAGGTGGTCAGTATTTCGCAACTCCAGCCTTTGATGGTATTAACTCTAAAGACTTAGAAAATATCATGAAAGAATCTGGTATGCCAGAAAATGGTAAACAGAAAGTAATCTCTGGTAAGACTGGTGAATATTTCGATAACGAAGTATCAGTTGGTATCATGTACATGATCAAGTTATGTCACATGGTTGATGATAAGTTACATGCAAGATCAGTTGGTCCTTACTCACTTGTTACTCAGCAGCCACTTGGTGGTAAAGCTCAGAACGGTGGTCAGAGATTTGGGGAAATGGAAGTATGGGCACTTGAAGCTTATGGTGCAGCATATACATTACGTGAAATCTTAACAGTTAAGTCAGATGACGTTGTAGGACGTGTTAAGACTTATGAAGCAATTGTTAAGGGACAGAAGTTACCTGAACCAGGATTACCTGAATCATTCAGAGTATTAAAGAAAGAATTACAGGCATTGGCATTAGATATTCGCTTGCTAGATGATGAAGGTAATGAAATCAATGTAGGTAATATCGAAGATGAAGATCGTCGTTTCCCTCGTTCATTCGATGCGCCTAAGAAGCCAAAAGAAGATGAAGAAAACGAAGACAAAGAAGAAAAAGAAGAAGATGAAGTTGACACTCACGAAGAATTTGTAGCCGAAGGTGAAGATGATATCGTAGAAGACAGCTTCGATGATGATGAAGCTCCAGAATCAGTCGATGATATTATCGAAGGATTATTTGGAAAAAGCGGTGAGGAGGAAGAATAATGGCAGAGAATAATAATTTTTCAGCAATTCAGATCGGTTTAGCCTCTCCTGAGAAGATTCGTGAATGGTCATATGGCGAAGTCAAGAAACCTGAAACAATCAACTATCGTTCACAGAAGCCTGAAAAAGATGGTTTATTTTGTGAAAGAATCTTTGGTCCAACTAAGGACTGGGAATGTGCTTGTGGTAAATATAAGAAAGTAAGATATAAAGGTGTTGTCTGCGACCGTTGTGGTGTCGAAGTTACTCGTTCTTCAGTAAGAAGAGAAAGAATGGGTCATATCGAATTAGCTACTCCAGTAGCACATATCTGGTATTTAAAGGGAGTTCCATCTCGTATGGGACTCATCCTTGATATGTCACCTAAACAGTTAGAAGAAATCATCTACTTCGTATCTTATGTTGTTACTGATAAAGGTTCTACACCACTTGAATACAAGCAGGTATTATCTGAAAGAGATTACCGTAGCTGTGTTGAAAAGTTCGGTGGTCAGTTCCAGGCTAAAATCGGTGCAGAAGCAATCAAAGTATTATTACAGAAGGTTGACTTAGATGCTGAACTTGAAGATGTAGAAACTCAGTTAAAAGAAGCTCAGGGTCAGAAGAGACAGAAGTTATTAAAGAGACTTGAAGCAATTGATGCATTCAGAAGCTCTAATAACCAGCCAGAATGGATGATCATGGATGTTCTTCCAGTTATTCCACCTGATTTAAGACCAATGCTTCAGTTAGACGGTGGTCGTTTCGCAACAAGTGACTTAAACGACTTATATAGACGTGTAATCACTCGTAACAACCGCTTAAAGAAATTATTAGAATTAGGTACACCTAGTATCATCGTACAGAATGAAAAGCGTATGCTTCAGGAAGCCGTTGATGCTTTAATTGATAATGGTAGACGTTCTAAGCCTATTACAGGTGCTGGAGGAAGAGCATTAAAATCTCTATCTCATACACTTAAAGGTAAACAGGGACGTTTCAGACAGAACTTACTTGGTAAGCGTGTAGACTACTCTGGACGTTCAGTTATCGCTGTAGGACCTACATTAAAGATGTACCAATGTGGTATTCCAAGAGAAATGGCTGTTAACTTATTTAAGCCATTTGTAATCTCTGGATTAGTAAGAAATGAATTAGCAACTAATATCAAAGCTGCTGAACGTATGATTGATAAGATGGATGATAAGATCTGGCCAATCGTTGAAGATGTTATCAAACATCATCCAGTATTATTAAACCGTGCCCCTACATTACATAGATTAGGTATCCAGGCTTTCGAACCTAAGCTAGTAGAAGGTCGTGCCATCCGTCTTCACCCATTAGCATGTCCTGCATTCAATGCCGACTTCGATGGTGACCAGATGGCAATCCATGCACCACTAGGTGAAGAAGCTATTCAGGAAGCAAGACAGTTAATGCTTGGTTCTAGAAACATCCTTGGTCCAAAAGATGGTAAACCAATCGTTACTCCATCACAGGACATGGTGCTTGGTAACTATTACTTAACAACAGAAAAAGCTGATCAGATTGGTGAAGGTACAGTATTTGCCGATGTAAACGAAGTATTAATGGCTTATTACAATAAGACTGTTAACTTACATACAAGAATGGCAATCCGTGCTTCAGCATTAAAGAATAAGACATTCACTGAAGAACAGAACAACATGTACTTAGTCACTACAGTAGGTAAGATCATCTTCAACCAGATCTTTGAAGGTGAATTCCCATACTTAAATGATCCAGATAAGGCAAGCTTAAAAGCAACTCCTATGAAGTATTTCTTACCTTATGGTACAGATATCAAGGAACATATTAAGAATCAGCCTTTAATCAAGCAGTTCACTAAGAAAACTCTTGGAGCAATCATCGATGAATACTTCAAGATCTGTCCAGTAGAAGAAATTCATGTCATGCTTGATAGATTAAAGAATCAGGGATTCTATTATTCAACTATCGCTGGTATTACAGTATCAGCTTACGATATTCAGATTCCTCAGGATAAGTATCACTTATTCGATGATGCTGATGAACATCTTGAAGTAATCAAGAAGTTATACAACAAAGGTAAGTTAACTGAACATGAACGTTATACAGCCGTAATCAAGTTATGGAATGACGTTAAAGAAGAAGTTACTGGTATCGTTAAAGAAGAGTTCGAAGCTGATCGTGATAACCCAATCTTCATCATGTCAGATTCAGGTGCCCGTGGTAACATCTCTAACTTCACTCAGCTTGTAGGTATGCGTGGATTGATGAGTAACCCTAAGGGTGAAACTATCGAACTTCCTATCAAGTCTGCCCTTCGTGAAGGTTTAACTGCATCAGAATTCTTCATTTCTACACATGGTGCCCGTAAAGGTTCTACAGATACAGCCTTAAAGACTGCCGATTCAGGTTACTTAACAAGACGTCTTGTCGATGTAGCTCAGGAAGTTATTATTACTGAAGACGATTGTCATACTGATAAGGGATTCGAAGTATCTGCATTAATTAATACAGCTGATGGTAACATCATCGTACCATTAGTAGACAGACTTGTTGGTCGTACATCATTAAAGGATATCGTTGATCCTGCAACTGGTGAAATCATTGTTCATGCAAATGAATTAATGAACGAAAAATCAGCAAAAGCAGTATCTGATGCTGGTATCAAGACTGTTGAAATTAGAAACATCTTCGGATGTAAATCTAAGAACGGTATCTGCCGTAAGTGCTATGGTTTAAACTTAGCAACTGGTCAGGAAGTATTACTTGGTGAAACAATCGGTATTATGGCTGCACAGTCTATCGGTGAACCAGGTACTCAGCTTACAATGCGTACATTCCACATGGGTGGTGTTGCCGGTGACGCCGATATCACACAGGGTCTTCCTCGTATCCAGGAATTGTTTGAAGCACGTGTTCCAAAGGCTAAGTCTATTATTTCTGAAATCAATGGACATGTTTCATCAATTACAACTCAGGGTGACCATAACAACCAGCGTTCAGAAGTTACTGTCGCAAATGATCTTGAAACTAAGACTTACTTAACACCAATCGGTGCTAAAGTAGCTGTTTCTGAAGGAGATATCGTTGAACCAGGTGATAAGATCACTGAAGGTTCTATCTCTCCAAAAGAATTATTATCTGTTGCATCTGCAGAAGCTGTAGAAAACTACATCTTAAAAGAAGTACAGCAGGTATATAGATTACAGGGTATCGAAATTTCTGATAAGCATATCGAAATCATCATTCAGCAGATGATGAGAAGAATGAAGATCGTAGAAGGTGGAGATACAACTGCATTACCAGGATCTCATGTTTCTGTTAAGAACTTCACTGAATTAAACAGACAGGTTCTTAAGGAAGGTAAACATCCAGCTGTAGGTAGACCAATCTTACTTGGTATTACTAAGGCTTCATTAGAAACTGATTCTTGGTTATCAGCTGCATCATTCCAGGAAACTACAAGAATTCTTACTGATGCTGCTATCAGAGGTAAGGTCGATCCACTTAAGGGTCTTAAGGAAAACGTTATTATCGGTAAGCTATTACCAGCAGGTACTGGCTTAAGAGGACCTTTAAAGTCTGAAGAAACAATTAAGAGAGAGGAAGAAGAAGCTGCTCAGCAGGCTGAACTTGAAAAATCAAGAGAAGAAGCTGAAAACTTCACTCCTGAATCTACAATGTTTGATGAAGCAGAAGAATTTGTTTCTGCTCACCATGACGCTTAATTAATAAAAACACTATGGGCTTATGTCCATAGTGTTTTCATATATAGGAGAATATTATGGAATTTGAAAACAAAGTAGTAGTAGTGACAGGCGGGGCACATGGAATAGGTAAAGCAATAGTAGATGATTTTACAAAACAGGGTGCTTTAGTAGAAGTAATAGACATAGCCCAAGGAAACCACTATGTAGGAGATATCACGAATAAAGAGACATTAGAATCTTTTGTCTCTTATGTATTAGATAAACATGGTCATATTGATTATCTGATCAATAATGCCTTACCACTAATGAAAGGTATAGATGAATGCAGTTATGAGGAATTTCAATATGCATTATCTGTAGGAGTGACAGCACCATTCTATCTAACAAAACTATTTAAAGATTATTTTAATAAAGATGCTGTAATTATCAATATTTCGTCTTCTAGAGACCGAATGAGTCAAGCTAATACAGAAAGCTATACTGCTGCAAAAGGTGGCGTGTCAGCTCTTACACACGCTTTAATGATGAGTTTAAGAGGAAAAGTAAGAGTGAATTCTATTTCCCCGGGATGGATTGATACACATGGTAATACTTATACTGGACCTGATGCATATCAACAACCGGTAGGAAGAGTAGGGAACCCTCAGGATATTTCCTCTATGGTCTTGTTCTTATGTTCATCAAAAGCATCATTTATCAATGGTGAGAATATCTGTATAGATGGTGGAATGACTAAACAGATGATCTATCATGAAGATGGTGGCTGGCATTTAGATTAATAAAAATAGAATTAGTGTATAGTTTGATTGCAAATTTGAGAACAATTGCATCAAAACGAAAAGGTAAGGATTGACAGATCCTTACCTTTTTCACTTTAGATTAGCAAAAAAATTAAAAAAAGTAGTTGACTCGCACTTTTATTTGTCATATACTGACAAAGGTGTCCGTCGAGGGCACATATATAAAAACAAATTTGTGAAACACCCGGAATTGTGTGTTAGAATTAGAAAGGAGAAAATCATGCCTACAATTAACCAATTAGTAAGAAAAGGACGTAGCGAAAAGACTAAAAAGGGTAAGTCTCCAGCTTTAAATAGAGGTTACAACTCATTAGCTAAGAAACCAACTAATGATAATTCACCTCAGAAGCGTGGTGTTTGTACCCGTGTAGCTACAATGACACCAAAGAAGCCTAACTCAGCTTTACGTAAGTATGCCCGTGTTAGATTATCAAATGGATTAGAAGTTACAGCTTACATTCCTGGTATCGGTCATAACCTACAGGAACACTCTGTTGTATTAATTCGTGGTGGTCGTGTTAAGGACTTACCAGGGGTTCGTTACCATATTATCCGTGGTACTATGGACTGTGCTGGTGTTAAAGATCGTATGCAGAGCCGCTCATTATACGGAGCTAAAAAGCCTAAGAAATAAATTTTTAAATTAATAAAATAGAGAGAGGAGAATTTGCCGATGTCTAGAAAAGGACGTATTGCGAAAAGAGATGTTTTACCTGATCCAATTTACAATAGTAAAACAATCACTAAGCTTATTAACAACATCATGTTAGATGGTAAAAAAGGTGTTGCTCAGAACATCTTATATGAAGCATTCAAAAAAGTTGAAGAAAAGACTGGAAAGCCAGCTATGGAAGTATTCGACGCAGCTATCAACAACATCATGCCTGTACTTGAATTAAAGGTAAGACGTGTTGGTGGTGCTAACTACCAGGTGCCAGTTGAAGTAACACCTGAAAGAAGAATGACTTTAGGTTTAAGATGGTTAACTAACTATTCTCGTTTAAGAAACGAAAATACAATGGTTGATCGTTTAGCTAACGAAATTATCGATGCTTCTAACGGTACAGGTGCTGCTGTTAAGAAGAAAGAAGATACTCATAAAATGGCAGAAGCTAACAAAGCTTTCGCACATTTCCGTTGGTAATATCTTTATTACATATAAATTAATAGAAAAAGTATTTGAAAGGAGAAAATTATGGCTCGTGAATTTCCATTAGAAAAAACACGTAATATCGGTATCATGGCTCACATCGATGCTGGTAAAACAACTACTACTGAACGTGTTCTTTACTATACAGGTAAAATCCATAAAATTGGTGAAACTCATGATGGTGGATCTCAGATGGACTGGATGGTACAGGAAAAAGAACGTGGTATTACTATCACTTCTGCTGCAACTACAGCTCACTGGAAAGGACATCGTATTAACATCATCGATACACCAGGCCACGTAGACTTCACTGTAGAAGTTGAACGTTCATTACGTGTACTTGATGGTGCCGTTACAGTACTTGACTCTAAAGCAGGTGTAGAACCTCAGACTGAAACAGTTTGGAGACAGGCTACTACTTATGGCGTACCTAGAATTGTTTTCTCAAACAAGATGGACGCTACTGGTGCTGATTTCATCATGTCACTTAATTCATTAAATTCTAGATTAGGTGCTAATGCTGTTGCATTACAGTTACCTATCGGTGCTGAAGATACATTCGAAGGTGTCATCGACTTATTAAAGATGAAAGCTATCTATTTCGATGGTGCTGAAGGTATCGATGTAATCGAAAAAGAAATCCCAGCTGATTTAGTTGATCAGGCTGAAGAATATCATATGGCATTATTAGAAGCTGCTGCTTCATTTGATGATGACCTAATGATGCAGATTCTTGAAGGTGAAGAACCTGCAATCGAAGATGTTAAAGCTGCTATCCGTAAGGGTACAATTGCTGTTGAATTATTCCCAGTTCTTTGTGGTTCTGCTTACAAAGATAAGGGCGTTCAGCCAATGCTTGATGCTGTTGTTGACTACTTACCAGCTCCAACTGACATCCCTGCAATCAAGGGTGTAGATGGTGATGGTAACGAAGTTGAACGTCATGCATCTGATGAAGAACCATTCTCAGCTTTAGCATTCAAAGTTATGACTGACCCATTCGTAGGTAAGTTAACTTTCTTCCGTGTATATTCAGGTACTGCAACTGCTGGTTCATATGTATTGAACTCAACAAAAGATAAGAAAGAAAGACTTGGTCGTATCTTATTAATGCATGCTAATACACGTAAAGAAATCGAAGAAGTTCATGCTGGTGATATCGCTGCTGCAGTAGGTTTCAAGAACACTACAACTGGTGATACTCTTTGTGCGGAAAACGATTTCGTTATCCTTGAAAAGATGGAATTCCCAGAACCAGTTATCGAATTAGCAATTGAACCTAAGACAAAAGCTGACCAGAACAAACTTGGTGAAGCTTTAGTTAAATTAGCTGAAGAAGACCCAACTTTCAGAACATCTACAAACCCTGAAACTGGTGATACTATCATCGCTGGTATGGGTGAATTACATCTTGATGTCATCGTTGACAGATTAAAGAGAGAATTCCATGTAGAAGCAAACGTTGGTGCTCCTCAGGTTGCTTATAGAGAAACTATTACTCAGGCTGCTGAATGTGAAGGTAAATACATTAAACAGTCTGGTGGTCGTGGTCAGTACGGTCACGTTTGGATCAAGTTCGAACCTAATGAAGGTAAAGGATTTGAATTCGTTGACGCTGTTGTTGGTGGATCAGTTCCAAGAGAATATATCGGTTCTGTAAAAGTTGGTCTTGAAGACGCTTTAGAAACTGGTATGATCGCTGGTTACCCAGTACTTGACGTTAAGGCTACATTATTCGACGGTTCTTACCATGATGTCGATTCATCAGAAATGGCATATAAAGTAGCTGCTTCTATGGCATTAAAAGCTGCTGGTAAGAAGTGTGCTCCAGTAATCCTTGAACCAATCATGAAGGTAGAAGTAACTGCACCTTCTGAATACTTAGGAAGCGTTATGGGTGATATTTCATCTAGACGTGGTATGATCGATGGTCAGGAAGAAAGAGGAAACGCTGTAATGGTTGAAGCTTCTGTACCTCTAGCTGAAATGTTCGGTTATGCAACAGACTTAAGATCATTCACACAGGGTCGTGGTAACTATACAATGCAGTTCGACCGTTATGAACCTGTTCCTAAATCAATCAAGGAAGAAATCATTAAAAAGAACGGCGTAAAATAAGAATAACTATGATTTTTATTGCAATTCTCAATAAAATCTATTAGAATAGTTATGTAAAATTTTAGAATTATATAGGAGGAAAACCTTAATGGCTAAGGAAAAATTTAACCGTGAGAAAACTCACGTAAATATTGGTACTATCGGTCACGTTGACCATGGTAAGACTACTTTAACTGCTGCTATCACTACAGTATTAGCTGGTGATGGTCAGGCTAAAGCTATGGACTATGCTTCAATCGATGCTGCTCCAGAAGAAAAAGAACGTGGTATCACAATCAACACTGCACACGTTGAATATGAAACTGCTCATCGTCACTATGCACACGTTGACTGTCCAGGCCATGCTGACTACATCAAGAACATGATCACTGGTGCTGCTCAGATGGATGGTGCTATCTTAGTAGTAGCTGCAACTGATGGACCTATGCCTCAGACTAGAGAACATATCTTATTATCTCGTCAGGTTGGTGTTCCATACATCATCGTATTCTTAAACAAGTGCGATATGGTTGATGACGAAGAATTAATCGACTTAGTAGAAATGGAAGTTCGTGATTTATTATCTGAATACGACTATCCAGGAGATGATACTCCAATCGTTCGTGGTTCTGCATTAAAGGCTCTTGAAGGTGACCCACAGTGGACTCCTGCAATCCATGAATTATTAGACACTATGGATTCTTATATCCCAGATCCAGCTCGTGAAACTGATAAGCCATTCTTAATGCCAGTTGAAGACGTATTCACAATCACTGGTCGTGGTACAGTTGCTACTGGTAGAGTTGAACGTGGTCAGTTAAACCTTAACGATGAACTTGAAATCGTTGGTATCCATGAAACTCAGAAGACTGTTGCTACAGGTATCGAAATGTTCAGAAAGTTACTTGACTACGCTTTAGCTGGTGATAACGTTGGTGTTCTTTTAAGAGGTATCAACAGAGACCAGATCGAAAGAGGTCAGGTATTAGCTAAACCTGGTTCAGTGCATCCACATAAGAAATTCAACGCTCATGTTTATGTACTAACTAAAGATGAAGGTGGACGTCATACTCCATTCTTCGGTAACTACAGACCACAGTTCTATTTCAGAACTACTGATATCACTGGTGTTATCGAATTACCAGAAGGAACTGAAATGGTTATGCCAGGCGATAACGTAGAATTCACTGTAGAATTAATCCACGCAATCGCTATCGAAAACGGTACTAAGTTCTCTATCCGTGAAGGTGGACGTACTGTAGGTGCTGGTAACGTAACTGAAATCATTGAATAATTTTAGTTCATTAGGCTGTTGACTATGTCAACAGTCTTTTTTTGTATGTTTTAGAAAATGATATACGCTTACATGATGCTTTTTTATCAAACGGCCCTATTTGTAAATTGATTAATGACCAACGGTCAACTAAAATGACTACTAGTCATTAGGAAGATGACAGAAAGGAAAGGGTAATATGATTAAAGCAGAATGGAAAAATATTGCGAAAAGTGCATGGTTAAAAATCGTACTTTGTGCAATTATGATCATTCCAATGATTTACGCTTGTGTTTTCTTAGGTTCTATGTGGGATCCATATGGTAAAACAGATCAGCTTCCAGTTGCTGTTGTAAATAACGATAAAGAAGTTGAATACAATGGTTCTACTATGGATGTTGGTAAACAGCTAAGTGATAAACTAGCAAAGAATGATTCAATGGATTTCAATATTGTTTCTTCAACTAAAGCAAAGAAAGGTTTAAAAGACGGAAAGTATTACATGGTAATTACTATCCCTGAAAACTTCTCTAAAAATGCGACGACATTATTGGATGACAATCCACAAACAATGATGCTCACATATACAACAAATCCACAGACAAACTACATTGCGACTAAGATGGATGATTCAGCAATGGCTAAAATCAAAGCTGAAATCTCTTCTACAGTGACTAAGACTTATTCAAAGATCTTATTCAAGAATGTAAAAACATTAAGCAAAGGATTTAATACAGCTGCAGATGGCTCACAGAAATTAAGTGATGGTGTTAGTGCTGCAAGTGAAGGTAATAAAACTATCACAGAAAACTTAAATATACTTGCATCAAGTGCATTAGTATTCAATGATGGTGCTGATTCTTTAGTAAAAGGATTAAGTGCTTATACAGAAGGTGTATCTACTGCAAAAGCTGGTACACAGCAGTTAGATAACAATAGTGCAACATTAAATAACGGTGCTGCTCAGTTAAAGTCTGGTAGCTCACAGTTATTAAGTGCTGTTAAGGCAGCTGAAAAACAGTTATCTGATGGTTTAAATGAGAATGCTGAACAGTTAAATACATTAACTCAAAAGAATAATGAAATGAATGAAAGTTCAAAACAGTTATCAGAAGCATTAACTAAGATTCAGGCAGGTATTGATGATAACAATTTAGTAGAAAACAACTTACAGGCAGCTCAAAAATTAGATGGTATGGTTTCTGTAATGACAACTACTATTGGTACTATGAATACAAATGCGGATAAGCTAGATCAATTAGCTGCAGCAGAAAAGGCAAAGGCAGAAAGTTTACAGGCAACTCAGCCTCTTGTTGCACAACAGTTAATGTTGCAGGCTACTAGCCATGCAACTCAGGCACAGACATTAAGACAGGTGGCTTCTCAGTTAACAGAGAAGATTAATACAAGTGATTTAAAACAGTTAACTACATTACTTTATGGTAATGCAGAAGTATTAAAGAATCAGTCAACAGCCAATGCGAAGACTCAGGAATTATTAGCAGGTTCACAACAATTAGCAACAGCCAATAACTCAGCAGTGAGCTCATTAGTGACTAGTTTAAAAACAGTACAGGCTAATATGAAGGGTACTTCTTCTTCAGTTGGTATGATTGGTGCAGTAAGCCAGATTGATGATGGTTTAGGCACATTACAGAGTGGTTTAAAGACTTATACAGGTGGTGTTAAACAGGTTAATAGTGGTTTAGGTACACTTGCTTCAAACAACTCTACATTAAATAGTGGTGCTTCTCAGTTAGCTGATGGCGCATTAAAGATCAGTTCTGGATCTAACCAATTAGCAGCTGGTTCTGCAACTTTAGGTGAAGGATTAACTACTATTGGTGAAGGAACAAACACACTTACAAGCAGCTTAAAAGATGCTTCTAAGAAGAGTAACATCAAATCTACAAACAAGACATATAAACAGATGTCTTCTCCAGTAGATACAACTAAGAAAGAAATAACAAACATGCCAAACAATGGTCATGCAATGGCACCTTATATGATGAGCGTTGCATTATATGTTGCATGTATGGCATTAAGCTTAATGTATCCATTTGGTAAGGGTATGACTACAACTGATAGCCCAGCTAAGTTCTTACTTGCAAAGGGTACAGTTATGCTTCCATTATCAATCGTACAGGCATTAGTCTTATACTTCAGCTTAAAAGGATTCTGTGGATTTACTCCTGCTAGACCAGGATTATGTCTCGCATTCCTAATTCTTGTATCGATGGCCTTTATGGCACTCATAGTATTCCTCGCAATCGCATTTGGTCGAATTGGTGAATTTATTGCTTTAATCTTCATGGTATTCAACCTTGGTGCTTCTGCTGGTACATATCCACTAGAGACTGCACCACATTGGTATAAAGTATTACATCCATTCGTACCATTTACACATAGTGTTAATGGATTTAGATCAGTTATTGCGAATGCGACTGCAGTTCCAACAACAGAAATCTTATTCTTTGTGGGATTACTAGTAGCATCTGTTATCCTCACTTACTTAGTAGTAAGACTTAGAAGTAAAACACATAAAGTATTCCTTCCGGAAGTATTTGAAGGTGAATGTTAGTGAGATGGGTAGAAATACCCATCTTTTTTAACTCTTATTAAAGATTTTGTGAGACTTATCTTAATTAGTTTCAAATTCAAATACATTTGATATAATGGAAGTACCTGCTAGAAAAGGAGAGCGTAGTATGAGTAAATTATTCTTTTTTGATATAGATGGTACTTTAATTGATTGCAATCAGGATATATATGAAATCACACCTGAAACAATACGTACTTTAGATAAACTAAAGGAAGAAGGACATGATGTATTCTTATCAACAGGTAGATGTAAATGTTTTATTGTGGATGGTGTTATGAAGTATCCATTCTCTGGGTATGTGACATGTAATGGTGCTTATGTAGAATATAATGGTAAATGTGTCTATAAGAATGTCGTACCATCAGAAGCCATTAAAGTAACTATGGATTTATGTGAGAAGTATCACTTTAATTATTATTTTGAAGGTAATGATTATATTTATGTCAGAGATTCTAAAGATCCTGTCCATCAGGCATTCGCAAATAACTGGGGTATGAAGGAAGAAACAATCATTGATTCTTTTGATTATAAGACTATTGAAACATATATTGGTATGATTGTAGTAAACTCTCAAGATGATATTCCAGTGATGGTAGAAGCTTTGAGTCCGTATTTTGATGTACAAAGACATCAAAGTGACCGCTCGTTTGATTTAACTCTTAAGGGTTCTTCTAAAGCTGTAGGAATTAAAGAATTCGTTAAGGAATTAGGTAGAAGTATTGATGATACCATCGCTTTTGGTGATGGACGTAATGATATAGAAATGATTGAAGAAACTGGACTTGGCATAGCAATGGGTAATGCTGTACCTGAACTTAAATCAGTCGCAAAGTATATTACTGCCAATATTGAGGAAGAAGGAATCACTGCCGCATGTAAGCACTTTAACTATATCAAAGACTAATTTTGTCATATTGTAAAATGGTATTGAAATTGCTTACAAGAATTGTTATAATAGAGGCACAGATGAAATCTGGAATTGTTGTTAAAGGAGAATTAAAATGGACGAACAGGAACAGACAGTCATTAACTTAATCGTTAATGCTGGTAGCGCAAGAAGCTCAGCAATCGAAGCTATTCAGTATGCAAAAGCAGGAGACATCGAAAAGGCAGAAGAATCAATTCAGACTGCTAAAGAAACAGTTAACGAAGCTCATCATGCTCAGACTGAATTAATCCAGGCTGAAATCAGAGGAGAAAAAGCTCCACTTAACTTATTAATGGTACATGCACAGGATCACTTAATGTGCGCATTAGTAGTTATCGATTTAGCTCAGGAATTTATTGATGTTTATAAGAAATTAGCTTAATTTCATAAATACCAATACAGCATCCCACATAATGGGATGCTTTTTTTATTGCTTATTGCACCTAAATAAGCCTGTATAAAGCATATTTGTGCATTAGGTAACAAAATAATTGAATGTAAATTATATAGCATAGAAGGGCTAAAAATGCGATATAGAAGAAAATAAATAAAAAGGAAGAAGGTCTGGGGGTCAGACCTTCTTTTATGAGGGGGGGAGAGGATTTCGATACAACTAAGTTGTATCATATGAAAAGCTCTTACAAGATGTAAGTATATAGATAAATTGTGAAAAAAATATGTCTTTTTTGATATCCAATATGTAAAAAGAAATTTCTTTTTTTGTGAAAAAGAACCAAAGCTATGTATATTACAAAACAAAATGGAAATAATACAAGTATTCATTGTAATATTAAGAAAAAGGAAGGGAAACATTATGGAATCAGAGACAGTTGAGTTATTAAAAGAGTGTAATTCCGGTTGCAAAATGGCACGAAACAGCATGGAACAGATTTTGGAATATATCAAGGACCCTAAACAGGCGGATATCATAAATGCATATGAAAGAAAACATCAGGAAGAAGTACGCAGGCTCGCAGGAGAATGCATGGTCATTCTGGAGAATGACGGAGCTCTTCCGCTGAAAGAAAATACAAAGAAACTGGCACTTTTTGGAACTGGAGCAAGACATACGATCAAAGGCGGAACAGGATCAGGAGATGTCAATGTGCGCGAGAGCATTTCTATTGCTCAGGGACTGGAAGAGGCTGGATTCGAACTGGTTACAGGCAGCTGGCTGGATCGTTATGACCAGATACTTGCAGAAGCACAGGAAAACTATCTGAAAAAACTGCAGCACATTTCAGAGGAAACCGGTGCACCAACCGTTATAGTTGGATTTGAACATCCATTTGAAGCACCAGAGCAGCCGGAGATTACAGCAGAAGATGTGAAAGAAGCAGATGCAGCGATCTATGTGATTTCCAGAAATTCCGGAGAAGGAAAAGACAGAAAAGCTGAAAAAGGGGATTACTATTTAGACGATGCAGAACTTGCGAATATCCGTTTTATGACAGAACATTATCAGAACTGCATTGTACTGTTGAACGTAGGTGGAATCATTGACCTGACAGAATTAAAGAAAATCGAAGGCGTGAAGGCACTTGTACTGGTTGGACAGACTGGAAACATCGGCGGTTATTCAGTGGCAGATGTCCTGACAGCAAAGACATATCCGTCCGGAAAGCTCAC
>ERZ869979.5-NODE-5-length-67668-cov-10.350135_pt1 | contig 67668 bp, 66 predicted proteins | sample MGYA00521269_ERZ869979 | MGnify/ENA primary metagenome ERZ869979 (study PRJEB32232, sample SAMN07284974) | human gut metagenome | biome: human-associated habitat; material: feces | host: Homo sapiens | place: Tanzania | collected 2014-04-05 ... | reverse complement strand
TGCCTGTACAAACAAGAGTTATTCATTACTATGTGTGCCTTGGAGCCGCAGGCGGAAAGGAATGGAAGGTTTTTATGAATAAATTAAGTATTTTATTACAACAATTACATATAGATACAAATCAGGCTTTTTCTCAGGCTGATATTACAAGAGTAGTTGTCCATCATGATAACCGTTATACCTTTTATATCAGTTCACCTGAATTAATGCCTCTAGATAATGTGAAGGCTTTAAAAGAAGCTCAGCATTTATTCCCTTATCCATGTGAGTTTCTCTTTGAAACAACTTCTAATCATTTCAGAGAAGAAGATGTCATTGAATATAGTGACTACATTATGCATCATGTACTAGGTAATGTGCCTGAAATGCAGAGTATGACAAGAGATGATATGGATTTAAAGGACAATATTTTAACATTACATACTGTGAATCATATTCAATGTGATTCTATTAAGACTCAGCTTAATGAAATGCGTACTTTATTATCAGGTTTTGGTATTAATATTGATTTAAGAGCTGAGGTAGATGCAGATAATCATGAATATCAACAGACTATTGCGAAGATGGAAGAGAATAAAGGTGTTCATATTGATTCAAGTGCACTAGAAAAATACAATGAAGCGATGAATGATGCACCTCCTGCATATTCTAAACCAGCAGGTAATTATAAGCGTTATAAGAAAGAATATGTTATGACGCAGATCAATCAATTAGATAATACAATGCGTGAAGTGGCAGTACAAGGTTATTGTTTCCAGGAAGAAACAACACAGACTAAAAGTGGTAAGCATATTCAAACACTTCTTGTGACAGATTATTCTGATAGTATTATGGTTAAGAGATTTGAGAATAAGAATCGTAATACATTAGAAGAAATGGAACAATTAAAAAAAGGTGGTAAATGGATTCGTGTTAAAGGTACTTTTGAATATGATAGTTTTGCACGAGAACAGGTGATTATTGCGACTGAGATAGAAATTATTCCTGCACCTAAACCACGTATTGATAAAGCTGAAAAGAAGCGTGTAGAACTACATTGTCATTCTAATATGTCTACTATGGATGGTATTGCGAATGTTGGTGCTTATATTAAAAGAGCGACAGAATGGGGTATGAGTGCTATTGCAGTGACTGACCATGGTAACGTACAATCATTCCCTGATGCACAGGCAGCAGCAGGAGATAAGTTGAAGATGATCTATGGTGTTGAAATGAACATGATTGATACAAATTTTGATTGTGTTTTTAATGCGAATGGATTAAAGCTCAATGATTTAACTTATGTTTCTTTTGACTTAGAAACAACAGGTTTATCTCAGATAGATGATCATATTACTGAAATCGGTGCAGTAAAGATTAAAAATGGTTTGGAGGTTGGTAGATTACAGACATTTATTAAGTCTCCTAAACCTATTTCTAAGAAAATTACTGAATTAACATCTATTACGAATGAAGATATTAGAAATGCACCTACAATTGAAGAATTCATGCCTAAATTAATGGAGTTCTTTGGAGAGGATCTTTTAATTGCACATAATGGTCGTTTTGATATTGGTATGTTAGATAAGGCATTAGAGAGAATGGGAAAAGAGCCTATTCAAAACCCTTGGATTGATACATTACCTTTATCTAGACGTTTAATTCCATTAATGCGTTCTTATCGATTAGGCGCTGTTTGTCGTTTCTATCATATTCCTTATGATACAGAAGCAGCTCACCGTGCTGACTATGATGCTGAAGTATTAAGTCATTCATTTAATGTCATGCTTCAGGATCTAATTAAGAAAGGTTTTAAGACAATTGATGAAATCAATGATATTGAAATAGAAGACAGTTATAAGCATGCTTTCCCTTACCATATGTGTGTTCTTGCGAAAACACCTGAAGGTTTAAAAAACATGTTTAGACTCGTGTCTATTGCGAATACTAAATATTTCCACCAATGTGATCGTATTCCTAGAAGTGAATTAGAATTTTATCGTGAAGGATTAATCTTTGGCAGTGGCTGCTTAAATTCCAAGGTCTTTGAAATAGCATCTACAAGAGATGAAGAAGAATTAAGAGAAGAAATACGATTCTATGATTATGTAGAAATACAGCCTTTAGAAGATGCGATGTATTTAGTGGATCGTGGCAAGTATGATTCTATTGATGATATAGAAAGAATATACAAGCGTATTATTAAGATTGCGAAAGAAGAAAATAAACTGATCTGTGCGACTGGTGATGTTCATTTCCTAGATAAGAGAGATAAGGTATACCGTGAAGTATTTATTACTAACTCTAAGATTCAGATTAATGGTAAACCTCATCCATTACTTGTCAGAAATAATCCTCGTGCCTTAACACCTGATGTTTATTTAAGAACAACAGATGAAATGTTGGAATGCTTCCCTTATTTAAGTGATGAAGAGACATATGAATATGTTGTCACTAATACAAATAAGGTTGCAGATATGATTGGTGATGATATTATTGTCACAAAAGAAGGATTATACCCACCTTCAATTGAAAACGTAGATAAGAAATTAAGAGAATTATGTAATAAGAATGCCCATGCGACTTATGGTGAAGTATTACCAGAAATAGTATCTGCAAGACTTGAAAAAGAGTTATCCAATATCATTAAGCATGGATTCGCAGTTATTTATTTTATCGCTTCAGAGCTTGTAAGAGTTTCAAATGAAGCAGGTTACCTAGTAGGGTCTCGAGGATCAGTTGGTTCATCATTCGTAGCCACTATGGCTGGTATTTCTGAAGTAAATCCTCTTGCACCTCATTATATCTGTCCTCATTGTAAGCATAATGAGTTCTTAGAAGAAGGTGTTATTTCTGATGGTTATGATTTGCCTGATAAAAACTGTCCTGTATGTGGACATAAGATGAAAGGTGAAGGACATAATATCCCATTCGAAACCTTCTTAGGATTTAATGCGGATAAGGTTCCTGATATCGACTTAAACTTCTCAGGAGAATATCAGCCTAAAGCACATGCTTATACTAAAACAATCTTTGGTGAAGATCATGTATTTAGAGCTGGTACTATTTCTACTGTTGCAGAAAAGACAGCTTATGGTTATGCGAGAGCATATGCTGAAAACTTAGGTTTAGATGATCATATCCGTAGTGCTGAATTACAGAGACTTGCGAATGGTTGTACAGGTGTTAAACGTACAACAGGTCAGCATCCAGGTGGTATTATCGTTATTCCAAATGATATGGAAGTATTTGACTTTACACCTTATCAATATCCAGCCGATGATGTCAATGCGGAATGGCGTACGACTCACTTCGATTTCCATAAGATTCATGATAACGTATTAAAATTTGATATTTTAGGGCATGTCGATCCTACTGTTATTCGTATGCTTCAAGATATGACAGGTGTTGATCCAAAGTCTATTCCTACAAATGACCAGAAGGTTATGAGCTTATTTAATAGTTCTAAAGCACTAGGCTGTGATCTATCATTCTTAAATTGTAAGACAGGTGCATTAGGCTTACCAGAATTCGGTACAAAGTTTGTTCGTGGTATGCTTGAACAGACACATCCTAAAAGTTTTAATGAATTAGTTATTATCTCTGGGTTATCTCATGGAACTGACGTATATCTAGGTAATGCGGAAACATTGATTAAGTCAGGTACTTGTACATTACAGCAGGTTATCGGATGTCGTGATGATATCATGGTTTACTTAATTGAAAAGGGACTTCCTAATAAGGACGCTTTTGATATTATGGAATGTGTACGTAAAGGGAAATCCCCTAAAGTATTCCCTCAAAAAGGATATGTTGAACTCATGAAAAAACATAATGTACCACAATGGTATATTGATTCATGTTTAAAGATTAAATACATGTTCCCTAAAGCCCATGCGGTTGCTTATGTATTAAGTGCCGTGCGCGTAGCTTGGTGGAAACTATATTACCCAAGAGAATATTATGCAGTCTATTTTACGACTAGATGTGATTTCTATGATATTGAAACACTTATTGCTGGAAAAGAAGCAGTGTTTGATAAATATCAGGAATGTTTAAAGTTAAAGGCTGAACATAAAGCATCTAATAAAGAAGAAGGTTTGATTACTGTTTTTGAGGTTGCCTTAGAAATGTTTGAAAGAGGCTTGAAGTTCAGTAAGATTTCTCTTGATCAATCGGATTCTAGAAAGTTTATTTGTCATCCAGATGATCCAACAGCTATTATTCCTCCTTTTACTTCTATTGATGGATTAGGTGATGCCGTTGGTGATTCAGTTGTAGAAGCAAGAAAGGAGAGACCTTTCACTTCTATTGAAGACATTAAAAAGAGAACACGTCTTTCAGGAACGCATATTGATACACTTCAGAAGATGGGTGTTTTAAATGGTTTTTCTGAAAGTGATCAGCTTACAATCTTTGATTTATAGTTTTTTTACGTGTTTTTCAACATTATTTGACTTATACATTTAACTGTGCTATACTCGATTTAGCAAAAGACGAGAGGGGAGACCCTCTCGTTATTTATTGAATAGGAGGTTCTATGCTAGAGAAAATTAAAGAAGGCTTATTGCCTATTATTGCTTCATTTGAATGCCATCTTGATTCAATGGAATATGTAAAGGAAAAAGGAGAATGGTATTTACGTGTCTTCATTGAAAAGAATGATGGAAATCTTGACATGGATACTTGTGTTGCAGTCAGTGAAGCTGTAAGTGAAAAGTTAGACGAACTTGATTTGATCAAGGACGAGTATTACCTTGAAGTATCTTCTCCAGGAATTGAAAAGCCATTAAAGACTTTTGAGCAGGTAGAAGCTCATGTTGGCTCATATGTTCATATTGATTTGAAGAATCCAAAGAATGGAATTGATTCTCTAGAAGGAACATTAGCCTCTATTGATGGCCAGGAATTATTGATCCAGTATATGGTAAAAGCTGTAAGAAAGAAAATGACTATAAATTATGATGATATTAAATTCATCAGACTCGCTGTAAAGTTCTAGGAGGTAAAAAACGTGGCGAAAAAGGATAAAGGTTACAAATCAGCTCTTGAAAATCTTATTGAAGATAAAGGGCTTGATAGTACTATTGTAATTGAAGCATTGACTGAAGCACTTGCTAAGTCATATAAGAAAAACTATTGTGGAACAGAATCAATCGTTGATTGTAAGATTGATGGTGAAGGAAAAATCAGAATCTTTACAACTCATTATGTTGTAGATGATGTAAATGATGAAGATTTTGAATATTCTATTGAAGAAGCACAGGAAATCGATCCAAAATATCAGGTTGGTGATGAAGTAGTTGAAGAAGCTGATATTTCTGAATTTGGTCGTTTAGCTGCTATTCAGACTAAACAGTTATTAAGACAGAAAATCAGAGAAGCTGAAAAAGAAGCTTTATACAATGAATATATCAATAAGCTTGATGAAATCATCAATGGTACTGTTGATCGTGTAGAAGAAAGATTCGCAATCATTAACATTGGTAAGACAGGTGCACTTCTTTCATCTAAAGACCAGATTCCTGGTGAAACTTTAGTTGAAGGTGAACATGTTAAGGTTTATGTGAGTGAAGTAGAACGTACGACTAAAGGAACTCATATTAGTGTATCTCGTACTCATGAAGGTTTAGTAAAACGTTTATTTGAAATGGAAGTACCTGAAATCTTTGAAGGAACTGTAGAAATCAAGTCAGTATCTAGAGAAGCAGGTGAACGTTCTAAGATTGCAGTTTATACAGCAAATCCTGATATTGATCCTATTGGTGCATGTGTTGGTCCAAAGGGAAATCGTGTTAGAAATGTTGTTGAAGAATTAAATGGCGAAATGATTGATATTATTGAATGGTCTGAAGATCCTGTTACTTTCATTTCTCATGCTCTATCTCCAGCTAAGGTTGAAAGAGTTAAATTAAATCATTCTAAGAATAGTGCTTTAGTTGTTGTGCCTGATGATCAGTTATCTCTTGCGATTGGTAAACGTGGTCAGAATGCAAGACTTGCAGTTAAATTAACTAACTGGAAAATTGATATTAAGTCAGTATCTGAAATCTTAGAAGAAGGTATTGATTTAGATGCACCTGAAGTAGATATGGAACTTCTTGAAAAGATGAAGAAATCTATGGAAGAACATGAAGCAGATGAAGAAAAAGAAGCTATCATTTTAACTCTAGATGAAGATGAAGAAGATAAGGTAGAAGAAGACTTCGGTGATGAATCATTCGATGATGAAGATGATTCAGAAGAACCAGATCATGATCCTAAATATGATGAAGATATTGATTATGATCAGTATGATGAATATTATGAAGACTAGAGGTGATCTTTTATGAAGAAAGTGCCTTTAAGAAAGTGTGTGGCAACTGGTGAACAGCTGCCAAAGAAAGAACTTATTCGTATTGTGAAAAATAAAGAAGGAGAAGTTTCTGTCGATCCTACAGGTAAAAAGAATGGTCGTGGAGCTTATTTAAAACGTTCTTTAGAGGCAATTGAACTTGCGAAAAAGAAAAAGATTTTAAATAGAGTTCTTGACATAGAAGTTCCTGAAGAAATCTATGAGGAGCTTAAGACTTATGCTCAATAAGCAGGTGGCTTCTTTATTAGGTCTTGCGATGCGTGCAAGAAAGCTTGCGACTGGAGAGAGTGCTTTGAAGGCTGTCCAGTCACAGCAGGCCCATCTTGTAATTATTGCGAGCGATGCAAGTGACAATACGAAGAAGAAATATATTGATAAGTGTACATATTATCATGTAGATTATTATGTTGCTGGCACAAGTGAAGAGTTATCTAATTCTGTTGGTAAAATTAACAGAATGGCGATTGCGGTACTTGATGCTGGTTTTGCGAAAAGTATGAAATCTAAGTTAGGAGGGTAATTTATGGCAAAAAAGAAGAAAAACATAAAAAACAAAGGGAATGACAAGAAGAAAATGATCTCAAACTTTCCTAGCAAGAAAGAAGAAAAAGCTGTTGTAGATGGTGTTGTTGAATATGAAGAAGGAATCACTGTCGATGAACTTTCTCAGAAGATTGGACAGACACCAGCAAATGTAATTAAGGTTTTATTCATGTTAGGTACAATGGTGACAATCAACTCATCATTAGATGATGAACAGGTTGAACTTATTTGTATGGAATATGGCCTCGAATGTAAAAAGGTTGTTCCTGTAAGTGAAGTGAACTTTGAAGATTTAGAAGTTGTGGATGATCCTAAGGATTTACAGCCAAGACCTCCAGTTATTACTATCATGGGTCATGTTGACCATGGTAAGACAACATTACTTGACCATATTAGAAAGTCAAGAGTTGCGGAAGGTGAATTTGGTGGTATTACACAGCATATCGGTGCATATCAGGTATCAGTAAAGGGTAAGAAGATTACTTTCCTTGATACACCAGGCCATGAAGCGTTTACTGCAATGCGTGCACGTGGTGCAATGATTACTGATATTGTTATTATTGTTGTTGCTGCTGATGATGGTGTTATGCCTCAGACTAGAGAAGCAGTAGACCATGCTTTAGCTGCAAATGTACCTATTATTGTAGCTGTTAATAAGATTGATAAACCAGGTGCTGATCCTCAGCGTATTATGACTGAAGTTTCTGAACTTGGACTTATGCCTGAAGAATGGGGTGGAGATGTTCCTTATGTAAACATTTCAGCTAAACAGGGTATTGGTATTGATGAATTATTGGAAACAGTTACAGTTGTAGCTGAACTTGCTGAATTAAAAGCAAATCCAAAGCGTATGGCTTATGGTAGTGTTATTGAAGGCCGTCTTGATAAGGGTAGAGGTCCAGTTGCGACTCTATTAATTCAGAATGGTACTTTAAGAAGTGGTAATCCAATTGTTGTTGGTGCAACTTATGGTCGTGTAAGACAGTTAGTTGATGATCGTGGTCGTGAAATTAAATCTGCAGGTCCTGCAACTCCAGTAGAAATTACTGGTTTAAATGATGTACCTGAAGCAGGTGATAAGTTCATGGTATTTGAAACTGAAAAAGAAGCTAGACATGTTGGTGAAGAACGTGCTCAGAAGAAGATTGAAGAAGAAAGAAATTCTACTTCAGCAATGAGTCTTGATGACTTATTCTCACAGATGAAGTCTGGTGAAGTTGTTGACTTAAATATTATTGTTAAGGCTGACGTAAATGGTACTGCAGAAGCAGTTAAGGGTTCTTTAGAAAAGATTGATGTAGAAGGTGCAAGAGTTAATGTAATCCGTTCTACTGTAGGTGCTATTTCTGAATCTGATATCCTTCTTGCAAGTGCATCTAAGGCAATTATTTATGGTTTCAATGTAAGACCAGATGCGAATGTACGTCGTAAAGCAGATGAAGAAGGTGTAGAAATCCGTTTACACCAGGTTATCTATAAGATGGTTGAAGAAATTGAAGCAGCCATGAAGGGCATGCTTGCTCCTGAAATGGAAGAAGTTGTTACTGGTCAGGCAGAAATCAGACATATTTATAAGGTTTCTAAGATTGGTAATATTGCTGGATGTTATGTAACAGATGGTTCTATTAAGAGAGATTGTGGTATCAGATTAATTCGTGAAGGTATCATTGTTTATGAAGGTAAACTTGCTTCATTAAAGCGTTTCAAGGATGATGCGAAAGAAGTTAATCAGGGCTATGAATGTGGTTTAACTATTGAAAACTATAACGATATCAAAGAAGGCGACATCGTTGAAGGATACGTTATGCAGGAAGTTGAAGGTTAATTTATGGCTTCATTAAAAGTTGATAAAATGAATCATTATATCATGAAAGAATTATCATTGATTCTTCGTGATGAAGTAAAAGATCCAGCATTACATATGTGTACTGTTACTTCAGTAAGCTGTACTAATGATATGTCTGTCGCAAAGGTTTATGTGACATTCATGAAAAATCAGGGTAAAGGTCTTCAAGCATTAGAAAGATGCAAAGGTTTTATCCGTTCTCAACTTGCTAGAAGATTAAAAATCAGAAAATGTCCTGAATTAATTTTCAAGGTAGATGAATCATTAGAATATGGTAATCGTATTGAAGAATTAATTAAGAATTTACACTAAGAGTCTCTATCAGGAGGCTCTTTTTTTACATTAAAATATAAATATATACGTATAAAAATTTGTATAATTTCATTATACGATAAATATGTGCTATAATAGTATAAGGAGGATTTCAATATGAAAAACGTTATTATAAATGGTAAAGTGATTTTAGAAGATTCTATTAAAGAATTAAATGTATTTTTTGAAGATGGAAAGATTACAGAAGTCAGTAATCGTGTTCCTACTGATGAAACAGTTATTGATGCAAAGGGATTATATGTTGCACCTGGTATGATTGATGTACATACTCATGGACGTAATGGTAGCGATACAATGTATGCAACTTTTAAGGATTTAAATAATATTTCTGTATCAGAATTAAAGACAGGTGTGACTAGTTTTTTACCTACAACTATGACTATGCCAGCTGTTGATATTAAAAAAGCTATTGCAGCAGGTTATGATAATAAGGATAAGGTAGAAGGTGCTAAGATTTTAGGTATGCACTTAGAAGGCCCTTTCTTTAGTGTGAAATATAAGGGCGCTCAGCCAGAAGAATGTATGATTGCGCCTACTGTAGAAAACTATTTATCTTTTGCAGGTGAACATCCTGATTTTGTAAAGAAGATTTCTTTAGCACCAGAAATTGATGGGGCAATAGATTTAATTAAATATTTAAGAGAACAGAATGTTGTTGTTTCTATGGGTCATACTGATGCGACTTATGAGGAAGCAGTGAAAGGTATTGAAGCAGGCGCAACTTCAGGTACACATACTTATAATGCGATGACTCCTTTAAAACATAGAGATCCAGGTGTTGTAGGGGCTGTAATGCTTCATGATGAAGTATATGCAGAACTTATTCTTGATGGTATTCATGTATCATTCCCTGCTGCTAAGATCTTATCTAAAATGAAGGGAGCAGATAAATTAATTTTAATTACTGACTCTCTAGAAGCTGCTATGCTTCCAGATGGTACTTATGAATTAGGTAATCAGAAGGTTTATGTAAAGGATGGTCAGGCTCGCTTGAAATCAGGTAACCTTGCTGGTTCTACTGCAAACTTAAATCAGTGTGTAAGAAATGCATATAAACATCTTGATTTACCATTATATGAAGCAATTGGTTATGCAACTAAGAATCCTGCAGATCATTTAGGTTTAAAGGATTATGGACGTATTAAAGAAGGATGCGTAGCTGATATAATTCTTATTGACGATGAAATCGATATTAAGAGAGTTATTTTAAATGGTGAAACTAAAATTGGAGGGTAGTTATGGTTACAATTAAAAATGAATATTTAGAAGCTCAATTTGATCCTAAGGGTGCTGAAATTTCAAAGATTATTGGGATGCAGGATGGACTCAACTATATGTGGAAACAGGATCCTTGTTTATGGGGGCATAGTGCACCTGTTCTTTTCCCAATTGTCGGTGCATTAAAGAATGGCACATGTCGTATTGATGGTAAAGAATATCATATGAATCAGCATGGCTTCTCTAGAAATACAGAATATGAAGTATATGAACATGATGATACACATGTTGTATTTCACCTATCTTCAAGTGATGAAATCAAGAAGGTGTATCCATATGAATTTGATTTATATGTTACATATACATTAGTAGACAATAAATTAAAAGCTGAATTTAGAGTAGAAAATCATAATGAAGATGTGATCTATTTCCAGATTGGTGGTCATCCAGCATTTGCCTGTCCATTTATTGAAGGTGAAGATGCGAATGATTATTATATTGAATTTGAACAGAATGAAACAGTAGATCAGAAAATTATTGATGTAGAAAGAAAAGGAATGTCTCATGAAACAAAACGTTTATTTGATAATGAACGTCATTTCTTTGTACGTCAAGCTATGTTTGATAATGATGCAGTAGTAGTGCCTCATTTTAAATCTCGTTATGTTTCATTAAAGTCATTGACTAATAATAAGAGCTTAAACTTCTATATGAAGGGCTTTGATCATTTAGGACTTTGGACAAGCAAGCATGTGGGTGGTTTACTAGCCATTGAACCTTGGGTTGGACATACTGACTATGTTGACTTTGAAGGAGAATTCAAAGATAAGGAAAGTGCTGTAGCACTTAAGAAGGGTGAAACATTTAATTGCGAATTTGCAGTTGAAATTTTCCAGTAAGAAGACAAGAAATTGTCTTCTTTTTTTAACATTGTATTTACGTTCTATAGATGAGAATGTTATAATTTTTAAATAGGAGGCAGTTTATATGAAGAAGTTGTTGGTGATTTTGCTTTGTTTGTTTATGACCGCATGTGGAACAAAGACAAAAGATTCGGATATTTCAGATAGCACATTGAAAAAATATAAAGAAGATTTGTCTTATGTCAAAAAAAGTAAGAAATTCGATAATATTTCTGATAAAATGAATGTAAAATTGTATTATACAGAAATAGATGAAGGATACAGATATGAATTAGTCATTGATGAACCAAAAGAGAACATGTACAATATTAAGGCTATTTCATATAGTTCATCATGCTTAGATGATTATCAGCCGGCTATTGGATATTTTGATAAGGATACTTATTCTATGATTCCTGGAGTGGTTGATAAAAAGAAGAATATTTATAAAGGCATTTCTTTATCAGGAAGAGTTAAGAATAAAGAGACACTTAAGGTTTTTGTTCATTATGATCAAAAAGAATCTGATTCTGATGAAAGTTATAGTTATTGTTTTGAGGTGAAGAATGAGAATTGATAAATTATTAGCGCATTGTGGATATGGCTCAAGAAAAGATGTAAAGCAGCTTTTAAAAGATGGAGCTGTTGTTTCTAATGGTAAGAAGATTAAATCATCAGGAACTCATGTGGATCCTGAAAAAGATGAGATTTATGTAGGCGATGAAAAGATTACTTATTCAAAATATGTTTATTATATGTTGAATAAGCCAGATGGTTATGTGAGTGCAACAGAAGATAATCTTTATCCTACTGTCATTGATTTAATTAAAGAGTATCATCCTGGTTTATTCCCGGTAGGTAGACTTGATGTGGATACAGAAGGTCTTTTACTTATTACCAATGATGGGCAGTTAGCACATCGTCTTCTTTCACCTAGAACACATGTCCAAAAAACTTATTATGTTAAAGTGAAGGGCAGACTTGGAATAGGTGACATAAATGCATTTACAAAAGGTATTCCTTTAGAAGATTTTACATGTATGCCAGCTTTTTTGAATATTATTAAGAGTGATGAGATTAGTGAGTGTGAAGTAACTATTTATGAAGGTAAGTTTCATCAGGTAAAGAGAATGTTTCAAGCATGTGGTAAAGAAGTTGTTTATTTAAAGCGTATCAGCATGGGTGAACTTAAACTTGATGATAGTTTAAAATTAGGTCATTACAGACCACTTACAGATGAGGAAATTAATAGCATACTATAACGTTTTATGATATAATAACACTGATATGGAGGTTTTATGAGATTAAGAAATAATCCCGATGCGATGCCTTTTTTACAAGAGCATGCTGATTTAGTTTTTATTAATCCACGTGACCACTTAGGTAAGTGGCATGAGGTATTCGGAAATAACAACCCTATTGCGATTGAAATTGGAATGGGGAAAGGTGATTTCATTATCGAAAATGCGAGAAGAAATCCAAATATCAACTTTATTGGTATTGAAAAATATTCAACAGTTCTAACTATTGCGGTAAAGAAATCTTTAGAAATGGAAACTTTACCAAACCTTCGCTTTATGAAGGAAGATGCAGCAGTTTTAGGTGAAGTCTTTGCAGAAGGTGAGATTGATACAGTTTATTTAAATTTCAGTGATCCTTGGCCTAAAAAGAGACATTCAAAGAGAAGATTGACTTATTCTTCATTCTTGGATGTTTATAAGAGTATTTTAAAGGATGAAGGTCATTTGATTTTTAAGACAGATAATCGTCCATTCTTTGAATTTTCACTTGTTTCAATGAACAATTATGGAGCACGTTTCCATGATGTATGTTTAGATCTTCATCATAGTGAAGGATATGAAGATAATGTGATGACTGAATATGAAAAGAAGTTCTCACCATTTGGCCCTATTTATAGAATTGATATTGATTTTGGTGATATGAATGGATAAACTCATTCAATTGCGTTCTTTAGAAGAATTTAAAAAAGCAATCCAAAATAAATGTATTATCGTATTTTCTACAGACTGGTGTCCAGATTGTCTTTATATGAAAACCTATATAGAACATGTTGTTGAAAATAATCCAGCATATCAATTCTATTATGTAAATCGTGATGATATGCTTGATTTATGTATTGAATTAAATATCTTAGGTATTCCTTCTTTTATTGCCTATGATAAAGGACAGGAATTAGGACGATTGGTATCGAAATTAAGAAAGACACAGGAGGAAGTCCAGTCTTTCATTGATTCGATTTAAAAAAAGAAAGTGTGGGTTGAATATGAAAATTACAGATTGGATTATGGGTAAAGATATGGATTTTGAAGATACTGTAAAGAAAGAGGAACCACCACATGTGGATCCTGTAATTGAACAGCGTCGTAAAGAAAAATTCAGTGAACCTATGATTTATAACGAAGAAAAGAAAGTTGAAGAACAAAAAATAGAAGTAAAGGTTCCTGTAGTGAAGAAGAAAGAAGAACCTAAAAAGCCTAAAAAGCAAGAATATGTCATGAGTCAGATCATTTCTCCAATGAACGGAGTACAGGAATCTAATAATCCTGTGCCACAAAAAAAGCCAGCAGTTAAGAAAAAAATAAAAAGACGTGAGGATGATGTGGTGCCGGTATTAAGTCCTTTTTATGGTGCTCAAGGAATTGAGGAAGAAAAGCCTGTTGTGAAAAAGGCAAAGAAGGTAGAGAAGGTAGTCAAGAAGGAAAGCAGTGAAGTGATTGATTCTGTAGAAAACCGCTTGAAGAACTTATCTACTTTAACACTTGAATCACAAGAAGACCTCAAAATTGTTGAAGAGAGAACTGGTAAGTTCAAACATGACATGGAGAATGAAGATCCTTTGATTGAAGAAATCAATGATGATATGAGCTATGATGAACTCATGAATCTTTATGAAAAGAAGTTTGAAGATTAATGGGAATTGGTGTTGATATCGTTGAACTTTCTCGCTTAGATATAGAAAATGAAAGATTTGTTCGCCATATTTTGTCAGATGAAGAATATGCGATATTTCAATCATTTCCTACCGATAAGCGTAAGAGAGAGTATCTAGGTGGTCGTTTTGCGGCTAAGGAAGCTTATTTAAAAGCAAATCATCTAGGTATTGGTGGTATTTCATTTCATGATATTGTCATTTTGAATCATGAAGACGGAAGTCCTTATCTTAATGATGAGGATGCAGACATTTCTATTGCACATGATTGCGGTATTGCAATCGCTTTTGTAAATAAGAAATAATTTTATTTAACCCGTATTCACCTTCTTCTTAAAACAAGTCTTTTGGAGGAGGTGATTTTTATATGTATAATCAAGTATTTCTTTTGGGTAGACTTGCTCAGATGCCTGATTATGAAATTATCAATAATTATCGAAAGGATGCTTTGATCCATATTATGGTTTATCGTCCTTTTGATGAAGTGAAAGGATGTAGGGATTATGATCTAGTTCCTATTATCTTATGGAGAGGTTTAGCGGAAATGATTAATGATACATGTCATGTTGGCAGTGTCATTGCAGTAAAAGGAAGATTGAATGACCTTGAGGACAAACCCGATTATCAAGGATATCGTGTCATGTCTGTACGTGCAGAGTCTTTCGAGGTTCTTGATGAGAAACTCAAAGAGCTTCAAAAACCGCTGACTATGTAGAAATAAGGAGGTTTATTTATGGTTGATCAGTCACTTATTAGAAACTTTTCAATTATCGCACATATTGACCATGGTAAGAGTACCCTTGCCGATAGAATTTTACAATTAACTGGCACAGTAGCTGATCGTGATATGAAGGATCAGTTACTTGATGATATGGAACTTGAAAGAGAACGTGGTATTACAATTAAGTTAAATGCAGTATCTCTTTCATATACTGCAAAAGACGGTAAAACTTATCTTTTGCATCTTATTGATACACCGGGCCATGTCGATTTCTCGTATGAGGTTTCACGCTCTCTAGCTGCTTGTGAAGGTGCTATCCTAGTCGTAGATGCAGCTCAGGGTGTAGAAGCACAGACTCTTGCGAATGTTTATCTAGCATTAGATAACAATTTAGAGATTCTTCCAGTTATTAATAAAATTGATCTTCCTAGTGCAGATCCTGATAGAGTTGCAGAAGAAGTAGAAGATTTAATTGGTCTTCCTGCAGATGATGCACCTCGTATTTCAGCTAAGACAGGCTTAAATATTGATCAGGTACTAGAAGAAGTTGTTACTAAGATACCTGCACCTAGTGGTGATATTAATAATCCTACACAGGCTTTGATCTTTGACTCTTTCTATGATGCTTATAGAGGTGTTATTATTCTTGTCTGCGTTAAGGAAGGTAAGATTAGAGTAGGGGACCATATTCATTTTATGGCAAGTGATGCTGATTATGAAGTTGTTGAATGTGGTGTGCATACACCTCGTGAAGTGAAGAAGGATGAACTAGTAACAGGTGAAGTAGGTTGGATTGCGGCTAGTATCAAGTCTATATCTGATGTTCATGTAGGTGATACAGTTACTACTTTAGAAAATAAAGCGGCAGAGCCATTACCTGGTTATAGACGTATGAACCCAATGGTTTATTGTGGTCTTTATCCTATTGACAATGTCAAATATAAAGATTTACGTGAAGCACTTGAAAAGATTGCATTAAGTGACTCTTCACTTGTTTATGAACCTGAAACATCTCAGGCTTTAGGATTTGGTTTCCGTTGTGGTTTCCTTGGATTATTACATATGGATGTTATTGAAGAAAGACTAGAAAGAGAATTTGGTCTTGATTTAATTGCGACAGCACCATCTGTAATCTATAACGTATATTTGAGTGATGGTTCTATGATTGAAATAGATAACCCAGCACTTTTACCAGATCCAACAACAATTACACGTATTGAAGAACCTTATGTACGTGCGGCAATTATGACACCTGATGAGTTTATTGGACCGATTATGGAATTATGTCAGAATAAGCGTGGAGAATATGTAGATATTGAATATCTTGATGATACAAGAAGAAATGTTATTTATTATATTCCACTATCTGAAATTGTTTATGATTTCTTTGATAAATTAAAATCATGTACACGTGGCTATGCTTCATTTGATTATGAATTACATGGCTATCGTGCAAGTAATTTAACAAAGATGGATATTCTTTTAAATGGAGAAGTAGTCGATGCATTATCTTCTATTGTTCATAAGGATTTTGCATATGATCGTGGAAGAATTATCTGTGAGAAGTTAAAGACTATTATTCCAAGACAGCAATTTGAGATTCCTGTTCAGGCAGCTATTCAGGGACGTGTTATTGCCCGTACTAATATTAAGGCAATTAGAAAGAATGTTCTTGCAAAGTGTTATGGTGGGGATATTTCACGTAAGAAGAAACTTCTTGAAAAACAGAAAGAAGGTAAAAAGCGTATGAAAGCTGTAGGAAGTGTAGAAATTCCACAGGAAGCATTCATGGCTATTTTATCTGTGGATGATGAATAGGCAGAGTTAGTTCTGCCTTTCTTTGTTTTTTTCACACATTTGATTTTCTCTAATTAATTGAAATGAAAAGAATATACATATATAATATGAGAGAAAAAAGGTGGGATTTGATTGTTTAGTAATAGACCGATAAAGTTTATTGGGCGAAAAGAAGCCCAGGAACAGGAACGTAATCAATTAGATAATGTAGTTGCACGTCGTTTCTATATTATTATTGGCGTCGTTATTGTGATAGCAAGTATTTTTGCATTAAGACTTTTCTATATGCAGATCAACAAGTCTGATTTCTATTCAGCAAAGCTAGAACAATATAGTACAAATACATTTGAAGTCGATGCATTACGTGGTGAAATAGTAGATAGGAACTATAATAAGCTTGTATATAATGAGAATGTTGTATGTGCAACTTATTATGCAGTGAAAGGAATTAAAGATGATGAAATTAAATCAATGGTTAATTTCTTGACTAAGAATTGTAATATTGATATTTCCAGCGTTACCGAGAGAGAAAAGAAAGATTATCTGATTATGAAGGATAAGAAGTTTGCGAAATCTCTTGTAACAGAGGCAGAGAAGAAAGCTCTTGCCGCAAATGATGATGGAGATACTGAGTACTATAATTTACAGCTTAAACGAATCACAGATAGTGTATTAAAGAAGCATCTAAGTGATGATGATGTACGTTATTATAAACTCTATTATACAATTAAGAATTGTAAGAGTGGTTCTGCAGTACTTCTTGAAAATATCAGTTATCAAGAAGCCAGTGTTATTGGGGAAAACAATGATTTATTAAGAGGTATTCAAGTCACAAGTGACTGGAAACGTGCTTATACTGATGAGTCTACTTTAAAGAGTACACTAGGTAAGGTAACAACTAAGAAACAGGGTTTGCCTGCTACTTTAAAGGATGAGCTTCTTGCATTAGATTATAGTAATGACTCACGTGTAGGTACTTCAGGACTTGAAAGACAGTATGAAGATATTTTAAGTGGTAATAAGTCAGTGATGACTTTAAAGTATGCAAGTGATGGTACACCAATTGTAAAAACTAAGAAACAAGGTAGCAGTGGTGATAATATTCAGTTAACGATTGACTGGGATATTCAGTCACAGCTGACTCAGATGGTAGAACAATGTCTTTATAGTCATACGTCTGAAAGATATCAACAGCATATCTATTGTATAGTGATGGAACCTAAAACAGGTGATATTATTGCGTTAGTTGGTAAGGAATACAATAAAGAGAAAACACCTTATGAAATGAAAGATGCTACTTATCTTACTTATACAGGTGCTTATCGTATTGGTTCTACTATGAAGGGGGCTGTTATTTATGCCTGCTTCAAGAATAACATTATTAAAGCAAATCATTATGAAGCAGATACGTCTGAAGGTTTAAAGATTGCCGGTACTAAAGCAAAGCATTCTTGGAATAAGAGTGGTTTTGGTAATATTAATGAAGTACAGGCATTGGCTTATTCTTCTAATATCTATATGATGAAGATTATTATTAAGCTTGCAGGTGGTCATTATCAGTATGATAAACCTATTCATATTGATAAGAGTGCATTTACTAAATTAAGAAATGCAGCAGGAGAATTAGGTTTAGGTGTTAAGACTGGTATTGATTTACCATATGAGGCAGCAACTGGTCCTCGTGTTGAAGAAGATACAGCTGGTAAGCTTCTTGACTTCTCTATTGGTCAGTATGATACATATACACCATTACAGCTTGCTGTATATGCGTCTACTCTTGCAAATAAAGGTGTTAAGGTACAGCCACATCTTTATAAGAGTTCTTATAAGACAGATACTTCTGGTAATATTGTGACTCTTAATACGCATAAGAAGCATATTATGGATGATGTATCAGAAGGTAATGAAGATGCATTTAATCAGATTCAGGCTGGTATGAAGGCTGTAGTTACTTATGGTACAGCTGCAGGTTCATTCTCTGGTTTCCAGTATGATATTTCTGGTAAATCAGGTACTGCAGAAGATTATACACATACAGGTAATGTCGACCATCCTAACCATTTGTTTATTGCTTATGGTCCTAGCAAGGATCCGCAAGTAGTTGTAGCTGTTCTTGAAGAAAGATTAAAGGGTGCAAATGATGCACCAAGTATTGCGAAAAAGGCATTTAGTCTTTATTTTGAAAAATATGGCTACAATAATTAAAAAAAGAACTAGTAATTTATGAATTTATATGATAATATATTGAAGCAAACTTATTTGGAGGTGTAATATTCATGAGAGATAATATTATCTTAAAGTGTACAGAATGTGGTGAAGAAAACTATATCAACACAAAGAATAAAAAGAGTCATCCTGAAAGGGTTGAATTTAAAAAGTATTGTCCAAGATGTAACAAGAAAACTGTTCATAAGGAAAAGAAATAAGCCTCAAGGCTTATTTTTTTTATACAAGGAGGAAGTTGTATGATTAAAAGATTAGTAGTAGGTCCTATTCAAGAGAATTGTTATATTGTAAGTTTAGGGTCAGATTGTGTTATTATTGATCCTGGAGATGAGCCAAAGCGTATTATCGAAGAAGTAGGTCAGTTAGATGTCAAAGGTATTTTGATTACTCATGGACATTATGATCACATTGGTGCAGTCAATGAATTAAGAGATTATTATCATACAAATGTCTATGCAACAGAAGATGCAAGAGATATGATGCTTGACTGGGATGAGAATCTATCAGTAATGCTTGGAGGAGAAAAGTATATTGTAGATGATGTAATAGCCATTGAAGACAGCATTACACTAGGAGAAATGTACTTTGGAATTTATAAAACACCAGGACATGCAAAGGGAAGCTGTCTTTATTATTATATAAAAGAGGATGCATTATTTACAGGTGATACACTATTTAAAGGTGGTTGTGGAAGAGTAGATTTTCCTACAGGAGATAAGTTCTCTTTACTAAAATCTTTATCTCGTATAAAGAATCTTGAGTTAGATGCGGATATTTATCCAGGGCATGGTCCAGAGTCAACTCTTTCTTTTGAAAAGAAAAATAACCCATTTTTGTCTTTTTAAGGTAAAAATGGTGTTGTTTAAAGCGAAATATAAAGAATGTAAATAATTAGGTATATAATGTTTTAGAAGTGGATTATAAATATATGATTTTCCCTCATGTATATGAGTTCTACATTCTCGTTGTCCATTTCAATTGTCCTCTATGCCCTGAAATAGAGGACTTTTTTGTTGGCAATTAATGCGCTTTCAATTATAATAGAAAATGGAGGTTTAAAAGATGAAGAAGTTAATACGTATAATTCTTGCTTTGGCTATAGGTTCTACTCTTATTGGATGTTCTTCTAAGCCAGGAGGTACTATTGATTTAACAAGCGATATTAAAGTATCAATCAAAGGATTTAATGGTAAAGGAGAAGTTTATATCGATAATAATACAAAGTACGATAAAACAAATTCAGATATCAGAGACTTTGTAGCTGATATAGAATATACATTAGAAAATGGGACTAATGGCGCTCTTTCTAACGGTGATGAAATTACTATTAAAGCGAAATATTCTAAGTCAAAAGCAAAAGATTTAGGCTTGACTATTAAGAATCCAACTAAGAAGGTTAAAGTATCTGGTTTAAAAGATTTATTAACAGGTTATTATGATTGTGAAATCAAAGTAAAGAACTATGGTTCAATTAAATTAAAGTTAGATGCGAATACTGCACCTATTACAGTAAGCAACTTTGTAGGTCTTGCGAATGATGGTTTCTATAATGGTTTAACATTCCATCGTATTATTAAGGGATTCATGATTCAGGGTGGTGATCCTAATGGTGATGGTACTGGAGGATCTAAACAGACTATTAAAGGTGAATTCTCAGCGAATGGTGTTGATAATCCAATAAAGCATACAAGAGGCGTTATTTCAATGGCTAGAAGTCAGTCATATGATAGTGCGAGCAGTCAGTTCTTTATCATGCACGAAGATACATCTTCATTAGATGGTCAATATGCAGCATTTGGATGTGCTTATTCAGGTATGGATATTGTTGATAAAATCTGTGATGATGTAAAGACAGAAGACAGTAATGGAACTGTCTCTAAAAAGAACCAGCCAGTTATTGAAAGTATTACATGTACAAAGATTCAGTAATTTTCACTGAATCTTTTTTATTTTATGAGAAAAATGGGATTTAAATATGTATGTAATAGTAGGAGGTTATTTTATGGATGAACTATTTGAAACCATTTTTTTCAAAGCTCTGAAGGCAGACTCTACAGATATCCATTTTAAGCTGACAGATCATTTGAGTATTCAATTCAGAGTATTTGGAGAACTGCAGCCCTATCAGGAGTATGAAAAAACAATAGGGGCTAAAATTATGAATTATTTGAAATACAAGTCTTTTATTAATGTGAATTATAAGATGGTTCCTCAAACGGGTGCTTTTCATTATTATCTGAATGAACATATCTATTTCTTACGTGTGTCTTATTTGCCAGGTATGGATTTTGAAAGTATCGTTATTAGAATACTGAATAATCATGAAAACATTACTATTAATGAGATCTCAGAAATAGATGATTTTACTTTCTATCTCAATGAAGTATGTTATCAAAAGTCTGGATTATTCTTAGTGGCAGGTGCAACAGGATCGGGTAAATCTACAACTTTATATGCGATTTTAGATAAGATTATAGAAATGGGTGGAAGAAATGTAGTCACATTAGAAGATCCAATTGAAATAGTGAAAGAACATTGTTTGCAGATTGAAATGAATGAAAGTATGGGAATAGATTATTATAATTCATTGAAGCAGATTTTAAGACATGATCCAGATGTTATTATGATTGGGGAAATAAGAGATGAGAAGACCGCAAAGCTGGCTATTACATGTGCTTTGACAGGGCATCTGGTATTATCCACTATTCATGCGAGTAATTCTCTATTAGTTATTAAGAGAATGTTGAATCTAGGTATCAATGAAACGGATTTGGAGGATGTACTTATTGGTGTTGTAACTCAGCGTATTAAATATGATAGAAGGAATAGAAAGGTCATTATACTTCCGGAAACAATGAATAAGAACCAAATTAAAACATATTTCATTAATCATACTGTCAGCTATCCATCGTTCAAGGATAATGCACTTATGCTTATTAAAGAGAAGCATTGTGATCAATATTTGTTTAAGGATGAGTTAAATGGACAATGATCTATTGTTTCTAGAAAACCTTTCTAATTTACTTGAACAGGGTTATGGCATAGAAGAAACATTACTTATTTGTAAAGATATCAATAATCATCCCAGCATTGATACAATACTACAGAAAATATATGATGGAGAAGACTTAACAGACGCTTTATTAGATCCACATCTTCCCAAATTATTTATTGAATTCTTTACCTTCTTTTCTATGCGCTCTACTATTTCTGATGCAATTAAGAACAGCTTGAAAATTTATAATGAAATAATCTCGATAAGAAAGAAATTAACGGCACAGATGACTTATCCTTTGATTTTGATTGTGTTTTTACTCTTTTTCTCATTATTTGCGACATTTATTCTCTTTCCAAAAGTCACATCATTATTTAATTCATTTGGAATGAATCCGTCTTTAAGTTTTAGTATTTTGTTCTTTATTATTCGTTTGATTCCCATTCTTATAATTGGTGTATTAGTGGCACTTATTGTTTCTTTTGTTTACTTTCTCGTCTCACTTAAGAAAAAGAAATATTGGATTATTGAGCGTTATCTTAAAATTCCTTTCTTAAAAAAGTATATTCAAAAGTATTTTACATTCAAGTTCTGTCTATATTTTAATGAGTTATTAGAGGATCATATTGATTCAAATACAATTATATCTATGTTGAATGAGAACATGACAAACAGTGATATTAAGATTGTATTATATGAGATTTATACAAGATTAAAAGAAGGAGAACAATTAGAAAATATTATTGATGGTTTTCCTTATTTTGATCATCTCTTTGTATCTATGTATAAGATGTATTTAAAGAATCCTGAAGAAATAGGCTCGATGAGAGGTTATTTAGATATTTCTCAGGAACAGATTACATATGCAGTAAATAAGTTTACTAAATTCTTTGTACCTATTGTTTATGGGTTTGTCGCATTTTTCGTCATCACTATTTATGTAGCAGTTATTATACCGATGATGAATGTTATTGGAGATATTTAGGAGGTTCTATGAAAAATAATAAAGCAGGTTTTACTTTAATCGAAATGATATTTTGTATTTCTGTTATTCTTGTCATCTTATTGCTTGTTATTCCTAATGTCACAAGTAAGAATAATGTGGTAAAAGGAAAAGGGTGTGAAGCACAGGTGGAAGTAGTTAATTCACAGATTATACTATATCAGATAGAACATGATGAATTACCTACAAGTATTTCTCAATTAACATCTGGTTCTAATCCTTATCTCACTCAAAAGCAGGCTACATGTCCAAATGGAAAATCTATTTATATATCAGATGGACAAGCTTATGTATAAGAAGGGATTTACAGTTATAGAGATGTTATTTGTATTGTCTATTACAATCTTTTTATCATCGCTTTGTATGACTATGCATACACGTACAATTAATGAACAGGAAGAAATAGCGCTTATTAAAGCAATGTTTGATGAAGCAAGAGCAATGGCTATAGTAGAAAAGAATACAGTAAAGGTATCTGTCTCTAATCATCGTATTGATTTGATTGGAAAAGAAAACAAGACATTGAATTTAGAAGAAGGCTATCAATTTCTTACAAATCATACATTTACTTATAATGATCATGGGCGTATTAAAATAGCTAAGACCCTTGTTTTAAAAACACCTCATCATACAAGAAAGTTTGTTTTTCAGTTAGGAAGTGGTGCTTATTATATTACTTAATCATAAAGGAAATACACTTATTGAGTCACTGTTCGCCTTATCTATTTATTTGATGATTGTGGTTTATTTTGTTGGTTCTTTGACTGTATTGAATAAGGCACAGCTTAGATTTAGATCAGCTCAGGAAAATAGTAATAAACAGGAATTACGCATTGTAGAGGAAGGAGATGATCTCCAATCAAAACTCAAAGAGGCTTTACGCTAGTTGAAATGTTGTTGTCTTTAAGTATTTGTTTAATGATTGTCTTAAATGTACCTTCTATTATACGTGTCTTAAAAGTGCCTATAGTGAGTCATAATCAGGATATTGCGGTAGGCGCTAAACAGCTTGCTGATTATCTTCTTGTATCTAAGATAAAGACATATAGTGAAGATATTGGTTATTATGATGAGAAAGGGGATGAGAATACCATTATCTTTGATAAGAGAAGACTTGTAAAAACACCAGGTTATGAAATATTAATAACTGATATTGATGATGTTATTTTCTTTGAAAAGGACGCTTATATGTATATGACTATTACAAGGGGAAAACAGAAATATACATATATGATCTGTGACTTATATAGAAAGCAGGAAGATTATGTCGAAGAATAGAGGAAGTATATTACAAGTGGTCTTAGTCATCTTCCTAATATTATTTACGAGTTTATTTAGTTATTGTACGCTTGTAACAAGGCAATATGAATTAACACGTTATCAGAGATTGATGAATGAACAAAGACGAGTAGAAATACTTTTAAGAAGACATTGGCGTTCTACACTTGATCAGGATATTCTACTTAGTGATACGTATGAAATAGAAGACAGTATCATTAGTTATAATGTAGATGATGATGGAAGGGATTATATTATTGATTGTGATATTCATACAAAGTCTTATCATTATACAATGAAGGTTAAGATTGATATGGAAACTTTAGACATGCATGAGTGCACATATGGGCATTAATGGATGCTTTACTTTATACTATTATTTATGATATAATGGTATCCGATTAGAAAGGATGATATAAAGTTATGATTAATGCAACTGATTTAAGACCAGGAGTAACATTTGAATATGATGGCAATCTTTATGTATGTCTAGATTATAGCCACAATAAGACAGCACGTGCTGCTGCAAACATTCGTGTTAAAATGAAGAATATGAGAACAGGAACTACTACTGAAATGACTTTTGGTAGTAACGCAAAGGTAAAGAAGGCTCAGGTAGAAAAGAGCAAGATGCAGTATTTATATGATAATGGTGGTATGTTAGTATTCATGGATAATGAAACATATGACCAGGTTGAAATTCCTGCAGACCGCTTAGAATGGGAAATCAACTTCATGAAACCTTCTGATAATGTAGAAGTAACAAGCTATGAAGGTGAGATTTTAGGTGTAGCTTTACCAGTCAATGTACCATTTAAAGTTATTGAAACTGAAGCAGCAGTTAAAGGTGATACTGCAACAGGTGCAACTAAGTTTGCAACTATTGAAACAGGATATCAAATCAAAGTACCTTTATTTATTGAAGAAGGCGAAGTTGTTGTTGTAAATACAGTTGAAGGTAAATATTCAGGAAGAGCTTAATCTCTTCCTTTTTTTCATAGGGGATATTGTATCAATACTTGTAATTATCCCTGTTTTCTTATAAAATATAAGGTAAAGAAAGAAGAGGTAATAGTATGGCACGTAATGAATATTATACATATAAGGGTAGCCCGATTAACGGCGATATCATGATGAGCGTTCAGGTATTTGATATTATCACTAAGCAGGTAGCTGCTGAAGATAAGGATATTAAGCTTGATACATCAAAAGGTTTTTCTGTAACAGGTACTAAGAATCTTGTGAACTGTACAATTAAAGATAATGAAGTTTATATTACAGTTCATGTACGTATTAAATATGGTACAAACATTACAGCCAAGACAAAAGAATTACAGAAGAAGATTGCTTCTGGAATTAAAGAAATGGCTGCTGTAACAGTAAAGAGTGTTGATGTTGTAGTAGAAGCTATTGATTTCTAAAAGCAAGTCTAACTTGCTTTTATTTTTTTTGAAGAGGCAAAAAGATGTAAAATCTTTTATATAAAGTGTTGATGTGTTAAAATAAATGAGTATTATGGAGGTCCTTTAAAATGGAAAAAACAATTAGACAAATCGCTAGAGAAAAAGCAGTTATTGCAGTATATCAATGGTTAACAGTTGATGCATCTAAGGAAGAAATTAAGGAATATGTTCATGCTGATGAAGCATTACTTGAAGGTAGATCAGCAGAACAGTTCTGTTATTGGCTGATTGATACAGTTATGGAAAATAAGGGTTCTTATGAAACTTTATTGAATACTAAATTAAAGAGAGGCTGGTCATTTGATCGTTTAAATAAGATGGAACAGGCTATTCTTCTTGTCGCAACATGTGAATTATTAGAATCAGAATTAGATAAGAGTATTGTAATTAATGAAGCAGTTATTAATGCAAAACAGTATTGTGATGAAGATTCTTATAAATTCATTAATGGTGTTTTAACTGCAATTGAATAATGGAAAGACAATATGTAAGCGTACATGCTTTAAATCGTTATATTAAAGCTGTATTGGATAATGATATGCAGCTTCAGACTGTATATATTCGTGGCGAGATATCTAATTATCGTCCACATCCATCAGGTCATATGTATTTTACTTTAAAGGATGATCAGACAGAATCATCTATAAGCGCAATTATGTTTGCATCGCAGGCACGTTATTTAAAGTTTAGACTAAGAAATGGTATGAAGGTATTTATTACTGCACAGGTTTCTGTATTTGAAAGAGCAGGTAGATATCAGCTGTATGTAAGAAGTATGCAGGAAGATGGTTTAGGTAATCTATACCTTCGTTTCAATGAGTTAAAACAGACTTTAGAAAGAGAAGGTCTCTTTAGTAGTATGCATAAAAAGGCTATACCTGTTATGCCTGAACGTTTAGCTATTCTTTCAGCTAAACAAGGAGCTGCCCTGCAGGATGTGTTACGTACACTCCACCAGCGTTATCCATTAGTAAGAAGAGATATTTATCCTGTACCAGTACAGGGAAGAGATGCTTATAAGTATATTGTAGAGACATTAAGACAAGTTGATCAATTAGGCTATTCTACTATTCTTCTTGTAAGAGGTGGAGGCTCTATTGAAGATCTATGGAATTTTAATGAAGAGGCACTCGCACGTTGTATTTATGATTTAAAGACACCTATTATTACAGGTGTAGGACATGAGACAGATTTTACACTAGTCGATTATGTCAGTGATTTACGTGCACCTACGCCTACTGCAGCCGCTGTAGCTGCAGTACCTTCTCAAAAAGAACTTTTAAGTCATCTAGAAAATAAGATTATGCAATTATCGAATATCATGAGAAAAAATATTTATTTAGAAAAACAAAAACTAGAAAAGTATACACATTCCTATGTTTTTACTGATCCTTCTAGAATATTCGAAACGAAATTCATGAAATTAGATAATATACATCTTAAATTAAATAATTATAAAATTAGAATTAAACAAAAATCACATTATGAAATGCATAAAAAAGTGATTCAGCTCAATACATTGATTAAACAGAAACAATTAATTGAGACAAAGAACATAAGTACTAAACAGGAATTACTTGAAAGCTGTTTTGAAAGTTATTTAAAAAATAAAAAGACTTCTTTCTCTTATTGTGTTGAAAAACTGGATTTATTGAGTCCTTTAAAAACATTACAAAGAGGTTATATCATCTCTAAAAAGAATGATGCAATCATCAAGAGTGTGAATGATCTTCATACAGATGATTCAATTACACTTGTATATGCAGATGGTGAAAAAGAAGCAATAGTGAAGTAGGTGATAGTATGACAGAAAAGACATATGAAGAAGCAATGGCACGTTTAGATGAAATCATTGATTTGTTGGAAAACAATGAAGCTTCTTTAGATGAAAGTTTAGATCTTTATAAAGAAGGTGTGTCATTAGCTGCATTTTGTGATACAAAATTAAAAGATGTAGATCAGGAAGTAACTAAAATATTTGAGGAAAATCAGTTAAAAGATTATCTAGGTGATGATGATGAATAATATGATTGAAGAAGTGAATGAACGACTAAAAGAAATCTTATCTCAATATCGTCCAGGATTAGTAAAAGAAGCAATGACTTATTCTGTTATGGCGGGTGGTAAGAGATTAAGACCGCTTTTATTTATTCAGACATTAAGAGCATATAATGTGGATTATCATAAGTATATGGATATTGCATGTGCTATTGAAATGATACATACATATTCTTTAATTCATGATGATCTTCCAGGTATGGATAATGATGATTTAAGACGTGGGAAGCCTACATGTCATAAACAATTTGATGAAGCAACTGCAATTTTGGCGGGTGATGCTTTATTGAATGAATCTATGAATGTGATCTTAAGAATGGATTTAGATGATGCACTTAAACTCAAGGTATTAAGTTCTTTATATCAGGCATCTGGTTTAGGTGGTATGATCTATGGACAGCAGCAGGATATGTATTTTGAAACACATAAGGCATCTCTCGAAGAATTACAGGCTATTCATCATGATAAGACAGGTGCACTTATTTCTGTACCAATGAAGATTGCGGGATTTATTGCGAAAGAAGAAGATGCGAATGCTTTAGAAGGTATTGGTTTCAAGCTAGGTCTTGCATTCCAGATTCAGGATGATATTTTAGATGTTACAAGTACAACTGAAACATTAGGTAAAAGAGTAGGCAGTGATATTACTAATCATAAGTCTACATATGTTTCATTACTTGGGCTAGAAGAATCACAAAAGCGTGTAGAAGAGTTATTTGAGGAATGTTTAGCTGATGTTTATGGTTTACAGCTTAATCATGGATTGATGATTGAATTATTCCAAATTATTATGAAAAGAGTGAATTAAATGGAAATTAAGAAGATTGAGAATCCTCGATTCTTGAAACAATTGAATATTACAGAATTAAATCAATTATCACAGGATATAAGGGATTTTTTAATCGAAAACATTTCCCAGACAGGTGGTCACTTTTCTAGTAATCTAGGTATTGTGGAACTGACTGTAGCTCTTCATTATGTATTTGATTCACCTGATGATAAATTCCTTTTTGATGTAGGACATCAGTCTTATGTTCATAAGATTCTAACTGGTAGAGCCCCACAATTTCCTAAACTAAAGAAATATGGTGGGTTGTGCGGTTTCCAGAATCGTCAGGAAAGTATTTATGATCCTTGGGAAGCAGGACATTCTTCTACTGCGATATCAGGTGCTACAGGTTTAGCACTTGCCCGAGATCTTAAGAAAGAAAAATTTGAAGTGATTAGTGTGATTGGGGATGCTGCTTTAATGAGTGGAGAATCCTTGGAAGCACTTAATTTCCTTGGTGGTATAGATACAAAGGTTATTGTGATACTCAATGATAATAATATGTCTATTTCGCGCAATGTGGGTGGATTATCTAATTTCTTATCTGATGTAAGAATGTCATATAAATATAATCAGGCAAAAAACAATTATACTGAAATCCTGTCACAATCTCCTATGGGACAGAAAATATTTGATGTGACTAAGAAGGTTAAGGATAAAGTAAAAAAGAAGATATTACTAGATACACCATTTTCACAATTTGATTTAGATTATATTGGTCCGGTTGATGGACATAATATGGAAGAATTGATTCGTGCTTTGGAGACTGTAAAAAGTTTAGATCATAGTGTTGTACTTCATGTTCTTACAAAAAAAGGGAAAGGCTATAAGCCTGCAGAAAAGGATCATTCAGGTGTTTATCATAGTGTCGCTCCTTTTAATATATCTAAAGGTGTACAAAAAGCTATTGAAGATGAAAAACATTCATGGAGTCAATCAGTAAGTGATCATGTAGAGTACTTGATGAATAATCATGATGATATATGTGTGATTACTCCTGCGATGATTACAGGAAGCTGTTTACAGAACATCTTTAAAAAGTATCCTGAACGTTCATTTGATGTTGGTATTGCAGAAGAACATGCGATGACTCTTGCAGCAGGACTTTCTCAAGGAGGAGAATTTCCTTTCTTAAGTGTTTATTCTTCTTTCTTCCAGCGTGCGTATGATCAATTGAATCATGATATTGCGAGAATGAATCTTCCATGTCTTATTGGAATTGATCGTGCAGGACTTGTTGGTGGTGATGGTGCAACACATCATGGCGTTTTTGATATTGGTTTGATAGCACCTATTCCTGGAGTAGTTATTATGGCTCCTAAGGATGAAGAGGAAGCACAAAAGCTTATTAATACAGCATATCAGAATAAAGATCATCCATATGTGATGCGTTATTCTAAAAACAAAGTAGTTAATACTCACAAGCATACTGATGAGACTATCAAACTAGGTCAGTGGGAATTAATCAAAGAAACAAAAGATGCAACAATTAATGTGGTGACTTATGGTGATAATGTATTAGCTGTATTAGATATGGCAGAAGCAGATCATCTCCCTATTAATATTATCAATGCACGATTCATTAAACCATTAGATACAGAAATGTTGGAAAGAATAAGTGATAAACCGATTATTGTATATGAAACAGATCTTATTAATGGGTCTTTAGGCAATATGATGAGTTTATATTATGAAAAGAATCATGTTGATGTTGATATGAGTTTTATAGGTATTGAAGATCATTATGTCACTTTTGGAGATAACGAATCTTTATATAAACAGGAACATATTTCGTTGAATGATTTGAAAAATAAAATTGAGGAAAAAGAACATGAAAAAAGAAAGAATTGATATTTTATGTGTCCAGCAGGGCTTATTTGAGTCTAGAAATCAGGCTCAAAGAGCTATTATGGCGGGTATTGTAAGAGATGAAAATGATTATATAGATAAGCCAGGGACAAAGATTCCTGTTGATACAAAGCTTTTTATCAAGGGTGAAAAATTAAAGTATGTATCACGCGGTGGTTTAAAGCTTGAAAAAGCGATTGAACTATACAATTTAGACCTTACAGATGTCATCATGATTGATATTGGTTCTTCTACTGGTGGCTTTACTGATTGTGCGCTTCAGCATGGGGCAAAGAAGGTTTATGCTGTAGATGTAGGAACAAATCAGCTTGTCTGGAAGCTTCGTAATGATGAACGTGTAGAAGTCATGGAGCAATATAATTTCCGCTATGCACAGCTAGAAGATTTCAAATATGGTATGCCTACATTTGCTTCTATTGATGTTTCTTTTATTTCTTTAAGACATATGTTCAATGCATTAAAGAATGTGATTGCGCCTGATGGAGTGATTGTATCTTTAATCAAGCCTCAATTTGAAGCAGGTAAGGATGATGTTGGAAAACATGGTATTGTAAAGGATCCTAAGGTCCATAAAAGAGTTATTGAAGAAGTCATTGGTTATGCAAATGATAATGGTTTCTCTTTAAAAGGTTTAACATTCTCACCTATTACTGGTGGAGAAGGAAATATTGAATTCTTAGGTTATTTTGTGAATGATCATCAAGAGAATTCAGATTATTGTATTGATGATGTTGTAAGTGAAGCACATAAACATTTTAATGAAAGCAGGTGATTTTAAATGTTGAAAAGTCTATTTATCTCTTCTTTTGTCATTATAGATCAAACAACTGTTGACTTTGATGAAGGCATGACAGCCTTAACAGGTGAAACAGGAGCAGGTAAATCTATTATTATTAATGCACTTGAACAATTATGTGGCGCAAGAGCATCTTCTTCACTTGTAAGAAAAGGTTCTAAAAAAGCTGTCATTGAAGGTGTTTTTGATATGAATGAATCAATTTATACTATTTTAGATGAATTGAATATAGATAGTGATGATGATCTTGTTATCACAAAAGAGATATTAGACAATGGACGTTCAACAATTAAAATCAATTATCGTACTGTCACAAATAGTGCATTAAAACAGGTAGCTCCCTACTTATTAGATATTCATTCACAATATCAGACACAGGAAATCTTTAATGTAAAAAATCATTTAAAGATATTACAGTCATTTATGAATCATCAGGATGACAATTTATTATCTGAATATCATAAACACTACTTTGAATATAAGAAAATATCACAGAAGATCAAAAAACTTGAACAAGAAGATTTGAGTGATGAAAGAATTGAATATTATCAGAAGCAGTATGATGAATTAAAGGATTTTGAATATACAGATGAGATAATTGATCATCTAGAAGAAGAACTCAGAATGATGAAAAATTATGAATCCATGCATAAATATATGACTGAGTTTAATGAAGCTATGTCTGATAGACAGGGTGCATTAAGTCAAATAAACGATGCATTAGGAGCTTTGGGTCATATGAGTGATACAGAGGCATTTAATGAATTATATGATGAATTTTATAACCAGTATTATGGTATGCAGGATATTGTGGATCGTATAGAAACAGCCTTTGATTCTATTGATTTTGATGAATATCGCTTTAATGAACTTCAGGACGAGCTTTTTACTATTCATCGCCTGCAAAGAAAGTATGGATATTCAGTGGATGATATTTACCAGGCACAAACAGAATTAAAAGAAAAGCTAGATGCTTCTTTAAATCGTGAAGATGTACTTGCTGAATTAAATAAACAAAAAGATCAAGCTTATCATGAAGCATATCAGACTGCATTAAAGCTAACATCTTTAAGAGAAGAACAAGGACTTATTTTTGTCGATACATTAGAAAAAGAATTAAAGGATCTTTATTTGCCTGATGCAAAATTAAAGGTAGATATAAAGGAATGTGGCCTTAATGACACTGGAAAAGACGATATAACGTTTATGGTTTCTATGAACAAGGGACAGGCTTTTACTCCTTTAAATGAAACAGCCAGTGGTGGTGAAATATCACGTTTGATGTTAGGCATTAAAACAATCACAATGAATCAAAATCAAATGAATACCCTTGTTTTTGATGAAATTGATACGGGTGTGAGTGGTAAGGTGGCTGATGCAATTGGATTAAAGATGCATTCTATTTCATTAAACAATCAAGTATTATGTATTACTCATTTACCACAGGTAGCCATTCATGCTGATCATCATTATGCAATCAAGAAATCAACACAGGATGATGAAACTTATTCTACACTTGTGGTATTAAGTGAAGATGAAAGAATAGAAGAAATTGCAAAGATGCTTTCTGGTGATGTGATTACTCCAGAAGCAATCGATAATGCGAAAAGATTATTACAAGGATGAGCATATAGTACATATGCTCATTTTTTAGGAGGAAACTATGCGTATTATATTTCATATTGATATGAATGCATTTTATGCGAATTGTGAGATTTCTCAGCATCCAGAATTAAAAGGAAAACCTATTGTAATTAGTCATAATTCTAAAAGAAGTGTTGTCTCTACGGCTTCTTATGAAGCAAGAGAATTTGGTATTCATTCCGCAATGCCACTATTTATGGCGAAAGAGAAATGTCCTGATCTGATAGTAGTAGAACCACATTTTAATCTTTATCATAACTTATCACAAAGATTCTTTGAAATTGTTTATACATATAGTAAAAAGGTAGAAATAGCCAGTATTGATGAATGTTATGTAGATATGAGTGATTATTTCACATTAACTCATGCGCAGCCTTACGTTGTCGCAAAGGAAATACAAGATAAGATTTTAGAAACTTTATCTCTTCCTTGTTCTATTGGGATATCTCCTAATAAGTTTCTTTCTAAAATGGCATCGGATATGAAAAAGCCATTAGGTATAACTATTATTACTCAAAGAAACTTAAAAGAAGTATTATGGCCTATAAAAGTAGGGGATATGTATGGCATAGGAAAAAAGACAGCACCTAAACTAGAAGAAGTAGGTATTAAGACAATTGCGGATATTGCAAATTATGATAATTATCAGACCATCAGACAATTTCTAGGAAAGAACACACTTATATACTATAATCGTGCCAATGGCAGAGATTTATCTCCTGTTGTTTATGAAGATACGGATATGAAATCTATTGGTCATTCTACTACTTTTGAGAGTGATATTAGTGATGAAGATAGTTTGAAAGAGGAATTCAAAAAGGTATGTCTTACTGTAGCTGAACGTGCATCAAAACATGATATGTATTCTAATTGTGTTGTGATTACATTAAAGTATACAAGGTTTAAAAGTGTTACAAGACAAATGCTGGTGCAGGAATATATAAATGACTATGAGAAAATATATAGTTATGTGATGATGCTTTTTAATAAGCATTATACGCAAGAACCATTAAGACTTATTGGTGTGACTCTTAATAATGTAAAAAGAAAAGAAGCTATTATTGAACAGATGAATATATTTGATACAAAGAATGAATCAGTAGATCCTATTGATAGTTTGATTGAAAATATTAATAAAATGACGAATGCACATCTGATTAAAGCAAAAGACTATCGTATAAATGGAAAAAGTTAAAAAAAGTTGTTATAATTAGTTGCAAGAGGTGTGACACGTGCAAGATTATGATTTAAAAGATTTTCAAAGCTATTTAATGTTTGAACGAGGATTAAGTGAAAATACTGTAGATGGTTATATGAGAGATTTAAGGGCTTTTTATGATTATATTGATTATGATATCAAAAAGTTTGATTTAGCTCATCTAGACACTTATTTTAGCGAATTAAAGGATGATGGATATAAAGTTACTTCTATTCGAAGAAAAATCGTTTCTTTAAGACAGTATAATGAGTTTCTTTCTCGTACAAAAGGGATGAAGGATGTTATGTCCCAATATGAATTACCTAAAACAGAAAAGAAACTTCCACAAGTATTAAGCTTAGAAGAAATAGTTAAGGTGATTAATCATATTGATGATACAACTCCTGCAGGTAAAAGAAATAAGTCAATGATGCTTATTCTTATTAGTACAGGAATGAGAATAAGTGAACTCGTTCATTTAGAAACAAATGATATTAATCATTCTGTCTCTAATGTTCGTGTAATAGGTAAAGGTAATAAAGAAAGACTTATTCCTTTAGATCAGGAAACATTTCATTATGTTTATAGCTATATGCAAAATGAACGTTCTTTCTTTGATAAGAAAAAGAGTCTTTGGCTTTTTATGATGAACGATGGTCGTCGTATGACAAGAGAAAACTTCTATAACATCTTACAAAAACTTGTATTAGAAGCAGGGGTAAGAGATCATTTTACACCCCATATGTTAAGACATACATTTGCGACTACTTTATTAGAAAATCATTGTGATTTAAGATCTATCCAGGTCATGCTTGGACATCAGGATATTTCAACTACTACAATATATACACATGTAACACATAAGCAGATCATGGACGACTATAATAAGTTTCATCCAGGTAATGCAAGGAGGAAAGATGATGAATAAAGAATTATATAAAAGAGTATTTGTGATTGTATGTGATTCTATGGGTATTGGACAGGCAGAGGATGCTGCTTTATTTGGTGATGAGGGTGCCAATACTATTGGTCATATTTGTGAAGCAAAAGATGGTTTGAATGTAATTAATATGGAAGGCTTAGGTTTAGGTAATCTAGGAGATTTTAAAGGTATTCATCCTATTGCTCATCCACTAGGTACGACTGCTTCTTTAAAAGAAGTTTCTAATGGTAAGGATACAATGACAGGTCATTGGGAAATGATGGGACTTAAAGTCACTAAACCTTTTAAGACATTTACTGATACAGGTTTCCCTGAGGAATTTATAAAACTATTTGAAGAAAAGACAGGTAGAAAATGTCTTGGTAACTATGCAGAAAGTGGTACTAAGATTTTAGATGATCTAGGAGAAAAACAATTAGAAACAGGAGACTGGATTGTTTATACATCAGCGGATTCAGTATTCCAGATTGCTGCGAATGAAGAAATTATTCCATTAGAAGAATTATATGAAGCATGTCATATTGCAAGAGAATTACTCATGGATGAAAGATGGAAGGTGGGGCGTGTAATTGCAAGACCTTTTGTAGGACATAAAAAAGGAGAATTCAAACGTACACCTAATAGACATGACTATGCTTTAAAACCATTTGGTAAAACAGTACTTAATAGCTTAAAGGATGCAGGACTTGATGTAGTAGGGGTTGGTAAGATTCCTGATATCTTCGTAGATGAAGGTATTACAAAAGGTATTCATACTGTCTCTAATAAGGATGGTATGGAAAAAACAATTGAACTTGCGAAAGAAGATCACCATGGACTGATCTTTGTGAATCTAGTAGACTTTGATGCAGTTTATGGACATCGTAGAAATGCGATTGGATATGGAGACGCTATTGAAGAATTTGATGCACAGCTCTCTGATTTAATGGCTGCAATCAATGATGATGACTTAATCATGATTACAGCTGATCATGGTAATGATCCTACTTGGAAAGGAACAGACCATACAAGAGAACATGTCCCATTACTCATCTACAGCAAATCATTACATCATCCTAAAAACTTAGGACTACTTGAAAGCTATGCAGTAATAGGTGCAACTATTGCGGATAACTTTAATGTAGAAAATCCAGGTATTGGTGAATCTATATTAAATGAACTTGAAAGGGATGCTTAATGGAAAAACAAAGAAAAATCATTATAGTCTCTCTTGCAGCAAGCTTAATGGCTGTTATACTTTATGTTTTTGGCTTAACATTAGCAAAAGGTAACATCATTATTGAAACACTCTATCTAGTTATGGCTTCATTACTTGTTGTATCTGCAGTTATTTCATTATTTAATAATTATAAAAAGTATAAGACAGTACTTTATATTTATTTGATAATCATTAATGTAGTATTAGAAGCACTATTTATTGGTAATTTGTTTATTTAGAACACCGTGTAACACGGTGTTTTATTTTTTGTGCTATTCATCTAATTATAAGTAGAGGAGGGGAACAATAAAAAACTCCCCTTCTATTTAAAAAGGGGAGAAACAAACTAGATATATAAAGGCTCTTCATTTTTGAGCACTTGTTTATCTTTTGTTTTCGCAATATAGAATACTTCACTTGTTTCTGCTTTATAATAAATATCTAAAGTAAGAATTGAAGTCTTTTTATAACCAAGTTCTACAAGATGATCAATAACCATATTTTCAATATCATCTAAAGATACATCATGATAGTTATACTGTACCTGGATATTCATCTTAACAGGCTTATAAGTAGTTTTAGTAGCTTTCTTTGCGACAGTTTCTTTTTTCACTGTAGTAGTCTTTTTAGTAGCAGCTTTAGCTGTAGTTGCTTTCTTAGTTTCAGCAGCTTTTGTCGTTGTTTTCTTAGTTGCTGTAGTAGTCTTTTTCATAATGGAGATCCTCCTTTGATACTCTAATTATTACTATTATTATAGCACACTCAATTTACAATTCAAATGTAACAGATATAATCAAAATATTACATAATATATATTATGCGAAGTAATATATACTACTTAAAAACTCCCGATGTAGGGAGTTTTATAGTACTATTTTTCGTCTTTGTTAGCACGATCGATAGAATCATATAGTTTAGTGACATAATTACCACTAAAGCAAGACATACATAAATCACAGTTTCCATCCATATCATGCTTAACTGATTTCTTTAATCCTTCCATTGAAATGAATGCCAATGAATCAGCTTCGATGAATTGACATAATTCTTCTACATTCATACGATGTGAGATTAATTCTTCTAGTGTAGAAATATCTACACCATAGAAACATGGGAACTTGATTGCTGGTGAAGCAATTCTAACATGAACTTCTGTAGCCCCTGCTTCTTTTAATAGTTTTACAATACGTTTAGAAGTTGTACCTCTTACGATAGAGTCATCAATCATGATAACTCTTTTACCTTTTACAATAGAAGATACAGCTGAAAGCTTCATTCTTACCCCGCGTTCACGCATTTCCTGTGTTGGCTGGATAAATGTTCTACCTACATATTTATTCTTGATAAGCCCCATTTCATAAGGAATACCAGAAGCTTCAGAATAACCGATAGCTGCTGAAATAGAACTATCAGGTACACCAATAACTAAATCTGCTTCTACTGGTGATTCTTCAAATAAAGTCTTACCACAAGTCTTACGTGCTGTATGAACATTAATACCATCTAAGTTACTATCTGGTCTAGAGAAGTAAATATATTCCATTGCACAAAGCTTATTACAGATAGGTAATGTTTCAGTATACTTCTTAGATTTAATAATACCATCTTTAACACGGATGATTTCACCTGGTTCAACATCTCTTACATATTCTGCTCCGGCAATATCTAAAGCACATGTTTCAGATGAGAACATATAACCTCCACTTGGAAGTCTACCCATAGATAAAGGTCTTAAACCATATCTATCTCTTGCAACATATAGAGCATCTTCTACTAAAATAACAAATGCGAATGCTCCATCAATCTTTTCTAATGATTTACAGATACGATCTACAAATCGTCCTGTTTCTCTCTTAATTAAATGACCAAGAACCTCAGTATCACTTGTTGAATTAAAGATAGAACCATTTTCTTCAAGTTCCTTCTTTAACAAATTAGCATTTACAATATTACCATTATGGGCAATACCCATCATACCATCGAGAGTACGGAATAAGAATGGTTGAACATTCATGATTCCTCCCCCACCTGCAGTTGAATAGCGGACATGTCCAATAGCTGCATTACCTGATAACTTTTCAATCTTTTCCTTATCAAATACTTCACTGACTAAGCCTTCACCCTTATGGATGTTAAGCTTTCTACCCTTATTGCGGACAACAATACCTGCAGCCTCCTGTCCACGATGTTGTAAAGAGTGTAAGCCATAATAAGTTAATTGAGCAGCATTATCATCTCCCCATATAGCAACAACTCCACACTCTTCATGTAATTCATCATGATTCTTGATCATAATAGCCTCCCTGTTTAATAGATTTCATTGATATAGCGCTTCTCAAGAGGTGTATCATCCTCCTGATTACACATCATTGTGATCATATCTGTTTTTTCACCATGAATAGACGCCATGCAATCTGTTTCGATGCGAATGTCTTTATAGAAATAAACAGAAATCGTTTTAAGGATGTCATCTAAATATTCTTTATTGTATATAAATTCTGAAATATAGACAAACTTCCCCCTATCATTATAAATCATATATCCCTGTTGTCCATACTCATTTTTAAATGTTAGAACAGAATCGTTAAATGCAGCACATCTTTTTCTTAGATAATCATTAAAATAGTCTTCATCACGTACTAAATAATGATTAAAATTTGCTGTATAACGCATGTAATCATCATAGAGGTGACTTATATCCTGAGACACACAAATACTACTAGGAAGTGCATATTTCGTTTTATCAAGCTTATAAAGAATATGTCTATGGGATTCCTTAAAGCCAAAAGGCATATAGATATCAGGATGATAGGCTTGTAAATAAATACGTTTATCTTTATAAATATCTAAAACATGATTCATTAATAATTTCATGAATCCCTGTCCTTCATACTCCCTTCTTGTAGAAACTCCTAGAATAAAATAACTATCTTCGTAATCCTTTACTCTAAAAGGTACAATCTGTAAAGCAGAAATGATTTTGTCTTTAAAACGTACAACATAAGTATTCTCTTTTTTATATCTATATTTGAAATAGAATTCAGTAGACACTTCATCTTCATCCTCAAAGCGGTCCATCCAGATTTCTTTAATGGTCTCAGTATCTTCATCAGTTGCCTGTTCTACAACAGCATCGTTAATAAAGATACGTGTCTTTTCAACCATATGACAAGGATGCATACGTTCTTTAGAGATACGAAGATTCTCTATTCCCATATCTTCTTCTCTATTTACATATTTAAAATCGGCACATTCATGTTCTAAGAACTCTTTTCTTAAAGTTACATAAAGGCCTCTAATAGTTTTATCAGCCTTTTCAATATGGATCTGGACTGTTTTGTGCTTTAAAGGAGAACCAATCATAAATGCCTTTAATTCATTATTAATAAAGATACCACCTATCTTAATAGGCAATTGATCCTGGGTAGAAAGAAGATACATAATACCATATACTTCAGAAGTTAAGGATTCACTCTGTTCATGCTCTCCTCTTTCCCATTTTAATAGATCATTAAAGATCATAGGCATATCTTCATCGGCATTCAATGTACGATATTCATAATCAGGATATTGAGAAATAAAGTTATGATAATTGTTTCTCATCTTCTGCATCTTTTTACCAGATAAGCTGATTAATTTCTCTTTATCATATACATAATCATCTAAATCTCTAGTATGCTCATAAACAAACTGTCCAGGACATACTTTTTTTAATTCTTCTACAAAAGATGGGATAGCACAATCAATCATAAAAGGAAAGTCATTTTCCTTTGCATAAGCCATCATATATTCAATTGCTTCCTGATAATATTCAGGAGATGCAAAAGGCATCGCAAAAAAGCGATGTCCTTTATAGTTGTGTAACATGATGCAGAAGTGATCATGAATCTCATATTCAATATGATATTCATGATTCCACATCATCATAGTCACAAAATTTGAGTTATAGCCTTCATAATTGGCTTTATCTAAATAAGGTAAAACTGTATTTAAATCAGATAATTTTAAGGGTTTCATTTTATTTTCCAAGCATCATGTGTATAAATTGTTTAGCTACACGCCCAGAATAGCCTCCGTTTCTTAATTCCCATTCCATAGCTAAACGATGGAGTTCATCACGATCAATATCTAAACGATACTGATCTGCAAGTCCATCTACTATATCAAGATAGTGCTGCTTATCTGGATGAACATAAAGAATCTGGACACCAAAACGGGCAACAAGTGATAGCTTTTCCTGTTTAGCATCATTGACATTCACTTCATTATCATCTCTTTCACCCCAAGTTTCCTTGATGAGATGTCTACGGTTACTTGTGGCATAAATAAGGACATTATCAGGCTTCTTTTCTAGTCCGCCTTCAATGACTGCTTTAAGATATTTATATTCTGTTTCATATTCTTCAAAAGATAGATCATCCATGAAGATAATGAACTTATAATTACGGTTCTGTAATTCTCCAATAATTTCTGGAAGATGAATAAATTGATGCTTATATACTTCAACCATTCTTAAACCGTCCTTATAATAACGATTTAAAATAGCTTTGATACTTGATGATTTACCAGTTCCATTATCACCATACAATAAGACGTTATTTGCTTTCTTGCCATTGATAAATGCTTCTGTATTCGCAATTAAACGATCCTTTTGACGTTCATAACCAATGAGCTGTTCAAGTGTATTATCTTCTATATGATTAATAGAAACGATGCTTCCATCTACATATCTAAAAGCCTTGTTTAAACCGTATTTACCAACACCATACTTGTGATAATGATTATAGAGGATGTTATAGAAATCTTCAACAGATGTGCTTTGTGCAAGTTTGCTTTGTAATTCACTGAAGACTTCATAAATCTCTTTATTAATAATTGGTTTAGAATGTGAGAAATGGAAGAAAATCTCTCTATTTAATCCTTCTAGATCATCAAATGAAGAATGAAATAAATCATAGAAGTAAGTGAGATCTCTTAATACAAGTGCTTTTAATGTATCATCAACATCTACGACACGTTCTAGTGAGAGTGAGAAGGCATTTTCATGCATGGCAAGCAAATGAGTCAATAAGCTCTGCATCAAGTGATCATGAAGATCATATTTTTCAGCAACCTGTAAGAATTTCGCAATAAAATCATGCTGGATTGCCTTGTTGTCTAATTGATCAACATTCTTTAATAAGAAAAGAACATCTTTATCATCTGTTAACTGATAATATACTGTTAAATCATTTAAATACACAAATAAACCCTTCTTTCATTAGTTCTTGAAACTATGGATTGGTGCTGGAATACGTCCACCACGGTTTACGAATTCATCACATGAGAATGAATTCACTGGCATGATTGGGGCATAACCTAATAAACCACCAAATTCAACTGTATCTCCTACATCCTTACCAATAACTGGAATAAGTCTAACAGCAGTTGTTTTCTGGTTAATCATACCAATAGCCATTTCATCTGCAATAATACCAGAGATTGTTTCAGCTTTTGTATCACCAGGAATCGCAATCATATCTAAACCTACTGAACATACACAAGTCATTGCTTCTAGCTTTTCTAAAGTTAAAGACCCTGCATTAACTGCATCAATCATACCTTGGTCTTCACTGACTGGAATAAAGGCACCTGACAAACCACCTACATAAGAAGAGGCCATGACACCACCCTTTTTCACCTGGTCATTTAAGATAGCTAGTGCTGCAGTTGTACCTGGAGCCCCTACTCTTTCAAGACCCATACTCTGTAAACAGTCAGCAATTGAGTCACCAATAGCTGGTGTAGGTGCTAAAGATAAGTCAATAATACCAAATGGAATACCTAATGCTTCAGATGCTTCTAAAGCAACTAACTGACCAACACGAGTGATCTTGAAGGCAGTCTTCTTGATGATTTCACAAAGTTCACCAAAATCTTTACCCTTCGCATTCTTAATAGCTTTATGCATAACACCAGGACCACTGACACCTACATTGATAATTGCATCTGTTTCACTCACACCGTGGAATGCACCAGCCATAAATGGGTTATCATCTGGGGCATTACAGAAGATAACAAGCTTAGCACAGCCAATGGATTCAATATCCTTTGTTTCATAAGCAGTTTTCTTTACAATCTGTCCAAGTAATGCGACAGCATCCATATTAATACCAGTCTTAGTAGAACCAACATTAACACTTGAACAAACAAATTCAGTTTCTTTCATAGCCTGTGGAATAGACTCAATAAGCATACGTTCAGCTTTAGTCATACCTTTAGAAACAATAGCACTATAACCACCAATAAAGTTAATACCTAATTCTTTAGCACACTTATCTAATGTCTTGGCAATCTGTACATAGTCTTCTGGCTTTTTACAGGCTGAAGATCCGATTGTAGCAATAGGCGTAACAGAGATACGCTTATTCACAATAGGAATACCATATTTCTTTTCAATAGACTGTCCTACAGGTACAAGATTTCTTGCAGTAGACATGATTTTGTTGTAAATATTGTCGCAAAGAACATCTACTGAAGAATCAATACATTCAAATAAGCTAATACCGATTGTAATAGTTCTTACATCTAGATTTTCCTGCTCAATCATTTTATTTGTTTCAATAACTTCAAATTGATTAATCATCTACACATCTCCTTATAATCTATGCATCATGTTAAAGATTTCTTCATGCTGAATTTTGATATCAACACCAATTTCCTTGCCTAAAGCAGCAAGTTCATCTGCTAAGTCATTAAATGCCTTAGTAGAAGCATCATGATTCACAATCATCATCATGTTGAAATAGCCTTGTACAATAGTCTGAGAGATGTCTAAGATATTGACATCATTTTCAGCAAGATAAGTACATACCTTTGCGATAATACCTACCTGGTCCTTTCCAACTACAGTAATAATCCCTTTTTTCACAGTCGAATCCTCCGATTTCATAAATTTTTAAACATTATAGCAAAACTAAGTAAAAAGATAAATAAAAAGTGTAAAAAATATGCTTAGACTAAAAAATAGCCTTTAAAAGTAATTTTAATTGATTGTAATATCAAAAAAAGAGAAGGACTAATTCCTTCTCTTTTGTGTTAATGTTATTCACCTAATAATTTAAGAGCAGTACCAAGAACAGCCTTACCGTTCATTGTTCCGTAATCTCTCATATCGATAACGTCAACAGGGATAGCACCAGCTTTTCTTGAAGCAGCTAATTTTTCGATTGCAGCTTTCTGGAATCTAACCTGTGGGCCAAGTAAGATACAGTCAACTTCTTCTAATACTCTAGGTGCATCAGAGAATGGTAAAGCGAAGATCTTTGCTTCGATTCCCTGTTCCTTAGCTGCAGCTTCCATTTTAGTTACTAATAAGCTAGTAGACATACCTGCAGAACATACTAATAAAATTGTTTTCATTGTCATTACTCCTTTTCTAATTTCTATACTAATTATACTAATTTTTAAGCCTGATGTAAACACTTACCCAGAAGTTTTTTTGGCATAATACAAAAAAGGATATTCAAAAGGCTATAAATTTAATTTATAATATTTTAGAGGTGGTTGAAATGAAGATATTACTTGTAAGCGATTCGCATATGTATAACGATATATTAGAAAATATCACAAATAAATGGAAAAATAAGGTGGATTTATTGGTACATTGTGGAGATTCATCTCTCCTTCCAGATGATCCATTACTTAAAGATTATAATATAGTTGTACATGGAAATCATGATGAAGAAGTCTTTCCTCACTATGTAGTTTATAAAGATATATTTGTGACTCATGGCAATGATTATCATGTTTATTCTGGTTACGATGAGTTTATACAAGCATGTAAAGAAAATCATTGTACGATATGTTTTCATGGACATACACATGTCCCTACTATTCAGATTCATGAAGGTATTACTTTTGTGAATCCTGGCAGTGCAATGATTAATCGAGGCAGTTATGGGTATGGAACCTATGCGATTGTAGAGACAGAACCATTCAATATTATCTATTATGATAATATTGATCATCATATCTGTAATCAGGAAGTTCTTGAAGAAGGTATGGTATTGCTTGAGGAATTTAAAAAGATTGTAAGGAATATGAAATAAGGGAGATAGCGAACTATCTCCCTTTAAAATACTATTTTTCTTCTAATCTTTTTCTCTTATATTCAATGATGAACATGACTTCTTTTAGATCTTCATCTGGTAATTCAGATAATAATCTTGCGATATTCGCAATATTATAGTAGTCATATTTCTTACCACTCATTATTTCTTCAACACTACGTCCATATAAACGTGAAAGAACCTTTAATTCTCCTACTGTTACATCTCTTTTGCCATTTTCAATATCTGAGATTGCAGAATGAGGCACATTAAGATGTGCAGCAACTTCTTTTTGTGTTAAGTTCTTAAAAGTTCTATAAGTTTTTAGACGTTTAGCGAGATCCATATCTAATGCCATAAGTTTACCTCCCCATTTCTATCTGTGGTTTATTATAACACAAAAAAATAAAGGTGGCAATTTAGGAATTATGAAAAATATAGATTTTATCTAAAATGTTATTTGAAATATCCTACCACAAAAGACTTCTTTAAATCACTTTTTTTCCCTTTAGAAGTACGTTTTTTGATGTCTTCTAAAACGGTTACAGTCTCATTTTCATCTTCTGTAGTCAGCATAATAAAATATGAAATATTTATAGATTGATGGTTTTCTACATAGATAGGTTCATTATGTAATATATGATTACGACATTGTTCATCAGTAAAGATATCAAATGATACCCCTTTTCTATCGACAATCTTATAACTATGCTTCTTACACATTCCACAATGTGGTACTTTCTTATGGAAATAAGATTGTGAAATGACACAGTGTTCACTAATCATATTTTCTGTTTTACCATAGATAGGTAAGATAAGATCTGCATTATAATCTTTCATCTGTCTAATCTGTTTTCTTGTACATTCAAATGATGCAATAACTGGTTCTTTAAATGCATAAGCATCATAATGATTATAGATATTAAATCCCTGACCGATAATAAGAGGATGATCTTTTAATAATCTATAGCTTCCAAAGTCATTGACAATTAACGTATTAAATTCTTTTAATAGCGGATTGTGAATGACTTCATCAATATCCTTATCATGCATTATACGAGGTAGATAAAGATTTGGCATCTTATCATATTTCTTAAAACATTCTAATGCTTCTTTTAAATGTACATCATAGTAATAGTACACATGATCATAATATCTTAAGGCGATTTCTAGCTGTTTTACATTTGATACAACGACATGATATTCAGATACATTTTGAGGAATAACTTTAAGAGGCTGAATATCCTTTATAGGAGCCTTATGTAACTTCTTAAAGGAAAATAACTTATCTAGCATAGAAAGTGCCTCACGACGCATATTATTGATGATTGTGATAGGTATAAATAATTCACCATCTAATTCTACATCAATCTTGTTTGCCTCATATACAGTATGACCAAGCTTGTTTAAGTGCTCTGTAATATTCTCTTTAGTGGCAGCACGCTTTGATGCTGCTTCAATAATCTGTTCACTCACTACAGTTACTTCTTCTTCGTCACATTTCACAACGAGTGTACAAGGCTTATTAAGAGATGCTTTAAAGTACATATCTATCTTTCGATATTTCTTTTCTTCCAGATAAGTCTTTTGCATACGGTTGATTGTTTCTACACTGATTGTTTTATTAACAGTTCCACCCTTAACAACATCATCAAACTCAACCTGAACATTCATGCCTGCTTCTGCTTTATTGATGAGCTTATTTTGATGATAGATCTTATTTACAGGTCTTCCTTTATCTATTTCTGTAAAGACAATAGAATCTCCCTGTGTTAAATCATTTTTTAAGGAAATAGAGACACGTTTACTACGATAGTCATATCCCTTCACATAACCTAGAAAAACGCCCTGGTTGCCTGAAAATGTCTCATCTACAATCTTACTCGCATGAAATGGATAACCAGATGTATAATGGCGATTAAACATCTGTTTCATATCATTGAAGTTCTCTTTTGTATAAGTAGGAGTACCCTCATAATAATGTTTAATGGCTTTAGAATAGACTTGAGTCACTGCAGCCACATATTCAGGACGTTTCATACGACCTTCTATTTTTAAAGAAGCAACGCCTGCTTCAATATATTCATTAATATGATCTGCAGTACATAAATCCATTGTAGACATGAGATAGCTTGTATCAATGATTTTGCCATCTTCTTCTAGACTATAAGGTAAACGACATGGCTGGGCACAAGCACCTCTATTACCACTTCTTCTACCTATCATACTAGACATCAAACACTGTCCTGAATAAGCTACACATAAAGCACCATGTGCGAATACTTCTATTTCCAAATCTGTATTGGCACAGATATATTTAATTTCATCAATAGTATTCTCTCTTGCAAGAACAACTCTTTTAACACCTAATTCTTCAAAATAGCGTAAAGCTTCTAATGACATCACACTCATCTGAGTAGAAGTATGAAGTTCCATATCAGGATATCTTTCATGAACAAGCTTTAATAAGCCAATATCCTGGATAAGAAGTGCATCTATCTGTAGCTCATAAAGTTTATCAATTAATGATAAAACATCCTTCATTTCATCATCTTGATATAATGTATTCACAGTTACAAATATTCTTACATTTCTTAAATGGGCATACTGCACAGCTTGATTGAGTTCTTCTAGATTAAAGTTCTTAGCGAAGGCACGTGCTGAAAAGGCAGTTGTTCCAAGATAAATCGCATTAGCGCCATTCGCAATAGCGCCCTGCAAGGACTCAAAATCACCTGCAGGGGCTAATAATTCAATTCTATTCATTTATACTAGCTTTTGAGCTAAATCATAGCACATACGTGCTGATGACTTTGCAGCTTCCTTAAGATATTGATCAAATTGGATAGAACTGCTGCCTTTATCAAAAATATCACTTAAGCCACGCGCAATAATAAATGGCTTATTAAATACTGTACATACCTGAGCTACTGTTGCTGCTTCCATTTCAGAACATAATGCATCAGGGAAATGTGCTTTGATTATATCAACCTGATCTTTTCTTGCGACAAATTGATCACCAGAGACAATAAGACCACTGTATACTGTTAAACCATTATGTTCAAATATTTCTTTTGCATAAGATACAAGTGTTGCATCAGCTTCATAGTAAAGAGGCATATCAGGTACCTGTCCATATGGACGTCCAAAGGCAGTGACATCGACATCATGATGAGCCACCTTTTCACTAATAACAACATCACCAACATTTTCTTTTAAATCAAGTCCACCAGCAGAACCAACATTGATCACATGATCAATATCAAAGTTTTTTAATAAAAGAGTTGCTGAAATAGCTGCATTGACCTTACCAATACCACCTTGTACGACTACAACATCCTTTTTTCCTAATAAACCTTCATAAAAATGATAATTACATTCCTGGTATTCTTTTTCTACATTCATTAAAGCAAGTATTTCATTCACTTCTTCTTCCATTGCACCAATAATACCTAACATGTTAATCCCTCACTTTCTTTACTACAAATATAATACGTTCACACTCTTCCTTGTATTCACCAAAATCACTATAATATGCAATAGATTTAAATCCAGCTTTTTTAAGCATTTTGACATATTCTTCTACAGGAAGTGTTTTTTGACGATGCGTTTCATCAACATGATGACCATCTTCATCAATAATAATATGATGGGTAATACCACCCTTATGATCACTCTCTACATCCCATGAGAAGAAGAAATCGTCATCTTCGTTCTTTTCATGATAATCATCTAAGATGACATTGCACTTATATAAACTATTCACATCAAAGATAAATGTCCCATTGTATTTTAAACCTTCATATACATTATTAAAGACATCTTGTACCTTTTTCTTACTTAAAACATAGTTAATCGCATCTGTTAAACAAAGAATAGTATCAACAGGCTGAGATAAGGCGAAATCACACATATCAATTGTTTCAGTTAAGAGTTCTACACCTTCATCTTTAGCCTTTAAAGAAGTGATGTTGACCATATCTTCAGATAAATCAGTTGCTAGAACCTGATGTCCTTCTTTCGCAAGTTCAATGGCAGTTAAGCCTGTTCCACATCCTAGTTCTAATACTGTTTTTAAATTAGCATGTTCATGAATGAATTTTAAATATTCAGAATAGAAGTCCGGGTCCATTAAAGAATCATAATAATAAGAAAACTCTTTATAGGCAGCCATTATGCAAGGTACTCCTCGATATCAATTGTAGGCATATCACTCCATAATTTCTCTAAATTATATTCTTTACGTGCTTCTTCAGAGAAGATATGACAGATCACATCACCTGCATCAATAAGAATCCATTCAGCATTACCACGACCTTCTACGCTCTTGATTTCAAAACCATTGAGTTCACACTGGTCAACTACATTATCCTGAATTGCATTTAATAAACGTTTATTAGATGCAGTACATAAAATAAATGTGTCATATAGAGGAGATGCATTCTCCATGTTGATTGCTACAATATCCTGTGCTAATTTATCATTCATTGCCTTTACAATACATTCTACTTTAGTCATTATTTTCTCCTTTTACATATTTATCATAAACTTCAAAGAAACATGGATCGATTGGACGATGTTTCTTTGTGGAAAATTCATAAAAATCAGTCAGACAGTTTCTAAATCCTGCTTCAATATCATGTTTACATAAAGTAATCTGTTCTGATGAATCGTAACCTCTTAAAGGATCTAACTTATCAGCACAATATAAACACATACCAAGAAGACTCATAGATGTAGAAGCTGTTGTATGATCTTCAATGGCTTTTAAGATTTCTTCATCCTCAATGAGGAATTCATTCTCACATACATAACGTGAAAGCCATTGATGCCAGATAGGTTCTGGCTGGTCTAGATGAGAAGTATAATGCTTCTTCATAAGTTTTTTAGCTTCTTCATGAGGCATTTCTTTCGCAACATCATGCATCATACCGGCAATATAGCCTTTAAGTGGATCAATTCCATTACTTTCACAGAAAGCTTTTGTGAGAGAAGCAACGCTTAATGTATGCTTATAGCGTTTCTCCTTCATTCTATCTCTAATCATAGTATCAAGGTATAAACCATTTTTTGAAATATATCTCAGTACATCTTTATCGAGCATATCTAATGCCCCTTCTTTAATTTCCGTGCTAGAAGCTGTAATTTCTACATTGTTCATCTTAATAAAATGATATGTTTCTAGATTAGGATGTGTTGTAGGATAACCACCTCTATTAAAGGCTACAAGCTGGACTAATTCTGATATTTCTTTGGCTTCTTTCCATTTTTCAAAAGCCATAGCCTGATCCATACCCATTAAATAATATAAATTATCGTTAGGATACATTTCTTTTAATGCATGAATCGTATCAATTGTATAATTCTTTTCATCATTTGTTGAATCAAGCTCAATAGTACAAACATTCATTTTTGGTTCCTGGTGAATCGCAATCTCTATCATTTCTTTACGCATATCGCCAGGGGCATTCTGTTTATCCTTCCAAGGGTTGTTTTTAGTAGGAATGAAGTAAAATGAATCAAGAGAAAGCAAAGACAAAGCCTCCTTTGCAATCTCTATATGCCCTTTATGGATAGGATCAAAACTACCACCAAGTAATCCAATATTCATTAGATCTTATAAATTCCTTTTTCACTTGATTTATAGAAAACGATTGTATGTCCAATAATATGAACAACATCTGCTTTAGTACCCATTGAGATTTCTAAAGCTACTTCATTCACTGTTTCAGGGCAAGTATCTAATAACTTAACCTTAATAAGTTCTTTTGCTTTTAAAGCATCATTGATACTGTTGATCTGTTTTTCTCCTACACCATCTTTACCAACCTGGAAGATTGGCTTTAAGCTATGTGCTTCACTTCTTAAAAATTTCTTCTGCTTACTATTTAACATTCATTTATCCTCTAAATTAAACTTTCTCTCATAAATACATCAATACCTTCAGGTACATAAACCTTGATCTTACCCTTAGGTGCATGAATACATATAAATCCTAAACCAGAAATCACAATATCACGTTTTTCTTCTGGTAAAGTGAATTCATAAGACTTCATTTCCTTCATGCTTGAAGCTGGTCCATAAACCTGTAACTGTTTATGTCTATTAAATAATTCATCTGCTTTTTCAGTCTTTGTACGATGAATCTGCATATTTCTAGAGAAGTAGCAGATGAAGTTTCCTTTATTTCCTTTTGTATAATCAATTCTCGCAAGACCACTAAAGAAGATTGACTGATCATCATTCAACTGGTAAATCATAGGCTTTACTTCACCCTGAGGCATAATATAAGCCAGATCCTTTTCATCTACAACAGATGTATATTGATGTTCATTCATGATACCTGGAGTATCATATAATGATGAATGATCATCAAGAGGAATCTTGATTAAATCAAGAGTCGTACCAGGGAATTCACTTGTCGTAATAAGATTAGATGCATCTGAATAGTTTTTCAACATACGGTTGATAAATGTAGACTTACCAACATTAGTAATACCTACAACATATACATCACGTCCATGACGATATTCATCAATCTTATCAAAGATTTCATCAAAGTTCATATTCTTCTTACCACTTGTAATAACTACGTCAAGAGGCTTGATACCATATTCTTTGAACTGTCTTCTTACCCATGTATTAAGTCTATGTTCTTTTAAAGACTTAGGTAAGATATCTCTCTTATTCGCAAGTACAAGTACATCATTATATCCAATATGACGCATAAGACCAGGTACAAGAGAACCATTAAAGTCAAATAAGTCAACGATATAAACAACTAAACAATCCTTTTCTCCTACAGTTTGTAAAACACGTAAGAAATCATCTTTAGTTAAATGAGATTCCATCTTCTGATGGTAATGCATTAATTTATAACATCTCTGACAAAGAACCTTTTCCTTGCTTAAAGCAGATTCTGGCACATAGCCAGGCTTTTTTGTATCAGCGCTTTGAATGATGGCGCCACATCCATAACATCTTATTTCTGTCATATATACCTTCCTTTTCTTAGGTCATTTTACACTATTTTTATTTGATTATATAGAGAAAAGCAAGGATATTTCCTACTTTTCATCGAGATAATCATCCATTGAAATAAATTCGAACTCTGTATCAGGGTCCCCTTCCATTTCATCAAAGAGATTTGGATCTTTAATTGTGAGATCCACTTTATTTTCTTCTACTTTCTTTTGTGCATGTTCTTCAATAATCAAAGAACGAGTGAGATGCACATCATCAATAAAGTCAAATGGACATTGTTTTAAAATATTGGCTTTTGTGCTTAGTGCGCCAAAGCTAATATCTTTAGATACTAGTTTCATTGTTTCTGTACCACTCTTTACAGTAAATTCATCTTGTGGATTACAGATGAATCCAGTAAAGGTTTTAGTAGGTTTAGTCTTTAATGACTTGAATAGTAATGTTCCTTTTGTTGCACGATGACATGCTGGAATATCACTGATATGTATACGTTTAAAATGTGTAGGGTTTAAAACAAGTAATAATGAAGAGACAACAGATGGATCAAAGACACTCATAAAGGCGACTTCATCATCACGCATATTAATCCCCTTTACACCACCTGCTTTCACACCTAAAACAGATATTTCATCTTCGCTATATAAAGTACCATAACCAGCCTTAGTGACAGTAATAATACCCTTTGTACCATCACTGATATCAACACTTACTAATTCATCATTATCTTTTAAATTCATACACTTTAATGGTTTAGAGAAACGAGTGACATTAAAGTCTTTAACACTTACACGTTTAATCTGTCCATTTTTACTTGATAAGACAATATACTGGTCTAAATCAAATGATTTTACAAGTATATTACCAATAATCTTTTCATCATTAGCTAATTTAATCAAGTAACTTAAATGTTTACCTAAATCCTTCCACTTAAAATCTTCAAGCTTATAGACAGGGACAAAACAGTAGTTACCTTTGTTAGTGAATGAAAGAATAACATCAAGTGTATTGGCTTCAAATAAGTCAACAAGCATATCAGTATCTTTCTTACCGAATGTATTTTCATCAGATGCTTTATAAGAACGTGTAGAAATCTTTTTGAAGTATCCATCACGTGTAATAGAAACATAAACATCTTCAGAAATAATCATTGCCTGCTGATTCACTGAAGTATCCATGATTTCATCTTTGATTTCAGTGAGACGAGGTGTTGGATATTTCTTCTTAACAGCCTTTAATTCATCAATAATCACTTTTCTTAATACTTTTTCACTATTTAAAATCGCATTTAAGCTTTCGATAAGAGCCTGTAATTCTTTCTGCTCATTTTCTAAAGATACAATATCAGTATTGGTTAAACGATAAAGCTGTAAAGTCACAATCGCTTCTGCCTGTCTTTCAGTAAAGCCAAAAGCATTCATTAAATTCACTTTTGCATCTGCTTTATCTTTAGATGCTCTGATTGTTTTTACTACATCATCTAGAATGGAAATCGCTTTAATAAGCCCTTCTACAATATGTTCACGTTCCTGGGCTTTATTGAGATCATAAATAGAACGTTTAGTGACAACTTCACATTCATGCTTGATATAGCCATCAAGAATATCTTCAATACCCATTAATACTGGGCGCTTATCCTTGATTGCAGTCATATTGTAGTTATAGTTCTTTTGTAAATCTGTATTCTTAAAGAAGTAATTCAAAGTATTTCTTGCATCAACATCCTTCTTTAAATCTACCGCAATACATAACCCATTACGGTCTGATTCATCTCTGACTTCGATAATACCATCGATATCACGATTAAATTGAATTTCTGCCATCTTTCTTACAAGTTCTGCCTTATTAACTTCATAAGGGATTTCTGTAATAAGAATCTGATTCATATTCTTCTGTTCTACAATCTTATAGCGTGAACGAACAACAACCTTACCACGCCCTGTTCTTAGAGCTGTCGCAATATCATTCGCTCCCTCTACTATAGCACCTGTTGGAAAATCAGGACCCTTAATAAATTGATGAAGATCATCAAATGAACAATGTGGATGCTTAATACGATGAATAGTGGCATCAATGACTTCTTCTAAGTTATGAGGGGGAATATCAGTGGCATAACCAGCTGAAATACCTGTTGCCCCATTGACTAATAAGTTAGGATACTTAGCTGGAAATACAGTTGGTTCATATTCTGTATCATCGAAGTTAAGAGCCATTGGCACTGTTTCTTTATCTATATCTTTAATTAAATCTAAAGCAATTGGTGCTAAACGTGCTTCAGTATAACGCATAGCAGCAGCAGGGTCATTATCAATAGACCCATTATTACCCTGCATATCTACTAAAGGCATACGCATCTTCCAGTCCTGTGATAAACGGACCATTGCTTCATAAACAGAAGAATCACCATGAGGGTGATAATTACCAATAACTGTACCAACAGTCTTAGCTGACTTACGATATGGCTTAGTAGGAAGATTCCCTTCTTTCCACATAGCATATAAAATTCTTCTTTGTACTGGCTTTAATCCATCTCTTACATCAGGTAATGCACGATCCTGGATAATATATTTAGAATAACGTCCAAAGCGGTCACCCATGATATCCTCTAAGGACATAATAATATTTTTTTCTGTCATGTTTGATCACCTATCCTTCCATAAAGAAGCTATCTTCTAATGAGAACTGTACATTGTTTTCAATCCATTCACGTCTAGGCTGTACTTTATCACCCATTAATACAGAGACACTTCTTTCTACAATTGCGGCATCATCAATAGTGACCTGAATAAGAGTACGAGTTTCAGGGTTCATAGTTGTTTCCCATAGCTGTTCTGCATTCATTTCACCAAGACCTTTATAACGCTGTACATCATAGCCTTTTCCCATCTTCTTACGTGCAGCTTCTAAGTCTTTTTCATCCCAGCAATAAATCACATTATCTTTCTTGCTAGACTTTTTAGAAACCTTATAAAGAGGTGGCATGGCAATATAAACCTTACCAGCTTTAATAAGTCCACGCATATAACGATAGAAGAATGTAAGTAATAGAATCTGAATATGTGCCCCATCCGTATCGGCATCGGTCATGATAATAATCTTGTCATAAGCACTATCATCGGCATTAAAATCAGCACCTACACCGGCATTAATTGTATTAATCATTGTACTGATTTCTTCATTCTTTAAGATGTCTGCCTGCGTCGCTTTTTCTGTATTAATAACCTTACCACGAAGAGGAAGAATAGCCTGGAATTTACGGTCTCTTCCCTGCTTTGCACTACCTCCGGCAGAATCACCTTCGACAAGATATAATTCATTCTTACGCTTATTCTTAGATTGTGCAGGAGCTAATTTACCACTTAGGAATTTTGCTTCACGGTTATTCTTGCCTTTTCTTGCCTGTTCCTTAGCCTTACGTGCTGCTTGTCTTGCATTTGCTGCCTTGATCATCTTTTCAATCAGCTTCTCTGCAATATCCTTATTTTCTTCTAGGAAATAAGTAATACGTTCAAAAGTTACATTTTCTAGAATATTACGAGCAATAGGAGAACCAAGCTTAGATTTAGTCTGTCCTTCAAACTGAAGATATTTTTCTGGAATCTTAATAGAAATAATCGCATTCAATCCTTCACGTACATCACTACCTTCAAGATTCTTATCCTTTGCCTTTAATAAAGCATATTTTCTTGCATATTCATTAAATACCTTAGTTAAACCAGAACGGAAGCCCACTTCATGTGTTCCTCCATCTCCAGTACGTACTAAGTTTACAAAAGAAATAATGTTTTCTTGATAACTCTGTGTAAACTGCATTGCGATTTCTACTTCTATTTCATTATTTGTATCATCAAAAGAGATGATTGGTGAAACAGCTTCTTTATCATTATTGATCCAGTCAATAAATTCTTCTAAGCCTTTCTCATACTGATATGTTTCATCCTTATCTGTACGTTCATCAATAAGTTCTATAGTCATTCCTTTTAATAAGAATGCATCTTCACGTAATCTTTCACTAATTGTCTGGAAGCTAAATGTAGTAGTAGAGAAAATAGATGCATCAGGCTTGAAGTGAATAATAGTACCTGTCTTATTAGTTTTTCCTACTTTTTTTAACTTTCCAATTTTTGTTGCACCCTTTTCAAAGCGCTGTGTATGAATCACCCCATCACGATGGACAGTGACTTCTAAAAATTCACTGAGGGCATTGACGACAGAAGACCCTACACCATGTAAGCCTCCTGAAGTCTTATAGCCACCATCTTCAGAGAACTTACCACCTGCATGTAATACAGTAAGAATAACTTCTGTAGTCGGCTTTCCTGTTTCTTTATTAATACCTGTTGGCATACCACGGCCTTCATCTTCGACCGTTACGCTATTGTCTTTATGTAATGTAACTGTGATCTTCTTACCATAACCAGCAATGGCTTCATCAATAGAGTTATCAACGATTTCCCATACAAGGTGATGTAAACCACGAGAATCAGTTGAACCAATGTACATTCCTGGTCTTTTTCTTACGGCTTCTAGACCCTTTAAGATTTGAATATCGGATTCATCATAATGTGTATTTGACATGAGCATACCTCCTCAACTTGACTAGTATAACACAAAAAGGTTTTTTTAGGAAAGTTTGATTTTTTGTAGTATTTATGTATAATGAATTTTTGTGAGGTGAGTCGATGAAATATTTAATTACAATCATCTGTTTATTAATAAGTTATCTATATGGTTCAATCCCATTTGCATTAGTCATTGGTAAAGTATTTTATAATACTGATGTCCGTCAATATGGATCACATAATTTAGGTGGTACAAACGCCGGAAGAGTACTTGGTAAAAAAGCCGGAATGACAGTTATTTTACTCGATGCAACAAAATGTATTATTACCATTCTACTAACTGGATGGATTGCGAAAGCATCTGGCATTTCAGCTGATATCATTTATCCATGTGCATTTTGTTGTATGATTGGTCATTGTTATCCTATATTTGCGAATTTCCAGGGTGGTAAGGCTGTATCAAGTGCAGTTGCCTATACATTAATGACTAATATATATGGTTTTATTATCGCAGTTGCGGTATTCTTAATTACATTAAAAACAACTAAGTATGTATCTTTATCTAGTATTCTTGGTGCGACAGCTGTCCTTATTGCATCACCGTTTATTGGATATTCTACAACTGGAATCATTACTAATATATGTGTTGTTGCGCTCATTGTCTATAGACATCGTGCAAATATTAAAAGAATAAAAGACGGAACAGAAAATAAAGTCAAATGGTTTTAGCCATTTGACTTTATTATTTAGAAAAAGATTCATTTGACTGATGTGGAAGGAAATCATTATTTCCATACACTTCCACACTAAACTCACCATTACTATAATCCACAATTGTTTCAGAACAACCATCTACAACAGGACTATTGACCTTAATATAGTCAATTCTATCAAGATTCATGATAGTAGCCATAATAATAGTAAAACAGAATCCATGAGTTACAATGAAGACATTATCATAAGGTTTCTTTACAAGATCATTTAAGAAATCTTTGACTCTTTCTTCAATTTCATCATATGTCTCCCCTTCTGGAATACCATTGGATATTTCAGGGTGACACCATAAATCATGATATGCTTTTTTATATTCCTCTGGGATTTCATCGATTTTTTGCCCTTCTAATTTCCCAAAGTTCATTTCTCTAATGCGTTCATCAGTGATGATCGGCTGATTATCAAATAATAGTTTCGCGGTATCATAGGCACGCTTAATAGGACTAGAATAAATCGCATCATAATGGTTATTCTTGATATGTTCTTTTAATGCAAGAATATTATCGATGCCTTCAGGACTTAAAGGAGAATCTTTACATCCCTGAAGTCTTTTTTCTTTATTCCAAAGCGTTTTAGAATGTCTAGTAATTGTAATTTTCATATTAAATAAAAATAAGGGTATTATCCCTTATTTATACTGATCATTGACACTTTTCATGATTCTCTTGATCTGAGTTTCGCTAGGTTTACGTCCCATTTCCATAAACATAGCACGAATCATTTTTTCTGAAATTGGTGGGTTTTTCTGTAATTCTCTCTTGAACATCCATCTAGCAAAGAAGAATCCAACAAGAGCACCAATAATTGTAGTAATAATATATCCTGCTACCATTGTAAATACCTCCGTTAACGTTAAATAATTATATCAAACTAGATTATATTTGTAAATTGTTTTAGTGTTTTAGCACTAATTAAAGAGAGAATATCCTAAGATATCCTCTCTTTTTAGTTGTTTTTATAGTGAATTGTATTCTTTTACTACGTTTTCTACAGTAAAGCCATATTCTTTGATTACTTTACTTGCTGGAGCACTCGCACCAAAAGTATCAACACCCATAGTCTTACCATCTAAACCAACATATTTATGCCATCCAAAATCAGATAACATTTCTACAGAAAGACGCTTTCTACAGCTGTTTGGTAATACAGATTCCTTATATTCATCAGTCTGTGCATCAAATAAATTCATTGAAGGCATAGAAACAACACGTACTGAATGTCCCTGTTTTTCTAATTCTTCCTGAGCATGAATAGCAAGACCTACTTCAGAACCAGAAGCAATAATGATACCTTCTAAGTCACCAGATTCTTTTCTAGCAATATAAGCACCATGTAATACATCTTCATAAGTAGAATTTGTAAGGTTTTCTACTGGCTGTCTAGTAAGAATTAATGCGACTGGCATATTCTTTGTTTCAACAGCAATCTTCCAAGACGCAAGCATTTCATTTGCATCAGCTGGACGTAATACTTCTACATCAATACTGCTTCTAAGCATTGCGAGCTGTTCAACAGGCTGATGTGTTGGACCATCTTCACCAACTGCGATTGAGTCATGTGATAATGGAAGAATGATTGGACATTCCTGTAAAGAACCCATTCTTAAGGCTGCTTTAAAGTAATCACTGAATACTAAGAAGCCCCCTGCTGAGATCTTAACACCCTTATGTAATGTCATACCATTCATGATAGACACCATTGCGAATTCTCTAATACCAAAATATACATTTCTTCCAGTATAGTCTTCACAGCTAAATCTACCTTCACCCTGAATAGCTGTCTTAGTAGATGAAGATAAATCTGCAGTACCAGATAAGAATGTAGGGTTCTGCTTAGCCACTTCCTGAATAATTCTATGAGAAATATTACGAGTTGCTTCTGTATAACCAGGTTTGAATTCTTTTTGAAGTTCAGTAATATCTAAATGATAATTACCTTCAATAGCATTTTTATATTCTTCATATTCTTCTGGATATTTTTCAGCATATTCTTCAACAGTTTTTAACCATTTCTTATATGCTCTTGTGCCACGGTCTTTTACGTTCTTCTTGAAGTCTTCATATACTTCTTCTGGAACATAGAAAGGATCATGGTCAAATCCATAAGATAACTTAGCATTCTTACCATCTTCTTCACCTAGTGGTGCACCATGAACCTTATTAGTTCCCTGGTTACATGAACCATAACCAATAACAGTCTTCATGATGATAATAGATGGCTTGAATAACTCTTTTTTAGCACGCTTTAATGCACGGTTGATGGCCTGAATGTCATTACCATCAGCCACTTCGATAACCTGCCAATTCATTGCTTCATATCTCTTCTTTACATTTTCACTAAATGAATATGAAAGAGGACCATCAAGTGTTACTTCATTGGCATCATAAATAACAATTAACTTACCTAATGAAAGATGACCAGCAAGAGATGATGCTTCATAAGTCACACCTTCCTGCATATCACCATCACCACATAATACATATGTATAATGGTCAACAATTGAACAATCTTCCTTGTTGTACTTTTCAGCAAGGAACTTTTCAGCAATTGCCATACCTGTTGCTGTAGGAACACCCTGACCTAATGGTCCTGAAGATGCATCTACACCATCTGTGATAGTAATTTCTGGATGTCCAGGTGTCTTTGACTGCCACTGTCTGAACTGTTTTAAATCATCAAGACTTAAATCATAACCAGAAAGATGTAATAAAGCATAAAGTAAAGAACTAGCATGACCACTTGCAAGAACAAAGCGATCCCTATTTTGCCAACTAGACAAAGAGGGATTTATGTTCATCACCTTAGTAAACAATGTGTATAAAGCAGGTGCGCCATCTAGAACCATGCCTGGATGACCAGAATTTGCCTTATTGATCATGTCAATACAAAGCGATCTTATTGTAGCGATCGATAAATTCGAATCCATTTCGAGTACCTCCTAATCACCACCATTATACATAATTTTAATGATGTGTAAACCATTTTTTAAAAAACTAAATAGCAATAAAAAAGACAATCTTTTCACAAAGACTGTCTAGTTTGTTTTTTTATGCATTCTTGCTTTAGCAGGAGTGACATCGTTACCATTTGCATCAACAACTTTGATACTCTGAAGCTGCTGTTCAAAGCCTCTTCTAAATTCTTTGAGATATTGTTGTCTGAGCTTCTGTTGACGTGCCTGTTCTTCAGGTGTAAGCCCTACTGTTTTCTTTTTATGAGCAAGAGCATTAATTTCATCGATGAGTTTCTGATCAATAGCCATAATGACCCCCTATATAATTTAAACAAATGAAAAGACCCAAGAGGCGTTGATTATCCCTGTTAAATACAGGTGGGTACCTTGTGAAAAACTTTAGGATCCCTACTCGCAGCAGGTCTTCAACACCGTCTTTCTAACAATCAGGTTCCCTTATCAAAAATGTAGGAAATCCATATACTCTCAGGTCACCACCATTATAGCATAAGCACTTTTTTAGTCAACATCTAGGCGTTAGCCTTAAGTGGTCTGACAATAAAATTAGATGTTAAATCCTTACAAAATAGAGGCAAAATATTTTTAATATCATCTATAGTAAGAGCCTGATATGCTTCAAATAAGTCAAATAAATTGATTCCCTCTAAATAGTACTGACTAAATAATGAAGCAATTGTTTCAATAGAATTGAAGAATCCAATAAGTGTACCAATATTGTTTCTTTTCATACGATTGAATGCTTCTTCATCTAATGTCATATGAGGAATATCTTCAATGAGTTTATGAATATGAGATACAAGTTCCTCAGGTTTAGGACTATCTCCTGCAAAAATAATATGAGAGAAGTCACGTTCCTGTGAGAAGTTAGTAAAGAATGAATCGTTGATAAGTCCCTTCTTCGTCCATTCATCTCTTAAATCACTGCTCTTAGAGAATAACATATCCATGAAAATATAGAAAGAAAGCTGTCTTTTGAGCTTTTCTTCAGATGATTCAGGCACATTGTTTACTTTTATTGCGACATTGACCTTAGTCATAGTAACATCCATCTCATTTTCTTCATAAGCTTTAAGGATGGTTTCAGGTTCATTATGATTGCCTCTTACAATTGGTGGCATATCATTGAAGTTCTTCTTTGCCTGATTGTTTCTAATAATTGTCATTAAGTGCTCTGCATCAAAGTTTCCTGATACAAATAACATCATATTAGAAGGATGATAGAATGTATGATAGCACTTCTGTAAGATGTCATAATCAATTTGAGCTACTGTTTCAACAGTACCGGCAATATCGATTCTTACTGGATGATTATGATAAAGATTGCTGATAGCACCAAAATAACCACGCCAGTCTGGATCATCATTATACATACCAATTTCCTGATTAATGATGCCCTTTTCTTTTTCGATACTTTCAGGAGTGACATTTAATTCCTGAACAAAGTCTAATAATAATTCAGTACATTCATCAACATTTGTAGCAGTGTTGAACAAATAAGCAGTACGGCTATGAGAAGTAAAGGCATTACTGCTTGCACCAAGAGCTGCAAACTTTTCAGAGGCATCTCCATCTTCGATATCAAACATCTTATGTTCTAGAAAATGAGCAACACCATCAGGTACAGTGATTAAATCTGCTTCTCCTAAAGGGATAAAACTACGGTCGATAGAGCCAAAACGTGTTGAAAATAAGCCATATGTCTTAGTAAAGCCATCTTTAGGTATCAAATAGACATTCAGTCCATTATCCATCTTTTCATGATAGAGTGTTTCTTTAATTGTTGGATAATAAGTTTTCTTCATAGAATTCCTTTCCAGTTAAGAAATAGATTGTATCTAATTCTATACTTTGAGCACATTTGATGACATCATCTTTTGTGACATTTCTAATTGCATTTTGCTTATCTTCAATTGTATCTGAACTATTAATGATATCTCTTCTCCAGTTGAATGAGATGATGGCATCAGGGTCATCATCAACTTTAGATAATGCATTGATAAGCATTGTCTTTACCATTGATAATTCTTCATCAGTAATATGACCTTCCTGTAAGTCTTTGATTTGTTTTCCAATCAATTCTTTAGTTTGATCATAATTATTCATATCAATACCCGCTGCAATAGTCATAATACCATTCATTGGATCATAGCTTGAATGAATAAAGTAACATAAGCTATGTTTTTCTCTCACTTCCTGGAATAGTCTAGACTGTGAATAACCACCTAATAAATTAGAAAATACGCTCATAGAAGCTGTATTATCACTTAGGGCACAGCAGTTTGCCTTATAGCCCATAACGAGCTTAGACTGGACAATATCCTGTTTTTCAATGACATCTAATAGATGTTTACGATCATTCTGATACATATAGGCACTAGGATAAGGTTCATGCTTGATTTCTGTGAATTTTAGCTTTTCTTTGAAGATAGAGACAATACTTTCATCAATATCTCCTACTACATAGACATGCTTATCATCGTTTTCAATCATATCTTTATATGTATCTACAAGTGAGTAGGCATTAATATTTTTCATATCTTCTATATAGCCTGTAGAACGTAATCCTAGCACACTTCCTTTACCCATATAATCTACCATTCGATCAAAAGCATAACCCATCTTATCATCCATATCAGCCATGATACGATAGGTAATTTCCTGCTTCTTTAACTCAGTCATTTCTTCATCAAAATGCCCATCTACAATATATGGATGATTGAGTAGCTCATCTAGTAGTTCTACTTGTTTAATAAGTAGATTTTCATTAATAGGAAGGAATTCCTGATTCACACATGTATTCTTAAAGGTAATCATATGACCTTTACCAGCTGAAGAAATATTAGCAGAAAGGTTGGCACCATATAAATCCTCTAGTGTTTTAGATAAATCTTTTTGTGTTGGATGCTTCATAGTTCCAGTGATCATTAAGAATCCTAGAACACTTCTACTTGTGACTGTTTCTCTTGTAAAACGTCCTTTAAAACGAACAGAGATTGTAATATCTTTAAATTTCTTAGATGAAATCAAGTGAAGTTGATATCCATTCATTTGATAGATCTTATTCATTCTATACCTCTTTTCTTTCTCTTCTCATTATAACTTTTTTGTATAGTAGTGCAAGAAAAAAGGACTCCTTAAGGAGTCCAGGCTATTAACGTTTAGATTTATCGTAAGGTACACCATCTGCACGAGGTGCAGCAGAGTTCTTAGATGTGAATGCTAATAGAATTAAAGTAGCAACATATGGAATTAATTTATATGTTGTATCAGGTAACGCCATTTTAGCAAGTAATGGAACTGAGTTATATGTATAAGACAATGTCTTCATGAAACCAAAGAAGAATGCTGCACCAGCAATTCTTAATGGAGCCCAGTTACCAAAGATCAATACAGCTAAAGCTAAGAAACCATAACCAGCAACAGTACAAGTAAATTCTGTAGAGATTGGTAGGATATAAATAAGTCCACCCATACCAGCTAAGAAACCAGAAATACCTACACCTAGATATCTGATCTTATAAACACTGATCCCTGCAGCATCTGCTGCTTGAGGGTTTTCACCACAAGAACGGATTCTTAAACCTGTCTTAGTTTTCATTAAGAAATACCAAGATATGATAAGAATCGCAATACCAAGGAATGTAGTAAAGTAACAGTTCTTGAAGAATAAATCACCAAGTACTGGAATACTGCTTAAACCAGGTACTTCAGAAATTCTAAATTCATTTGTGAATGAAACGTTCTGCATACCATCCTGTACAGTTTTTGCGATAAAGATACCAAGTGCTGGAGCAAGCATATTTAATGCAGTACCAGAAATAGTCTGGTCAGCACTTAAATGAATAGCTGCAAAAGCATGAAGCATACTAAATAATACACCAACAATACCTGAAATAAGTAAACCTGTTAATAATAGTGGCAGACCATGAAGAATATCATTAGACTGCATGTAATTTAAATAGAATACACCAGCAAAACCACCGATGATCATAATACCTTCAAGGGCTAAGTTAACAACACCACTTCGTTCAGAGAACATACCACCCAAGGCAACAATCATTAATGGAATAGCGAATAATAATGTCTGAGCAAAAAGGAAATAAACTATACTCATTTTGTTTTACCTCCTTCATTTTGCATTTCTGCTTTTCTCTTTTTATTTCTTTGATAACGCTCTAATAAAGATTTAATGAATAATGTGAATGAAGCAAAGTAGATAATAACAGCAACGATAATATCAATAACTTCAATCGCAATATTAAGTGCCTGCATATAGTTACCACCAACATTCATATAACCAATGAATAAGGCGGCAAAGATACATCCAATTGGATTAGAGAAACCAAGTAAGGCAACTGGAATACCATTCCAGCCTTCATTTGGTAATGTTTCTGTGATTGGTAATGTTTTACCTGTACCACATAAGTATGTTAAGGCACCACCTACACCAGCAAAGAAGCCAGAAATCATAAGTGCTAAAACGATACATTTCTTTTCATTCATACCTGCATATCTTGCAGCATCTTTATTGAAACCACATGCTTTTAGTTCATAACCAAAAGTTGTCTTATTCATGATAAACCAAGCAAGTACACAAAGTAAGATAGCGATAATAATACCAAAGTTAACACGATCACCAAAAATCTGATTAAGTCCAAATCCAGGAATACTACGTGTACTAGGTACTGCATAACTTTCTGCACCAGTAGAATTGTAGATAGTGGCTTTAATACCCTGAATCACAAGTAACATACCAATATAGTTACACATGATACCAGAAATAACAACATTAACGTTACGTGTTGCCTTTAAGATACCAGGAATAAGTGCCCATAAAGCACCTGCAATTCCAGCTCCTAAAATAGCAAAGATCCAAACTAAGTTATCTGGAATAAAAGTTGCTCTTAAAGCGATAAATACAGCAGTGAAGCTACCTACTAAATACTGACCAGGTACACCGATATTGAATTCACCACATTTATAAGCAAATGAAACAGATAGACCTGTCATCATGATTGGTACAGCTAAATAAATAACCTGTCCAATACTAGATAACCCTTCTCTAAAGCCACCTGTTAATAAAATAGATAATCCTTCTAAAGCATCACCAGGATTAGCAATTAAAATAATGATAAAACCAACGACTAGCCCCATTAAAATTGCGATTAAAGAAGACACAATTGATTTGAAGCTGGCACGTTCCATTAAAGCGGGTTTATTACTTTTCATAACCTTCTCCTCTCTTAGAACCTGCCATATAAAGTCCTAATTCTTGAATAGTAGTCTCTTTTGGATTTAAATCCGCAACGATTTCCCCTTCATACATAACTAAAATACGATCTGATAAGTTCATAACTTCATCAAGTTCAAGTGATACAAGTAGTACTGCTTTATTGTTGTCTCTTGTCTTAATAATCTGCTTATGAATAAATTCAATAGCCCCAACATCAAGACCACGTGTAGGCTGTACAGCGATAAGTAAATCATCATTCTGTTCCACTTCTCTTGCAATAATAGCCTTCTGCTGGTTACCACCGGACATACCACGTACAATAGAATTTCTACCTTCACCAGAACGTACATCATATTCTTCAATAAGACGATCAGCATAAGTATTCATTGCATCAAAGTTAATAATGCCATGATTCTGGAAGTCTTTCTTATAATATGATTTTAAAATCAAGTTTTCCGCAAGAGTATAATCAAGAACTAACCCGTGTTTATGACGGTCTTCTGGGATATGAGATAAACCATGATCATTACGATAACGAATACTCTTATGAGTGATTTCTTCATCATTTAAGTACACATGTCCCATATTAGGCTGTTCAAGACCCGTTAAGTTATAAATCAATTCACTCTGACCATTGCCATCAATACCCGCAATACAAACAATTTCCCCTTTTCTTACTTCAAATGATACATCATTTAAAAGAAGCTTATCTGATGTCTTAGGTTGATAGCTTAAATGATCAACCTTTAATACAACATCAGTTGGTTCATGTTCATCCTTAGAAACTGTTAAGTTAACCTTGTGACCTACCATCATTTCAGATAACTGTTCCTTAGTCACATCAGCAACATTCACTGTACCAACATAACGTCCCTTACGAATGATTGTACAGCGATCTGCAACTGCCTTGATTTCATTTAACTTATGAGTAATGAAAATGATGGATTTACCTTCCTTAATAAGTTCTTTCATGATTTTCATTAACTCATCAATTTCCTGTGGAGTGAGTACTGCAGTAGGTTCATCAAAGATTAAGATGTCATTATTTCTATATAACATCTTTAAGATTTCTACACGCTGCTGCATACCAACAGTAATATCTTCAATCTTTGCATCAGGATCGATGTTTAAATGATACTTCAAAGACAAGTCCATGACTTTCTTACGTGCATTGTCTGTCTTGAGCTTACCGAATAACCCCTTCTCTTCAACCCCTAAAATAATGTTTTCCAAAACAGTAAAATTATGAACTAGCTTAAAATGCTGATGAACCATACCAATGTTGTACTTATTGGCATCATTTGGGTCATTGATTTTAACGCTTTGTCCATTAATCTTTATTTCACCAATATCTGGCTGATAAAGACCGAATAAAATACTCATCAAAGTAGATTTACCAGCACCATTCTCACCTAATAAAGCATGAATTTCGCCTTTTTTTACTTGAAGAGTAATATCGTCGTTTGCTTTAATACCAGGGAATTCTTTTGTGATATTAAGCATTTCAATAGCATATTCCAATATTCTCACCTCTGACAACATTATACTATAAATTGTTCACTTTAAAAATAACTAAATGGTTTTTTGAATATAAAGAAACATATACAAAACAAGAGATTTGATAAGAGATTGGTTTGTAAAAATAATTAATATGATATAATCAAGAAAGGGAAGGAATGATATAAATGAAAAATTAAACAAGTTTTTAAAAGATACCACTGAGATTGTTCAGATTATGACATTAATTCTTTTGATTATAATTGTTTTGAAATTAGTATTTTAGGTGATTCAATATGGAGAAAGAAAAGTTTAATCAAAAAGAGTATGTTAAGCAGTGGACGAAAAGTAATATGAAAGCAGTTGATGCAAGTTACAAAACTGAGTTTATTACAGAATTTAGAGAAGCATGTGAGAAACTTAGAATTAAGCAATTAATTGTTTTAGGGAAGCCATGGAAACAGTTATTGAGAAAGCAAATGAGGACCAGAGCATATAAGCTTTGGTCCTTTTAACATATCATGAGCATGAATTCCTTCATCTCTATTATGTTGAAATTCCTTGTCAAAAATTATTAAGGTAATGGTTGAATGAGATTTTATGTCACTTGGACTGAGTGAAGTTTGCTTAAAAAGGAATCAATATAATGGTACTGATTATTTGAGTATATTCACCTACATATTTTTGTGATATGATACACGCATTGAGTAATGAGAAAGGAAATAGTCTAGAAGAATAGTTACCTAATATCTATGATTAAGCACTATCTGCTTACATCGATGCTAGTAAAAATTATTTTTTAGAGGATAAAGAAAGTATATGAAACAACAACTGACAATATTATTAATGTTTGCAGGAATTGCATTAACTGTGTATAAAAAATACTGGTTAATAGGAATATTAATGATGCTTACTGGTATGTACCTTTTAGCTATACAAAACCAAAACAAGTAAATAATTATATTAAAACAAGGACTAAGGCATATAAATTATTCTTTTTTATTTGGTATAAGAAAAAAATACTACATATATGTAGTACAATATAAGCACGAGGAGGTGATAGAATGTGGGTATAAATAATGTAAAAGATTTCTTGGAAGCCCTAGCCTATTAGATTGCCATCATTCTAGGAATCCAAGAAATCTATCTTAAGTGGAAAGGGAAATGATTCCCTTTTTTCCACACTGATTATTTTATCCTACATTCAAAAGTTATGCAAGGTGGACTTATTGCAGTAATTTTAATTCTTTATATTGTTCTAAAGAGAAGGACAGGAAATTATGAATGATATCAACTTAAAAGAAAAATTATTAAATCAATCAAAATATTTTTTGATTACCCACAAACCACAGGTTAGTAAAAATTAAATTTCATAAGCACCTATTAAACGGTGTTCATGAAGCTGAACTCAAC
>ERZ869979.4-NODE-4-length-69668-cov-13.115891_pt1 | contig 69668 bp, 67 predicted proteins | sample MGYA00521269_ERZ869979 | MGnify/ENA primary metagenome ERZ869979 (study PRJEB32232, sample SAMN07284974) | human gut metagenome | biome: human-associated habitat; material: feces | host: Homo sapiens | place: Tanzania | collected 2014-04-05 ... | reverse complement strand
GCGGCTAAAGCCATATAAGCCTGCATTAAGTCATAAACAGCTGTGGCAGTCACATTTTTACCTTCTGCCTTTAAGATTTTCATAGCTTTAACACCTTCATAAGTAGTAGGTACTTTTACATAAACCTGATCATCTACTTCTTCAAAGATCTTATGTGCTTCTTTCACGATTTCTTCTGCTTCTGTTGCAATCACCTGAATATGTAAAGAACGTTCATCCCCAATAATTTTTCTGATTTCTCTCATATGTCCAAAGAAATCCTTTGGGCTTGTCTTCTTTACAATACTTGGGTTACTAGTCACACCTACGATAGGTAAGTGATCCACTGCATCTCTAATTTCTTCTAAATCAACTGTATCAATAATAAATTCCATTGTTTTTTCTCCTTTTATAAACTCTGTTCAGTTCTACCGATAATATCATCCTGAGTTGCCTTAGATAATACATTGAAGAATGCACTATATCCTGCAACACGTACAATCAAGTCTTTATGATTTTCTGGATGCTTCTGTGCATCGATAAGTGTTTCCTTAGAAACGATGTTGTATTGTACATGATAACCATGTAGACGATTAAAGAATGTACTAATTAAGAATTCTAGCTTCTGTTTATTTTCTTCTGTAGAAAGCATCTGTGGAGTCATCTTCTGGTTAAGAAGAACACCACCTGTGATCTTATCTGTACGAAGCTTAGAGACACTCTTAAAGATTGCAGTAGGACCATTCTTATCTGTGTTATGTGCTGGAGAACATCCTTCAGCGAGTGGTTCATGTGCATTTCTTCCATCAGGTGTAGCCATTGTACCCATACCCTGACCGACATTGGCACTAATTGAAGAAGTACCAGCATAACGAATACCACCAATAGGACCTCTGTTATAACGAGTATTTGGATACTTCTTGATTTCATCAATATAAGAATCATATGCTTCTACAATTAAGTGATCTGCATAATCATCATCATTACCATACTTAGGTGCTTCATCATTCAACATTTCCTGAATCTTCTTATTTTCAGGTGACTGGAAATCATCTAAGATGGCATTCCATAACTGTTCTTTTGTAATCTTCTTTTCATCATAAACAAGTTTCTTGATCGCAGCTAAGCTGTTTGCCATATTCGCAATACCAACCTGAAGACCTGAAATGAAGTCATAGACAGCTCCGCCTTCTTTAATAGTCTTACCTCTACCGATACAATCATCAGTTAATGCAGAACATAGAATATCAGGTACATCTCTTTCAGATGCCTTATCAATAAAGTTTTCTACAATAACACTATAACGTGTCATTTCTCTTACTGTTTTGTCCCATGCTGCAAGTAAGTCTTCATATGTTTCCATTTCAGTAAAGTAGCCATGACCCTCTGTGAAACGTTTATTAGTAGTTAAGTCTACACCATTATTCATTGTGCATAATAATACTCTTGGGAAATTAACATAAGACATACCTGTACAACGATATCCCCATTTACCAGGTACAGCTGTTTCAACACATCCAATAGCACTATAGTTATAAGCATCTTCTTCCTCAACACCCCAGTTAATAAATGAAGGAATAATGATTTCATCATTATTTAATGCTGGCATACCAAATCCAAGCTTCATTACTTCTATACATTCATCAAAGAAATGTTTATTGAGGTTTGCATGATAACGTACTGTTAAGTTAGGCTGAGTGAGTCTTGTCTGTGCTACTGACTTTAATACCGCAAAACTTAATTCATTGACGGCATCCTTCTTATCTGTAGTCTGACCACCAATAGTAACATTCTGATACATTGGAGAACCTGCTGAACTTAATGTATGTGCCTGTGAACGTACTTTATTTACTGTGAGTGTTTTGATCCATAAACAAGTAAGAAGTTCTAATGCATCATTTTCAGTCATCTTCTTTTCATTAATATCCTTAATATAGTAAGGATACATATACTGGTCAAAACGACCATAACTTAATGAATGACCATTTGATTCAATCTGAAGAATCAACTGAATAAACCATACAGACTGTACAGCTTCACGGAATGAATGAGCAGGTTCATAAGGAACCTTTGCACAGATTCTGCTTATTTCTAATAATTCTGCTTTTCTTGCAGGATTATTTTCTTTTCCTGCCATTTCTTCTGCTAGTTTACTATAACGTAGTGCAAATGTATGTACTGCTTCAATAACAGTTAAAACTGAATTATAGAACATATATTTATCAACACTATCTGGCTGAGCTAAATCAAGCTTTTCTTTCATTTCTCTTGTATAAGCTTCATACCCCTTTAAGCCCTGTGCAAGAATACGTTCATAATTAACTGCAAGATGTGCATCCCCAGCATTGAGTTTACCTTCCATACCAAATACACCTGTTTCCATAAATACACTTACTTCCTCAGGTAGTAAAGCTTCACCTCTAGCACGTAGGTTATTATTTTCCCAGAAAGGTGCAATATCTCTTAACTGTTGTTTTGTTTCTTCAGTAATATAGAATACATCACCATCTCTCTTTTCAAAAAGATCTAATTCATCCATGATGAACTTCATTGTATATTCAGGGAATACTGGCGCATTACAGTTCTTAGTAGACTGGTTACCTACAATAAGTGTTTTATCTTCAATATAGATAGACATGTTTTCAAGAATCTTCTTCAACATTCTTGCACGTACCATGACACGTGGCTGATTTAAGTTCTCCTTATAAGCCTCAGTCGCAAGAACAGCACGTTCTCCATCCACATAAGGCTTTTCATCCAATACTTCTTCTCTGAAAGCTTTCATTCTTTCAGTTAACTGACCAAAATGCTGAGTATTTTCCATCTTTATTCCTCCTAAAGTTTCATACGTAAGTTTTATGTCTTTCATTACAAGCACATCATACGCATAAAAGGGCTATCAGTCAACTACAAATTATGAAAATAATATTATAAACTTTCATACGAAACTTTTATGTTGCGAAACATAAGTAGAAATGATAGGATAGAAGCGAAAAGAGGGATATGATATGGAAGGAATTATATTTAATATACAGAAGTTTAGTATTCATGATGGACCTGGTATTCGTACAACAGTGTTTTTTAAAGGATGTCCATTAAGATGTGAATGGTGTGCCAATCCTGAAAGTCAGGCAGTGAGTCCTCAGGTTTTATACAATAATGAAAAATGTCTCCAGTGTGAGACATGTGTACATACTTGTCCTAAAGGGGCTATAAAGATGGAAGATGGCTTGATTCGAATTGATCATAAGATATGTGATCATTGTATGAAATGTGTCAAAGCTTGTCCTGGAAAAGCCTTAACACAGGAAGGTGAAGTAAAGACAGTAGAAGAAGTTGTTGATATCTGTATGCAGGATATTGATTTCTATGAAGAATCCAATGGTGGTGTGACTTTATCTGGTGGAGAAGCCATGGTGCAATATGATTTCATGATGGCTCTTGTCCATGCATTAAAAGAAAAAGGACTTCATCTTGCGATTGAAACAACAGGTATTGTAGATCATGAGAAGTTTAAGAAGGCAGCCCCTTTATTTGATCTCTTGTTATTTGATGTCAAACAGGCTGATCCAATGAAGCATAAGAAGGGAACGCATGTCACAAATGAAGTAATTCAAAAGAACTTCAAATGGGCTATTGAACAGGGACTGAATGTTTTACCTAGAATACCTGTTATTCCTGGCTTTAATGAAACATTAGAAGATGCGAAAGAACTTGCATTATGTATTAAGGAAGCAGGTGCAAAAGATGTACAGCTTCTTCCATTCCATCAATTTGGTGAAAACAAATATAAACTACTTGGTAAAGATTATAAGCTTCATGAAGTAGAAGCCTTACATCCTGAAGATTTAGTAGATTATCAAAATGAGTTCATCAAGTGTGGGTTGAATTGTTTCTTCTAGATTAATATAATGAGTGCGGAGGTATTCTATGAAAGACCGCTATAATAAAATATTAGAACTACTTACAAAAGAAAAGAAAATAGAAGTCAATGAATTATCTCAAATACTTGGGGTATCCAATGTCACTATACGTAAAGACTTAGATGCACTTGAAGAAAAAGGGATTATTAAAAGGGGACATGGCTATGCTATTCTTGCGAATAAAGATGATATCAATGGACGCTTAGCTTATCATTATGAAGTTAAGAAGCGTATTGCGAAAAAAGCCGCAGAGCTTATTCATGATGGTGATACAGTGATGATTGAAAGCGGGAGCTGTTGTGCTATTCTTGCAGATACAATTGCATCAGAGAAATTAGATGTTACTATTGTGACTAACAGTGCTTTTATTGCAGGGTATATTCGTGATAAAAAGAATACCAATGTGATTCTTCTAGGTGGTGCTTACCAGAAAGATTCACAGGTTATGGTAGGACCTATTGTGGCACAATGTGCTCAAAACTTCTGTGTAGACCAGTTGTTTATTGGCGCAGATGGTTATAATCCTCGTGTAGGTTTCACAAATAGTGATCATTTACGTGCACAGGCTGTCAGAGATATGGCTGAACAGGCAGAACATATTATTGTCTTAACTGAAAGTGAAAAGTTTAATTCACATGGTGTAGTACCTCTTCAGTTAAAAGAACGTATTGATACAATCATTACAGATGATCATATTCCTGAAGATATAAGAACACATTTGTTGTCAGAAAATAAAACATTATTAACTATAGAAAACGAATAAACGGAAGGGGTTTGCCCTTCCGTTTTACTTTAAGTCTTTTATAATACGTTGTAACTCTCCTGGCTGACCATCCTTATAAGGAATCTTATAAGAAGAACCATCTGTTAAACATAAACAGTTTAATTGTCCCTTATCAGCCACAGCAAGTCCTCCATCAATACCAATCTTATTATGATAATCAGGATCATACCAGATATTAAAAGAATGATCATCATTCACATAACATAAAGGGGTATGACCAAATATATAAGTATATTCAGGATTACATGGGTTCATATAGAAATATTCTCTAATCCATGCAAGTAATTCAGGATCACTATCTTCTATATTGGTTACCTCAGGATCCACTCCTGCATGCACCATTACATAATGCTTACCCTGATAATCAAGCTCTATATAGTTAGGTAGACTATCAATAAAATCAATAATTTCCTGTACAAACTCTTTCTTTATTTCAAAATATTCCTCATAAGGAATAGAATCCTTCTGTAAGAACTCTCTAATACTATTTACAGTACCTGTAGCACCATTCTGTTTCCATAAACGATACGCATTATTCAAATCAGAATCCAAATCATTATATTTTAAGCTGGCTGCTAAAGATTGTCTCATCATAATTTCATGATTACCCTTGATCATATGAACATTGGGCATTGCTTTCACAAAATAATATATATCAATTGAATTAGGACCACGATCCATAATATCCCCTAGAATATATAACTCATCTTCATCAGTGAATTGAATCTTATTGAGCATCAGCTGCAATAACACAAATTGTCCATGTAAATCAGACATGACAAAAATTCTCTTCACTAATACTCACCTGCCTCTCAAATACATTTTATCATACACAAAAAGGAATGCAAAACAGAACATAATCATCAAAAAAAATAGTTGAATTATGATATGATTAATACAGGTGAAGGATATGGATAAATTTTATAGAGAGACTTACTTGATGATTATATTTAAATGGTCTTATTACTATACAAGAAAGAATATGAAAAATATTATGTGTGATATGATTGAAGATACAGATCATTATCATACAGTACGTTTTTGTTTAAAGAATCGTGTTGCTTATTTAACAGTCTGGCATAATGGCATAATAGAAGAACAGATTACGGATGAAGAAGGAAATGAAATCTATTTCTATCTTCATTATACGTTAAAGAACTTATCACAGTTCTTATCATATTATAGAGATTTCATGATTGTATTCTTAAAAGATGCAGACCCTCAACATATTAAAGTGGGGATTGTAGACCAGGATGGCTTTTCTTCTAGTTATTTAATTGGTTTGATGAAGGAAAGTCTATCAATAGAAAAGTCTAATCTAGAAGTAGAATCAGTGAGTTTATCTTCACTAGAAGATGTATATAAGAACTATGACGCACTCTATTTATCTCCTTCAGTCATGCACTTAAAAGGGGATATAGAATCTATTGTATCTGTTCCAGTCTATGTGATTGATCCTCTTGTTTATGCAACCAATGATTTCTATACACTTATACATACAATTTTATCAAAATAATGCATCTTACTTGCATTATTACGAGTAAATAGTATACTAATAGTAGTAATCATTACTGATTAGGAGAAGGGAACATATGGCGGAGACAAGACTTAGGAGATCTAAACAGCGAGATACGATATATGATATGTTAGTGAATGATCGTACGCATCCTACAGCAGAAGTTATTTATTCTCATGTAAGAAGAATTATTCCAGATATATCACTAGGCACTGTTTATCGTAATCTGAATGTTTTAGTCGAAAATGGGTATATCAGAAAATTAAATATTGATGGTGTTACTGTACATTATGATGGTAATGTGACTCCACATCATCATATGGTATGTTCAAAATGTGGAAAGATTGTGGATATACATATTCCACACGGTGCATTTGATGAACTTGTTCATGATATAGAAGAACTAGACCAAGTACACCTCACACATGTTGATATGTTATTTCAAGGAATCTGTAATGATTGTAAGAATATGAAGGAGGATAAAGAAGATGTCTAATTTAAAAGGTACTGAAACATTAAAGAATTTAATGGCTGCATTTGCAGGTGAATCACAGGCAAGAAATCGTTATACTTTCTGGGCTAGTATCGCAAAGAAAGAAGGTTATGTAGAAGTGTCTAAAATCTTCGAAGAAACTGCTAACCAGGAAAAAGAACATGCGAAACGCTTAATGAAGCTTATGAATACTGCTGCTCAGGGTGAAACATTACCTGTTGCAGGTGAATTCCCAGTATTAATGGGTACAACTGTAGAAAACTTAAAGGCTGCAGCTGGTGGTGAAAACGAAGAATGGACTCATATGTATCCTGAATTCGCTAAGAAAGCTGAAGAAGAAGGATTACCTGAAATCGCAGCTATCTTAAGAGCTATTGCGATGGCAGAAAAGATGCATGAAGAAAGATATTTAAAACTAGCAAAACAGATTGAAGACGGTACAGTATTCAAGAAAGATCATAAAGTACTATGGAAATGTAATAACTGTGGCTATGTAGTAGAATCTTTAGAAGCTCCTACAGTATGTCCAGCTTGTAATCATCCACAGGCTTACTTTGAAGAATACAAATTCTTTGATTAATATATTGTGTGCAAAGACAGCGAAAGCTGTCTTTTATTATATGTAAAAAGACCTCATTTGAGGTCTTTAACGCATTTTTGCGGCTTGAATTAAATGTTTCGCAAGTACTGCAGTTGTGACAGTACCAACACCACCAGGAACAGGTGTAGCAGCAGATGCTTTACCATCAAGAGTGGCATAATCTACATCACCACATAGCTTACCATTCTCATCCACATTGATACCTACATCAATCATTACAGCATCCTGTCCACAATAATCACTATTTAACATCTTTGCACGTCCTGCAGCCGCAATCACAATCTCTGCATCAGAACATGTCTTCTTTAAATCAACAGTTCTTGTATGAGTCATAGTCACTGTCGCATTCTCTTTAAGAAGTAACATAGAGACAGGTTTACCAACAACCATACTTCTACCTACTACAGTCACTCTCTTACCTGTGAGTTCAATATCATATGCCTTTAATACTTCAATCACTGCTTCTGCAGTACATGGAGAAAAACCAGTTGTATCTCCTGCAAACACCTTCGCAATATTAATAGGAGAAATACCATCTAAATCCTTTTTCGGATCAATCATATTCTCAATATCTTTTTCATTAATAGTACGAGGAAGTGGTCTTAATAATAAGATTCCTGTCACTTCATCATCTTCATTAATTTCTTTAAAAGCCTTTTTGAATTCCTCATCACTTATATCTTGCGCGAAAACATAAGAAGCCACATCTAAACCAAATGATTTTAATTTCTTAGTCGCTCCACGTTCATAACTCATATCATCAGGATTTTCACCTACTCTCACAATCGCAAGCTTAGGTACAAAAGATAATGTTTCTAACTCTTTTGATACATATTCCTTAATTCCATCAGAAACTTTCTTTCCTCTCAACTCTAACATGATGTTCCCCCTAACTTCTTAATCACACTATTTGTGATTTGATCTGCAAGTTGTTGTCCTTCCACTAATAACTTCTCAGCACGTCTATTCATCTTTTCAGCCATTTCTCTATTCTTCATAGACTTCGTATTAATATAGACATTCATAATAGCTCCAGTCAATGCACTACGTAAACATTGTACACCAACACCAACATCACTTATGGCCATCACTGAACCTTTCTCATTTAAAGTAGAAAATAACTTTAAAGACTGATAGCTTAAATCCATGATCTGTAATGGCACAAGAGATGCATCCAATAAACATGACTCCATCACAAACTCTTTATGTTTCTTTTCTTCTTCAGTATTCTTAGGAAGTTTATAAGCCTCGGCAAGAGGCTTAAAGCTTTCTGCATCCTCATCTACAGAAGTGACAAGTTTCTTCTTTAAGTCTTCTAACTTCTCCATGATCTCTTTTATTTCATCTTCTACATCTTTATATTTCTTCTTACCTACAGTTAAGTTACCTACCATCAGTCCTAATGCACATCCAATTGCACCTACAAGTCCTGAAGCACCTCCACCACCAGGAGTAGGGGAAGATGAAGATAACTCATCTAAGAAGTCTTTAATCATTTCTTTCATTTTTAACTCCCTCATACGAAAAGACACGAGAACCTCGTGTCTATTTTTCATAAATTATACTCATTTATTTGTATTAATGCAATAAATATGTTTGAAATATATACCTAAATTAATAAGAACACCTATTCCAATCAAGCTAAATAGCGCAATTCCTAATGTCACAAAATAACTTTCAGGAAAGATATTGATAATAGGATCAATATCAGGATTAATCAGCCAGTAGTTATTGTTGAAAAGGATATGATGCATCATTGTGAATGCTGAGTCGAAATCAACATAAGCTGTTCCACCTACAATAAATACGAGTCCTAAAGTAGTAAATCCTGCCCATTTAAAAGGTCTATAATCATTCTCTTTAATTGTAGAGTAGATGAGATAAATGGTTCCAATTAGTACTACTAATCCAATAATCTCTAAACGATTCATTAATACCTTCACTTCATAAAAATGAAAAGCAGTATTTTTAGTCATAGGAAAAGCAGGAGTAGAAAGTGCTTTATGTGAGAATATACTTAAATAGTGGATGATCGTCATATAACTTTCTCTCACTATCTTTTCACTTACACCTATATTAGAGGCAATCAGTGAAGAAGGATACAATACAGGCACAAATGTGACTAAGAGAATCGCACAATCAATAATCAGAAAAGTCAAACATATAGTTAAAAGAATACCTTTAAATTTCTTCATTGTATAAGAAGTCTTCTCCCTTTTGAACCTCTACTGTAGATAAATCAGGATAACCCTGTTGTCTTAATGCTTCATAAACACCAATGGCTACAGTATTAGATAAGTTCAAACTACGTGAATCTCCATACATAGGAATACGTACACAATCATCAATATAATTCTTTAAGATATCATGAGGAATACCATCATGCTCATGACCAAAGAAAAGATAATGTTCACCTTCCTGCTTAAAATCATCTTCACTATAAACCTTCTTAGAATAACGAGTAAAGAAATGATAGATACCAGGATTCTCTTTTTCAAACTCTTCAAAGTTTTCATAAACCTTAAAAGTAAGGTGATCAAAATAATCCATAACCGCTCTTTTCATTCTTGGATCATTTAATTTAAATCCTGTAGGTTTAATAATATGTAATGGTGTATGTGTCGCTGCACATGTTCTCATAATATTACCAGTATTTTGTGGAATCGCTGGATGTACTAATACAACATGATTCATTATTTATGTGCCTCCTCTAAATAATTATATAAAGCCTTTAATGCCTTGGCACGATGAGAGACTTCATTCTTTTCTTCCATAGTCATGACTGCAGAAGTCTTCTTTAATGGTGGATAATAGAAAATAGGATCATAACCAAAACCATTTTCACCATCAATACAATCATTGATTTCTCCTTCAAAAGTACCTAAGAAAGTCTTAGTTTCTTCATCAGGAATAGCCAAAGCCATAGCACATACGAATCGTGCTGTCTTATCCTCTTTATCCTTAACTGCATCAATAATCCACTGATTCTTAATATCATAACTTGTATCTTCACCCATAAAACGAGAAGAATAAATACCAGGCTGTTTATCTAATGCATCTACTTCTAAACCAGAATCATCTGCAAGAGTAGGCATATGAATCATATTCATCACTGTTTCAGCCTTAATCATTGCATTTTCAGTAAAAGTATTCCCTGTTTCTTCAATATCAGGATTATAACCTAATACATCCTTAATAGACTTGACTTCAATCCCTAACTTTTCCAACATTGCGGAAATTTCTTTAAGTTTCCCTTTATTTGTTGTTGCAACTACGATCTCTTTCATTCGCTTTCCTCCATTCCTAACGCTACTTTGACTTCATGAATAGGCATATCTTTACCAGTCCAGAACTTAAAAGAACATGCACCCTGATAGACAATCATACGTTCTCCATTCATATAATCAAGACCTCTTTGTCTTGCATAACTTAATAGCTTTGTTTCCTTAGGGTTATAAATAATATCAGCCACTTTTAAACCATCAGGTAACATATCAGCACTCTCTATAATACATCCTTCAGGATGAGGTGCCATACCAACACTTGTTGTATTGACTAATAAATAAGCATCCTTTAAATCTTCCTTAATACTTTCCTGATCAATTTTCTTTAAAGTAATAGGGCAGTCTAACTTCTCATTGAGTTCTTTAATAAATGGTTTATCAGAACGATTATAAACCACAATCTCCTTAGCCCCAGCTAAAGCAAGAGAAATAATAATGGCGCTTGCGGCACCACCTGCACCAAGTACTACAATCTTATGCTTTGCAATACCCCATCCTTTATCACGGCAGGCCATTACAAAACCTTCGCCATCAGTAATATGACCAATGAGTTTACCATTCTCATTCTTTACAGTATTGATACTCTTCGCAAGTTTTGCCTGTGTTGTGAGTTCATCCATATATTTCATCATATCCTGTTTATAAGGCATAGAAATATTGTATCCCTTAATAGGTAATGTCTTTACAGACGTAATATAATCATCTAACTGATCTTTAGTCACTTCAAATGCAAGATAAACATCATTAATACCTAATGTTTGAAATGCAGTATTATGCATCATTGGTGAAAAAGAATGTTTAATAGGATTTGCGACAACCCCATATAAACCAGTATATCCAGTAATCGTATTTTTCATAAGAGTCTCCTTTTGTCTTGTATTATACATCATTTTATCGTTATGTGTGACTCTTCTTATAATATTTAGTACAATGGATTCTAGAGGTGAAAAAGTATGATAAAGAAATTAATTATTAATGCGGATGATTTCGGTATGTGTGAAGGAAACTCCCTAGGTATCCTTCTTGCGCACGAAAAGGGACTTGTCAGTTCCACTACAGTGATGATGAATATGCCTTATGCTTTATGGGCCCTAGACAAGGCAAAGGCTTATCCAAATCTTGGGATTGGTGTTCATCTAACACTTACTGCTGGTAAGCCATTATTACCAGGTAAGAAAAGCTATACAGATGAAGAAGGTAACTTCTTAAGACCAAGTGCTTATGAAGACGAATTCCCAGATGGAGAACCAGATGAAGTCTATGAAGAATGGAAAGCACAGATTGAAGCTTTTATCGCACACACAGGACATCTTCCTACTCATCTAGATTCTCATCATTATGTTCACATGGAACATAGACAATTAGAAGTCATCAAACGTCTTGCCAAGGAATATAACCTTCCTATAAGACAAACAAGATATGTGGATGAAACCTACTTCCCAGCACGTTGTGAATTCTATAAAGATGGTGTGAACTTTGAAACATTTAAAGAAATCTGTTCAACAGAAGGCTATGATACAGTTGAACTTGTCTGTCATCCTGCTTTAGTTGATGAAAGATTGATGAACGTATCAAGCTACAATATGAATCGTATCAAAGAATTAGAATTACTTAAGAGTGATGAATTCAAACAGTTCATCAAGGATCACGATATTCAGATTATAACTTACGCAGATATAAAAAATAATTAGGTAATTTTGAGTAATAGTAGTAGAATGAGAAAAAAGTGAATGGAGTGACATATATGAGATACGCAGATAAGATGAATAACGTAAAAAAATCAGCCATTAGAAGTGTAATGGCTGATGCAAGTGAGAATGGTACTGTAGACTATATTAGTTTTGCGAGTGGATTTCCTGATCCAGAAGCTATTCCACAGGAAAAATTAGAAGAAGTGGGACATAAGATTCTTAAAGAAAAGACTTATGAAGTATTGCAGTATGGCTCTGCCCAGGGTTATGCAGGTTTAATAGAATCTTCTAAGTCATTCATCAACAAGCATGAATGTATATGTACAAGTGATGATGATATTATTATTACAACAGGATCACAGCAGGGCTTAGATCTTGTTTCTAAGATATTCTGTGATGAAGGGGACTATGTTGTTGTAGAGAACCCAAGTTATTTAGGTGCTTTAAATTCTTTTAAATGTAATGGGGCTAAGCTACTTGGCGTTTCTTTAGAAGAAGATGGTGTAAATCTAGAAGAACTAGAAGAAGCCTTTAAAAAAGGACCAAAGGTTTTCTATACAATTCCTAACTTCCAGAATCCTACAGGTGTGACAACATCTCTAGAAAAAAGAAAAGAAATCTATAAACTAGCAGTGAAATATGATGTTGTCATTTTAGAAGATAACCCTTATGGTTATTTACGTATTACAGGAGAAGAAGTTCCTTCTATTAAATCTTTAGATCAAGACCATCGTGTTGTTTATGCGGCCAGTCTTTCTAAGATTATCTCACCAGGTATGCGTACAGGAATCATTTGTGCAAGTAAAGATATTATCTCTAAACTCTTTATGGCTAAACAATCAGGAGATAACCATACAAACAATCTCTCACAATATATGATGGATGCATTCTTAAGAGAAACAGATATGGATGCACATATTAAACATTTACAATCTCTTTATGCAAAGAAATGTAACTTCATGTTAGAGATGATCAAGAAGTATTTCCATCCTTCTATTCATGTCATTGAACCAGAAGGTGGTATGTTTATATGGTTTGATTTACCTGATGGTGTAAGTATGCCAGAATTCGTTCAGGCTTCTATTAAGAAGCATGTAGCCATCGTACCAGGTAATGAGTTCATGGTAGATAGTACTAAGCCATGTCAATCTATTCGTATGAACTTCTCAGCTGCTTCTATGGAGAATATCGAAAAAGGTATTCAGATTCTAGGTGCATTAACATATCAATTTTGTAAGTAAAAAAAGCCATTTCTGGCTTTTTTTTTAATACATGCCACCCTGTGGCATAACAGGCTGTTGTGGTTCTTCCTTCTTAGGAAGTTCTGCCACACCTGCTTCAGTTGTTAAGAATAAGGCTGAAATACTAGCTGCATTTAATAATGCGATACGAGTGACCTTAGTTGGATCAATAATACCTGCTTCAAACATATTGACCCAGTCACCTGTCTTTGCATCAAACCCAAAGTCCTTTTCAGCAGTCTTTTGGATAGATACAATTTCTTCTTCATCATAACCAGCATTGATTGCAATCTGAGTAAGAGGCGCAAACAAAGAATTCATTACAACGTTAATACCCTTCTGGATATCGACATTCGTATCTCTGACCTGATTCTTTAATTCTTCATAGGCTTCTACTAACGCAGCACCACCACCAACAACGATACCTTCTTCTACAGCGGCCTTAGTCGCATTAAGAGCATCTTCAATTCTTAATTTCTTTTCTTTTAATTCTGCTTCAGTTGTAGCACCGACTTTAATTGTTGCAACACCGTTAGATAATTTACCAATACGTTCTTTTAAACTCTTCTTTTCATAATCACTCTTAGTATGAGTTAACTGTGTCTTTAATTCTTCTACTCGTGCATTGACTGCTTCACTAGAACTATGACCAATAAGAGTTGTATTATCTTTCTTTACAATCACTTTCTTGATTGTACCAAGATCTTCAATAGTTAAATCAGAAAGCTTCATATTAAGGTCTTTGTTGTAGAATTTAGCACCAGTTAATACTGCAATATCCTCCAACATTTCTTTCTGTTTATCACCAAATCCTGGAGCCTTAGTAGCCACTACATTAAAGGCTCCTCTTAACTTATTCAAGACAAGAGAAGAAATAGCTTCATTCTCATAATCTTCCGCAATAAGTAATAATGGTTTATTAGCCTTTAATACTTGTTCAAGTACTGGAAGGATTTCCTGTAAATTAGTAATCTTCTGATTAGTCACTAAGATGAGTGGATTATCCATTTCTACTTCCATCTTATCTGTATCACTCACAAAATAAGGAGATACATAACCTTTATCATATTGCATACCTTCATTGACTTCTAATTCATCATCAAAGCTATTAGATTCATCTACGTTGATAATACCATCTCTACCAACCTTTTCCATAGCCTGAGCAATCAATTCACCAATATGACTATTAGAAGAAGAAATAGTCGCAACAGAGGCAATATCTCTACTTGTTTCTACTTTATGAGAATTCTTTAATAGTACTTCTGCCACTGCTTTAGAGGCTCTTTCAATACCTTCTCTCATAAGTACAGGGTTTGCCCCTTTTTCAACCTGCTTCATACCATTCACAATCATATCTCTTGCAAGTATTGTGGCAGTAGTAGTACCATCACCTGCAATATCATTTGTATTATTGGCTACTTCATAAACTAACTTAGCACCCATATTTTCAAAATGGTCTTCTAACTCTATTTCCTTGGCAATAAAAACACCATCATTAGTAATTAAAGGAGAACCATAACTCTTCTCTAATACCACATTTCTACCTTTAGGACCAAGTGTCACACTTACTGCATCAGCAAGAGTATTCACACCCTTCAACATTGATTGACGTGCATCACTTGAAAAACGTATTTCTTTACTCATAGTTCATTCCTCCTATTCAATACATGCGAGAACATCTTTCTCATCTATCACAATATATTCAACACCATCAAGTTTAACTTTTGTACCTGAGTATTCTTTAAATACTACACGATCTTTTTCTTTTAGATCATTTTCACAGTGAGGACCTACTGCCACAACCTCTCCAACAGTAGGAAGACTCTTTGTCTCAGTAGTGAGAATAATACCACTGGCTGTCTTATTTTCTATTTCTTCTTTCTTTAATACGATATTCTTATTTAAAGGTTTCGACATTTTTATATTCCTCCTTGTTAGCACTCTATTTATCTAACTGCTAAGAGGTATTATAGTCCGTCTTAGCACATTATCAAGGCGAGTGCTAATTCATTTTTAGGCAGATTGGATAAAAGTGCACAAAAAAAGCCACTCATAAGAGTGACTCAATCGTCTTTTCGTTTTGTATCCTTCGCAACTATGAATGTGATCATACCAAGTATTAATCCAAAATAGAAAGAGAAGAAACGCCATAAGAACATAGAACTAGAAGCATTAGCTCTTCCTAGAAAACCAAATAAGATCATATAACATCCTTCACTACCTCCTGATGCACCAGGAATAGGGAGGAATGTATTGATTAAATTAATAATAGAAGCTAGTCCTAAGAACTGTACAAACAAAGTTACTGGTACTTTTATTCCTAAAGCCTTACAAGAGAAGAATGGTGTAGAGTAGATGATAGTGAGCTTGACTACATTACATAATACAGTTTGGAATAAAGCTTTTTTATTTTTCTGTAATACATTCATCTGTTCTCTAAATTCTTTAAAGTAATTCTGAATTCTAAAGCAAGTTGATTCATAATCCTTTACAAGTGGTGTCTTAGATAATAGATAAACTACTTTATCTACAATAAAGTTCTGGAACTTCTTACTCTTAGCTCCTGCAAATAATAGAATAGTCACTACCGCATTAATGAGAAATCCTAATGCTGCCATAGAAGAAACACCTACACCTTTATCTAAGAAGTAGGCTGAATCCACAATCATAATCACAGCCGTAAAGCCCATAATCACTATTTGATAACTTATAAAGCACATAAGTAATATACTTGTAGAAACAGCAGGGGAGATACCCTGGTTATTAAATACGAACACCTGGGCAAACTGCCCTCCTGAAGAAGAAGGAGTTAAACCACTAAATAAAGTCCCTACAAGTCCATTCACAAAACCTTCTTTAAGAGTAAAGTCTTTTTTATAGAAACGCGCAAAGATCATTGTAGCAAGTCCATCAAATACATAATACATGAACATGATGAAACATAAGATGAACAGCCAGAAAGGATGCGCTGTTGTAATTGTCTTAAATACAGTAGACACTTCAGATCCTACTGATAAGTATAAAGATATACCACTAATCACAAGAATTAAGGCAATATTTAATATATAGCTTTTCTTTGTTTTCATGGGAATCACCTCATTTCCCTATCTCTATTTTACCAATCTTGATACTTATATGAAAGCAAAAAAAGAGTAGGGATAAAAATCCCTACTCGAATGTAATCATAATAATCTCATTTTCACATAATACTTTAAAATGATAGTTATGACGTGGTGCGACACCATTACTTACAATAAGTTCAGAACCACTTTCTGTATAACTTCCATGATTATAAGTAGTCGCATTATTACACTTTACAAGTGGGCCAATACCTGGAAACCAGATAGTCCCACCATTACTATGCCCAGATAACTGTAAATGAGTATGACCTTTATTTTTACTAAAACTATCAGGATAATGACTTAATGTGAGTACAAAGCCATCAAATGTAGGAATCTCTTCCTGAGTACTAATAGATTGTCCATAAAGGGTAAAAGAACTATTACGATAATGAATTGTACGAGCACTATTATTAAGTACTTCAAATCCACCTTCATTAAGAATGTTAGTCACTTCTTCAGCATGTGCATGATCTTCATCACCTAATACTGCAAACTTACCATAACCTGGCTGAAGCTTCTTTAAGATCTTTTGTACTCTTGCATCCTCAATAGGTTTACTTTCATACAAATCACCAGTAAATACAACCATATCATAACTTTGATCTTCAATCTCATCTACAATCTGTTCAAAGCGATCAATATCTTTAGATGTTGTAATATGTATATCGGATAAATCTACAATCTTAAAGTTTTTAAAACCATCAGGTAATAATCCATTACTATAAGTCATTCTTGTAAAAGAATAATGTGTTTTAGAAAAGAGACATGTATAACCACCAAACAACACCAATGCGAAGACAATAACTGCAAGAATACCAGTGCGAATAATTTTCTTTTTCTTCATTATTTCTTATTCATGATGACAGGAATAATCATCGGTCTTCTCTTTGTCTTAGTATAGAAATAAGCTGTTAATGTTTCTCTGATTGTATTCTTAATTTCACCAAATGTTGTTTTTTCCTGTAATAAAGCACGTAGCTTACGATCTACGGCCATTTCAGCTCCATAAATCATCGGTTTACTATCTTTCATATATACAAATCCACGGCTCATGATGACAGGCTTATGAAGTAAAATACCAGCATGTGAATCCATACTAATAAGAACGGCTACCATACCATCTTCACTTAAAATCTGACGGTCATGTAATACAGCTGTAGATAAACCTGTTAAATCATTACCATCTACATAAATATCATCAGCATGTACACCTCTTGTTTGGAATATCTCATGATCCTTTAAGCATAAGCAATCACCATTACTTAATACAAATGCATGATCAGGTTTTCCACCTACTTCTTCATATAGTTTTTTATGTATACAAAGCATTTTATGTTCACCATGAACTGGGAAGAAGTATTTAGGCTTAGTTAATAACATCATTAACTTTTGTTCTTCCTGAGAAGCATGTCCAGAAGTATGGAGGTTACTGATCATAGAGTTTTCTAGAACTCTTGCGCCAGAACGGTATAACTTATTAATTAAACGTGATACAGAAGACTGGTTACCAGGAATAGGGTTAGATGAGAATAATACAGTATCACCAGGCTTAATCTTAATCTGACGATGTGTACCATTCGCAATTCTATTTAATGCAGCAAGTGCTTCACCCTGAGAACCAGTACATAGAATCAATATTTCATTATCAGGAAGATGTTTTGCTTCATCATTCTTAATAAAGAAACGATCAGGACATTTGATATAACCCATCTTTCTAGCTACATCAATATTGTTGACCATTGAACGTCCATATACAAGAATCTTACGATTAAACTTAACAGCAGCTTCTACAATCTGCTGTACTCTATGTATATTAGATGCGAATGTTGCCACAATAATACGTCCTTCAGTCTTTCTGAATTCTTCCTGTACCTGTCCAGCAACAGTCTTTTCACTAATAGAGAATGTAGGTACTTCTGCATTCGTACTATCACTCATTAATAAATCAACGCCAGTTTCCCCTAAGAAACTCATAATCTGATAATCAGCAGGATTAGCCACTGGAGATAAGTCAAACTTAAAGTCCCCTGTTTCTACAATACGACCATCAGGTGTATTCACAATAATCCCCATTGATTCAGGAATAGAATGGTTTGTATTAAAGAAACCAATATTAAAATATTTAGTTTTAATAGAACTTTCATGTGTAATAGGAATCATCTTAGTCACATGTGTAAGATGATGTTCCTCTAGTTTTCTTCTAATCATGGCACAAGCCAATGGAGAAGCATAAATAAATGGTATATTCACAAGTCTTAATAAGAAAGGAATACCCCCAATATGGTCTTCATGACCATGTGTAATAAATAATCCCTTGATCTTTTTATTATTCTTTCTTAAATAAGTATAATCTGGAATAACATAATCAATCCCAGGAAGACCTTCAGATGCAAACTTAACACCTGCATCAATAATAATTAATTCATCATTACATTCAATACAGTAAGTATTCTTACCAACCTCATTTAAACCGCCTAATGCGAATATCTTTGTCCCTTGTGTTTTAACATTATGATGTGTAGAAGGGAATCTTCTTTTAGAACGGTGAGGCTTGAATGTCTTTTTCTTTTCAGTATTATTGACTGACATAAACTACTATCCACCTCTTTCTCAAATAATGTAAAATCATTCATTAAAATAATAATATAAAAAAAGTGAATAATCAACGCTGTAAGGGATAACAAGCAAAAAAGATGTTCTATTGAACATCTTAATAAGAACCTTTCTTATATGCTGCAAGAGCAAGAGCACCTGGACCAATATGACAAGAAACACTTAATGATAAACGGTCAAAGATGACTTCTTTATCAGGGAATGCTTCCTTGATCTGTTCTAGATAATCTAAAGCAGCCTCTTTATCATAAGTATAAACACAGCATACTTCATAATCATCACCCCAGCCACGATCAAGAATATCCTGTTTAACCTGATCAATCATGATCTTACGTGCTTTCTTCATAGTACGTGAAGTACCATACTTATCTAGCTTCTCACCCTGAAGAGCTAGAATAGGCTTGATCTTTAATAAACCACCAAGAGTTGCAGCGGCAGGAGATAAACGTCCACCCTTCTTTAAATACTCAAGAGTATCTACAGTAATATAGATAGTCGCATTCATCTTATTTGTCATTAAATAATCATAAATCTCTTGTGCACTATATCCTTTATCTGCCATCGCAATCGCATCTAGGACATCAGCCTTTTGTGTTACAGAGATTCTTTGAGAATCTACTACAAATACTTTTCCTTTATACTGATCTTCATCCGCCATCATCATCGCTGTCTGACAGCTTCCTGATAAACCGCTACTCATAGGAATATGAATAATAGCGTCATGTGTCTTTAATATTTCATCCCATTTCTTTGCGATAAGACCAATAGTAGGCTGTGAAGTGAATACTTCTGCACCACCCATTAATTTTTCATAGAAATGTTCTTGTGTTAAATTGATATCTTCTTCAAATTCTTTTCCATCTATAGTAAAAGGCATAGGAATACAATAGATACCTAATTCTTTTGCTTCTGCTTGTGTAATGCCAGAGTTACTATCTGTCATGATTGCAATTTTCATACAAGACCCTCCTTTAAGTCAAACTCAATTTTAACAATTTTAAGGAATAAATCAACATTTTCTTGACTAATAGAGGTAGACGAATTATTGTAGATGCACATGAAAGGAGTTACAAAAATGTTAGAAAAATACTTAGAAACACTTTATGGCATGGGTGAGAAAGCTCTTCAAGCTGTTATTATTATAGTTATAGGATATATTGTATATAGAATATTTGATAAGCTATTCACAAAATTCATTGAAAAGTCATCCCAGGATGAAATTGTCTTAAACTTCTTTAAGACAATCATCAAGACTGTCTTTATCGTCATCATTGCGATTATGGCTTTATCACAGCTTGGTGTTAATACAAGCTCTATTCTTGCTATTTTTACTGCAGCTTCTGCTGCTTTTGCATTAGCTATTAAAGATTCACTTGCAAGCTTCTTTGATGGCATCATCATCTTACTTGCTAAACCTTTCTCTAAAGGAGACCTGATTGAAGTGGTAGGTGTCACAGGAAGAATCCAGGAAATCTCTTTACTCTATACAAACTTACTTACTCTAGATAATAAGAAGATTGTGATTCCAAATTCTCAGCTGGCTCATTCAACACTTGTCAACTATTCAAGTGAAGAAATGCGTCGTGTTGATTTAAACTTCGATGTTGTGATGGATAGTGATGTGGAATTAGTTAAGAAGGTTATTATGGATGAAGCTTTATCTAATCCTTATTGTCTTCATGATATTCCACCATTTGTGAATATGACAGAATATAAGGATAGTGCATTAACCTTTACACTAAGAGTATGGGCAGCCACAGAAAACTATGAAACACTTAAATGCAGCTTACTTGAAAATATGAATAAGCGTTTCAATGAAGCAGGTATAGAACTTGCCTATACAACTTATGATATTCATCTAAGCAAATAAGTTGCGGAATATTTCTCAATCTGTTTAAATATAGATGAGGTGAAGAATATGAAAATTGTAGATCAGAACGGTTTTAATGAAGCTTTAAATAATAAGTATGTATTAGTAGACTTCTATGCAGACTGGTGTGGACCTTGTAAGATGGTAGGACCAGTATTAGAAGAATTAGATGCTGAAAATGATCAGTTAACAGTTGTTAAGGTCAACGTAGACAATGAACTTGATTTAGCATCTAAATATGGTGTTCAGTCAATTCCGAACATGATTTTCTTTAAAGAAGGTAAGGCTGTGACACAGATTATTGGTTTTGCGAATAAAGACGCAATCCTTGATAAAATCACTCCATTTATGGACTAAGAGGCACCTAATTGGTGCCTTTTTTATATGCTTGATTTTTATCTTTATGATAAAAAATTAAGCGCAAGAAATATATAAATTAGTCAATTTGTGGAAAATACAAATTAGCAAAATAGATTAATGAAATGCACAAAGATTTATGCTAATGAATATTGACATGTATACACAAAGAGTGTAAGATGTTTCTCATGATAGTTGGATGCTATCATACATTTATATCCATTATGGAGGGGAAAATATGAAAACAGTAAAGGTTTTAGTTGCTGCAAGTATGGCAGCAGCATTACTTGCTGGATGTGGAAGCAAAACTGATACAGATACTTTCAGATTTGCAAGTGAATTAGATATCCAGGGTATGGATTCTACAGTAGTTGATGATGGTATGTCATACAACGCAATCCACGCAATCACAGACGGCTTAACAGCAGTAAATGACAAAGGTAAGACTGTTCCAGCATTAGCTAAGAGCTGGGACGTAAGTGATGATGGTAAGACTTACACATTCCACTTAAAAGATGCTAAGTGGTCAAATGGTGATGAAGTAACTGCCAACGATTTCGTTTATTCTTGGAAGAGAATTATTAAAAATGCCGGTAACTATGCTTATATGTTAGGTGATGATGGTGCTTCAGTTAAGAATGCTAATGAGTTAATTGACCTTGGCCCTAAGGCAACTGATGAGCAGATGAACACTCTTGGTGTTAAAGCAACTGATGACAAGACTTTAGTTGTTGAATTAAACAACAAGGTTCCATATTTTACTGATTTAATGGCATTCCCATGCTACTTCCCACAGAACGAAAAGTTCGTTGAAAAATGTGGTAAGAACTATGGTACTAAGCCAGAATATACATTATCAAATGGTGCTTATACTATGACTAAGTGGATCAAAGGTAACAAAGCGACATTCACTAAGAACGATAAGTACTATGATGCAAAAGCAGTTAAGACTAAGAACTTAGAAATGTTCCTAGTACAGGATCCTAAGACTGCTGCACAGAACTTTGATAATGGTAAAGTAGACTATGCAACAATCAACTCTACATTAGTAGATAAGTATAAAGGTAAAGATACTTTCACAACATTCAATGAAGGTTTCTTATTCTACCTAAGCTTAAACTTCAACAATAAGACTATTGCTGATAAGAACGTAAGAGAAGCATTATCTTATGCAATCAACAGAAAAGACTTATGTGAAAATGTCTTAAAGGATGGTTCTAGAGCTGCTACTGGTTTCGTTCCATCACAGTTATCTAAGAGCCCAGCTGGAAAAGACTTCCGTGATACTGCAGGTGATCTTGTAGGTTACGATGTTAAGAAAGCTCAGGAATACTTAGATGCAGCTAAGAAAGATTTAGGTACTGATACAATCACAGTTGATTTATTATATGGTACTGATGAATCACCAATGGATACTATGGCTGAATACTTACAGGGTTCATTCTCTAAGTTAAAAGGCTTAAAAGTAAACATGGTTGCAACTGTAAAGAAAGATAGAATTTACAACAGACAGGCTAATGGTAACTACCAGATTGCATGTACTCGTTGGGGACCTGACTACGCAGATCCAACTACTTACTTAAACTTATTCTTAACTGGTAACCAGAATAACTATGGTAAGTACAGCAATGCAAAAGTTGACTCATTAATGAAACAGGTTCAGGCTGAATCAGATTTAAATAAACGTTGGGATTTAATGACTCAGGTTGAAAAGACTGCACTTGATGATTTAGCTTATATTCCAGTATTCGAAAAGGGTGCTGCAGCATTACAGGCTAAGAATGTTAAGGGATTAGTTCATTCACCAACTGGAACTCCTTATACATTCAAATACGTAACTATTAAATAAGAATAAACAGAACATAGTGAGAATCAACACATTATAGCTCTTGCTATAATGTGTTCTTCTTTTTAAATGAAAGGTGTGATATTTATATGGATAAATCCATGATTAGGTATATCTTAAAGAGATTGCTTATTTCAGCAATTACTTTATTCGTTATACTAACAGTTCTGTTCATTATGACTCGTTGTATGCCAGGGTCTCCTTTCAACTCAGAAAAGTTGAGCCCAGAACAGCAGAAAGTCATTATGGCAAAATATGGTCTTGATAAGCCAATTCTTGTACAGTATGGTACATACTTAAAGAATATGTTATCAGGCGACTTCGGTGTTTCTTATGTTTTATACAAAGATCAGAACGTTTCTGAATTAGTATTTGACGCAGCTAAGATCTCATTTGCTTATGGTATCGCTGCATGTATCTTAGGTACATTAGTAGGTATGTTACTTGGTATCGTTGCCGCATTAAACAAGAACACTATTTGGGATACAATCGCAACTATTATTTCTATCTTAGGTGTATCTATCCCATCATTCGTATTCGCATTATTACTTGTAATCTTGTTCAGTAATGATCTTCGTATCTTACCGACAATGTATGATGATATGAATCCAATCTTCTCATCTATATTGCCAGTTATCGCTTTATCTATGAGCGTTATTGCGAACGTAGCACGTTTCACTCGTACAGAAATGATTTCTGTATTAAATAGTGAATACATGACTCTAGCAATGGCTAAAGGTTTAGATCGTAAGACATTAATCTTCAAGCATGCATTACGTAATGCCTTAATCCCAGTAATCACTATCTTAGGTCCAATCCTAGTTAACTTGATGACTGGTACAATGGTAGTAGAACAGATCTGTTCTGTACCAGGTTTAGGTAAGCTATTAATCAACAGTATTCGTGCAAATGACTACAACATCATCGTTGCATGTTCATTCTTATATGCATTCATGTATATCGTTATGATGTTAGTTATCGATGTATCTTATGGTATTATCGATCCACGTATCCGTTTAGGAAAGGGGGACAACTAAGATGGATGACAAGAAATATGAATTTTTGCCAGATGATTTTGAGTTTATCGGTGATAAACAGAATATCAACATTGATGAAGTTGCTCCTGCAAGACCTGCTTGGAAAGACGTTGTTTACCGTTTCACTCAGAACAAAGGTGCAATCTTTGGTTTAGTTTGTATTATCGTTATTGCTTTACTTGCTATCTTTGTACCAATGATTTCTCATTGGAAATATGATGCAATTGATACAAGTATCGCAAATGTTCTTCCTAATGGTACTCATTTCTTCGGTACTGATAAATATGGCCGTGACTTATTCGTAAGAACATGGCAGGGTACTCGTATTTCATTAATTATCGCATTAGTTGCTGTAGTTATTGATATCGTAGTTGGTATGACTTATGGTTTAATTTCTGGTTACTTTGGTGGTTTAGTTGACTCTATCCTTCAGAGAATCCAGGAAATCATCAACTCTATCCCAACTCTAGTAGTATTAACTATTTTATTAACAGTATTAAAGCCTTCTTTATATACCGTTATTCTTGCGTTAATCTTCACTGAATGGATTCCTATGTCTCGTATCACAAGAGCACAGGTATTAAAAATCAAGGAAGATGAATTCATTCTTGCTTCTAGAACATTAGGTGCAAGCAATATCTTTATCTTATTCAAGGAAATCTTACCAAACATCTTTGGTCAGTTAATCATCATGTCTATGATGACTATCCCAAATGCAATCTTCTATGAAGCATATCTAGCATTCGTTGGTTTAGGTTTAACTGTACCTCAGGCATCACTTGGTACTTTGATTAACTCAGGTTTCGAAGTATTCACAGTATATCCAACTCAGATGACTATCCCAGCTATTATCCTTGCTGTATTAATGTTAGGATTCAACTTATTAGGTGATGGTTTAAGAGATGCACTTGATCCTACTATGAAGGAGATGTAATTATGGCTGACAGAGAAAGAATTTTAAAAATCAGAGACTTAAATATTTCCTTCAAGATTGAAGGTAAGAAAGTCAATGCCATCCGTGGTGTTAACTTAGACCTTTATAAGGGAGAAACAATTGCGATTGTAGGTGAATCTGGTTCAGGTAAATCAGTTACTACAAAAGCTATCATGGGTATCTTAGCTAAGAATGGTACTATTGAAAGTGGTTCAATTGACTATACTTGGCATGATCCAGATACTGATGAAAAACATACAGTAGATATTACTAAGATGACAGAAAAGGAAATCCAGAAGGAAATCCGTGGTCGTAAGATTGCGATGGTCTTCCAGGATCCAATGACTTCTCTAGACCCTACAATGACAATTGGTAAACAGATCATGGAACCAATGATGTATCATTATGGAACATCTAAAGAAGAAGCATATAAAAAGGCTGTAACACTTCTTGAAGAAGTAGGTATCACAAATGCTGAAAAACGTATGAAGAACTACCCTCACCAGTTATCTGGTGGTATGAGACAGCGTGTTGTTATCGCAATCGCTTTATCTTGTGATCCATATGTATTAATCTGTGATGAACCTACAACAGCCCTAGATGTAACTATCCAGGCTAAGATTCTTGAATTAATTCAGGACTTACAGAAGAAAAAAGGTATTTCAGTTATTTATATCACACATGACTTAGGTGTAGTTGCTAAGGTAGCAGACTTCGTAAACGTTATGTATGCAGGTAAGATCGTAGAAACAGGTTCTATCGAAGATATCTTCTACAGACCTTTACATCCATATACTTGGGGTCTTTTATCAGCAATGCCTGACTTAAATACTGATGATCCAGAATTATATACAATTCCTGGTTCACCACCAAACGTTACAAAAGAAATCAAAGGTGATGCATTCGCACCACGTAATAAATATGCATTAAATATCGATAAGAGAATTGAACCACCTATGTTCAAAGTAGAAGGTTCTACTACTCATAAGGTAGCTAGCTGGTTAATGCATCCAAATGCACCAAAGGTAGAAATGCCTGAAGCATTAAGAAAGAGAATCAATAACATGATGAAAGAAGGTGTACCAAATAATGGACAAGAATAGTCAGACTCCAATTCTTGAAGTCAAGAATTTAAAACAGTATTTCTATCCAAGTAGAAAATTTACTGTAAAAGCCGTTGATGGTATTTCATTCAAAATCATGCCAGGTGAAACATATGGTTTAGTAGGTGAATCTGGTTCAGGTAAATCTACTACTGGTCGTGCTATTATTAGATTATATGATCCAACTGATGGTCAGATCATTTTCGAAGGTGAAGATATCACTGGTAAGATGTCTAACAAAGCTCTTAAGACATTACGTACTAAGATGGCTATGATTTTCCAGGATCCAATGGCTTGTTTAAACCCTCGTAAGAAGGTTATTGATATTATTGCTCAGGGTCTTGATATTCATCATGATTATAAAGATGAAAAAGAAAGAGAAGAAAAGGTTTATAAGATTCTTGAGATGGTAGGTCTATCTAAAGAACATGCGAACCGTTTCCCACACCAGTTCTCTGGTGGACAGAGACAGCGTATTGGTATCGCAAGAGCCTTAATTATGAACCCAGATCTAATCATTGCCGATGAAGCAATCTCAGCCCTAGACGTATCTATTCAGGCACAGGTTGTAAACCTAATGAAGAAGATGCAGAAGGAAACAGGTGCTGCTTACTTATTTATCGCTCATGACTTATCAATGGTTAAATACATCTCTGATAGAATTGGTGTATTACATTTAGGTCACTTAGTAGAAACAGGAACTGCAGATGAAATCTTTAGTAATCCTCTCCATCCATATACAAGATCTTTATTGTCTGCCATCCCTCATTCTAACCCAAGAGTAGAGAAGGTAAGAAAATCATTCTCATATGATTATGAAACAAGCGGTCTTGATTATGCAGCTGGTACTCAGCATCAGATCACTGATACACACTTTGTATTAGGTACTGATGAAGATATCGTACAGTTCAAGAAAGACGCAGCAAACTTCAAACTATAACATCAAAAGACTATGACACTTATGTGTGATAGTCTTTTTTTAGGCTTAAAATGTAAATTGCTACACTATTTCGTTGTAAAAAGTGTAGCAGAAACACACTTATACGATGTAAAAAGTGTACAGTCACCACATATTTACGTTGTAAAAAATGTGGTAATACACACTTAATCGCTGTAAAAAATGTTAAAAGGTGTTATAATGAAATAAAAGGAGGTGTCTATATGTATCGTTTAGCTATAAAAAAATTATATAGATGGAAAGAAAAGCCAAATCGTAAACCTTTGATTATTGAAGGTGCTAGACAGGTTGGAAAAACGTGGCTGATGAAAGAATTTGGAGAGAAAGCATATAATCAGACTATCTATATTAATTTTGACTCAAATACAACAATGTTTGACTTATTCTCTTATGATTTAGATACAAATCGTTTAATAACTGGGATTGAATTGTATAGTGGTAAGAAAATTGATCCAGATAATACACTTCTTATGTTTGATGAAATTCAAGAAGTTCCGCAAGCATTATCCGCTTTAAAATACTTTTATGAAAATGCACCTGAATATCATATTGTATGTGCAGGCTCACTTTTAGGTATTGCGCTTCATCAAGGAACATCATTCCCGGTAGGCAAAGTGGATTTCATGAGTCTTTATCCTCTTACTTTCAAAGAATTTTTAATGGCTACAGGTAAAGAAAGATTTGTAGAATTACTTGATCAACAGAATTATCAAATGATAAAAAGCTTCAAGCAGATATATATTGATGCGTTGAAGCAGTATTATTATGTAGGTGGGATGCCAGAAGTTGTACAATATTTTGCGAATTATAATGATTATAATGAAGTACGTAATATTCAGAGAAAGATTTTATTAGCTTATGAACAGGATTTCTCTAAACATGCGCCTAATGAAATTGTTCCTAAAATCAGGATGCTTTGGAATAGTATTCCATCGCAGCTAGCTAAGGAAAATAAAAAATTTATATATGGTCTTGTTCGTACTGGCGCACGTGCTAAGGAATATGAAACAGCTATTATGTGGCTATCTGATTGTGGATTAATACATAAAATTAGTCGTGTAAACCAAGCTGGTATACCCTTGAGGGCATATGAAGATTTAAAGGCTTTTAAAATTTATTTATTAGATGTAGGGCTTTTAGGGTGCATGACTGGTTTAAAACAAAAGACGCTTATTGAAGGTAATAATTTATTTGTTGAATTTAAAGGTGCATTGACTGAACAATATGTATGCCAGCAACTCAAGACAATAGAAGATTTGAATATTTATTATTATACAAACGAAAGAGGAAACTGTGAAATAGACTTTGTGATAGATAGAGATAATCAGATTATTCCAATAGAAGTTAAAGCGGAAGAAAATCTAAGGGCGAAGAGTCTTAAAACATATAGTGAAAAGTTCTCTCCAGATATTTGTGTGCGTACTTCTATGTCTGACTATAGAAAAGAAGATTGGCTTATTAATCTTCCTCTTTATGCAATAGAAGAAATAAATGAACTATAAAAAACGACACATCAAGTGTCGTTTTTAAGTTAATTCATGCTATTACAATCACAGATTAGATGAACTGATATAATCCATCACATAAGATTCGGTGGCATCAAAGTAGCTTGTGAAATCTTAGGCCATATACTGATAATAAATAATAAAACAAGTTTAGATGCCATACTTGCTTCTTATATTAGAAATTGCAGTGTCTCCCTCTACTGTGCTTCCAGATTTTACATCTTTCAAACCATCCAATATTGTTTTTGCTTCATCCATCTTTCTTATTGTTTTTTCATAATAATCGATATCCATTACAACCAATCTGCCGTATCCATTCTTAGTTACGAATACAGGACCATTTTCTTCTGCACAAAGACGTTCTACTTCAACTGTATTTTTCAAATCACGCATTGGAATAATCTTCATAGAATCAGCTCCTTTTCTAGTGACTAAATTATAACCTATATTTAGCCACAGAACTACCCTAATTAAAAAAACGACACAGCAAGTGTCGTTTTAATGTTAATTCATGCTTTTCTGTAATTTCTTAGCTACAAGTACTAATACAATCGCAAGTGCTGCAAGAATCGCTGAACCGATATAACCCATTACATAAGATCCAGTTGCATCAAAGAAGCTTGCTGAAATCTTAGGACCCACAAAAGCACCAATACCATAACCGATAAAGATCAAACCATAGTTTCTGTTGTAGAACTTAGAACCAAAGATGATTTTAACCATAGGTGCAAATACTACAAGTAATCCACCAAATGAGAATCCTACTAAGGCAATACATAAGACGAAGTATGCATAAGAATGGGCCATAGTTAACATCAACATTGAGATACCATTAATAAGTAATACAAGAATAAGTGAATTCCATCCCTTTAATTTATCATAGATAAAACCAAATGAGATACGTCCAAACATATTAAATAAAGTCATAAGTGATACACAAAGTGCGGCACTCATCGCATTTAAACCAATCTGTTTCTGGGCAATTGGTGAAGTGGCAGATACCATCATAGTTCCTGCTGCATTCGCAAAGATAAACATAATTACTAATACCCAGAAGATAGGTGTTTTAACCATCTGTGGGATGTTATAGTCTTTTGTATTCAATTCTTTAGATTGTGTAGTAGAAGGTGTCCATCCTTCAGGAGTCCATCCATCAGGACAAGGTACAATCATCCAAGCAACAGCACCTACACCAATTAAGAAGATGACACCAAGAATCTTACATGCAGTCTGTGCACCATATGTAGAGATAAGCATCTGTGCTACTGGTGACATAATGAAAGGTCCACATGCAGCTCCAGCTTGTACTAAACCAGAAATAGAACCGCTCTTGTCAGGAAACCACTTTAAAGCTGTTGGAAGACATGCTGGATAGATCATACCAGCACCTGCACCGGCAATTACACCATAAGCTACATATAAGAATGGGATTGTATTCGCAAAACCTGTTAATACCCATCCACCTGCAAATAATGCAAGTCCCATATAGATAGCTACTCTAGGCTGTAACTTTTCAGCTAAGATACCACCGATAAAGCCTACAGCACAATAAATAAACATATAAATAGTATAAGCCATTGAGAAATCAGATGTATTCCATCCAAACTGATTACATAATGGTAAACAGAATAAACTGAAGAAGGCAGTGGCAGAAGTGAATAAAGACTGAATCCATACTCCTGCAAAGACACGCCAACGTGTTGCTTTAGTAATATTCATGTCTTACCTCCTACTGTAATGTACCTAAGTCTAAAGCGACTTCACGGCCATTAAATTTACCTGCTTCACGGCTAGTACCTAGCCAATAAACCATAGAAGAAATATCTTCTACATCAAGGAATGGTACACCGTTATACATTTCTTCAACAGATTTGAAATCTTTACCTGTTAAATCATTAATGAACTGTACATATTCCATAGTTTCACACATAGGTGTTTTTACCTTTGTAGGACATAATGCATTTACAATGATACCTTTAGAACCTACTTCTTTTGCGAGTGTCTTAGTTAAACCTAAGATACCCCATTTACTCATACAATATGTTGCAAGTTTAGGTGTACCATATAATCCTGAAGTAGAAGAAATATTAATAATACGACCAAATCCCTGCTTCAACATATACTGTGCTGCATACTTATCTGTACGCCAAGTACCAATGAGGTTGATGTTGATGACTTTTTCTACCTGTTCATCTGTTAATTCCCAAGTGTATGCGAAGTTAATAACTCCAGCATTCGCAATGACAACGTCAATACGTCCAAAAGTATCCCATGCACTCTTGAATAAGTTTTCCATATCTTCTGTAGAAGTGATGTTAGCTTTTACAGCTAATACCTTTGCGCCTATTGATTCACAATGTGCGATTGTTTCCTTAAATGCATCATTTGTAGGTTCCTGCATATCAGCTAATACTACATCAAAACCGTTTTCTGCATACTTATATGCATGTGCACGTCCCTGACCCATGGCTCCGCCAGTGATCAAAACTACTTTTTTTTCATCCATTTTGTTTCTCTCCCTTTGTTAAAAAATTTACAAGTTGATTATAGAGTCTCAAATGGTTTGAGAGTCAATAGCCTAAAATTGCTTAAAATAACCATATATGATAGGGTTTTCTTTGGTATAATGGGTAAGAACTCTCAAATGGTTTTAAGGAGGAAATGAAATGTATAATACTTATACAATTGGAGAACTTGCGAAAATATTAGGTATTACACCAGAAACGATACGTTACTATGAAAGAAAAGGAATCATTGCCCCTATTCATGATGAAAAGACCAACTATCGTTACTATACAACCTGGGATCTTCATATGATCATTCGTGCACGTTGTTATTTAGGCTTTGGACTAACTATAGATGAAACATCTAAAATCCTTCAGAAGCGTACATTAGAAGAAATAGATGATGTATTAGATAACCAGGAAAAGATCATTGAACAGAATATCATTTATAATATGAATCTTTTAAAGAGGATGCGTACTAATAGAGGCCTCATTAATAATTTTGAAGAAAAGAATCTTACTCTAAGAACAAGTCCTGGTATATATCGTATTGATACACAGAAATGTTATACGTTAGATTTAAGTGAGCAGGAAAAAGAAGAATTAAAGCAGTTTACACAATATGTTCCTTTTATCTTCTCTACTGCATTGTTCCCAAAAGAACATATAGAAACAGAAAATAAAGACTTCTATTTTGGAATTGGAATAGAAGAACAGTTTGCATCACTATTTGATATTAAAGAAACAGAGTATGTGCATTACTATCCTCCTAGAACATGTTTATATATGAGTTTCTCATCACGTTCTTCTCAGATACTGACTTATGAAGTATTAGAACCAGCTTTTGAATATATGAAAAAAAACAATCTTGAGTTAGATGGTGACATCTTTACTCAGATTGTTTCTATGTGGAAACCAGAAGAAGAATACTTCAACTGGCATAATATATGGATCCCGATTAAATAGAAGGGTCCTTTTTTGGTTTGACTTTATTTTCTATTCTATTTCCATTTTCATCTAGTTTATAGAGATTGTTGTATGTCACTTCTATATGCTTCTGATAGAGTCCAATATTAATGATTCTAGAGAATACAGCATAGATTAAAGCAGTAAGTGGTACACCAATAAGTACACCTATAACACCCCATAAATTACCAAATATTGTAATACCAAGTAAGACAAATAAACCACCAATACCAACAGATTTACCTACAATCTTAGGATATACGACATTTCCTTCAAACTGTTGTAAGCATAGATAAATAATCGCAAAGGCAAGCATACTCTTACTCTGTGCTGCAGCCACTAAGATCAGTCCTGCAAAGAAGGTAATAAAATTACCAAACATTGGTACAAAGCTAAATAAGAAAGCCATAATCGCAATTAATTCAGGGAAAGGCATACTAAATAAACGCATCGCAATATAAACTTCCAACATAAAACATGTTGCTTCTAACATCTGTCCTGTCACAAAGCTATTAAAATAATGGTTGGCTTCACTCATAATATCAAAAGCGACACCTGCACGCTTATGACCTAATACATAAGCAATTAGTTTTCTACCTTGTTCTAAATGTTTCTCTTTATTCGCAAGAAGATAGAGAGCCATAAAGAATGAAGTAATGGCAGTAATGAATGAACCACCAATATTTGATACAAACTCTGTCGTCTTAAAATGAGGATTTCCTAAGAAGTTACCAGCAGTTGCAAGAATAGTACTTAAATCAATAGATGCAAACCATTTCTGTACTTCATCTACTGTTACTGAATAATCAATATTAAATCTTTTACATAAAGAAGTAATATAAACAGCAAGTCTTCTAGCATAATTATCCAGGTTAGAGAATAACAGTGAGAAGCTTTCTCCGATTCTAGGAATAATAAATGAGAAGAACATGATCAGTATTAATAGTATACATATAATAGTAATAGCCATCGCAATACCACGTGTACCTTCTAATAAGAGTGTAGGAAGCTTTGAATCAGGATGTTTTTTCATCAATTGATCTTTTGCTTTTAGGAGAAGTTTTTCTACTAGCTTCATTGGAATATTAATCACAAATGCGATGACTATCGCAATATAGAATGGTCTTGCAAGTCCTAATAAATTAAGGAAGAAGTCCCATACTGATTCTAAATTAAAAAGAATAAAAGCTAAGACAATACCATATGTAATATATTGGAAAATCTTGTCATCTGGTAAATTGAAATTTTTGTTGTCCATAATTATCACCTAAGGAAATAGTACCATAAAATTAGGTGTATTGTTACATAAATTAAAGAAGAAAAGGTTGAGGAATAGGTGAGATTTGCTATAATGACACACGTGAAAGGAGAATTCAAATGAACACTATTATTATTAATAAGATCATGATGCATATGCTTGATTTTGAACATCGTAAAATATACTTAAGTGAAGATTTTTGTGTATTAAATGATACGACTCAGGAATATTATCATAAAAAAGTGGAAAAAGCTTTATATAGTCCAGCTATTAAAGAACTTGTAGTGCCTTCACTTCATGAATTATTACTTCGTGCAGATAAGATGCTTGAAGATGATGAAGAATTCAAGAAACAGGCAAAAGAAATTAGTGAAAAGTTCTTTGCATTAGGTTCAGTGATTGAAGAAATGCCTAATAGTAATATTCTTTATGTGGACTGTTATCGTGATGGTGTACATATGATTGCCGCTTTAAAGCTTAATTATAAATATAATTCTGTATCTCTTGTAGAAGAAGAAAATGTCCGTATTACAAGAAGACAGGTTCTTCCTCAGATTGGTACAGCAGTTGATGAAGCGATTATTATAGATACAGATCATAAGAAGATATCTCTTATTGAGAAGAAGTACTTAATTGATGGTAAGATGGATACTTATTTGAATAGTCAATGGATCAAGGGAGAAGAGAAACTTACAGATCGTCAGAAGATTTCTACTATGAAGAAAGTAGTAAATAAGATTGATGATATTTATCATGTAAATGATAAAGAAGCACTCCCACTTGTGAAACAGGAAATACTAGAAAGAACTCAGATGGGTGAACTTGTTAAACCAATAGAGGTTGTTCGTAAGGTTATGGAAAGAGATTACCAGGCTCAGGAAGAATCAGAAACAATGTTGAAGGATCTTGGGATTGGTGAAGATGATACAATCTCTTTAAATGCGTTAGGACGTTCTGTGGAGGTTGTTAAGATTACTCTTGATGAGAATATTCAGATTACTATGCCAGTAGATGAATATGTGAATGGATCTACTTTTGAAAAGAAAGAAAACCCTGATGGAACAGTTTCTATCGTATTAAATAACATTCAGGACATTACAATTAAGTAAACGTTTACATTTTTTTGCCTATATTGTCTGAAATGAATGAATTTTGGTCATATTTAATGTATAATGAGATTTATGAAGGGAGACATATAGGTATGTTAGATAATTTCTTGATAAAATTGTTTTTTGAAGGAAAGTGTTTGGAGGCATATAAGGTATTCGGTGCTCATCCGGATAAAAAGGGCGTTCGTTTTACAGTATATGCACCACATGCAAGAAGTGTTCAGGTCGTTGGTAATTTTAACGACTGGGATGGTACACAGCATTATATGGAGAGATATAATGATGGAGGCGTGTGGACTCTCTATATTGAAGGGTTAAAGCAGTATGACCTTTATAAATATAGAATTGAAACACCTTCTGGAGCTATTGTTGATCGTGCAGATCCATATGCCTTTTTCAGTGAAATTAGACCAGGTACAGCATCTAAGGTATATAACCTAGATGGTTATCGCTGGCATGATTCTAGATGGATGAAATCACGTTCTAATAACTATGATCGTAACATGAATATTTATGAAGCGAATCTTGGTTCTTGGAAGATGAAAAAGGAATTTACAGACACATCTGATGGAGAATTTTATTCTTATGAAGAAATGATTGATGAAATCATTCCTTATGTGAAGAAGATGGGCTATACACATATTGAAGTAATGCCTTTAAATGAATTCCCATTTGATGGTTCTTGGGGATATCAGGCAACAGGTTATTTTAGTGTGACAAGTCGTTATGGACATCCAAAACAGTTAAAGGATTTCATTAATGCATGTCATAAGGAAGGTATTGGTGTCATTATGGACTTCGTACCTGCTCATTTTGTAAAGGATGGACATGGTCTTTATCAGTTTGATGGAGGCTGGGTTTATGAATATGCAGATGTGAATAATCGTTATTCTGAATGGGATTCAGTATATTTTGATGTCACAAAAGATACTGTACGTTCATTCTTAAAGAGTGCTGTTCACTTCTGGGCAGAAGAATTCCATATTGATGGTATTCGTTTTGATGCTGTCAGCAACCTTATTTACTGGAAAGGTAATAAAGACTTTGGTGCTAACAATGGGGCTTTAGAGTTCTTAAAATCTATGAATGAAGAGATTCATGAAAGATATCCTGCAATGATGACTATTGCAGAAGACTCAACTGATTTCCCATATGTTACTAAACCAGTGAAGGATGGCGGTTTAGGATTTGATTATAAGTGGGATATGGGCTGGATGAATGATACTTTGAAGTATTTCAAAGAAGATCCAGTTTATCGTCAATATGATCATAATCTATTGACTTTCTCAATGATGTATTTCTATTCAGAAAGATTTATTTTACCATTCTCACATGATGAAGTAGTTCATGGTAAAGCAACTATTTTAAATAAGATGTGGGGACTTGATGGAGACAAGTTCGCACAGGCAAAAGCTTTATATACATATATGATGACTCATCCTGGTAAGAAGCTTAACTTCATGGGTAATGAATTAGCTGAATTCAAGGAATGGGATGAAAGAAAAGCATTGGCTTGGAATATTTTAGAGTATCCACAGCATAATTCTTTCCATCATTTTATTCAGGATCTAAATAAGATGGTTGAAGAACATCCAGCTCTTTATAGTATGGATTATGATCCAGATGGATTTAAATGGCTGGTTGTAGATGATCGTAATCAGAGTGTATTCTCATATGCTCGTTTTGATAAGAAAGGCAACTGTTTAGTTGTAGTGGCTAACTTTATTGGTAATAGTCATGAAAATTATGCAGTACCTGTTCCTTTTGCGGGAAGCTATAAGGAAATCTTGAATACAGATAAAGCAGATTATGCTGGTTCTAATTATACAAATACACGTGCTTTAAGATCAAAGAAAGGTACTTGTATCAATGAAGCACAGAGCATTCATGTAAAATTAGCGCCATTTAGCGCTGTGGTATTTGAATATCATAAGCCAGCTAAAAAAGCGTCTTCTCCAAAGAAGACAAAGAAAAGTGTTGTAAAGGAAGGAAAGTAGTAAATGTTTAATACAAAAGAAGAATTTAAATATGAATTTTCTAAGCGAATCATTGAATCATATGGTCGTACAGTAGAAGAAGCACATTTAACAGAAAAGTTCATGGTACTTGAAACTATGGTTCGTGACTATGCATCTGTTAACTGGGCAATGACAAAGATGGCAGTTCAGGCTAAGCAGCAGAAACAGGTTCACTATTTCTCAATGGAATTCTTAGTTGGTCGTCTATTAGTCAACAATATGATGAACTTAGGTATCTATGAAACTGCAAAAGAAGGTCTTGCAGATTATGGTATCAATATTCATGATTTAGAAGAATTAGAATCAGATGCTGGTTTAGGTAATGGTGGTTTAGGTCGTCTTGCTGCCTGCTTTATGGATTCTTTAGCTTCTTTATCTTATCCTGCTTTTGGTAACTCTATTCGTTATGAATATGGTTTCTTTAAACAGAAGATTGAAAATGGATATCAGGTAGAAGTACCAGATCAGTGGTTACGTTTAGGAAACATGTGGGAAGTAAGAAAGCCTAAGCATGCAACAGAAGTTAAATTCTGGGGTAAGGTTATCTGGGATGATGCAACTGGTGGATGGAAGCATGTAGATTATGAAGCAGTACGTGCTGTTCCTTATGATATGCCAATTGTAGGTAATGATACTAAGGTGACTAATACATTAAGATTATGGAAAGCTGAACCTAGTGAAAATATTCCTACAAACAAGGATTTCCGTCAGTATGCTCAGGAAGTGAATGATATCTGTCAGACATTATATCCTGATGATTCTACACATGCTGGTAGAGTATTACGTTTAAAACAGCAGTATTTCTTTGTATGTGCTGGTTTAAATTCTATTATTCGTGCGCATTTAAGAGTATATCCTGATTTAACTAACTTCCATGAAAAGAACGTTATTCAGTTAAATGATACACATCCAGTATTAGTTATTCCTGAATTAATGCGTGTATTAATTGATGATTACAACATGGAATGGGATGATGCATGGAATATTGTATGCAAGACTTGTGCATATACAAACCATACAATCCTAGCAGAAGCATTAGAAAAATGGCCTGTTGATATGATGAGAGACTTATTACCAAGAGTTTATCAGATCATCGAAGAAATCAATAGACGTTTCATTGGTTTCGTAAAACAGCAGACTGAAAATGATAACGAATTATTACAGAGAGTAATGATCATTAAAGATGGTCAGGTACATATGGCTAGACTTGCAATTGCGGGATCATTTAGTGTCAATGGTGTTGCACAGCTTCACTCTGATATCTTAAAAGAAAGAGAAATGAGAGATTTCGATATTCTTTATCCTAACAAGTTCAACAATAAAACAAATGGTGTTACTCATAGAAGATGGCTTGCATATTGTAACCCACAGTTAACTTCATTAATTAATGAATCAATTGGGGATAGCTGGATGCATAGACCTGATGATTTAGAAAAGTTAGCACCTTATGTAACTGATTCAATTACTCAGAGTAAGTTCTATAATGTAAAACAGCAGAGAAAACAGATTCTTGCAGATTACATTAAGGAACATAATGGTATTGATGTAGATGTTAACTCTATCTTTGATATTCAGGTTAAGAGATTACATGCTTACAAGAGACAGTTATTAAATGTAATGCATATTATCTATTTATATCAGAGAATGAAAGAAGATAGCAGCTTCAGAATCTATCCACATACTTATATCTTTGGCGCAAAAGCCGCTCCTTCTTACTATTTAGCTAAGAAGATCATTAAGTTAATCAACAGCGTTGCTGATAAGGTAAACAATGACCCAGAAACTAATAAGTACTTAAAGGTTGTATTTATTGAAAACTATGGTGTTACTATCGCTGAAAAGATTATTCCAGCTGCAGATGTATCTGAACAGATTTCTACTGCAGGTAAGGAAGCTAGTGGTACTTCTAACATGAAGTTCATGATGAATGGTGCGATTACTCTTGGTACTTTAGATGGTGCCAATGTAGAAATTGCTGAATTAGTTGGTGATGACAACGTAGTTATCTTTGGTATGAAGGATAATGAAGTCAATGACTTAAAGGCAAGTGGTTCTTATAACTCTTGGAATGAATACAACAACAATCCAAATATCAAGAAGGTTATTGATTCATTAGTAGATGGTACTTGGAACTCTTCAAGAGAAGAATTCAAGATTATCTTTGATGAATTAATGGCTAGAAATGATGAATACTTCTTATTAAAGGATTTTGAAAGCTATAGACTTGCACAGGAAAAGATCAACAACTTATATCAGGACCGTGCTAACTGGTCTAAGATCTGCTTAGCTAATATTGCGAAGAGTGGTCATTTCTCAAGTGATAGAACTATTGAAGACTATGTAAAGGATATCTGGCATTTAAATAGGGTAAAAATCTAATGAAAGATACATTCGTACTAGACGTAGATGGTGAAGAAGTAACTTGTGAAGTCATCTTAGGCTTTACAGATGATGCGACAGGTAAAGAATATATCATCTATACAGATAACAGTTCAGATGAAGATGATCAGTTGAATATCTATGCTTCACAGGTAGATCCTGAAGATGCAGATAATATTCTTCCTATTGAAACAGAAGAAGAATATGCATTTGTACAGGAAGTATTAGATTCAATGATGTCTGAAGAAGAATAACGACTCAAAGGCTTAACGATTATGTTAAGTCTTTTTGTTTTGTAATGATATATGGCTTTCTTTTTCAAATTTAGATACTCTCTTTTTTTCTCTTATTTTTATGATAGAATAAGGGAGAGAAAAGGTGGGGAAATGTTATGCAAAGAGAATCAATTCGTATGTATGCTTATGCGATTGATTTTGATTTAATCAAAGTTGATCTATCATTAAATTACTATAACGGAATTTCAAGTCAGTTTTATTTAAAGAATTTAGATACAACTGAAGTCAAGATACTAAAAGGTGAAGCGACTGAGAAAGAAAATGGATTCCAGTCGTATCTTTTGCATACAGATTTTTCTGTAGGTACTAGATATAAAGTATTTGATAATTATGGTTTAGCTTGTTTCTTAGACTTTAGTCAATTATCTATGAGTAAAGAGTTTGATGATCATTTCTATTATGATGGTGATGATTTGGGCAGTCATTATACAAAACAAGAAACAACATTTAAGGTCTGGTCACCTCTTTCTACAGAAGTTGTATTAAAGATCTGGAAAGATGAAGATCTTCATTATTATCCTTTAGAAAGAGAAGATAAGGGTGTCTATAGTATAACTATTAAGAAAGATCTAGATGGTTATGAATATGTTTATATTATTGGTATGAATGAAGAATCAATTGAAACAGCTGATCCATATGCTTACTCATCTACAGCTAATATGCATAGTTCAGTAGTCATTGATTTAGATAAAGTAAGAAGAGTGGATTATCCTTTGACAGAGCTTAAACATAATACAGATGCAGTTATTTATGAAGTAGGTGTCAGAGACTTCTCTATCGATGAATATGGACAGATTACACATAAAGGTAAGTTCTTAGGTTTCTGTGAAGAAGGTACAGTGACTAAGAATGGTTTTTCATCAGGTATGGACTATTTAGATATGCTTGGTGTGACTCATGTACAGCTTTTACCAGTCAATGATTATGCGACAGTGGATGAAGATCATCCAGATTTACTTTATAACTGGGGTTATGATCCAGCACAATATAATGTGCCTGAAGGAAGCTATATCACTGATCCAAATGATGGCTATAAGAGAATTTTAGAATGTCAACGTATGGTACGCTGTATTCATAAGCATAATATGAGAGTGATTCTTGATGTTGTCTATAATCATGTGCATGATGTGAATAATAATGCATTAGAAAAGACAGTACCTTATTATTTCTTTAGAAGAGATGAAAAAGGTGAATTATCTAATGGTTCATGGTGTGGTAATGATTTAAATAGTACCGCAAAGATGTGTCGTAAATATATTTTAGATATGTGTAAGAGATGGCAGGTTCTTTATGGTGTAGATGGCTTTAGAATGGATCTTATGGGTATTTTAGATATTGATACAGTGAATATGATTTATGAACAAGGACATGCATTAGATTCTTCATTTATGTTATATGGTGAAGGATGGAATATGGGTACTGCATTACCTGATTCAGAAAAGACTACAATTGAAAATAACCATAAAACACCTCATGTAGGTTTCTTTAATGATCATTTCAGAGATACAATCAAAGGACCTAATCAGATGGAAGTTAAAGGCTATGCATCAGGGGATACATATAAGACAAATGAAGCCATTATTGCGATGTGTGACTACAATAAGTTCTTATCTATAGAACAGAGTATTAACTATGTGGAATGTCATGATAATGGAACTGTATTTGATAAATTCATGATTTCTAATGGGCATGAAGATGAATACTGTCGCCAAAAGAGATGTTTATTAACACTTGCAATGACAATTTTTGCGCAGGGTATTCCATTTATTCATGCAGGACAGGAATTCTTAGGTACTAAGAATGGTAATCAGAATTCTTATAATGCAGGAGATGCAGTGAATAAATTAGATTGGGAACGTCATGACAGATATATGAACGTTGTACAGGCTGTCAAGTTCTTTATAGATCTAAGAAAAAACAACAAGTGCTTTAGATATTATGACTATGAAGACATGCATCAGCACGTCTTTATAAATAATATCTATTATCGTATGGTAGAATATCATTTAACACAGGATGAAGGAGACTATAAAGAATTTAAGATTTATTTTAATCCTTCATATGATGTCATTACTATTGGTATTGAAGAAGACTTTAAGATATTATATAGTATGTCAAATGAAAGAATAGAAAATGGACAACTCAATGTATTTGGTGTATCCATGGTCGTATGTGCAAGATAGGAGAAAAAATGAAATTAATTGTTGGATTAGGAAATCCTGGTAAAGAATATGAAATGACTAGACATAATACAGGATTTTATTGTTTAGATGTATTAAGTGATGAATTGAATCAATCTATTGATAAAGAGAAGTTCAAAGGCTTATATACTAAATTTAAATATAAGGGTGAAGATGTCATTTTATTAAAACCTCAGACTTATATGAATAATTCTGGTGAATCTGTTGCAGCAGTGATGCAATTCTTCAAGATTCCAGTAGAAGATCTATTAGTTATTTATGATGATATGGATATGCCTACAGGTAAGCTTCGTTTAAGAGAAAAAGGTAGTGCTGGAGGACATAATGGTATCAAGAGTATTATTGCGCATGTAGGGACTCAGAACTTTAAACGTATTCGTGTAGGTATTTCTAAGAATAAGCTTTATAGTGTTGTAGACTGGGTACTTGGACACTTTTCTAAAGAAGAAGAAAAGCTTATATCAGATGGTGCTAAGCATGCAACAGAAGCTGTAATATGTTATTTAGATGATGGTTTTAATAAGGCAATGAATAAATTTAACTAGGTGATTGTTATGGAGAAAATACTGAATCTTTTAAAAGATAATCAGGCCTTAAGAACCTTGGATACAGACAAAGGAACTATTGTCACAAACTCAACTAGCGATGAGGCTTATCTCATTGCTGGTTCTTTTTGGCATCATCCAAGGAAAATCCTGATTATTAAAAACAACCAATATGAGGCATTCAACCTCTATAAAACATTAACTGAACTTGTGAATCAAGTTGTTTATTTCCCTGCAGATGAATCATTACGTGTAGAATCAGTGGCTTATTCTTATGAATTATTAGGTGAAAGAATCAATGCACTTTATGCAATGACACAAGACAAACCAATGATCTGTATTTGTCATATGCATTCAATGACACGTTATATTACACCTGTAGAACTTTTCAAGAAGAGTATTATAAGCTTAAAAAAGGGAGATACAATTGATCCTTTAGAATTAAAGAAAAAACTACAATCTATTGGCTATAAGAATACCCAAAGAGTAGATTCACCTTTCTATTATTCTAGACGAGGTGAAGTACTAGATGTTTATACAATCCAATATGAACATCCAGTACGTATTGAATTCTTTGATGATGAAATAGAAGAAATTACTTTCTATGATAAAGACTCACAAAGAAGAACTGACAAAATAGAATCTATCGACATTCTTCCTGCCACAGATATGATGTATGAAGATGATGGTTTATCACAGGTAGAAGCATCTATCAAGGCATTAAAAGAAAAGATGAAGATCAAGGATGAATTCAAGGATGAACTTGAAGAAACCTATGCCTTAGATATTGAATCACTTAAAGCACATGATTATAATCCACGTATTTATCAATATTTAGGTTTATTCCCTAATACTGCCACTATTATGGATTATGCAAGTGACTATACAGTTATTACTGCATCTTTAGCTTCTATTCTATCTACCTATAAGACATATATGGAAGAGAACTACCTCTATTATCATGAACTAGAAGAAATAGGACAGATGATCAGAGGACTTAAGCTTATTAATAATCCTCAGGATATCTTAAAACGTCCTGATGTTGATTTCGTACGCTTTAGAGAAAATGATAAACAGATCATGTTTATGACTCAGCCTGTCATGATTTCTATGGCCAATGAAAAAGTCTTTATTAGTCAATTAAAAGACTTACTCACATATAATCGTATCATGATTGGTGTAGATGAAAAGCGCCAGATAGATGTACTAGTGAACTTATTTACCGATCATGCGATTCCTTTTACTCTCACAAGTGCTACAAATAAGATCTATGATGGAGTAAATCTATTCCTAGGACATTTACCTTGTGGAATGAACTTTGTGGAAGAAAAGACTGTATTACTCACAAGTCAGGAACTCTTTAAGGTACAAGAAACTAAGAAAAAATATATTAAATATAGAGATGCAACTAAGATCTCTGACTACAATGAATTAAAGGTAGGAGACTATGTTGTTCATGATACAAGTGGTATTGGACAATATATGGGTATAGAAACATTAGTTGTAGATGGTGTACATAAGGATTATCTACATATTGCCTATAAAGGTAATGATATTCTTTATGTACCAGTAGAACAGTTCCAGTTAATTAGAAAATATTCATCAAGAGATGGTAAACCACCCCGTATTCATGCTTTAGGTTCACCTAAATGGGCTAAAGAGAAAGCAAGAGTAAGACAGAAGGTAGATGGTTTAGCTGATGATCTTATTAACTTATATGCTGAAAGAATGAGACAGCCAGGTTTTGCGTTTGAACCTGATGGAGATCTTCAATTAGAGTTTGAAAGTGAGTTTGGTTATGAACTTACTCCAGACCAGGCACAGGCTGTAGAAGAAATTAAGAAGGACATGGAAACACCACGTCCTATGGATAGATTACTATGTGGTGATGTAGGTTTTGGTAAGACAGAAGTGGCTTTAAGAGCTTGTTTTAAAGCTATTGTATCTAAGAAACAATGTGCTTTCTTATGTCCTACGACAATTCTTTCAGCCCAGCACTATCGTACTATGCAGAAGCGTTTTGAAAAGTTCCCAGTGAATATTGCGTTACTTAATCGTTTCACTACAACTAAAGAGAAGAAACAGATATTGGCTGATTTAAAGGAAGGTCATATTGATTTATTAGTAGGTACACATCGTATTTTATCTAAGGATGTTGAGTTCAAGGATCTAGGATTACTCTGTATCGATGAAGAACAACGTTTTGGTGTGAGACAAAAAGAGAAGATCAAGAACTTAAGAAAAACAATCGATGTACTCACACTCACTGCCACACCTATTCCTCGTACATTACAGATGTCTGTCATGGGTATTAGAGGACTCTCACAAATAGAAACACCTCCATTAAATAGATTACCTGTACAGACATATGTCTCAGAAAAGAGCTGGGCTTTAATTAAACAGGTTATTGAAAGAGAACTATCACGTAATGGTCAGGTCTTCTATTTACATAACAGAACAGAAAACATTTATGAAACAGCCTCTACACTTCAAACACTCTTACCGAATGCCCGTATTGGTGTAGGACACGGTCAGATGGATAAGAATGAACTAGAAGATGTCATGACTGATTTCGTAGATAAGAAATATGATATCTTAGTTTGTACGACTATTATTGAAACAGGTATTGATATACCTAATGCGAATACAATTATTATTGAGAATGCGGATAAATTTGGTTTAGCACAGCTTTATCAGATTAAAGGTAGAGTAGGAAGAAGTGAACGTATTGCGTATGCATATCTTCTTTATACTAAAGATCGTGCTATGACAGAAGAAGCCCAAAAGAGATTAACTGCTATTAAGGAATTTACACAATTAGGTTCTGGTTATAAGATTGCGATGAGAGATTTATCTATTCGAGGCAGCGGTGATATTCTTGGTGGAGAACAAGCAGGCTTTATTGATCAGGTCGGTTTTGATATGTATATGAAGATCTTACAGGATGCGATTGATGAAAAACAAGGTAAGACTAAGGATGAAGATGTTGTCCCATCACGTAATGTCCCTGTAGATGGTTATATTCCTGAAGATTATGTAGAAAGTGATATGGAAAAACTAGAACTTTATCAGCGTGTCTATAAAGCCAATGACTTAGAAACATTAAAACGTGTTGAACATGAATTGACAGATCTATATGGTGTACTTCCATCACAGGTACGTAATATTGTAGTAAAAAGAAGATTTGATATCCTTTCACATGATCCTCTTATTGATGATGTAAAGGATAGCAGTCAGGGATTAGAAATACGATTCTCTAAAGTCTTCTTAGAAGACTTAGATGGACAGAAGTTCTTCGCGTATGTCAATCATATGTTTAAGAAGCCACAAATGAAATATACAGATGGCATGTTAACTATTGTGAGTGGTATGGAACCATACTATGTATCCGCTTCTACTGAGTTCTTAGATTCAGTTTTGAAACAATATTATAAAACACACACTAGTGTTTCAAAATAAAATAAGGTAGAATTAGGAAAAAGGGGGAAAGTATGTATGAAAATTATTGATTTACTAAATGAAGATAAAGTCACTTTATCTTTTGAAGTATTTCCACCTAAGACAAGCAGTAAATATGAAAATGTCTTAAAGGCTGCAGAAAAGATTGCATCTTTAAATCCAAGTTTCATGTCTGTTACTTATGGTGCAGGTGGAGGAACAAGTGCACATACTGTTGCACTTGCGAAAGATATTCACGAGAAGTATGGTGTTGAAGTCATGGCTCACTTAACATGTGTTTCTTCTACAAGAGAACATGTAGAATCCATGGTAGAACAGTTTAAAGAAAATGGTATTGAAAACATCATGGCATTAAGAGGAGATATACCTCAAGATGGTCAAGTGGGAGAAGACTACCAGTATGCCTGTCAGTTAATTAAAGAATTGAAAGAGAAAGGTGATTTCTGTATTGGGGCAGCATGTTATCCAGAAGGACATGTAGAATCACCTAGTATTAAGGAAGATATCCAGCATCTCAAAGAAAAAGTAGAAGCAGGTGCAGACTTCTTAACAACTCAGATGTTCTTTGACAACAATGTTTTCTATAACTTCTTATATAAGATCAAGGAAGCAGGTATTAATGTACCTGTAGTAGCTGGTATTATGCCTATTACTAACGCTAAACAGGTAAGCCGTGCTGTACAGATGTCAGGTACATCTATTATTCCTTATCGTTTTAAGATGATGGTGGATGCATTTGGTGATAATCCTGAAATCATGAAGCAGGCAGGTATTATTTATGCTTCTGAACAGATTATTGATTTAATTGCGAATGGTGTAAAACATATTCATGTTTATACTATGAATAAACCAGATATCGCCGCAGGCATCATGAACAATATTTCGGAGCTTCTTAAATGATAGAAATCAATCGTAAAGAAGCTTTACGATACTTAGGATACCGTCAATCCGTTGAAGGTGATCTAACTGAAATCAATAGCGCATCAGATCACTGTATAGAAGTATTACAGAAAACTGCAGTACCACGTCATATAGTGAAAAGATTTCCTCTTTCAATAGAGAATCATACAATCACTATTGGGGATATGGTCATTCATAGTAAAAACCTAGAGAATAATCTTAAAGGATGTCATGCAGTTTATCTTTTTGCGGCTACTATAGGAATAGAAGTCGATCGACTTATTAAACGTACAGAACTCACTAAAATGAGTGATGCAGTCATCTATCAGGCAGCAGGAGCTGCCATGATAGAAGCTTATTGTGATGAAGTGAATGAAGAACTCAATCAGGAGGCACATAAGAATAATGAATTCTTAAAGCCACGCTTTTCGCCTGGTTATGGAGATCTCGCATTAGATCATCAAAAAGATTTTATGCGTTTATTACAGATGGATAAGATTGGTATCAGTTTATTAGAAAGTCTCTTAATGGTCCCATCCAAATCAGTGACGGCGATCATTGGTATTACACATCACGCACAGCCTCGTCATACTAAAGACTGTGCCAATTGTCCTGCACAATGTGAATTCAGGAGGAAAGAGTAATGAGATTTAAAGAAAGACTTACAAAAGAATGGTTATTCTGGGATGGTGGTACTGGTTCTGTGCTTCAAAGCTGGGGTTTACAGGCTGGTGAACTTCCTGAAACATGGAATATCAACCATCCAGAAAAGATTATAGAATTAAATAAAGGTTATCTAGAAGCAGGATGTGATATCATCAACACCAATACATTTGGTGCCAACAGATTGAAATATCCAGATAATCTAGAAGAAATAGTCACACAAGCAGTAGAACATGCGAAAAAGGCAAGAGAACTTACAGGACGTACAGATGCCCTTATTTCTCTTGATTTAGGTCCTACTGGTAAACTCTTAGAACCATTAGGAGATTTATCATTTGATGATGCAGTGGATATTTATGCAGAAGTGATTGAATATGGTACTAAAGCAGGTGCAGATGTGATTCTTATTGAAACAATGCAGGATAGCTATGAATTAAAAGCTGCCGTACTTGCCGCAAAGGAACATTCACATCTTCCTGTATGTGCGACTGTTGTATTTGATGAAAAAGGCAAGATGTTGACAGGTGGTACACCTGAATCAGTTGTTGCCTTACTTGAAGGATTACATGTAGATGCATTAGGTATTAACTGTTCATTAGGACCACGTCAAATTAAACCTTTTGTAGAAAGAATGATCAAAGTCTCTTCTACACCAATCATTGTGACACCTAATGCAGGCTTACCTCAGACAGATGATGAAGGTCATACATATTATGATATGAATGCGGATGACTTCGCATTAGAAATGAAAGATATTGCCTCACTCAATGTACATGTACTTGGAGGATGTTGTGGAACAACTCCAGAATATCTTTCTAAAACAATCAAACTAGTCAAAGACTTACCTATTGAACCACCTGTAAAGAAGAATATCTCTGTTGTGACTTCTTTCTCACAGGCTGTAGAAATAGGTCCTAAACCAGTGATCATTGGTGAACGTATTAACCCAACGGGTAAGAAGAAATTCAAACAAGCCTTACGTGATGGAGATATTAACTATATCTTATCTGAAGGTTTAAAACAGGAAGATGCAGGGGCTCATATTCTAGATGTCAATGTAGGTTTACCAGAAATAGATGAACCTAAAATGATGGTAGAAGTCATGAAGAAGTTACAATCTGTCATCGCATTGCCATTACAGATTGATACGTCAGATCCAATTGCCTTAGAAGCTGCCTTAAGACACTATAACGGTAAGGCTATGATTAACTCAGTTAATGGGAAACAGGAATCCATGGATGCGGTATTCCCACTAGTAAAGAAATATGGTGGTGTTGTCGTAGGACTTGCATTAGATGAAGATGGTATTCCTGATAACGCAGCAGATCGTATTCGTATTGCGAAGAAAATTTATAAAGAAGCAAGTAAATATGGTATTGAACCTAAGGACATCGTAATTGATGGACTTGCAATGACTATTTCATCAGATCCTACTTCAGCCATTGCGACATTAGAAACATTACGTATTATTAGAGATGAATTACATGGACACTCAATTCTTGGTGTCTCTAATATCTCTTTTGGTCTTCCACAAAGACCAATTGTCAATGCGAACTTCTTTACTATGGCGATGCAATCAGGACTTAGCTGTGCGATCATCAATCCTTCATCAGAAGCAATGATGAAATCATATCGTGCTTATCTTGCCTTAAGTGGTTTAGATACAAACTTTACAGAATATATTAGTGCCTATGGAAATAGTGCGCCAGCACCTGTAAAGAGTGAAGCAGTTGATATGTCTTTATATGAAAGTATCAAGCGTGGTATGAGTGAAAATGCTGGTAAAGCCACAAAGAAACAGCTTGAAACTAAAGAAGGATTAGAAATTATCAATGAAGAACTCATTCCTGCCTTAGATGAAGTAGGGAAAGGCTTTGAAAAAGGTACTATTTTCTTACCTCAGCTATTAATGAGTGCAGAAGCAGCGAAAGCAGCCTTTGCGGTCATTAAAGATTCTATGGCAGGTAAACCAAGAGAAATGAAGGGAAAGATCATCATTGCGACAGTCAAAGGTGATATTCATGATATTGGAAAGAATATCGTGAAGGTTATGTTGGAAAACTATGGTTATGATGTCATTGATTTGGGTAAAGATGTACCACCTGAACAAATTGTGGATACTGCAATAAAAGAAGATGTCAAATTAGTAGGACTCAGTGCTTTAATGACAACAACAGTTGTAAGTATGGAAGATACTATTAAACTATTGAAAGAAAAGAAGCCTGATACACTTACAGTAGTAGGTGGAGCCGTTATGACTCAGGAATATGCAGATCGTATCGGTGCAGATTGTTATGCGAAAGACGCAATGGAAACAGTGCGTTTTGCGGATAAAGTATTTGGAGGAGAATAAGAATGAGAAGAATATTTACAGTATTAACTTCTATCGCATTAACTTTTGCGTTATCATTCTCAGCAGCTTTTGCGAGTGATGATGCATTTCTTAAATCACAGAATTATTTAAAGACTATTACTTTAGATAGTCCTGATGCCGTTATTGCGTATGAAGCAGCAGGTATGGAAGCTGATTATAAGGCTGATGCTTTATTAAACAACTTCAAGGAAACAGATTATACAACTGCAAGTTATGGTGATCTCGCAAAGTCAATTATCGCCATCTCTTTACTAGGTGAAAATCCAAAAGATTTCAATAAGACTAACTTAGTTGAAATCCTAGAAAATAGAGTACAGGAAGATGGTACTCTTACAAATGATGTAAATGGTGGATGTGGGGCTACTATTTGGACACTAATGGCTTTAGAAACAGTCAACTCACCTAAGGTAAAAACTGTTGCAGATAAGTTATCTACTATGGCTATGGACAATGGTGCATACTGGTATGAATATAAGGGACAGAATGCAGATCTAGATACAACTGGATGGGCTATGGAAGCATTAAGTGTTGCAGGACGTTCTACTTATGATGCAGCTATCTCAAAAGCATATACTTTTGTACAGTCTAAATTAAATAGTACAGATGGTTCTTATGATATTGGATGGGGTGGAAATGCGGATACTCAGTCTTGTGTATTAGAAGGATTATCTACTGCAGGTTATACATTAGATACAAATGCATATAACTATTTACTGTCTTATCAGAATGAAGATGGTACATTTAATGCATTAAACTACAGTTCATTCCAGTTAGAACCAAACGCTTATGCATCAGTAGAAGGTGCAAGAGCACTTGGTGTTATTAATAATGGAAGCTTTGTATTACAGGCTAGAGAAGATTATAAGAAGACTACTACACCAGTAGTAACTGAACCTGAAACACCTACAACACCTACTACACCTAACACAACTACACCAGCTGTAAAGCCAGAAACAACTACTACAACTTCTACTAAGAAGGAAACAGTAAAAGTAGTGAATACAGGTGATAACACAAATGTGATGGCATATGTAGTCGCAGCTATCGCAGCTGTTGGTGTAATCGTATTAGTCATTAAAAGTAAAAAGAAATAATGAAGAAATTCACAACTAAACAATTAGCGATTGCCTTTGTCGCAATCGCTTTTGTGTTTATATTTGGCTTTACAGCTTATCGTGGCGTGACTGGACAATTTGTGTCTCAGCCCACTATTAGTAAACAAGTAAAGAGCAGCACAAAGAAGAAAGATACTTCTAAAACAGAAGAGACAACACAAATAGAGTCAAAAGAAGAATCAAAGAAGACTGATACAAAATCATCTGATTCTTCTAGTAAACAAGATACAAAAAAGACAGAAACAAAGTCTTCTGCTACTAAACAAGAGACTAAGAAACAGGAAACAAAGAAGACAGAGACAAAATCCTTTTCTAGTAATCAAGAAACTAAGAAACAGGATACTCAGACTTCTACGCCTCAACAGGTAGAAACACCTAAACAGGAAACATCTGTTAAACAGATTGTTTCTGTACAGGTGATTGGAATCAATACGACTATGATGCAGGGGAATATAGAAGTGAATAGTTCTTCTACAGCCTATAGTGTATTAAGAGAACTTGCAAAACAGAATGGTAAGAGTATCTCTACAAAAGGGTTTGGTTCTACTGTTTATGTATCAGGAATAGATGGATTAAAGGAATTTGATCATGGACCAAGTTCCGGATGGATGTATAAGGTCAATGGTACTCCACCAAATATTGGGGCAGGGGCTTATTACTTAAAAGCGGGAGATCAAGTGGTTTGGTATTATGTCAACGCTGAACAATAAGACAAGAGAAATATGTTTGATAGGTATTCTCTCTGCAGTCAATATTGCCTCAAGAGTCGCCTTACAGGCACTCCCTAACTTTAAACCTGTTACATCTATCATTATTATATCTGTACTCTTATTTGGACTCTCATTTGGGATTAAACTCACAGTAGTCACTACTGTTGCATCCAATATGATCTTAGGTATGGGGACATGGACAATCTTTCAGATTCTCTCATGGGTTGTCATCTGTTTACTCACTCAATTTATTAGTGACTTCTATAAGAAAATCAACAAAGAACCCCCCTTACTCTTAATGGCTATCTATGCCTTTTTAATGGGTTATGTCTTTGGCTTTGTCGTCTCCCTTGAACAATTGATCATTGGTGGTCCTGTCTGGTTTGGTATTTACTATGCACAGGGACTCTTATTTGATACATTCCATGCAGTAGGTAATTTTGTCTTTTACTTACTTTGTGCACCTATACTTATGCGTTTATTTAAGCAGGAAATGTCTCAATATACGAAAGACTATTACAAGTGATTCATTACGGATCACTTTTTTTGTTATGTAATAAACGTATTATCAACATCTCAAAGATACATTTTACATATGGTATAGAAAGTCTATAATCACAAGTGGATGGAGGTTAGAACTATGAAACCATTATTTCCACGTGTTCAAGAAGTAGAGAACATATTTCACAAAATACTTTCAAGTAAAGAAGCTTGTGCAAGACTTAGAGAAACATTCAATTCAAGTCTAGAAGATTTTCAGGGATCAGAAGAATTAAACAATGAGACCTTTTCAAAAATCGTTCTAGACAGTTATTCTAATCAGGATATTAGTGCATTACTACTGGCTATATGTGGTAAATCTATGTTTGATTTATTACGTGATGCTTATTTGATTCCTCAAACATTTCATGGTAAAGCAGGAGAGAATCCAGTACTCCTTACATCACCTTCTGGAGACCTGTTAGAGGGGAAAGATGTCTCACATCATACAATGAGACGTTTCAAAGATATCCTCTCACATCATCAGCCTGTTCCCCGTTCCCTTGTTTATCTGGCTGATGGCTATGATATAGAACGTTATTATAAGAGTGACGGTTCAGTGGATCAAAGAAAGACAGATGCAGTCAGAGGCATTCTGTTATTATATGCACTTCCGGATACTAAGAAGCTTCATCTGACAGCTGCGCAGGTTTATGCAATCATCTGGGATACATTCTTCAGTATTCAAAAAGAAGCGCCTCTAGCTCGTGTCTATTATGGACAAGAGACAGGAGAAAAGAATGATAAAGACTATGATGAAATCGCAATATTACTTCCTACTCATCTGTTTAGAAGACAGATGGTTGAACATATGGAAATCATTGATGGATTAGTATTATCTTGTAGGGAAAAAATGATGGCTGAAGCCGGTAATGATAGTTTGGAGTTGTAATTATGCCTAGAATTGGATTACGTATTATTAAAACAAGTATTGCCGTTTTCATCATCATGGTATTATTCACTCTCTTTGGTGTACAGAGATCACCTTTCTATGTCCTTATAACCACAATTATCTGTATTCAGCCTGATAAAGAGAATGAAAAGAACCAGGCACTTGTAAGAGCCCTCGGCACACTTATAGGAGCTATTACAGGAGCTATCGTCATGTTCTTACAGCCTTTCATCCATATTGATCTCGCATGGGATTTACTCAATGCATTATTTATTATGTTGACTATTTACTTAACAGTCTTATTTAAAGTACAGCATATGGCTTTTATGGCATGTGTGGCATATCTAAGTGTTGCAGTGATTCCCCATGCTGGTATTTCACCTTATGCATTTTTATTCTATCGTGTCTTAGATACATGTATTGGTGTAGGGGTAGGTTATCTTGTTTGTACATTACACTTGCCAGTTAAAAGAAGAAATGATGTTCTCTTTGTAGCTGAACTAGATGATATGGAACAAACAGCCCACCAGCAGTTAAATGACTTCAATAAGACACAATTGAATAAGCTAGTAGATGATGGTGCCTTGTTTACTATCATCACAAAAAGAACACCTGCATCCATGCAGGCAGAAATTGAACATCTTAAGTTACATCTCCCGGTCATCGCATTAGATGGCGCAATATTGTATGACGTACCAAAAAATGAATTACTCTGTACCTATTCATTACCGCAAAACTTAGGTACTAAGATCACTCAATTATTAGATGATAAACATCTTAATTACTTCTATCACGTTCTCAAAGACGATGTATTACTCACATATTATAATAGTTTCGACCAGTCCGAACAAATGGACTATTATGATATGATGCGTCAATCCCCTTATCGTAATTACATATTTGGTATGCCTACACACTCCTATCAACCTCTTTATATAAGTATTCTTAATACAAAAGAGATTATCTATGATATTATAGATGACTTGATAGACTTAGGATTACATAAACAATTGAGATATTTTGTAGAAGAAGATTATTTTGAAGGCATGTGTTTACTTAAGATATTGTCTTATGAAGCAACCCCAGAAAACATGCTGGAAAGATTAAAGGAAAAATTAGATATTAAAGAAAGTATTGTATATGGTTCATCTGAAGCTATATGTGACGTTATTGTACCTGATAATGATTTCAATAGTATCGTAAAAAGTATTCATAACGAATATGAAGGAATTCAAATGAAAAGAAGACAGCCACAATAAGCTGTCTTCTTTTCGTTATGGGGGAGTCTCAATGTATATTCAGTTCATGATTGATATCATGGATTTTTTTGTTTGTATACTTATTTGCAACTCCCATGATTAAAGTACTTAATAATACTGCAATAATAGTTAGAATAATATAGATCATAAGAATCACCTCTTTCATGACTATAATATACATGTAAGTTGTGTAATTCGTATGTATTCTCTATGTATTTATTATGTTTTTTACAATCCTTCCAACATTTCATCAAATGTGATACCTAGAGAAAATCCAAAGTGGAAATAATCATCCAAAGCATCCTGTAACTTAATAGGACTATAACCATTTCTTAAATCTAGAATATCCTGGTTCACTTTAAAGAGTAGATCAACAGAACTGTTCTTTTCAGGCATTTCTTCATGATTCTTGATTTCATCAATCTGTAAGTCATACGCAATACTTATTAATAAGCGCATACCTTCAATATAAGTGTCTAAAAGAGCGTTTTGATCAACCTTAGTATCTTTATCCCAGAATGTATAAACATGTCCTAGTTCACCTGTATTATACACACATTGCATAAATGCGAGAAGCTTATGGTCAATCTTCTTAATATCTAGAATATGACCTTTAGGAATATCTAATTCTCTGTTTAATACTAACTGATATAATTTTGATAATTCATTCATTTAAATCACCTCTTATATACTATTATAATACAATAAAAAAGAGAATCACGTAGATTCCCTAAATAATTCCTAAACCTTCAATTAAAATTTTAATACCTATTAGAATAAGAATAATACCACCAGTGATCTGTGCTTTCTGTTGATATTTATTTCCAAACACATGACCAATATAAACACCAGCAGATGCTATCACAAATGTAGTTAAGCCAATAATAGAAATAGCCATGAGGATATTGATTGCTTCAAAAGAGAACGTAATACCTACCGCAAGTGCATCAATGGCAGTCGCAATCGCCAGCATCAACATTGTCTTCCAAGAGAAGTCATCATTCTGTTTCTCTTCTTCAAAAGATTCTTTAATCATATTGATTCCAATAAATGCGAGTAAGATAAACGCAATCCAATGGTCAATAGAATCTACTAAACCACTAAATGCGGAGCCTAGACAATAACCAATAAAAGGCATTAATGCCTGGAATCCCCCAAACCATACACCACATAATAATACATTCTTAATAGAGAGCTTCTTTACAGATAACCCTTTACATACAGATACCGCAAAAGCATCCATGGATAAACCAATACCAATAAGTAATATTTCTATACTAGACATCTTTATACCTCAACAGGAATATAATCTTCCTTTACAACCTCATAATGCATATTGGATGCAGTCAGTTCATTGAGTTCATCTAAGAAAGATGTATCTCTTAAATAAACATCATAGTGAACCTCATCATCATACTCAGTATTCATTAATAATAGATTTTTAGACTGTATTAAATAAGATACCTTACGGCTGAAGTGATAGTCAACACTAATGCGATATAGTTTAACAAGTTCTTTATCGACTATTTCTGCTTCTTTTAATGCATCTGCAACACTATTTGTATAAGCACGAGTTAAACCTCCTGCCCCTAGTTTAATGCCACCAAAATAACGTGTCACAATCGCAATCACATTATCAATCTTTTGTCTCTGTAATACATTCAACATAGGAAGTCCTGCAGTACCTGATGGTTCTCCATCATCATCCGCTTTTTCTAAAGGACCTACTCGATAAGCTACACAATTATGTGTTGCATCATCTTTAGAATAGAGTTCTATTAAGTCTTTTATTTCATTTTCATCATTACATGGAATCAGGGTAGTAATGAACTCTGATTTCTTAATAATGATTGTATTTGTCGTTGTTTCTTTGATTGATCTCATAGTTTCACCCGTTCGTATTATAGCGTAAAAGTTGTAAAATAAAAAGAAATAAACTATAATGTACGTAGTGATTTATCACTAATGAGGTATTGAAATGAGTAAAATAGGTATTATTGCAGATAGTGGCTGCCAGATTGATATCAATGGTGAACATGAGGGTATTTATATTGCGCCATTATGTATTGGTCATGATAGTCAGACATATTTAGATCAATTAGATATTACAAGTCTTGATGTATTTAATCAGATGAAGGAAACAGATGATATGTATACTACATCTCAGCCTTCGACTGGTTCTTTAATGAAGGCTATGGAAGAAGCGAAGAATGATGGCTGTGATGAGTTGATTGGAATTCCTATCGCAACTGGTTTATCATCTACATTAAATGGTATGCAGGTGGCTGCTAGTTCAGTAGAAATGCCAATTACTTTGATAGATTCTCAAGGTACAGCATATATTCAAAAGAAGCTTGTGGAAGCAGCACGTTATCTTGTAGAGAAAGGTAAGACTGTTTCTGAAATTAAAGAGAAGCTTGAAGATATGATTAAGCATTCAGGTACTATTATTTTTACACCGAACTTGAATCATTTGAAAAAGGGCGGTCGTATTACACCTGCAGTCGCAATGCTTGGTAATATGTTGAAGCTTGTGCCAGTCATGGAATTAAATAGTGAATTAGGCGGTAAGATTGATACTTTAGGTAAAGTAAGAACAACACGTAAGGCATGTAAGATGCTTGCAGATCGTTGTATTGAAAGAGGCGCAAATGCGAAAGATTATACATTTGCGATTGAAGATGTTCTTGTGCCTGAAGAAGGTCAGCGTGTGAGAGACTATCTTGAAGAACAATTAGGTCCATGTCAAGTTACCATGAGAGAGCTACCTACAGTGGTAGGTGCTCATATGGGAATTGGTGGTGTAGGAATCCAATTCATCAAAAATCTCGCAGAATAGGAAGCAGATGATGAATCTGCTTTTTTTAATATAGAAAGGAGGATGCCCATGCAAAGAGAATTTGAAATGGTTGTACAAACAAGTGCAGCAACACAAAGCTTGCGTTATTTATTGAAAAGTGGTGATATGACGTGTATCACCAAAGGAGAAATTACAAAAAGATTAGAAGCAGCTGTTCTTTTACAGGAATTAAGCTTTCAAGCTGTTATGACAAGTGGTGAAGTCGTAGAGGATATGTTGGAGAATAATTATGAGGATTATGATGAAGCATTAAGAGACTCTATTAAAACTCATGGTATTACATTTAAAGACTATACCTTTGCGGTAACATATAAATATGATGAAGAAGCAGTCTTTAAGCCTTTCTTCTCTAGACAATATGGTGCAGACTTAGGTTTCTCACTCCCATTAGTAGATGATATGAAATATGCGAATATGTGTGTATGTCTTGCATTAATAAAACTATCAAGAGAATATGTACGCACAAGTGTAGGTATTACTCATGACTATACAGATGTGAAACCTAGTATTCATTTAACCTTTAAGCCAGGTATATTCTTACCTAAGCTTATTACTGAGAAACCATATACAGAAATGACATTCAATGCAGTCTATGCAGCTATATATAAATTACGTGCTGCGATACGTTTCTTCTCATATGATCATACAGAAGAAGCATATAAGAAGTGGATTGATGTCATAGAAGAAATAAGTACTCGTCCATATGATGGAATACTGGATGATCTAGATGAATTAGACTATGTACCTTCACAAAAAGAAGAACTCTATGTCTATGAAGATAGAATTAATGGTGGTGGTACAGTACAATGTTTAAATAATTCATTTTATGCATTAATACTCTGGGCTGCCATATTGACTAAAGTCATGAATGAACAGTTCTTATATGAAACAAACTACCCAGATATGAACTTATGGGATTATTAATAAAAAGAAAATTATCAAAACGCCTATAAATAGGCTTTCTCACTTATAACTTTAACGCATGAATTCTTTCTCTTCGCTATAATAGTGTTAGAAAAAAGAGGAGGGAAAGAATATGTTAGAAAGCTATAAAGAAATTACATCAATCTCATTAAATAAATTAAAGGACTATTTAGATGTCATTGATGTATATCATGATTCATTTATTGATACTTGCAGAAGTCAGAAGAAAATAGAAGGTTATATTAAGGAACACCAAAAGAAATACTTAGGTCTTGCCTTAAAGAAACTCTATGAAATTGATGATATGCAATGTTTAGAAAATCATCTTGTAATGATTGAATACCTATTTGGAGAACATCCCCGTATTCAATCATTAAATAAGAATTTATGTAACTATATGCTCCATAATGGAACACCATTAGATGTATACCGTATTGTGAGACATTTGATGCCTTTCTCATATCTTGCACTTATCTCTCTATTAGTAGATAAAGAAGTGATTACTTATGCACAGGCTGCTTATTTCTCTTTAGTAGAAGAAGATATAGAAGGGGCTTATGAATACTTAAAGAATTGTGAAGTAGAACCAGATGAATCACTTCTTAATCTTTATGCATCTTATGATTTGATTGGTTATTTCCAGCTTGTGGATCATTATAGTAAGAAGGTATCTTACCAGGTATCAGGAGGCATAAGATGGGAGAAAAAATGTGGGCTGTCTTCTCATTATTGATGAATTCAGAAGAATGCATTAGTGCAGAAGATATACAGCGTCAATTAGAAGAAAAAGGTTATGATATTGGTTTAAAAGCTGTATATGCAGTCATTAAACAAATCAATGCATTTACAGCTTTAATGTTTGGAAAAGAAATCATTAAAGCAGTCAGACGTTTTGGTTATATTATTGAAGCAGGTTGTTTTGATGAAGCACAGATACAATTACTTATTGATATGGTAAATTATCGTCAGGATTTAAGTAGTAAAGATAAGAAAGAACTTATTAGTAAACTATTAAAGTTCTGTTCAGCTAAACAGAAGGATTGTCTTATTATTCCAGAAATAGAAGATGATGAGAAAGAAGACTATTCATTTAGTGAAAACTTAATGACGATTACTACAGCTATACGTAATAAGAAGGATATTCGTTTCCAGTATGTGGATTATGTTATTCGTGATGATCATCCTAATGAAACACATTCTACAAAAGGAAATGCAGGACTCAATCATGAGTTCTATAATGTGAGTCCATATAATACAGTTATTGTGGATGGTCATTACTATTTACGTGCTTATTATAATAAGCATAAGGATTCTTTGACTACATTCCGTATTGATCGTATTAGAAACTTAGATTTTAGTCGTACTTATTATTTTGATTTTGATGATGAAGAAAAGATGAGTGAATCATTGAAACAATCACTTGCGAAATCAATGAATAGTTTCTTTGATGGTGATGAAATCACATTACATATTAAGTTTGATAAAGCACTTATTAGAGAAGTAGTATCACGTTTTGGGAAAGATATTGTAGTAAAGAATGTGCTCACATCAGCTGATTCTAAAGATAAACGTCAATGGTATGAAACAAGTGTAGAAGGTATTATCTTTAATACAGGGCTTATGAACTGGATTAGACAGTTTGGTCCTATGATGGTTGTATTAGGTCCAGAAAAGCTTAGAAACTCTATTACAGAAGCATTAGAAGAAAGCTTAAACTACTATAAAAAATAGGTGATCGTTATGTATATATTAAAATTATGTCAAGGTGATTTGACTACTAATGTTGGTTTATTTCATACAATAGAAGAAGGTAGAGAATTTATATCACAATTACATGGTTATCACCATGATGTGATAGAAGGTTTTGAGTATGAATATTTTGATCCTTTTAAGGTACCTTATTATGTAGAACTAAAATATAATGGTCATATTGTACCTTTTACTACATTTATGTTTACTGGTGATGGTAGGGTAGACATCTATTGGGAGGAGATTGTTGATTTATCTATACCAGGAAATGGAATGATTGAAGGAGCTACTAGAGTAGATGCTTATTCTATTCCTAATAATGAAGTTAAGGATTATGTAGTGAAAAGAGAATATAACTATATGTGTGTTAAAGAATACTTAGAATCTAAGGGACATGATGTAGAGAGAGCTTATTTTGGTTCTGAAGATGGCGAAGCCATCTTATTTACAGATCCAGATGAGTGGCATTTATTAACACATATGGATCCTGAGTTTGTGGATTCTGAAGATATAATAAAAGACTTAGACATTTAGGTGTCTAGGTCTTTTGTGTTATGGAATAAGATTATTAACTTGATCTTTTAAAGCCTTATAATAACTACGACTAATAGGAATAGAAGTACCATCTACAAGAAGTGCTGAATCCTTAGTAATACTCTGTACCATCTTTAAATTAATAATATAACTTCTATGCGACATGGCAAATGTTTCTCCTAAACGTTTAAGTAAATCTTCTAACTTTTCAGATGTTACATAAGTCTGTGTAGGAGTCACAATAAAAGTTTTTCTTAATTGTCTCTCCATATAGAGTATATCCTTCACTAGTATGTTGTATTCTTCTTTATTCCAGAAAATCTTTAAAGAAGCTCTTCTTTCTTTATTTAATACTTCATATGCAAGTGATAAAGCATGTGGTAGATACTTCTGATAATTCTTCTTAAGAATAAAATAGAGATGTTCTGTATCATACACATCACTTACATAATCTTCATAAGAAGTCATGTAAATGATGATTGTATGAGGTGAAAAGACATTGATTTTCTTAGAAAACTTAATCCCATTACCATCAGGTAAATCAATATCCATAATCACAATATCATAAGGTTCTTTATTATTCATAGCTTCCTGGATATTTGTGAATAAGTCATTTCCTTTATAGAAAGAATCTAGAGTATGCTTAGGCATAGAGATTGTTTCTATAAAGGATACTATTTGATTGTGTTGTATTTTATTGTCTTCACATAGTGCTATCTTAAGCATGATATAACCTCCTATACTTTCAACATAACAAGTGATGTAAATGTATTTCCATTATCTATCCATTGTACAGATCCATCATGCTTATTTGCGATATCTGTAATAATAGACAAGCCATAACCATGATGTTTCTTATCTTCTTTGGTTGTTTCACCAGTAAATTTCTTCTCTTGTTTTGAATTGATCATCTTAATGTGTAAATAGCCTAGATGATCACTTATAGATAAACTAAGTGAGGAATCATTACATTGACTACATGCTTCTATTCCATTATCTAATAAGTTAAAGAGTACGGCAGATAAGTCTATATCAAAACAATTGGCATACTCAGTTACTACATGATAATGCACATCAATTCCTAAACTATTCGCATAATCCTTCTTAGATTGAAGAATCGCATTCATTAAAGAATCAGCACAAATAGGATGCATTCTAACAGATTCAAAATGATCAGATAACTGTATAAGTGTTTCTTTTGCCTCTTCTACATTAGTATCTAACATTTCACTTACAGTTTTTAAGTCTTTCTTTATTTTATTCTGAATCTCTTCAGCATTCTCTTTGATTGCTTTTAATTCTTCTTCCTGTTTCTTTCTTAGTTCCTGATTTTTCATCATTGTATCTATTTGAATATTCTCTTCAGTAAACTCAAATATTTTCTTAATTGCATAAGATATAGAAATAAACAAAGCAAGCACTGAACCAATCAATAATCCTTGAAAGATAATAATCAAGTAATTTAATTCAGGTATAATGAAAGTCAGTTTATTGAGATATGCAAAGATAGAAGAGAAAATAATGAATAGTAAGGGTATTTTATATATATTCATGATTATTCCTCCTCAGTAATATGTTTGATATATTCTTTTGCCTCCTCGTATTGGGAAGATTCTATTAAATGTGACAAGGCCATCAAGTGATTCGCAATATCATGATTCCAATGACGAATAGACATATACTGTTTTTCTGTTTTTTTATAAGAAGTTAATTGTGTTTCTAAGAGTTTTACCTGCTGTTTCTTTAAAGCTATTTCCTGACTTTGAGTAGATATCTGTTTCAATACTCTATCAAATAGAATACACATAATAATTGTAGATACGATAAATACAGGAAGTATGAATAAGGATTCCTTTACACTAGCAGATGATGTAATCATATTTTGGAAAAAGATGACTACCATATAATAAAAACATAGCTTTAAGATGTAACCTGACTTTAATACTGTAAAGTAATTCTTAAAGATAGTAGCTGCTAGATAAGCTAATAAATAGAAGACTGATCCAGACAACAATGAGAATATACTAATAAGTATATATTGGTTGTTTGTCTTAAATAGTGCAGGAATCATACTTGTATGAGGAAATAGTGGACTTATTGCAATAAAGAAAGTAGACCATGCTGTTTCTGAAGCAACAGCAAAGGTGAGTGACATAAAGGTAATAGTAAGTTTATGTTTCATATCTTCTTCATAGAATAATGATGGAAGAAATACAAAGACGTATAAGAGCGTAGTAGAAACAAATGGATGCTTCTGTAGTAATAGATAAAGTACTACGAATAGAATATTAAGTATGATACCGATAAGCAGAATATGATCTGTTTTTGGTTTTAATAGCTGATGATATAAGTATTGGCTAATAGTTATTATCCACAGCATATAGATTATAAATATAATGAATGATTGCATAGGTGCCTCCCACGCTCATATTATAAATGATAAAATCACGAAAATGCATGTTTGTGAATAAAACAGCAGTTGAACGTCATGAATTACATAAAATATGATATAAAGTATATTTGTTACATATGATAATATAAATATATAAAGATATAATTGATTCTTATTAAGAAGATTGGAAAGGTATATATAATCGTATGTATCCAAAGGCATTAACTTTAGGATTTAAATATCCATTAGTTGATGTCTTTTTTTATGTCCTTGATATGGGGTCCACTTTAATTTTTATCATTGTATTAAAGAGAAATGTTAGATATGAACTCTATAATCTTCTTATGACACATAAAGAAATGATGAAGTAAGGGAATGTTAAAATTAAGTCAAATATATTCAGAAAGAAGAGGAAATAATAATGTCTAAAATTTGTCCAAACTGTGGTCAGGAATTGAAGGATGACCAGTCATTCTGCACTAATTGTGGAGAAAAATTTGAAGAAAAACAAACAACTACTTCAAATATTAAAGTGAGTAGTGATTACTTGAAATCTAAAATTGATAGTATTGATTATTCTGCTGCAAAAGAATCTGTTAATGAACTTACAAGCGCTGCTTATGAAGGTGCAAAAGATGTTGCGAATAAAGTGAATAAAAGTCTTAAAGAAAAGCAACAAAAAGAAAGAGATAAGTATAAGAAGTACGATGGTGAGAACATTGGGGTATGTGTTGGTTTAACACCTTTATGGACTTGGTTAAAAAAGGATTCTAAGAAAGAACATTTTTATAATGAAACAGAATTAACTCTTGAAGAAAATCAGTTTATAAGTGCTGTACAGGCAAAACTTGATGAAAATATGGTACCTGTACAGATTGTGAAAGAAGATGTTGTCTGGGATAGATTGGATGAATATCAAACACGTTATGTAATTCATTCATTAGATAAGAATGTTGTGAATCCCTATAGCTGTTTATTAAGCTTTAATAAGATTGGTAAGTTTACATTCGTAGAAGAAAATATTTTTATTACTCCTCCAAACCTTACAAAAGTACCAGGAACTAAAGTAGATTTACCTCCAAATAATGGTACCACTTATATTTTATATGGAGTTGCGGCACTTATAATCGGGATGGTAGTTGGCGCTCAAATAGCTGGCTTATTGTTGGTTTGTATTATTGTTGGAATATGTTTAATAGCTTATGGCATTATGCTTAATTCAAACAGAGCTGCTGCGATTGAACACAATAAACAAGTTGATAAAGATATTAAAGAATGGAATAGAATTTGGGATGAATGGGAAAGAAAATCACTTATGTGTTCTTTCCAGGAAGATTCTAATGGTCAGTTAAGTAGAATATTTGATGCTGTATATGACACTGTTAAGCAGGTTTCAGCTGAATTGATTAAAGGTAAAGTTGTTAGTTCTGAAGTAGAGAAGAGCGACTTAAATGATTTGGAACAGTTAGTATCTAGAAGAAGAAATGAATATCGTTAGGATAGATTACTATGGCAAGTATACTAGATTGGAATGAGGTAAGTAGAACAGAACTTACCTCTTGTTATAAAGAAAAAAGTGTTAAGTATTTTATATTTAAATTACAAGGTGTTCCAGATTTTTCTGATTTAAGATTCTCTTATCTCGCAGAAAAAACAGCTGAAAAGGTTATTGAAGAAGCTAAGAAACAGATGTTGATGCTTAGACAATTTCATAATCTTGGATCAGATTGGTCAATTTCCTTAAGATTATTCAAGAAGGATTTAGAAATCAATGTTTATATTATTTTCAGATATAGTGGTTTAGATATTCTTTCTTCCGAAGAATCTGAAGAAAAAAGAAATCTATTTATGTCTATGTTACCTAAAGAATATACATTCTCTTATGTAGAACATGAAGATTTAGAAGGTTCTGAAGTATTGAATGCATCTTTCGCAAATGAATGTGCAGAAGTTTTAAAGCATGAACAAGAATACTGTGGTGAAGTGCCTTATGTTGTTGAAGATGATCAGAAAATCTATCTTGATGATTATAGAGAGAAGTTTTATTCAGTCTCTACATGGCAGGCAACAGATAATAATGTAGAAACACTTTGTGACGCTTTAATGCATTATGACAAACGTGCAGTTGTTGATATCTGTATTACTCCTACAACTTATTTAGAAGATGAAAGAGATTGGATCAGTATTAATCTAAAACGTATGAAAGAAGTCATGAATGGGCAAAAACTATATAGACCTCAAACAAGAGATGTTCTTTGGTCAGGTGAACCAGTCCCTATCATGCGTGTTCCTTCAGATAATTATGACAAGATGAATAAACAATACGAAGTAAGTCGTTTATTCTTAAGTTCTATAAGAGTATTTTCTGAAGACAATGCTGCAATGATTTCACATTCATTATTGTCTAACTCTGTTAAGAATGAAGGACAGGTAAGAATTTTTAAAAGAGGTGTTAAGATTTTTGATACTATGCTCAATGACTATGAATATCTTAATGTAAGTATTCAACCAACACCTTACTGGATTGCGAATAGAGATACAGCACCTTATCGTGCCCAGAGATTTAATAGACTTTGTTCATTAGAAGAAATCAGCAACTATTTTAGAATTCCTATTCCAAAACAGACAGGATTCCCAGGTCTTAGATTAGATACAGGATTAAGGGATTTTTCTACAAGAAAAGCCATTAAAAATGAAATTAGATTAGGTAATTATCTTGATGATTCAAGTGGTGTAGATTTACCTGCATCTTTTGATGTACAGCAGTTCGCAAAGCATGGACTTATTGTAGGTGTTCCAGGTAGTGGTAAAACAACTGCTATGTTTAATATTCTTTATCAGTTATGGGATCATCATATTCCTTTTATTGTTCTTGAACCAGCAAAAACAGAATATCGTGCTTTAAAGACATTAAAAGAAATGACAGATATTAAAGTATTTACATTAGGGGATGAAGGGGTTAGTCCATTCAGATTTAACCCTATGGAAGTTTTACCAGGTATTAAACTAGAAAGACATATTTCAAGCTTACAATCATGTTTTATTGGCGCATTTGATTTATTTGACCCATTACCAATCTTTCTAGAACAGGCTATTAAACGTACATATCAACTAAAAGGTTGGTATGACGGTAGTGTAGGTGGAGAACCAGGATTAGAAACACCAACATTATCAGACTTATGTGAAAGTGCTGAATATATTGTTTCTCATTCTGGCTTTGATGCAAAAATGAAGAGTGACTTCCAGGCATCATTACTTGAAAGATTAAATTCATTAAGACGTGGATCTAAAGGAAAGATGTTAGATACTAAGAAATCTATTCCAATGGAAGATTTAATGAATGGGCCAGTTGTCCTTGAACTAGATAGTTTAAATGGTAGTGAAAAGTCACTTATGATGATGTTCCTTCTTACTTATGTATATGAATACTGTAAGGTAGAAAGAAGATCCGGAAGTAAGCTCAAACATATGCTTTTAGTAGAAGAAGCACATAACTTAATTGCTTCTACTGGTAATGGCAGTGAAAATAGAGCAGACCCTAAAGCACATACTATTGAAATATTTGTAAATATGCTTGCCGAAATGAGAGCATTAGGTGAAGGTATTTTGATTGCTGATCAGCTTCCTACCGCAATCGCAGCACAGGCTGTTAAACAAACAAACGTTAAAGTATTAATGCGTATGACTGCAAAAGATGATAGAGAAGTTATTGGTAATACAATGGACTTAGATGAAATACAAATGAAACAGGTTGTACATTTTAAATCAGGTCATGCCTATATTTATCATGAAGGTGAAGATCATGTAAGACTTGTAAGAATGCTGAACTTTAAGGAATTCCATCAAGTTGAAGAACCACCACTAGATTCTGAATTAAAGGTTATGATGCAGGATTATGAAATGAATCATCCTGAACTTTATAAACCATATGAATTATGTAATAAGTGCTGTAAGACATGTAATAGAAGAGTAAGAGATCAGGTAGAAGCATTTACAAGAAAAACATTTGAAAATAATGTCGATCTTTATGAATTGAAATTTGCAAATGATAGTAAACTACGTGAATCACTACGTGCAAGACTTGGAATTTGTCAGCTATATAAGACATTCGTTATTCCTGAATATGCACGTTTAAAAGAAAAGTTTGGTGAAGTAGGCGATGAATTTGGATATTGTGCATTTATCCATTTCCAGGAATTTGCAAAGAAACAGATAGCACAGTGTCATAAATGCGATAATTGTGCTATAAAGCTTACTGAATATTTAGAAAGTTATCATGATTATGATAGTTATGATAAGTATTTACAATCACTAAAAAAGAAAGGAGATTAAGATGGCAAGTTTAGAAAACCTTGAATCAGTTGAGAATGATTTAGAGAGTAAGGCTGAAGAAATTGATGAAAGTAAAAAAGAACTGGAAGAAGCACAAAATAAGCTATCTAAAATTGAAGAAGCTATCAGTAATATTGAGGATAGTGCAGTTAATGAAAAATTAGAAGGTAATAAGGAAAGTAGAGAACAGGATGTAGAAGCTGCTAAAGGTAAGTTACAGAATCTAGAATCAGATTTAGATGATTTAGAGTCTGAATATGAAAATATGGAGCAAGAAAATAATACATCAAAGAAAGAATTAGATTCCTTAACTAGTATTGGTGAAGATGTTTCAGAAGCAATGCAGGTTGTAGAAAGCAGATCAGCAGCTATAGAGCAAGGTAAAAAGAAAATTAACGAATTAAAGAATAGAATAAATGGATAACATTGAATCACAAATAGAAGATGTATCTTCTGACTTAAAAGAGAATAAGCGAGAACAAGATGAAACACAAAAATCATTGAAACAAATTGAATCTTCAATTCAAAAGCTAAGTTCTGATCAAGCTGTAGTTGAATCACTACAGGGGAATAGAGAATTAAAAGAAGAGGAACTTGCGGAAGTTCAAGAAAAAAACAATGAGCTTGTAAATCGTATTACTGACATAATTTCTACCATAAAAGAAGAACAGGTAAGTGATGGGCAGAGTTATGCTCAGTTAGAAGGCTTAGAGTCAATAGGTGAAGATATATCCGATGCTATAGCGGTGCTTGATGAAAAAAATGAATTCTATGAAAAGTGTCTTGAAACATTAAATGATCTTCTGGATTCTAATCAAATGCTTGAAAAAGAGTTAAGAGAGAAAATGGGTCTTGGAGAAACCAATAGCAGTAGTAGTGAAAAACAAGATTATGGTCGTGTTGATGAAGATGTATTGAATAGCTCCAATAGTATTAATTTTGATGCAAAGCCTGGAGATTATACATATATTGAAACACCTACAGGTAAAAAGGCATTCGGGATTGTGAAAGTAGGTCCACAGAGTAAACGAGATGCAAAAGCACAAGTCCAAGCAGGTGGTGAAGATCGCCGTCCTGATGATCAAGGTGGGCATCTTATTGCTTATATTCTTGGGGGAGTTACTTCTGATGTTAACCTTGATGCACAAAATTGTAATGTAAACCAGAGAGATATGCGTCGTGTAGAATCAAATGTTATGAAATTAGCCTCTGATCCTAATAACATTGTTTATTATGAAGTTGAAAACTATCACAGTATATCTAGTAGACCTGAAGCAGTTATGATTCATGTGGCTGTAAAGAATAAGACAACAGGTGAAATTTCTCATGACTATTATGAATTTACAAATGAAAGTCATAAAGATCGTGAAGAATGGGAGAATATAGCTTCTGAGTATATGTAGTGAATTATTATGAGAGACTATGAAGTAGATATTGAAAATTGTGGAAGAGAAATAGAGCAGCAAAGTAAAGAACTCAATGAAAAGAATAGTGTTCTAAATCATATAGAATCTTCTATTGAGAATTTAAGTGCTGACACAGTTGTTGCAAACATTCTTAAAGAAAATAAGGCTGTTACTGAAAAAGATATTGAAGCTATACAAGAAAAGAAAGTACAAACACAGGAAAAGATAGAAAACTTAATCGATTCAATTCTTGAAGAAAAGAAAGATAGAGAATCTGATTATTCTCAGCTTAAGGGGTTAGAAGCGATAGGTGAAGATGTTTCTTCTAGTTTAGAGGTAGTTGTTGAAGAAGATAATCAGCTTACTGATTACTTATTGAGATTACAGAAACTACAAGAAGTGAATGGTGAGAAATTTGATGATTATCTTGAAGATGCTTCTAAACAGTTAAGCATTGAAAATGCGAAAGCTGAATTGAATGAGTATATGGCTTCAAAGAATTACGGAAAAGAAGATTATCTTCATGGGGATAATTATTCTCAAGATCCAAAATGGAGAGAATTACACCAAAAAGCATATCCTGATTCTAAGATTCCAGCATTTAATCTTGATCAAGCTATTGATAGATTACCTCGTTTAGATAGTAATGTGTCTCAGGAAGATATATTGGGTCAAACAAATCCAAATTATGGCAAGGGTGAAGAATTCGAAAATAATTGTCAGAGATGTGTACCTGCATATGAAATGAGAAAAAGAGGATACAATGTTACTGCAAAGCCTTTACCTTGTGATGATGATATCTATCAGTATGAACATCTAAGTATGTGGGATAATCCTCAAGAAATAAAGTGCTCTGGTAGTGGTTTAGGGGACATCAAACAATATATGAAAGCATGGGGAGATGGATCACGTGCTGAAATTTCTATAGACTTTAAAGATTTAAAAGGTAGTAGCCATGTTATTGTAGCTGAACAAAAAGCAGGCAAGACAATCTTTATGGATCCTCAGGAAAATGAAATTCTCGATGATTCTTTCTTTAAAACAGTAAAATCAAATGAAACAAGTATATGTCGATTAGATAACTTAAAGCCTAATAGATGTATCTTTGATTGTGTAGAAGAGGTATAGATATGATAGATTTTGTAGATGCAATCACTCATGCAAAAGATTATTTTGCAAAAAGTAATGAAGTAATTCTTGATTGTAAAGAAACTGAAGACTCGTGGATATTTAGTGGGGGTATTGAAGGAAAACGAAAGTTTGGAATTAATGCGATAGAAATTGATAAGGCAAACGGAAATATACATTTATTTCGTTTGCCTAATAAAAAGAATTTTGAAAAGTTAGAGAAGTCTAGAACTATAGACTTCTTGAAATAGGTAGAGTCAAAAGTTTATGAAAAACTTGATGAATGACAGATTTCAGG